>JAALOO010000585.1_pt1 | contig 31176 bp, 29 predicted proteins | sample 7257641 | NCBI WGS metagenome assembly JAALOO01 (sample SAMN14085613, study PRJNA598686) | mite metagenome | biome: ENVO:01001000; feature: ENVO:01001002; material: ENVO:01001226; isolation source: single female mite from University of Michigan culture on fish food culture... ...
TTCCTACCAGTGCACAGCTAAACTCCACAAAGTCTTAGCGGTGCACGCAAAAAAAGGCTCGCTGTAGTCCTGGCTTGCCAGACTTACCCCCCTGTCTTTTCTTTCGCTCGCTCGCTCGCTCTCTCAAATAGTGGCACCCAATGTGTTGCTGTCCAAGTGCCCTTTATTTTGGATCAGTTTGGCCTGTGTCGCTGGGCACCAGTTGACACCGAATAACGCCCACAATGACCAGCAGTACGCCAGCAGTTGAACCTGAAAGAAAAGGAATGAATTTAAAAAAGAAAGATAATAGTGAGCAATAATGTTAGCATAAAAGTTCTCGTCACCCTAATTGATCCTATCAGATTGTACTGTTTTTCACCTCAAAACCTTGCTGAACTTTGCTTAGAGTCTGGGAGTATTTTTAAACTTAATACTGTTTAACTATTTAATTGGTAATTAAGTGTCGTTTTAGTTCAGATAACCTTACGTTGCACCTCTGGTGTTAATCGTTAGTAAACAGGTAAACTGAGCTCATCTTATTTCTTTCTACTCATAATCTTTACCCTCTATTTTCCTCAACTCAGTTCTTACTTTCTCATAATGCTACAATTTTGTTGTGCCGTTTATTTTGGATCGGTTTGGCTGTGGTTGGGCGCCAGTAGACAGAGAATAACGCCCATCATGACTAGCAAGACGCCAGCGGTTGAACCTGAAAGGAAGGGAAGAGAAGTGAGAAGTAAGAAGGACAGGGGTGAGCGATTAATTAGTTGTGGAGCTCAGCCAAGTGAAACGGCAAACAAAAAAAGGTAAACATTGGATGGAAAGCACTAGCAGCCCTTACGCCAGTTTAGAGTAATCTTTTCCTTGTAGCAGCCTACGAGGACGATAATTGCAAGGTTCACTGAGTTGCTGATCGGCACTGAGATGGTGATTGGATTGTACGACAGCGAGGCAGTGTAGAGGACGGAGCCCAGTTGATTGAGGCCGAAGCAGGCGAGGAACTGAAAGAGAAAGAGAGTGAAGTGATTAGTGATTAGTGGAAATTGCACTTGACCTGAGAGAGAGAGACAGTGTCGCAGCACTGCTCTCAACGGCTCTCAGCTTACCTTCCAACTGCAGGCCAGACTCGTTAGCACCCCGAGAGCATGCAGGAGAAAGGACTTTTGCTGCTCTTCACTTTTTCGCTGCCAACTGACGAGGTGACTGGACTGGCCCTTCATCAGCGGCGTCGAGATGCCCCACAGAATTCCGCCGCCAAGTGCTAGCAGGTGACCTGTCGGTGATGTGTGAAAGTGCAAAGAGGGGACAACAAAACCATCATTACTTGAGAAAGGGACAATTAAGACAAACAGGCAGGCATTACCGAAAGTGAGCATTATCTTCAGATGAGTTAGAAGAAACAACAACAACAGCAGCAGTAGCAGCTTTGGCGATTGCCTCTTTATGGACACACTACAATCATCAAAAACAAACTGACTGTTGTCGCACTGTGCACTGATCCTCAATGCAGCTCGACGGCACTGTACCAGAAAACTACGGCTGCTGCTGCTGTGCTGTCATCCCGTGATGCCCGATGATGTCAAAAATAGGAACACCGAAAATATCATCTTCTTCCATTGTTCATACTGTTCATATTTCCGCATGAGTTCAAATGCATTCAAATTAATGCATGGCACTGAAAATGTGTAACACCCCAGCAACGTTGCTTCAGCACAATCAGCGAGGAAGAACGAACCAGTTGCTTCAATGATCACATTGCACCACTGCTGCTGCTAAAACTTCCGAATTTTGGAACGACTTCCATCCACGGTGTGTTTGAGTGCCTTCAGTCTCAAATAGTACGTGTGCGACATTGACATTAAGGTGGCCTCGAGGTCGTAGTGGTGGTGGAAAGGCATCGAAAATCGAAAAGGCGAGCATGCACTCGAGGAAGCACTGACCACCAAGTTTGTTTGTTTATGCAGGGGCACCACCACCACCACTGCTACTTCCTTCTTTGTGTGTGGCACTGTGCAGAGATGCTGCCAACGGCCATCGAACGCCCACACCAACGACGAAGACGTCGAAGACACATCGCAGGATGCGCTGCTGTACAAGAGCAGCAGCGGCAACAACAACAACAACAAAAACTCATTCGCACACATCTCCATTGGGGCATGTCAGGCGGGCGCCATCCATCCATTTATCCGCTGGTGGCATCACTGCCCAAAGTGGAAGCAGCTAAGCTCAGCCAAAAACCACTGAACACCGTTCCACAATAAGCAGAACAATCGCGCCCGCGAAGAAGGTGCAAAGCCGACGCCACCAAGTGCAGACACAAACACAGAGACAGGTAACCTTTCACTTTCACTTTTAGCTCGGAAGAAGGGCTAGCCACTCTTAAACGCTCATTGTCTGCCGTCTGCTCTTCTCTTCTGTTCTGTTCTACTGACACAAGACAACACAGACACAGGGCAGTCTTCGTCGAAGCATCGCACGCAGTTGGCCAACAGTGTGCTGGGGGAAGGAGAGAAAAGATAGGAAGAAAAGAAGAGAAGGGGAAGAAAGAGAAGGCCTTGAAGACAGACGGCAGCCGCCGCCGTCGACGCATCCTGAGAAGCTGTGGAGCACCTTTTCTTCGTTTTTAGCGCTCTTGCTCAGACAACCACCGTCTGTTGTAGGTGGTTTCTGTGTGTGTGTACAGTGTGATCAGCTCCTCTACCTCTGTTGTCTTCTCGGTTGTCCAGAAAGACACACATACTCACAGGCACATCCACCATCGACCTCACCATATTTGGTCACCGACACTTTCTCACTCTTTTCCCCGACCACAGTTTTCTCCTTCCCTTCCCTTTCTCTCTCTCCCCGATTGGTCGTCACAACAGTTGCTCAGTGCTCAACTGGAGCCTCGCAAAAAGCACTGCCTGCTCCTTACTCTCGGTTATCTTTTTCCTCTGTTAATTGACGCTTTGCAACTCGAAGAAGCCAAAATGACTGTTGCTGCTGCTGCCGATGCCTGTTGCTGCTGTCGCCTGCAAACAGTGCCGCTGCTGCCGAAGTTTCACTTCGACACTCGTCACCTCGTCACCACTTGTTCAGCACTTCCACCGCGACCACCACCACTTGCCTTCCTTTTTCTTTCTCTTCGTCTCGCTTCGTCTCATTCTTAATATAGGCAATCGCTTTATTAGGAATCAGTTGATGTTGCTGTTGTTGCTGCAGCTTTCAGGTTCATTTGCTGTTCATTCAAACGCAGTCACAGTCACAGTCAGCATCTTCACCTTCGTTGCCATTGCAGTTGACGGCGTTCTACTACGGCTGCTACGCTGTTGCTCCAGTCTCGACAGTCGGACGTCGTCGTTCGGCCTGAGCAAACATCGTATTCAGCTTCTTCAGTTCCCTCTTTTTCCTTCCCTGCGTACCTTCTTCGTCTACCTCATCTCTGTGTTTTTCTTCTGGTACTCCACTAATCTCCCAACCTCCCAGCCGACACCTGGGCAACCCAGGTGTCCACGATGCACTCGAGCAACTTTTACCGCAACTACGGCAGCTCCACTTCACCGTACAAAGCACCCTCAAAGAGTGCCAACACCTTTGAGAGCAGCATCGGCGGCGGCGGCCACAATCGATCTCGAAGCAATCTGCATGACATCGCCAGCAGTCCCTACGATGAGACCTGGCCCCTCGACGAGGTGATCAACAAAATTGACATCAAATCGGACAGTGAAGACGACTTTGGCGTCTACGGGGGCGGAAATCGCAGCTGCGGAAATGGTACTTCAACTGCTGCCGCCCACCAGCACTATCCCTGGCGCAGCAGCAGTCCGAGCTACTTAAATAGTCGGTACACCAACAGCAGCAGTGCGCTCAACAGCGACCGAGTCTATTCGGCCTTTCCCGAGAGTAAACCAACCTGGTCCAGTTCGCGACAGTTGAGACCGTCAAGTGGTGCTGGCTTCAGCAGTCCACTCTACAAATCGAGCTATGGTGAGTGCTGAAAACAAAGATGAATTTATTCAATCATAGCATGCTTCATTTCACATTTCACCCCTCCAACCATTCCAGACACAAACAACAACTACCTGAACAGCGAGGACAGTGACACACTGAGCGATGATGACTTTGAGGCCGCCTCGAGCCACCTACTGCGGGACGTGGGCATTCAGTGCAACCTGAAGAAGTACAGCAGTCCAGTGAAGTCGGCGGCCATTGAGCTGCCCATCACTATTGCTCAGCCGACATTGAACGCCAGCACCGCTAACCTGAGCCAGAAGCCGCCAATTAAAGTGATAAAGTCCTCGACGAATGGCTTTGTCAGCGCCTACAGTGACGTGCCCAAGCTGCAGAACAAACCGAGCGCCTTCAACGACAGCAGCCCGTACGCGGCTCTGGACTTTGACCAGAGCCACGATACTGACTACCGACCGACGCCGGAGCCCACCAATGACGCCATATACAGTCAGGTGGACAAGAGCAAATCGAGCCACCAGCAGCGGCCCCCATCTGCCAACAGCAATATCAACATCATCTACAAGCAGCCACTGAATGAGAGCATCAGCTCGTACCGATCGATGGCCGACGGGAAGGTCTACGACGTGAAGACCAAGGACTACGGCTTCAGTGTGGCCACAAATCCCAATGCGCCGAGATTCAATCTCTCCAATCCAATGACCGGAGCGCTGAGCAACAGTGGCGTCTACATGGGCAGTGGTTCGGTACCGCGGTCATCGTACAACGCCAACACCACTGGTGGCTCGTACCGAGATCTGCACGATATTCCGCTGACTCCAGTGCCGGTGGTGGAGAAGGAGATCATCGAGGAGACCATCTCCATTTCGAATGCCTCCACTGAGGACAGCAACATTCCGCCATACAATCGGGCCCAGCCCACGATGGACCGTCTGACGGTGGCTGATGCTTCGAGAGGAGGAGGAGGTAACAGTCGAGGACAGCCATACGGCGACAACCTCTCCTTCACCTCAAAGACCTCCAGCAACTACCGCCGAGAGTCGCCCGTTCGTCCAGCCTATGGAGGAGGCAGCAGCCTGTCGAAGCAGTCTCCCTTCAGCACAATGGAGACCTCCGCAAAGAAGAAGCCGCTGAAGAAGAAGAAGGGAGTACTAGGTGGAAAGAACGACGAGAACGTCCTCCTGGCGAACAACTCCCTCCGCCTGAAGTCATCTCGAGGCTCCGACAGCAACAGCAGTCGTGTGCAGCCATCGGAGCGACTGTACAAGAGCAACGCCGACCTGCGTGACCAGTGGATGCGCGAGGAGACGAGAGGCGGTCTGGCGGCGGCCTACAGTCGCCGTCAGCCGTACAGCAGTGGTGGCAGTTCAGCACTGGTGCAGCCCCAGTCCAGTCAACAGCAGACCAACCGACAACGGGCGCTTTCCCTGAACCGAATGAACGCATTCGAGGACGATGGAGAGCACAATACTGGCGCGTACAACAGCTACCACCACCACCAACAGCAGCAGCAGCCACCACCGCACCACCTTCTGCCCACCCGGTACCACAGTCAGACGCACCTGAATGGAGCAGGCGGTGGCACCAGCTCCCGTCTTTCCGACAGCTCCTCCTACCACCGTGGCCACCACCGGAACCACGAGCGTGACCCCATTGTCATGTACATTCCGCCGTCGGTCAACCACCGACCAGGAGGTGACCAGCCAAAGTTGACCAGCATTCTGCGAAACAACTCCACCAAAAGCAGTACGGTCGCCAGTGGAACGCTGCCTTCGAAGAAGAAGGCTGCGGCGGCGGCAAAGTCAGAGAGCAAAAGTCAGAGTAAGACGAATCTGAAGGAGGCGGCGGCCAAGGAGAAGGAGAAGGAGAAGGCCGCTGCAGCGGCGGCGAAGAAGAAGGCCGACCTCAATCGGCGACACTCGATGCCAAAGGATGCCAAGCTGAACGGTGCCAGTGGTAGCTGGTTCAGCAAGTTTAAGCTCAAGTCAAACAAGTAATAGCGGAGAAGGAGGAGGAGAAGGAACAGGCATTACCCCCAACACACAACACACAAACATACATTCAGACAGATGGACACACACCCAACAACTAACTCAAAGAGATAAGCAGCCCCTGACTCCAGTGATCGGTTTTGGGTTGAGCAGCTGCGCAGCTACTTTTGCGATAAGTGCTCGCTAACCGCGGCAGCTAAAACTGATAGTAATACGATGATGATGATGATGATAACTACCGTAACCAATAAAAATCAATTGCATCGCCGGAATGTGCAGTGTGCTATGAGCACCGTTCTGTGTTTGCATTGGCAGTTGCTCCTGGCGACCCCATGATGAGACACACATCCACCAGGACTAAGCCGATTGCAGAGGCCTGCGCGAGGCACTGCTTGAGGTGATGGACAACTGCTGCTGATAAGGTCACCTGGTGATGAGGCGATGCCACAGGAAGCGATGCATTGACTAGAGTAGACTGCAACCACCGAGCACTGTGGTGCTACCTGCAAATTGCCAGCAATCCCTGAGCCGTGCCCAAAAGAAGGAAAGAAAGCAGCCCGCTCCAGTCGCCTTTGCAAACAACATACCAACACTTTTTAGTCCACAGTTCTACTTCGTTCCTTTGTTTTCGCCTTTCCCCTGACCCCATCCACCACCACCACCGCCCGAACAACCGAAACCATGGCCGCCGGTTCCCGAGGCTGCATGACCGCGCTGATCAGCGTGGCCAATCTGATCATCATCATCCTCGCCATCGCCATCATGTGCCTGTCGGTGTACCACTGGAACGACTACGTCAGCGCCTCCCTCACCATCCTGGTGGCCCTGTGCTGGGCGTGCTGTGTCTGCGTGGAGAACAACGTCGCCCTCAGCTGCTACTCCGTCCTCATGACGGTGGACATGTTGATTCTGCTGGCGAATGCCATCTACTACTCGGTCATCGTCAAGAGGTACAGCTCCTTCTGCGACGACATGAGTCGCACTGACCTGAGCGGCCCGGAGTGGGGCTGCCACGACTGGCGCCGCACCGACAAGGTCTGCACCATCGTCAATATGGCCTTCTTCTACGTCGCCTTTGCCCTCCGTCTCTTCAACATCATCGGCTCCTGTCTGCTGGCGCGCAGTATCTACCAGGCAGTGTAGTAAAAAGAGGAGAAGGAGAAGGAGAATATCGATTCGATTTGACTTGACTGATGCTGTATTGACTACACAGACCACCACAACCAAAATGCATTGCACCGCCGTATTATATCGCTGATATAATTGCACAAATATAATAACACACCCATACCTACTTCTCCCGTCCCCTCCCCCTTTCCCTCAACACGCACCATGTTCATCTGTTTACAGACAACGAAAAAATTGCAGTTATTAATGTATAAATTAACAGGAGCACGCTTTTTGAAATAAAAATAAACGAATTCGTTCTATTGACATATACAAGTTGCTCAAAGGGGTGGTGACAAATGACTTACAATCTCCTCTCCTAATTCTGTTGGTTGCATCTAGCAGGTGTAACAAAACAGTCGCTTAGTTGTAGAAGGGACCAGTCTGGAAGGAGTCACGTGGAGGCTGAATATTGTCGTAGATTTCGAAAAACTTGCGTTCACCTCGAATCACCTGCTTGATGCGCTCACGCTTCATCAAGGCAACGCGTTTGTGCTAGAGGAGAAGAGAAAAGAAGATCATCGGTCAATCAAAACATCATTCAAAGCACCACTACAGCGACTATACCTGAATATGATTGAAGAAGCACTCCTGGTAGTCGCGAATGTAGTTATCGCAAATTTTCTTTCCTCGGGTAGCACCGTACGCCTCCAGACACTCAATGGCGTCCATCTCCAGGTCACCGCATTCTCGGTGCTTCGAGCGGCACTTGCTAGTAAAGTTCATCACATCCAGGTTGCTGCGAAAGAGCGGCGTCACCTGCAATCCATCGAGAAGGGACGACATCTTGGCGAGGTGTGTGGTCTTGAGCCGGTGGTGGTGACAAGAACAAAGGGAAAGGTTGAGTTGTCCTAATGGGAACCAGAAAACCAGAAACCAGAAACGCAAGCAAATAAAGGAACTTTAACTTCAGCTGCAGCTGCTGTTGTTGCGGTCACTCTAAAAACATACGTCCTCTACTGACGGCAGCTTGATGCGTATCAGCGAAAACAAAACAGCCCACTTTTCGGCTGATTCGTACAGCCAAAGGCGTAGCGTTAGCCGTGCAAAGCAGCCGAAAAGTGGCCAGTTATCACGTGGAAAGATGCGTAAATGACTCAGTTTTTTGTAGAAGTTTCTGCTGCTGCTGCTGCAACCTTATTTTCCCTCTCTTTCTCAAAGCGTAAACATCGTCGTCATCGTCGTGGTTGTCTTCAAGAAGATTCAATCTGCTTATCGTATTTTCCATCTGAATGATCAACACACCCTACCTCCTTCTTCACTTCTGATCACAGCACCGAGCACTACTGATCACAACAACGATGGACTGTACGAAGCACTCCGCCGCTCTCAAGTCCACCGATTCAGGTGAAGAGGTGGACACGGTGGAGACGCTCATCAAGAGTCTGTACATCGAGAAGAGCAGCAACTACCACCGCAAGGCAATGCAACGGCTTAGTCTGAAGAATAAAAACCCTTTCAAGCGCAAATTGTAAGTTGTTGTTTGACTTTTGTCTTGTTTTGTTTTGTTTTCTACTTCTTTCCACTAATGCACTTGTGTTATCATCCCCCCCCAATATATCTCTGGTGGTCTTTCCCTCGACTTTCTTTTATCAGCGTGAAGAAGCCGAGGCGCAAAGTATCGATATGCTACAGTTTCTTGCAGAGCAAACACTTACAGGACAAGCTAGAGGACACGGCAAGTGATACCACACTCGTCAAGGATGCGAACAAAGAGAGCAAGGTGATGCTAAAAATCACCGATAAGCTGGCAAAGCTGTGGAGCGAAGATGGCTACAGAGATTTAAACGTTTCGACGCCAACTTTTCGAGTCACCACCACCACCAGCAAGTCCACCACCCCTAATGCTAGTTCAGCTGACTCGAAAAAGAATGCTACTTCTGCTGCCTTCACTGAATCCACCACTGCCTTATCAGGTGAAGCCGTCGACCTTAGTGAGAACCAACCGAACCAGGTGTCCAGTCAAACCTGTGCCCGTCAGGCAATGTACGACTATTGTGATTCCGTCACCGAGCTGGCTGCTTACCTTGATGAAGCGCTCTTTATCCCCCGAAAGATGTCTTTTATGGCCGAGATGATGTACACCTGAGTGAATTTGATTGAAACACACCACTTTCAGAGTCATTTCAAAGCCTTCTTAAGCCCTCTCTTGTAAATATCTAACCCTCAATTCTTTTATTCTCCTTTTCCTTAAACACCCCCTCTGTCTGCAATCGTCCTTCCTTTCCTCCTTCCGTTTTCCCGTTCTCCTTTTCATGCAATTATTGTTATACTGAAAACACCTCACAATGTACAAAAAAATATTGAATCGCCAATAACATTTGGATAAAAACCAATCAAATCCGCGTTAGCTAGCTCATTCATTACCTGGCAACCATGCGCCGCACTCTCTGCGTGTGTATGTGTATGTGTTGTTGCTGTGTTGATGCACTGGCATTCGCAGTCAGTCAGGCAGACAGTCTCCTCTTTCTCCTGCCAGTTCTCGTTGCCAGGCCACTGAATGCAGTGACTGACTCACAGTGAATAATGACCCTGCACAGCAGCGAGCATTCGAGTAGCATCAGCAGCGGCGGCAGAGGCAGTGGCAGTGGCGGCAGCAAACACCTTGTTTCTCGTGTGCAGTGTGCTAACGATGTGCTGAACACTAGGCCTTAATCAGACGATCGATTGTGGTTCCACAAAGCAGAAGTCTTCAAAATGACCAACTCACAGGCACTTCATCTCCTCCTCTTCCTGTCGGTCGCAGTCGCCTGTGCTCTTTTCCCGCAAGGTAAGTTTTTTTAGTTTCTGTGTGTTGTCATTGCACCTGTGCGGTGCAGGTGTGGTCATCGGTTGTGAGCAACTAACGGTGATTTCATCTCATTTTCCCTCTTCACTTCCCTCCCAGCCGAAGCCATCGAGTGCTTCCAGTGCGACAGCAACTCCGACCTGGAGTGCAGCGAGATGTACGACCACTCGTCGTCGAATCTGAGGGCGCGTTCCTGTGATCACGTCACCGAGGCTCGCTTCTGCATCAAGACCACCGGCATGTACGGAGGTGGGTGGTGGTTCACTGGCATTTCTCATTTGATTATCAATTTAATGAACTCCACCCATTTTCATCTCAGGTCAAATCGGCACCCAGCGGAACTGCAGCTCTCGCGACCTGGGCGACTACTGCTCCTACATCCAGCGCCCTGGTGACCAGCGCTTCACCCGAAGCTGCGTCTTCACCTGCTCAAGAGACGGCTGCAATGGAGTGCCACCCAGTGCCACCAGTGTGACCAGTCTTCTCCTGGTGCTGCTCACTGCCACCGCAATATTACTTCCACTTCTGACCTTCCGCTTTTGAAGCTTTTACTTTTTATACTTGTTGCATTCCTCATCTACACCTGCAATCCACTGTTGACCAGTCTTCAACTGACCACCACTTTTATACAGCACACTTTTACACCACTTTAACCACCAGCACTGCTCAACACCACTGGTGAAACACACTGCAATCGCACACTTCTCTTCACTACCACCACTTTTGTCATATAAAAATTCATTTATTTAATAATTGCTTTAAAATATCATATAAGAGTGAGAAAAGAAGTTCATCATCGTCATCATCAATGTTATTATTTGAAAAAGGGGGAAGAAGGGAAGAAAGAGATGATCATCGAATTAGTATGTTATCGTCGCGCGGCGGCGCGTTAACATAGTAAAAAGTAGAAAGAGAGTGAGAAAGGGAAAAGAGAAAAAGGGAAAGAGAGATGTATTATGACTAAAAGAGGCTTCGTTGCTTGAGGCACATCACACTTGGAGTTGGTTGGTTGGTTAGGATTTGTTTGCTGTTGTTGTGACTTTATGGGTAGAGCAGTAGAAAGAGTAAAGTAGAGTCTCCAGTTTCGAGTTTACGTTGTCTGTGGTGGAGTGTGTAGTGTAGTATTGTGCTGGTGGAAATCGCACTCGGAGTGACAGGCAGACAAGAGAGGGAGAGGGAGCAATAGGGCGGAAGAGACAGACAGGAGATGATAGCGAAAGCAAGAGGGGAGCGTGAGACAATGCAGAAGAGTTGTCTTCAGAGAAATGGAAAGGAGAGATTGAGAGATAGGCGATGTCAGCGGGGACAACAATGTCTGGTGGAAGGACCCAAACTGGCAGCAGCATCGGCAAATTCTACTTCACTTCTCCTCAGTGCGCCTACATTTGAATTTGAAAATTAGCTCTGCTGGTCATCTTGTGATCATCCTCAGAGCAGCAGCAGCATCGGCACCGTCGTGCACCAAATCTTGTGACTCTTGCAGTAGTAGAAGTGTGTGTACGCTTGTGTGGCTGTGGTCCCCGTCTGCTCCACTTTGGCACACAGACAGCGACAGGCGGTGTGGCAGACGAAGACTACGAAGTCGGTCGCGGCTGTTACTGCTGCTGCTGCTGATGTTGCTGTTGTTGCAACTGCTGATGTTGCTGATTCTTCGCCGCCTCGATCAATGTCACCGGTGGCTGCTGCTGTTGGTGTTGGTGCTGGTTGACTGCTGCCACCATGTGATTCGCCGTCATTTCTGGAGGCAACTGCTGCTGATGTTGCACTTGTTGATGAGCTACTGCTGCAGTAGTCGGCTGCTGCTGCTGTTGCGGAGGAAAGTGTGTCGGAATATGGGGCGCGTAATTAGGCTGCTGCTGTTGTTGGTAGTTCGGATGCTGTTGCTGATGATGATGATTGAGCGGCTGCTGCTGATGTCCATTACCATCGAGAACTACCGGCGCCACTGGCGTTCCTTGGTGTACAATCTGGTGAATGACGGCAGGTGTGTACGTGACGGGGACGGTGTTCTCGGCAGACGCTTCTGCTGCTGCTATCGTCGACGCTGGCAATGGCTGATTATGGTGGTGGTGGTGGTGATGGTGCTGGTGGTGTTGGTGCTGCTGCTGGTGTTGCTGCTGTTGAAGTCCACCGTCAGTCTGGGTAGAGTGCTGTGCCGTCATCGCCGTCTGCGTGGTCTCTTCAACCACCGACACGGGCACCTGATGCTGCTGTTGCTGATGCTGCTGCAACAGTGGCTGCGGTTGTTGTTGTTGGTAGTGCTGCAGGGGCACGGGCGTCGCCTGAATTTCCGCCGTGGCGACGGCTGCCGCTGCGGCCGCCGCCTGAATCGCCTGACTGGTGGCAATGAGGTGGGGCGGGGCAATGGTCGCTGTCGGTGGCTGGTCGATTGTCGTTGAAATAAGTATGGTCGGCTGGGGCTGCACCATCTGCGGCACGACAGCCTGTCCGGCGACGGCCACTGAAGGTGACGCCGCCGTGACGGGCGGCAGCTCAGTGGCGTTGCCCGGCGGCGAGGTGATGGCATTGTTGGCAGTCTTCGGCGGGTGGTGCACCAGGTCAAAGGACTTTTCACAGCAGGTGACGTGCCTCGGGTGCAGCTGGCTCTCGTTGAACGTCTCCAGGAGAATGTTGGCCACTATTTCCATGTCCTCCTGCAGATGAGATAAGATGAAGGTGAGACAGATTGCCCCTAAACCAAGAAACAGCAGACCACACCACTTACCTTGTTGATAAAGCCATAGTAGACAAGCTCTTGTGCAATGTTCGTCGGCACGAACTGGTCGCTGATGAAGGCGTCCGAGGTGAGCTGGCGGTTGATCTTGTCGTCGAGGCGGAAGACAATCTTCAGGTCGAAGCAGGCCATCTCGACGTTGGGCGTGATGGTGCAGGTGATCTGCACCAGCCGCCTCGTCTCCTCGTCGTACGGATTCTCCGGCGTGTTGAGCACCTTGTGCGCGTCGTCCACCACCTCCGGGCTGATGGTGCGCTGCTTGCAGATCAACGGCGGCCTCGTCGTCGTCATGATCGCCGTCAGCGGACAGGCGCCGTTTTTCACCTCGTCCAGGAACTTCTCCAGCTCACGGCTGGGAAAGTCGGAGAGCTTGAAGGCCCGCTTGCCGGGGAGCTCCGCCACAACACGGTCCGCATTCCTCAGTCCCGACTGACAGCAGAGAAACTTGGAGATGGCCTCCTCCGTCAGCTGCTCCGGCTGCAGCGTGCTCGGGTTGTTGAGAATGGAGTGGGCGCTGAAGAGCCGCAGACTGGGCACCTCAAAGATGATCGGGTGGAAGAGGAGGTCGTGCGCCGACGGCCTCACCAGCGGGTCCTTGCACAGGCACCGCTGGATGAAGTCCCGCTGCAGGGGATTCTCCAGCGACTCGATCGTCCGCTGAATTACCTCCTCGCTGACGTGGTGGTGGACGTAGTCGTCGTCGGCCGCCGATATCTCCAGCGCCGCCATCTCCAGGGCGCACATGCCAAAGGAGTAGATGTCGGCGGCGGGGGAGAGGGCGGGCGAGGTGGCGGGCGGACTGCCGTCATCGCTGGCCGGCGCCACCACCACCTGGTCCAGCGCCAGCTCGGGGGCGATAAAGTGGAGATTGGAGCGTGCCGCATCGGCCCGCACCGTCTTCACGTGCCGGTGAATGGCGTCCGGTGCGATGGCGCCAATCTTGATCAGGCCATTGTAGCTAATGAAAATGGTATCACAATTAATGTTGCCGTGAATGATCGCCGGCTGCGAAGAATGTAGATAACAGAGCGCCGACAGCGTTTGCGTGCACCATCGTCTCCAGGCCTGGTGTAATTGGGAAGAAAAAGTGAGTTTTTTTGGTTACTCAAAATAACTTCCATTCACGTACCTGGAGGGCCATTTTAATGTCGTGCCGTTTCGTCTTGCGGAGAAACTGCTTCAGCGAGCCACTGGACATGTACTCGGTGATGAAGATGACTCTGGGCGTGTCCACGTCCTTGTGAATCCAGTACTTGTGCAGCTTGACGATGTTCGGGTGCTCCAGCTGAATGAGCCGGTCAAAGACGTCGCTGATGATGTCCTCTTTTGCCTTGAAGTACTTCCGTTCACTGAAGCGCACCTCATTCCACACCACCTCGACGCCCTCCTCGGTGTCCATCGCCAGGTAGGTGGCGTCAATGCCCGGAATATTGCTCTGCTCGACCTGTGTGACAGAAAATTTTAAATGACGGTTTTTTGTACCAAAATCAATCCCCTTACCTCCTCACGTCGCTTGAGCCACCTCCCGCAGGGACTTTCCTCCAGAATTTCATTCTCCTCCTCTTCAGAGTCTTCGACCGCAGGTTGACTAGACATTTTGACGTCCTTATCTGAGTCCATTGTCTGTGGCTCTGCGCCACTTCTTTGCCACTTACTAGCAACTCCTTTGCTACCGTTGCTGTTTCTTCTTCACTCGTGGCAGCTGCTCCTGCTGGCACACTTTGGCTCTCGTGTTTCCTGTTGTTCCTGGCGTACACAATCTTGATGTACGGTTGAGGAGAGAAGCAGAGTCAGTTCTTGCTGGTTGATTCACAACATTTGCACGCTGGTTAAATAGAGTGGAAGAGAGTGCGGCAAAGGGAAGAAGAAGTACACTGAAGATGCGCTGCCGATGCTGGTAGTAAGTGAAGTGCACGGCGGTGGCGGCGGCGGCAACGACGGCAGAGGCAACCAGGCAGATACCTAATTGAGCGATAAGCAGCTAGAATGAAAAAAAGAGAAAAAGAAACAGTTAAGCCATAAGACCAATTGTATGTGCAAGTGTGCGAGTGCTTGTGCTTGTGCTTCAGACTCTCTCTCTTTCTTTCTCTGTATAAGTGTAAATGAGTGTGTGTGCTTTTTGCGTCAGTCGACAAACAACGAGGACGACTACTCTGCGAGCGTCGCCGAGAGTCTCGACGTGAGTCAAGGCAAGTAGTAAGGCGAACTCACCACCACCACCACCACCACCACCACCGTCGCCGCTCCGAGCTCGAGACACGACTCCTGTAAAACACACAAACACAGCAACAGCAGATTGACTCACCTTCGAGTGATCACACACAACAGCAAGCTTCGACTGAAGCTGAAGCTATTTGCAACAGGCAACCAAATGCAGCAGCAGACGGTGGTAGAAGAAGCGAAGTGGATGCGGAGTGGATGAAGGCAATATCTCCGAGGTATGTGTGTGTGTCTTGCCTAGTTGTGTTGTTGTTGCTGTACATTCACTTCATTTCCATCCAACTGGCAATCCACGGCGGCAGTAGTCGCGCGGAAGATTGTTTTGTTTTCCTTTTTTCCCTCCTCGGTGCATCCAGGCTGGTGCCTGAAGAAGCGCAGCAAAAGTGGGTGATTGATGGCGGGTGATGGTGAGGGTGTCAGGTGTTGGTGTTGGTGTTGGTGTTGGCGGTAGCGAAGCAATCGTCTTCAGTTGATGGCGGCGGCAGCGATGTCACTATACTGCTGCTGTTGATGCTCAGTGCGATGCGAACGCTGGTGCACGAAGACGACAACAATATTTTGCGACATTTGGACAAGTGTGAGAATACGATGGTGGTGGTGATTGTGATTGTGGTGGTGGTGGTGTTGGTCGTCGTAGTGGTCGGCGTCCTCGCTGTGGTCGTCACCGTCGGTGAAGTGCGCGTGTTGAGTCCACCAACTCCAAACAGTCAGGACGTGATGTGCCCCTACGATATGTGTCTTTCTCCTTCTCCTTCTCTCCTCTTGTGTCCAGCTGTGTAGTCGTCGTCGACGATGTCGTTGCCGTTGTCGTTGTAGTGCTTGTTGTCCTGAAATTAATGATGGTGGTGGTGGTGTCTCTGACTGTACTATGACGACTGCCTCTGTGAGATGTGACTGAGTGCGCGATAGTCGGCGGCGATATCTGACGACGGCCGTTGACAATTGAGATCGGCAGTTTTTCCTCTCCAAGTACAGTCGCTGGCAGTCTTCTGTACGCCGGTGCCTGTGAAAGATCACAAGTCTGGTGGTGGTGGTGGTGGTGAGATGTTGGTACCGCTTTTAGGTCACCGGTTTGAAAGGCGATAGAAGATGAGAGGGAGAAGGAGTAGGAAAGAGAAGCAGAAACGGCAAAGGCACTCGATGTTGCTGCTCTGGGAAAGGCCGCCAAAGATGAGAGTTGTCACGACAAGACCTCTGCGATTGTCACACGGCCACGCTGGTCAGTGGCCTTCCGGACTTCAACTTTTCAAACAGCGAGTAACCAGCGAGGGAAAGGTGCGGCGGCGATGATCAGCAGCAAATCAGCAGCAACTTCCCCTGTCCAGAGATGACGATGGTCCGGTCTGGAGTTGATGATAATGATGTTGATGGTAGTGCTCGGTTCTCGGGCACACCACCAAGCGCTGGTGCTGATCACCACAGCACCTCCCGAAGATGCCAAGAGGCTGAAGACGACGGATTACGCCGAAAAACCAGGGAGACAAACACACAGATCGACGGCAGCCGACGACAGACGCCGACAGAACAGAGAAAGAGAGAGAACAGAGGGGAAGGAATGGCAGAGGGAGAGAGAGCTGCAGCTGCACGATGTGGCTGCAATGCAGACAACTGCAGCCTGAGCTGGTGATGCCCCGCTCGTCGCCGAGTGCCACTACCCCGCCTCCACCACAGAGCACCTCTACTCTTGCGCATTGGCTCCCCTCTCCCACTCCTTTTTGCAGCCGTCGCCGATGCCGCCAACTGCTGGAAACTGGTAACTGGTGGTGAACCAGATTCGCCCAAACTCAGACACGGACACGGGCACTGAGGCGACACTGTGTCTCAGTGTCTGGTGCAGCTTCTGTAGCTGTCGCCGTTTTATGATCCCCGTCCTCGTTTCTATCTTACACTTTATATTATACGTGTTTACCATAAGAGACTGTCAACAAAAAAGGAAAAGAGAGCAAGCAAAAAGAACGGTTGTTTGTGTGTGGGAAAAGGGAATGAGGTGTAAATCATCAAACTTCTTCGGCCTCTTCCTTCCTCTTTCTCTTCACCTCCTCCTCCTCCTCCGCTTCCTCTTCAAGTAACCTCTCAAGAATGCGGTCCACCTCTGCCTGCATTGCCTCCTCGTCCATCTCAAAATTGCTGGCCGCCCAGGCGGCCTTCAGCCGGTCCAGTAGTTTGCTGATCTGTTGCTTGCGCCGCACCCGATTCGCCACCATGCGTCCATTGAAGGGAAAGACGGGCACGGGCCAGCTGGCAATGGCCGCCAGTTGCTGCTCCTCCGCGCCCATGTACATCAGGTACTGGAGGATAAACTCGCGGAGATGCGCCTGATTGGGCCTCGGCGTGAGGGCGAGCTGCGTGCGGAGGAGGTGGATGTTGGAGAGCAGGTCGGCCGATGCGGTTCGATTTTGTAGAATGTACGCCATGGAGTCTCGCTCCTGGTTGGACAGTCGCATTCGGGTGACCACCGACAGCAGCGTCTCAGAGTCGGGCACCAGTGAGGCGAGCAGCGTCTGCGGCTTCCACTCGTGCTTCTCCCCATCATGCGGGTACTGGGCAAGCCGTTGCTGAGTGCGGTAGAACTCCTCCAGGCTGACCTCCGAGCCGAAGCCCATGTGTCGGCCCATGCCCAGCTCGTGGAGCATCATCTGGACGGCATTTCCGCAGTTGATATTGCCCAGGATGCGCCTCATCTCCATCCAGATGCGCTCGCCACTGATGATCTCCAGGCCGTCGACGTGCTCCTTCATCGTCTGAATGGTGGCCGCGTCGTGCCGACCGGCCACGCCGAAGCGGGTGTGAAAGCGAAAGTAGCGAAAGATGCGCAGGTAGTCCTCGCGCAGGCGACTGGCGGTGTCCCCGACAAAGCGGATCTCCCGCCGGTCGAGGTCTGCCTTGCCGTCAAAGTAGTCGTAGAGGGTGCCCTCCAGGTCGATGAACATCGAGTTGATGGTCAGGTCGCGCCGTGAGGCGTCCACCTTCCAGTCGTTGACGAACTCCACCTCGGCGTGCCGTCCGTCAGTGGTCTTGTCGATGCGCAGCGTTGTGATCTCGTACTGCGCGCAGTCGTTCACGCGGGCGGTCACCGTTCCGTGCTTCTGCCCGGAGGTGGTTGTTATCAGGCGAATGTTCGGCTTGTCACTGAGGTTGGGGAAAAAGGGCGTTGAGATTTTAAGCTCTAAAAGAATCTAGAGTACCTCATCAGTTCAACCATCTGATCCGGACGTGCGTCTGTGGCAAAGTCAATGTCATGGGGAACGATGCGGCAGAGGATGTCACGAACACCGCCTCCCGCCATGCGCTAAAAGTGGGTGAAATAAGATCGGTTAGTTAATCATTTCTAACTTCAATTCCACCTCAACTCTACTCACCATTTCAAAGCCCTTGGACCTGAAGAGTTCACTGAGAAAGTGCACCTCCTCCGTCTTGACGTACTTCTCAAAGAGACTGTAGGCGTCACCGCCAAAGGCCGACAAGTGCGTCTTCTTCAGATTGGACATCCTCGCTGTCTCCAGTTGTCGTGCCTTGCCTGTTTGTACGGTGCTGTGCAGTCGAATAACAATCAATCTATTTGGTGTCACTACAAACGTCTGTAAGCCTCTTCGCAGGCACTGCATTGCCACGTCGGGTTACAGGTTGAGCAGCGGGGCGGTTACACGCATTCACGATTGCCTGTGTTCCATAAAACAAACCAGCTCTGGTACAGCTTTGGATGCAACAACAAACCATCACGTCGCGTCAGCTGTACGTTGGTGTCACGTGACGACAGCGTCGCTGCGGCGGCCGTTTCCACCAGAGCAGGCCACGCTCGCCGGTCGGTGGCACTAGTGGCGCAAAACGCACTGCAACTTAGGCGCACCATTCCGAGTGGCCAAGCTGGACAGGGACAGCCTTCACAGTGCTACAGGGGGCAGCACAGTCTAGCACTGTGGAAAGTAAATCTTGCAGCACGTTGCGACAGCGCATGGAAGGCTTCTGTGAGCACTGCAACACACACCGGCAGCCAGGCTGCTTCTGCTGCTGCGGCACTGACAAACTCACTCTCCCACTTGATCAGCGTCGAAGTAGAAAAAAGAAGCTCAGTTTTTCTCACTTCTTTAGCTCTCTGCATCCCCGCCGATATCGTCTCGAGGATACTGCTTCGATCACCACCGCCAATCTCACTCTCGCGCTCTCCCGCTTTCTGCCATTGTCACTGCTGCTTATCGACTGCAAGCCTCATTCCCCGTTTCCCATTTCGAAGCAGCATTCCCCCATCTCACAAACAACATGGGCCCGTACCTTGCCAAGCCCGAGACGAGCATTCACACTCACGACGAGGAGAATGACCGTTTCTGCTTCTGCACCTCGGAGATGCAAGGCTGGCGCAAGACACAGGAGGTAAGTTGGCTCCCGCTTTCAGCACTTTATTCCAAGGCTTTCTCCTGCTCCACTCTACTGCTGACGCTTCGCTTTGTGGCGCTTTTGCGATCACATGTACTCATCCGCTGCTGCGGCGCGCGCGTGTGGTATCAAGTGTTCTGAGCGATTTTTTCTAATTCGCGTCTTCTATTTCTATTTTCCTTTCAGGACGCTCATTCGGCGATACTGGACTATCTCGAGAAGGGCTCAAATGACAGTGCCTTTTTCGCCGTCTTTGACGGGCATGGCGGGGAAGAGGTGTCGAAGTATTGTGCGCTTCACTTTCCGACATTTCTCAAGAAGCGACTCGCCTTTGCGGATGGCAATTACCTGGAAGTGATCAGGCAAGCCTTTCTTGAATTTGACCGAACTCTCAAAGAGCCACATGTCATCGCCGAGTTGCGAAAGCTTGCCTCCATGGATGACATGGAGGATATTGGCGACGACGAGCCGTCCCTTCTTCGCAAAGAGGCAGAGATCCCAATTGAAGAGCTGGTCAAAGATGTTGATGATGGCGACGAAACCACCAAAGAGTCCAAAAACGGCGAAAGCTCGAAAGATGAGCCAGCCGTTTCCAGCAGCTCGACAACAGGTGACGGAGAGGGCGATAAGCCAGTTGACACAAGCGACGTGAAAACGGAAGAAGTGAAAGTATCTTCAAAGAATGGCGAGGTTGATTCAGCTAATGCTGATGAGAAAAGTGACGACGCCAAAGAATCTTCATCAAAGAACGGCAAAGTTGATTCCACAGCCGGTCCTTCTGGTTCAGGTGAGGCTGGCGGCAGCAGTTCCGCTTCAAACGGCGAAGGCTCGTCCAAGAGTGTTGCCGAAGTGGTGGACGCCGATCTCGCTAAGCCATCATCGTCTGGGATCTCTTCCAAGTCTGCCCTGAGCAAAGGTGTCAAATCCGATATAATGCGACAGCTAAACCAACACATCTACGAAGCCTTCTTCAAAAACTGCGGCTCAGATGACGACGATGAGGAAGATGACGAGGATGATGATGAAGAAGGCGAAAGCGGAAGCGATTCGGAGGACGATGATGATGACGATGACGAGGAGGAGGACGACGAGGAGGACAGCGAAGACGATGACGACTTTCAGGGCATTGGCGGCCTTGATTCGCACATGAGTAATGCCTACACTACTCCAGGCGGCGGAAGCGGTTGTACGGCCATTGCCGCTGTCGTTCTCGGCAATACTCTCTACGTCGCCAATGTCGGCGACTCTCGATGTGTCCTCTCTCGGGACGGCAAAGCTGTTGAGATGTCCGAGGATCACAAGCCCGAGGACGAGGGCGAGAAGAAGCGCATTGTCAAAGCTGGCGGGGAAGTCACTGCTGACGGTCGTGGTGAGTGGTTTTATTTCCGTCTCAAAGGTTTACTCTTGAAAGCTTACACTTTTTTTGTTGTGAATTTAGTCAACGGTGGTCTCAACTTGTCCCGTGCCATTGGCGATCATCTGTACAAGAAGAACGAGTCGTTGAGTGACGTTGAGCAGATGGTCACCGCGCTGCCCGACATTCGCACACACGAGATTGACTTCTCTAAAGACAAGTTCATGTTTCTCGCCTGTGACGGTATTTGGTAAGTCTGTTGGCGTCATCATTCTGGTAACCCCTCCTAACACTCTTTCTCTTTATTTTCAGGAACTCGATGAACAATCAGGAAGTGGTCGACTTTATCAGTGAGCGACTAAAAAGTGAGATGCCACTGAAGACAATTTGTGAGGAGGTAAGTGCTGGTTGAGTTGTAGAGTTTTTTGTCGGAAACTTATGCTTCACTTTGTTTCTTGACAGCTTTTCAACCATTGCCTGGCCCCGAATACCGAAGGCGACGGCTCTGGATGTGATAACATGACCTGCATTCTGGTCAAATTCAAGAAGACCGACTTGGCCGAGTCGATGAAGCGAGCTCTGGAGGACTGCGAAGAGGTGGAACAGGCGAACAATCATTCCGAGTCGAAGAAGATCAAGACGGAGGAAGAGTCTGCTCCTGCCGCTTCTTCTTCCTCATCTGCCGCTGCTGAGTGCGTGGCCGGTCCATCTTCCTCTTCAAGTTCATAAGCTGTGGTATGTGCAGCACCATCAACGTAGTGGAACAGCGCAGTAAACACCACCAACCATCAGCACCCACCCGAATCACTCCTTAACCTTTCCTTTTCTATTTACTTTCCTTTCTCATTTTAATAATCGCAAGCAGATTCTCACACTCCTTTTCTCTTTCTCTCCTTCAGCTGATCATGCTACAAGCACCGAAACACACAAACACAAGCGCATTTGCTTTACTTTCATTTTGTACACACATTTTCCAAACACATGCAACGTTTCTGATTTTCCCTCCCCCTTTCCCTCCCATTCCCCCTCCGAACATGCTCCACTCTTATCGCTCGCATGTGGTTTCATTTATCTTTATTATTTTTCTATGTACACTACCGAACACACACACACACTTCATTTTGAGAGATCTGGGCCTAGTGAGGGGGCGACTACTACCAATCGTGCAGACGAATCTACCTTTCTCTGACACCAAAAAAGCTTTTTCATTGATTACAAACAAAAACTGCTGATTATTATTGCCTGTTTTGTTTCGTGTGCTCTACTTGATATGCAAATCGAGCAGCTGCTGGAGCATCTCAATGTGGTCGTGTTGCATGATCTTGCGCACCTCACCGAGGTTCGAGAGAATGTTTCGATCTGCTTGCGTGTTTGGAGAGAAGAAAAGAGAAGAAAGCATGGGTTTGTGCTCTTACAGAAAGCATGCGCCAGAATAAAGACAGGGGGAGATCTTACCTGGTTGAGGTGCTGCAGTTGGCAGTTGCAATCGGCTAAAGTCAGTGCTCATATGCTGAAGCAGTGGCTGGTTTTGATGTTGTTGTTGTTGAGTAGTTCCTTCTTCGGACGTTCTCGGTGCAGTGAGGACGTCAGCTGCTGCTGTGGTCCTGTTCGACTTGCCGCCCACAAAGTCGCCCTTCTGACGCTCCTCGAGGTACTGCAGGTACATGGTGAGCCGCTGCTCGTTGATCCGCTTCTCCAGCTCATCGTCTGCCGCCCGTTTTCGGTCAATCTCCGCCTGCTTCGCCTGCTTCTTCTCCTCAATCTGCTGTAGCAGCTCACGGCGGTAGGCGTCGGCCTTGACTCGGTTCACCGGCGGCCCTTGGAAGGTCACTGTCGGTCGTCGGTGGTGGTGAACTGTTGAGCTGTTGTTGGTGGTGGAGGGAAATTGCTGGTGCTGACTGTGGTGACCGTCGAAGAGGTCATCGAGGAGATCATGACGACGATTCGTCACCACGACGTCCCTTGCTGGTGGTGGTGGTGGGCGATTGTGGGTAGCGGGTGATAATAACTCATCCCTACTGGCCGTGACTTCAGGTTGTGGTGGCTGTGGATAACCACGTGATAAGAAGCTGGTGAAAACTGGCGCCAAAGATTGGTTATCTCCAGCAGCCGCCGCTGCCTCCTCAGTGCGTTGAGATGGCCTTCTGGAGCGAGCCGCCGCCGTCGCTGCAGCAAGTGTGTCTTCCACTTTAAGACTCGGCTCTGCATTCGTCTTCTGCGTGGACACAGCTACCTCATCCTCTTCCTCGTTGGATTTCTAAAAACAGAAAAGAAGTGTTCATGATGACGGTGTGTGTGCGTGTGCGTGTGCTCTTCATCACCATCAACAGCAGCATCCTCCTCTTACCTCAATATCGATAGCCTCGAAAAAGCCCTTCAGCTCGCCGAAGAGACTGCTCAGCTTCTCCATCGTCTCCTGGTGCTGGAAGATTTCCGCCCGTTCGCGGAGAAGGTAGTCCGCTAGCGTCGTCTTCATTGCTTCCATCTCTCTCTTTTAGAGCATTACCGGAGGACACAGCAAAACAGGATGAAAGTGGGGGGCGACTCTACCTGTGATTACTGGGACTGAATCTTTCTCTTCTCTCAGTGTTACATAAGAGCTACTCTAGCTCTTGCTTGGTTGAGCTGCAGCAGCACCCACTGCTGGACACGTGTTGTCATGACGAGAGGAAGCTCTGGCAGCAGCACAGAAGCACGAGTCAAGTCAAACAGAGAGGACAGTGAAGCTGAAGCTCACTGAGGTGGGCTAAGCAAGGGCAAAGCAAAGCAAAGCGTAACGACAACAAAACAGAACGGTGACTTGCTCTCACCTGCAGGCTGCAGCTGATCCCGAATCACCGCTAGAGTTTAGTACCATCATTAAAAGTTTAGGCCATAATGAGAACAATATTGACAAGTTTTCCTGTTTAGCAGTCAGTTGATCCTATCCACTATGCACTCGCTGATCAACAGCACGAACAGCACGGTACAAGTTCAGCTCTCGGACATTGGCAACATTTGTACTTGTCAACAGCAGCAACCTCAACTTGCCACCACCGACAGCAAGACTCGTTGACCCATCGGCCGGCCATCACCGAACACCGGCAGATCGATAAGCAGCCCAGCGTGAAGCGTTTCTGTCAACTGTCGCCTGCATCAGCTCTGCTGTGACAACAAACGAACGTAGAGCAAGAGAAATGGAAAAAGTACATTCAAATCAGACGATCTTCTTCACCATCAACAGCTGCAGAAGGAGGCAGCAGCCAAGAGGCGGGCCAAGAACTGGCGAGGCAGGCAGCGGCGGTGGTGATGGTGATGGTGGTCGTGCCGGTGGTGGTGTAAGAAGAAGAAGCGATCGCCCGAAGTACATTCCTCCTCCTCCTCCTTTCACTTCATTCCCTTTGGCTTCCAAAGTGGTTTGCCACACTGTCACACATGCCCACTAAGGTTCAAGTCTGTGACTGTCTCTCTCTCTCTCTCCCCGTCTGACTGTGTTTTCCTCTGTGCTGCAGCGTCTTCTGCTTCTTCTTCACTAGTGGCCGCATCACTAATCATCTTCTTCAGACGCTGAAGAAGTAGCTGGAGCTAGCTAGAGCTGAGCGGCAATCAGGTTGAATCGGCCCCCCTTCAATCACCAGCAGCAGCAGCAGCAGTAGTCCAGCACTAATCAACACACACACAGTAAACAGACACTGGTAGTCCAATCCAATGTACATCCTCATCGTCATCGTTCTGCGGTAAAAGTCAGCCTGCTGCAGTCAACTGCTACAGCAGCCACTAGCCTGCCAGCCAGCCAGCGAACAACAGCCGATTTTATTTATATTTACAGTCGTGCGGCAGACAACGACGGCGACGGTTGTTTTCATCATCTTCCTCTTCGGTTCCTCTACTACCACACTTCTACACACACACACACACCGAGTCTCTCTTTTTGGTAGAGAGACACGAGCTTTTCACTTTCTTTCGCCGTGTGATTCCACTGCCAAGACTTTGATCACAAAGACCTCTCTCTCTCTCTCTCTCTCTCATCTATTTCATTCATTCTTCTGCTGCTGAAGAGTGCTAACATCGACTGAAAACGGACACCACCAAAAGTTGACCGCCAAAAGCATCACCACCACTGACCTACAATTCTGGTATGTGTTTCTGCTGAAACCGGTAATTATATAGAGACATCACCATCATCATTACTCAAACTGCTCAGCTGACAGACGACAACAGCATTTTCCCATTTACCGCCGCTTTGCAACCGCAGCTCACCCAGCAACCACAATCATCACATGGGTCGTCTGTCCTGTACCTGACACACACTGAAACAGTGAGAGTTTGTTAGCACCGTTTTTTCCCGTTGAACTGCTAAAGTTGGCGGTAGTGTACATTTGTAGCTATCCCTCTTTTCCTCTCCCTCTTATGCAAGTGAGAGAAAAGCAGCACAGTCCTTCTTCTCCTTCTTTCTCGATAACCACCAATAGCGCGTGTACTCGCCGCCATTTGTGTACTTTTTGTGTGTTCTGGTGGTCTTCTCTCTTTGCGCTGTACCTTTACTGTACATTACCACCATTAGTTTGTGTCGTCAGCAAAGGTACACACTGAGCTGATGACCATATGTTATAAAAAGGAAAACATGTACTATTTACGGGGCTATGTTTGTTAGGAAGAGGATTGGAGGAAAGAAAGGTAGTGGCGCGAACTTGGCCTGAGGCAGTTTCATTAGTTTGGTGGACTTTATTTTGAGTAGTCGCATCTATTGCAGCCGCATCAATCAATCAGTCAAACACAACCAGACGACTGGTAAACGCTTGACATTAACACTGAACATTATAACAATCGTCATCACCATCATCATCAGTTGATGAAATGATGATGTGCTGAATGAAAACGAGAGATAGGATTGCTTGCACTCAGACACCTTTATCAACCGTATCTCCTTTCCTTGTCTAGGTCTCACTCAATTTTTGTTACTGAAAGATCGGCCGATCAGCAGCTGAAGCTGAAGCTGTTGGCACCGAAAACATCAACATCCACAATCGATTTCCTCCATTGTTTACCAGCAACGCAACCAAATAAATAAATGCCAGGTACACTTGATTTCACCGACTACAATTGAAGACTGATGTTACCTAACACTTAATGTTTGACTTTTTTTCACAGAATGTCTCTTCGTGTCTTACTTCACCGTAATCTAAGCCAGGGGGCCAAGGTCTCCGTCGCCGCCTCTTCCCTTCTTCAGCGTCACCACCAGCACTTGCGCTTCTTTGCCAGCAATGTCAAGCCCATCAAGAAGGTGCTGGTCGCCAATCGAGGTACAGACCCTATCAAATTGAAACTTTTCACCAATTTCACTAATCTTCTTTCTCTTTTAGGCGAGATCGCCATTCGCGTCTTTCGCGCCTGCAACGAGATGGGCATCCGCTCAGTGGCCATATACAGCGAGCAGGACAAAATGCACATGCACCGGCTGAAGGCGGACGAGGCGTACCTGATCGGGCACGGCCTGCCGCCCGTCCAGGCCTACCTCAACATTCCCGACATAATTCGCATCGCCAAGGAGAACGACGTCGACGCCGTCCACCCGGGCTACGGCTTCCTCTCGGAGCGGGCTGACTTTGCCCGCGCCTGCACCGACTCGGGCATCACCTTCATCGGTCCCAGTCCCGATGTGATGGCCCGCATGGGCGACAAGGTCGAGGCGAGGAAGGCGGCCATTGAGGCGGGCGTCAAGGTGGTGCCCGGCACTGACTACCCCATCAACTCGGTGGACGAGGCGAGTGAATTTGTCACCAAGCACGGTTTTCCGGTCATCTTCAAGGCCGCCTATGGTGGTGGTGGACGAGGTAAGTAGAATGCCTGGGGTTTTTATTTTAATTCTAAACAAAACTTCGGTTCTTTTGTCTAGGCATGCGAGTCGTGCGCAACCCCAGCGAGCTGAAGGAGAACTTTGAGCGTGCCTCCTCCGAGGCGCTGTCCGCCTTTGGCAACGGCGCCCTCTTCATTGAGCGCTTCATCGAGCATCCGCGCCACATTGAGGTGCAGATTCTCGGCGACGGCGAGGGCGGTGTGGTGCACCTGTACGAGCGCGACTGCACCGTCCAGCGACGCCACCAGAAGATCATCGAGATTGCCCCCTCGCCGAACCTCGACCCGGTGGTGCGGGAACGGATCCTCGCCGACGCGGTGAAGATCGCCAAGTTTGTGGGCTACCAGAACGCCGGCACGGTGGAGTTTCTGCTGGACGCCGACGGCAGCTACTACTTCATCGAGGTGAACGCCCGGCTGCAGGTGGAGCACACCGTCTCCGAGGAGATCACCGGCATTGACATTGTCCAGAAGCAGATTCGCATCGCCGAGGGCAACTCACTGCCCGACCTGGGCCTGACGCAGGACGCCATCAAGGTGGACGGCTATGCGATGCAGTGCCGCGTCACCACGGAGGACCCGGCGAAGGGCTTCCAGCCGGACACCGGTCGCATTGAGGTCTTTCGCAGCGGCGAGGGCTTTGGCATTCGCCTGGACGGCGCCTCCGCCTTCTCCGGCGCCATCATCTCCCCCTACTACGACTCGCTCCTGGTGAAGGTCATTGCGAAGGCGGGCAGCATGAAGGCGGCCAGCGCCAAGATGACCCGAGCGCTGCGCGAGTTTCGCGTCCGCGGCGTCAAGACCAACATTCCCTTTCTGCTCAACGTCCTCAACAATGACAAGTTCCTGGACAACGCCTACGACACCAACTTTATCGACACCCACCCGGAGCTGTTTCACTTTGAGCCCAGTCAGAACCGAGCGCAGAAGCTGCTGTACTACCTCGCCAATGTCATGGTCAACGGGCCCTCGACGCCGCTGGCCACCAAGCTGAAGCCCTCTGACATCACGCCGCAGGTGCCCGCGGTCGACATGAGCCGACCGGCGGCCCCCGAGGGCTGGAAGACGCTGCTCGATCGGGACGGTCCGGCGGCCTTTGCCAAAGCGGTGCGCGCCCACAGCGGCCTGCTGCTGATGGACACCACCTTCCGCGACGCCCACCAGTCGCTGCTGGCGACCCGTGTCCGAACGCACGACCTCCTCCGCATCAGCCCGTACGTGTCGCAGAACATGAACGGCCTCTTTTCGCTGGAGAACTGGGGCGGGGCGACGTTTGACGTGGCGATGCGCTTCCTCCACGAGGACCCCTGGGAGCGACTGGCGCAGATGCGCGAGCAGATTCCCAACATTCCCTTTCAGATGCTGCTGAGGGGGGCGAACGCCGTCGGCTACACCTCCTACCCGGACAATGTCGTCCACCGGTTCTGTGAGCTGGCGAAGCAGGTAGGGAAATTGATTGTCTAGGGAGTTTATATAGTTATCTAACTTGATTTGTTCCTTTCTGATTTCAGGCCGGCATGGACGTCTTTCGCGTCTTTGACTCGCTCAACTACCTGCCGAACATTCTGGTGGGAATGGAGGCGGCCGGCCAGGCGGGCGGCGTCGTCGAGGGCGCCATCTCCTACTCGGGCGACGTCTCCGACCCCAGCCGGACGAAGTACAACCTGGACTACTACGTGAAGCTGGCCGATGAGCTGGTGAAGGCGGGGGCGCACATTCTCTGCATCAAGGACATGGCCGGCCTGCTGAAGCCGGTGGCGGCGAAGATGCTGGTCGGCGCCCTCCGCTCGCGCCACCCCGACGTGCCCATTCACATTCACACGCACGACACGGCCGGCGCGGGCATCGCCTCGATGATCGAGTGCGCCAAAGCGGGCGCCGACATTGTCGACGTGGCCGTCGACTCGATGTCGGGCATGACCAGCCAGCCGAGCATGGGCGCGCTGGTCGCCTCGCTGGAGCGCACCCCACTGGCCACCAGCGGCCTGTCGCTGAAGACGGTGAGCGAGTACTCGGCGTACTGGGAGCAGACGCGCACGCTCTACGCGCCCTTTGAGTGCACGACGACGATGAAGAGCGGCAACGCCGACGTCTACCTCAATGAAATTCCCGGCGGGCAGTACACCAACCTGCAGTTTCAGGCGTACTCCCTCGGGCTGGAGTCGCAGTTTGAGGCGATCAAGCTGGCCTATGCGGAGGCGAACAAACTCCTCGGCGATCTGATCAAGGTGACGCCCAGCTCAAAGGTAGTGGGCGACCTGGCGCAGTTTATGGTGCAGAACAAACTGAGCGCCAAGGATGTGGAGGCGAAGGCGGAGGAGTTGAGCTTTCCCAGCTCGGTGGTCGAGTTTATGCAGGGATTTATTGGTGAGTGAGAGAGAAACGGGCGGTGGTGGTGGTGTTTATAAACTCAATGTTTTCCATTTTAGGCGAACCTCACGGCGGCTTCCCCGAGCCGCTGCGCAGCAAGATCCTCAAGGGCCTGCAGCCGCTCAGCGGCCGCCCCGGCCAGCACCTGCCGCCGCTGAACTTTGTGCAACTGAAGGACGAGCTGATTGAGAAGCACGGCCAGCCGGTGAGCGACACTGACGTGATGAGCTCTGCCCTCTACCTGAAGGTCTGCGACGACTACATCAAGTTCCGCCAGGAGTTTGGCCCGGTGACGCTGCTCGACACGCGCTTCTTCCTCACCGGCCCCAAGGTGGGCGAGGAGTTTGAGGTGCAGCTGGAGAAGGGCAAAACGCTGCACATTCGCACGCTGGCCGTCTCGGAGATTCGCAGCAAGACCGGCGAGCGGGAGGTCTTCTTTGAGCTCAACGGTCAGCTCAGAACGGTCATTGTCAAGGACAACACGGTGGCTACGGTGAGTTGAAAAGGATGTGATTTGTGGTTTGTTTAGTTTTCTAATCGTTCTTTCACCTAATCTTCAGGAGGTCAAGTCGAATCCGAAGGCAATCAAGGGCGTGAAGGGCAGCGTCGGTGCACCCATGCCCGGCACGGTGATTGACGTGAAGGTGAAGGAGGGCGACAAGGTGGTGAAGGGCCAGCCGCTGATAGTGCTCAGCGCCATGAAGATGGAGATGGTCGTCCAGTCGCCGGTCAGCGGCACCATCAAGAGCGTCGTCGCGGAGAAGGACATGAAGGTGCAGGGTGACGATCTCATCATGGACATTGAGGTGGACAGTGCGTAGAATGGTGCTGATGTCCACTTTCGATGAACTGTTGATCAAAATGTAGATTGCTATTGTAACCATTGTCTTCCACTCGTCGTCGTCGTCGTACTCTCCCGTCCATTTGCTTTTACCCTACTACTCACTTCGTTTTAGCTTTGTTGATACTATTCCTGTTATTGTCTTATCATTATCTCTCTCTTTTAAACCTTTTCTGCGGACTCTTTTCCCACACCCTTATTTAACAAACACCCTTACACAAACACACACATTGTTGTTGCCTTCTTACTTGTCCGCTTACTTCTTCTTCTTCGTCTTACCTTACCACCACAACTTACTTCTTCTCCATGTGCTTTACTTATGTTGATGTTGTTTCTTTTCATGATTAATTACGAGACAATCAATCATTGAGGTAATAAAAAGTGCTCCAAAGCAGTTGAAGCAAAAAAGTGCGACACATTTTTGAATACAAACTCTGCTTATCAGCTTGAAAACACAGGAGGCACAAAACACTTTTTTAGGTGAAAGGATTTTCGCTTATCTCTCTCTGACCAACAGATTGCTGCAGTGTTCTTGAGGCGACTTTTCATTTTCCTGATTAGCGTCAGTGCCACAAGCGCCCCCTACCAGCTGTTGCACTGATACGATTCGTTTCATACCGAATGAATCATACGACATGCACGCACGCTCTGCGTTCAGTCGGCCATGTGAGCTCGAGTGATCTGTTTCGAGGCACTAAAGTTCAACTTCAACTCCCATCAACCATCTTCATCAAGAAGTGCTATGCCTGTGGTTCTCAGTAAACCCCCTCCCCCGGACCTGTGCCTGCTGGCGGTCTTCCGGCAGATGTCCTTGAATGATCGACTCAAAGCCCACGATGTTTGCCCTCGATGGGGTCGCCTGGTACGGGAGGCCTGTCGACGAGATGTCCGCTCCTTGACGATCATTCTTTCTGATGGTGGCCCGAACGGCGGTGGTGTCCCGAGCCTCAAGGAGATGGCAGAACACATCAACAAGAACTACACGTCCTCTTCAGATAATCAATTGTTCTCGTCCTGCTCGACACGGATGTCACAGAACTGTGGTAACTTTCAGGAAATTCTAAACAAGGGGAACTGCCTGCAGATTACTTTTCAAATGTGGAATTTAGCAACGTTGAAAAAGATTATCTTCATTTTTTTCACCGTTACCGAACTGACCTTTCTCAATCGATGCAACAAAGGGAGCAAATTTAAGATTTACAAGAACTTGATGAAACTGTTGAAGATGTCGCTGGAGGAAGAACGCCTTCCACTGACCGCCTTTAGACTAATTGACAGGGAAAATACAGCTTCCCGTGACAAGCGTCTTTTGTTTTGCCTTCTGAACTCAGGAAAACTCAAGTACTTGACCATCTTGAATGATGAACACCAGAGGTCCACTGATGAAAATAATCGAAACAGAGCCCGGCTGTTTGGCCACGTATCTAAATTTTTCTCCTCATGTGGAACTAGCGTTTTCGTCAGCAAGATTTTTGATTCCATTTATTATACTGAAGCAATCAATATTACCATTCAATTGGACTTGAGAAGCGCTGAGTGAGAGTGAACACAAGCATACGTAGTCCAGACTGACTT
>JAALOO010000586.1_pt1 | contig 31161 bp, 29 predicted proteins | sample 7257641 | NCBI WGS metagenome assembly JAALOO01 (sample SAMN14085613, study PRJNA598686) | mite metagenome | biome: ENVO:01001000; feature: ENVO:01001002; material: ENVO:01001226; isolation source: single female mite from University of Michigan culture on fish food culture... ...
TTTTACTTTTTTGTTTGCTAGCAAAGCAAGGTGTAATGTGAAACATAACTTGTTTCTTTTTAATACTCAAATGAAGCCTCTCTTAATTGTCTCTTTATTTATTGGCCATTTTGGATGACTTTCAATGACTTGCTTTTTGATGACGCCATAAAGCTGCCACCTTTTCTGTCTCTGATTGGCGCTAATTGCTTCATTAGGTGGACCGAGTGGGCGCTTCATTTTGCAGGTGTAAGTTCTTGTTCGGTTTTTGTAAGCCAATTAGGCTAACACACCGGTGCCTGTGCGTGCGAGGCAGTGATATATCTTCAGCTAAATGGTCGCCCAAAAACTTGATGCTTTTTCATTTTCGATCTTTTTTTCTTATCAGTGCGAACTAGATTTATTGTCATATTTTTAACGCGCCGTTTTTTGTTGCTTTTTATTTGCAGTCTTTTTCTTCCTTTTTTCTGCCATTTTGTTTCTACAGTCCCTAATGGGTATTTAATTACAATTGTGTTCTTTTTTTGCCAAGTGCCAGCTATTATTGCATTGCCGATTAATGTATCTGTGCTAATGCTAAAAGTTAAACAGAGTTGAGTTTTTCTCGCCTTTTTAGCTAAAAGGCTTTAGGCTCAAAAACTGGTCAAACAATGGTAATTAATCTAATTTTACCACCACCACACCAGATCGATGTCCATTTAGAGTTGGAGGAAATTCTAAAAATGCAATTTTATTTGAGAAAACAAAGTTGAAAATGGACAAGTTTTGAACATTGGCGGCCATTGCACATTTGCAAATGAAATGAGAAATGCGTTTTTCTTCGTACATTTTTTGCTTTATTACGTTAGTACACTTTTTCTCATATGTTGCAGTCAAATCGACAGCAAACAGACAACAGCTTCTTCCAGCAGCCGAGCCGTGCTGCTATCACCGATGTCGATCTGCTGCTTGATGAACAGTGTCATCATATCTCGTCGGTGCAAACGGGCAAAATCGGGAGCGCAGCCGAGGCTAGCTCTGTCTGCCCGATAAGCGGGACGATGCTGGCTGCCTCTCGCCACTTTAGTCATGTTCTGCCTGGCCACATTCTCTCTTTGCCCTTTACTCCCTGCCTCATTGCTTCTTTGGTTTGCACACATTCTTTCATTTAGAAGCTGCGCCTGCTTCAAAAAGATCATTCAGAAGAGATGCTTTCCTTCTTCTGAGCTAACTTTTTTGCCCTTCTAATCACTAATTGCTGAAAAAGTGCAAGCTTTATTAACGTATAATGAGGTGGAACGATAGTTCATTGAGTTGCTGATGATGCTGCTGGTAGTCATCTTTACTCCGATTCGATTCGCCACTAAAACGGTGCATATTTTTAGCTATTTTATGTTTGAGTTTGGTTACTTCAACAACGCCCAACACGAACAGAAATTGTTTGGCATATAGAGAGTTCAAAGTTCTTTCTGTTTTGAAGGTGATTCTTACTTTTCCAGCTAAGCGGTAAAATTGTTGCTGATCACTAGGAATCATCTCTTCTTATCTGATCCTTTTGATGCTAAACTTTAGACCACCCTTCTTTGATCTGCTCTTTTTTTCTTGTCAAGAACAAAACTGCAGCAAAATTGAGTCTTCATCTGTTTCTGCCACTGAATGGAGCTGTCAACGGAGCGGCGTCGGTGACGGCCTCTGCTTTGTCCGTCTGTCTACCACTGAGACCGTCGCCATTGATTAAACCGTGCAGACAAGTCTTCCTTCCTTTCTGTTTTCAATGTTCTAATTAGCGTCTCACCCTGAATCTTAAGACCGTGTGCACTGTTCACTGACACCTCTTTTACCCCCTTCTGCTGCTGGTTGGCCCGCCAATCAGCAATGAAGTCAAGTGTAAGTATGTGTATGTATGCAGATTCTCTCGCTCAGGTCGCTGGTTATGACGATGACAGCCAACAAAACAGACAACCAGACAGGCAAATGTGCACATGTCACTTTAATTAACACTTGCTACAAATTACCTCTTTGCTATGGTGTTGCATGTTTTTCCTGTTGGTGCTCACTGGCTGGGCGTCTCGGGTCCTCATATGACCTACCACCATCAACAACAGCAGCAGCCATTTTTCTGGTGATGTCCCTCTTCCGCCTGGCTGGCTCCATTGTCAGTTGACTACTACCATCACCATCAACTCTTCTTCATTGATGCTAATGTTGTTCAGTTGTTCACAATGGCCCACCATCACATCTGCTCGCGTTCTAAGTGTTTGCAAATATTTTGCTAGCAAATCAAATTATTACCACTGTTAAATTTTGTGACTCTCTCTCTCCCTCCCCTACCTCCCTCTCTGCCACTTTTATAAGTTATTAATAAACGGGGCAAATAATGGTAGTCGACGAGTCAACAGACAGACAGACACAGGCCGATTGGTAATGAATGCGATGGACTACTCGCGCACTCCTTCACTGGCTTTGTGTTGGCTTGTCTTCGGCAATTTGCCGGCCGAGCTTTAAATGGTTGCAGTAGTGGTAGTGCACTACAGCCAAATGATGGCAATTCGAGTGTGGGGCACTTTTTGACTGTTCCCTTTGTGGTCGGTGTTGTTGCAGCGAATTTTACTTGATGAAGAGTGGGAGAGAGAGCATTATTTAAATTCCACCATTTCTTCACTTTATTATTATGATCGGTTTCATTTTTCTTCTGCTTTTTTCCCCTTTGACTAATTCAAAGTATGTCTCGGTTCGAATTCCGCCTGAATTCGATATTCCGCAGCAGGCACTGTGCAGTGCATCACTGGCCAAGCGCACCGAAGCAGTGATGACCACTGCTAGCAGCACCACATTCCTCCCCGTCGGTTATGTTTTTTTCTTCTCAAACTGTAGCCATTTTTTGCCTTTTGGTTTAGGATTACTTCTCGTCTAATAAGTGATATAATAGAATTAATAATAATAATATGCTACTACCTTCCCAATTCATGTCCTCCCTGTCCACAGTAATAAGTTGAGTTGCAGTGTTCAGTAAAGTGCCCACGGCCGCGGCGTTCAATTTGAATCACTTCTTTTTTCCAATGCAATTGTGTACTCTAACGAACTTTGGCAGTCATCTTTTTTTGTAGTGCTCTTCCTCTCTTTTAGCGCCGTTTAGTTTTAGCACACACATAGACAGACAGTTTGTGCCAAGTGGCTGGCAAATGGTTGCAATTATCAATTTGCAAGTATCGACGTGATTTCTGTCACTTTTAGTGCTGTTTTTCTTGCCGAAAGCGTCGTTTCTTGCTTCTTTCCTTCCAAAAACCATTCCCTGAACAGTCGGTTAAAAATGCTAAATCGGTTAGTGCTCAGTGTTTTTGCGGAGAGATGTTTTATTTATTTAAATTAAATTTGATTCAAATTGTACAGACGGCCATTTAGCGTTGAGCATACTTTTTGAAAATGGTTGAAAAAACTGTCAGTCGGTCGTGTTTGTCTACCGTTTTCTTAATGACGGACAAATTTAATTTGACACCCTTAAAGTGAGCAATAGTAGTTTTAGGTTGACACAAGCCAAAAAGAATTCTTTCTGGCACTGCCTTCTTCCGTTTGCATAATCAAACAATTGAAAATGTGTTTTTTACTGCCAGCAAACACACTGTTTCAAACCATTTAGATCTAGGGTGAGCTTAATGATGTTCCAAACGTAGTGTTTGACTGGTGGACCACCCCAAAACTACTATTCACATCTTCAGCTGTGCCAAACTGACGAGCACAGTACTGGCATTTAATTGGCCATCGATCTGTCGCTGTCGTCACTTTCCACTGTTCAATAGCAAGTGAGAATTGTCTGTGGAAAGCAATCAGAAACACTGCTTGATGGAGGAAACAGTCTGAAGAAGTCTGCCCACTTGGTTCTCAGTTTGTCGAACAAACCAGCAGACAGGTTCTGGTTTGGCACTGCTAAGCTCTTCTGTCAGTCAGTCAACCAGTTGTGTGTCTGCCACTCGACGACTCAATTACAGGAGTCGATGATGCATGCGTAACGTGAAAATGCATTGGCTGACTCCTTCTCCACACACTTTCTTTCCATTGGCTATTCTCGCCTGATTTCGCTTCTTTTTCTCGCTCCCTTCACCAGCAACTAATCTCTCCCTCTCTGACTTTTGCTCATGTATGTGTGTGTGCTTGTAAAACATGCCCTTTTATGCAAGCATGGACTAGACTTGTCTTATATTCTTTTTTGTTTGACTGCTGTCGGCGACAGGAGGACAAGCCTACTGCTTTTGTGTTGATCGAAATTGATCGGCTACTCATTTTCTTCTTTTTCACCTTTCTCAATTTGACTACTGCTGCCACTGTGTCGCTAATGCCGACATTAATTAATTGGCTAATTGGCAATCAATTAATCAAGCGTGAGCGTGTGTAGAAGTTTGTAATGCTGCCTAAACTTGCTTAATTATTGAGAAGAGCTCATGTTCTTGCTGTTCTACCTCTTGTTCTCTCCTTATCCCGACATCATTGCAGTATTTGTGCATCACAAACTCTAGCTTCTAAGCTTCTCCTTACCATTTTCCTCTGCCGATTTCTTAGCTGAATTTAAATGTATTTCCTGGTACCTACCTCAAGTTTTTCACCCTTTCAAAAGGAAAAAGTAATTTAATTTGCATCTGCATTTGTAGTAGTAGTAGTAGTAGTAGTAGTCTTCAAGCTCTTGACAAGTGTCTGCACCAGAGTGTGCAGACAAACACTTGTCAATGTGTGTGTTTTTGTTTGCCGTGTTTTTAATTTAAATGCAAATCCAATTTAATTGCATTCAATTTTTTTGGTAAAAAGAGGGTTAAAACAGTAGTTTTATGCTGAGGTACTTTCTACTTTTAACTCTTTTTTCAGTCACCACAACAACTAATCTTTTACCTTTTTTTCCTTTCTTACCACACTTCAGATGAACGGATTTGCCTTCTGTGAGACGGATAACTCAAAAACCACCACAATAAAAAGGCGCCATCAAACAGGAAAAGCATGTCATCGAGGGGTTCGCCGACTTCACGACTTCCTTAGACGACTTAGTTGCATTAGCAAAGATGAAGAACAAGAGAAGAAAAATAATCAGAATGCTGTGTCAGAAAATACAACAGAAAAACTGGACACAAAATGTTCATCAACAGTTGAAGCAGCGTCCTTTTGGATATTGCGAGTTTTCAGAAATCCAACGTTTGTTAGAATCAGGATTCAGCAAAACCATCTTCAAACAGTTCTCTTGAGTTTTGTCTGTTGTTTTTGCTACTTCAACGCTCTTTTCTGTGACTTTGCCTTTGACGACTCACTGGCGGTGAAGGAGAATGCCGACTTGAGGCCAGAAACGCCCCTTACGTCTCTACTTTCCAATGATTTCTGGGGACAGCCGATGAGTAAGGTTAGTAACCAAAAAATATGATTTTTGTTTTTTTCTCTCAACCTCCGCCTTGTCAAGCGATGGCAAAAACATGTAGGCGCTTAATGGGCTTTTCATCAGCCAACAAAAGACCAGCACTAGCATGTGCACACTGATATTAATCTATCATTTAGGCAACGCTTGACGACGTTCTTCTTTCAGCGGCATTTATCACACCGATCGGTTGGACAAATATTCAGTGTAGAGCAGAACAGGCAACTGTGCGTTTTACTGTCTCGAATCGCTTTATAATGACATTTGCCAGAGTCGTGTTTTTCTCTTCCCTCCCTGTGAGCAATTTAGTTGGGCATTTTGTTAACATTTAAAGAAAAGCATGGATAAGATATTTTGGTGTACGTTTAATTAATTTACAACTTAGTGAAAAAGAAGGTTGCTTCTAAAAACACACATACACATTGCGGCCGATTGACTCGATTGCTGGCTGAGCTAACCTCCCAAAAGAAGGAAGTTTGATCAGGCAATCGAATTGCCTGTGCAGCCGACTACTTTACTTACTGTTTTCCTAGCCTCCCTACAGAGTGAAATTAATATCTCACTCCTGTGTCAACATTTAATACGCACTGGTAAGTGAGTGAGAGAGGAACAGCGCATTTAAGTCCGTCTTTGAGTGGCACACTCGCTTTTCTGCACCCACTTGACAGGTACTCGGCGCCTAACGAGAAGAGCAGTTTGGCAGTAGCCTACTACTGCTGCCTCCTTCTTAATTAGCTCTCCCGCTGGTAAATCGACTGCTGTTCACTTGTAGTCGCTCTGCATACTCTGCCAGCTTGGCTCCATATGTTCCATCCGCCTGCTCACTGGCGACCCTTGGCTCTAATATCGGCTGTGTGTGTGTTCATAACATCTCTCAATTAGCTTTTGCCCTTCTTTTTGACAGCTCGCGTTTTCCTTTCTCCCAGTTAGCATGCCAATTAAAAGCATATTTTTTCTTCCATCCTGATTGAATTTTTCCTCTTTGTCCATTGATGCTTTGATGTCAGTGGGTGATTTATGCGCTCATTTTGTCATTCTGTTAAGCTGAATTATGTCGTTGATGATGATCAATCGCCTGCTTTCTTGTTGGACAATAGGAGCAAGGTTTGACACGAGTATTTTTGCCTGCTGATTTTCTTTGACGGTGCCTAATTTGAGAATAGCGGATGTTTGACCATTTGGCAGTAAAGGATTGATTAACTGACAACAATAAACAAAAATCGAGTCTGCATTGTCAAATAACCGTTCTTTATTCTTTTTTCTTTTTCCTATTCAGGAATTATCACATAAGGTAAGTTCATTTCACTTTCATCAAGTGAACTTTTTTTTAATTTTTCTTTTTTAGTCTTATCGACCCGTCAGTGTATTCACATTTCGCCTGAACTATGCAGTGCACGGGCTGCGTCCATTTGGCTACCACCTAATTAACGTTCTGCTGCACGTTGTCGTGACGCTTCTTTACGCGAGGTGAGCACACACACTCATTTCATTTGCGCTTATCTGCATTGCATTTTAGTTATTTCTTAGTTCTGAAATATGTTGTGGTATTATTTCTAATCATTTTTACATACTTGGCATTATTTAGAATCAGTGTGCAATTTAAACTGCATCACACAAGGATCCAAATGATGATGGTCATGATGATGATGATATTGTCGTCATAGGCTAAAATTAGTACCAGACATTATTAAGAAATGGAGGATATTTGAAATGATGATCGAGTCAGTGGTAGTCGTAAGTAGCCGTTTGTGTCGGCATCTTTCCAGCCCTCTTTATTTTAGCTGCAATGGTAAAAGATGAAGCAGTGAAGCATCTGCTGATGGTATTTCAATGTGATTAATTCTCATGCGGCTCTCTTTACATGCCAGTAATTCAACACTGTCATTACTGGTTTGTGTGTGAAAGCCGGCTCATAAAATAATCAAAAAGAGTAGAAAGAATGGTGTTCAGTTGACAATGCTCTTGATAAAAATTATATCTTCCATCACTTTACTCAAATCAGTAGCTTCTTTTTCTTTTCAGCTAATGGTCATCTTAATTGCCACCCTTAATGCAATCTAGACCTCTTTCCGGTGCATACAGTTTTGTCCAGTAGTCAATTTCCTTTTCCTTTTATGTAGCAAGGATACTTTTAGTGGACATAATTATTTTCATAAGCCGTTATCTTATCACGCTAATTTTCTTTTATAATGTTGCAGATTTTGCAGGCTAATTGTCGCTTCGCAGTGCGCTTTTCTTGCAGCGCTTCTTTTTAGGTAAGTGGCAGTTTCACAACGTTACTGAATGATGTTAATATTTTTAACTCCATTGCTCCAAATCATCCAGTGTCCACCCGATTCACACTGAAGCGGTGACCAGCGTAGTGGGACGAGCGGAAACCTTAAGTGCCACCTTCTACCTTCTTGCCTTACTTGTCTACTCTAAAGCAACCAAACGATGCTTGACCAGTTAGTATTGTTTTTCCTTTCTTGTTTATTCATAATCATTTGTTTTAATATGACCCCAATAGACTGGCATCTCCTTTTGGCTTCCATCATCCTTTCTTTCTTGGCAACCTTCAGCAAAGAGCAGGGTGCTACTGCCTTTGCCCTCTGTGCACTTTACGAAGTGCTGTACAATCAAAAGGCATGTACAGCTTCTCACTGATTACTGGTTACTAATTAGCAGCACTGCTAATGGAGCGTGCATTATTATTGCTTTATGTTTAACATTACCTTATAATACTCTTTATTATTGCCATTATTATGGCTGTTGCAGTTGCATCAAATTGATGTTGCAGCACTTTTACAGCGAGGGAAACATCAGCAGCAGAGCATCAGCAAAAGTCCCAGGCGGATAAAGGAAATGGTGCCTCGAATAGGCGCTCTAGCACTGGCCACTGTAGTGGCCATTCTCCTTCGACTGCGTGTCATGCACTCACAGCTGCCCGTCTTTACGAGGTAAGTTCAATTGTGTCATCTTTTTTGGTTCAATGCTGGCATTGATTTGCTGTAATGTAGTTAAGCATTAGATTTTCTATAAATCATCAACACTAGAAGTGTAATCACTGCAGCAATATGGGGACTCTAATCGCTCAGCAGTTGAGTCGGCAGTTTTTTACATTTGAAGGGATTAAAGTAAATGAGGAAGCTTTAGTAGTCGTGTTTGGTCGGTAATTCACGTTTATAAAGCAGCACACACAAAACAATGAACTCAATCAATTAGAGCTAATATTTAATGACCAACTTCTTTGTTTTACTTAGTTTTGACAATCCTGCTGCCTACTCACCGACGCCCATTCGCCGAATGACACATCACTACTTGGTGGCACTAAACGGCTGGCTGCTTTTGAATCCCCTGCGCCTTTGCTGCGACTGGACAATGGGCAGTGTGCCACTGGTCACCTCCCTGGCTGATCCTAGAAATTCTGGCACTGCTTTTTGCTATCTCCTTCTGCTGCTGGCAATATTCAGTGCCTTAAGAAATAGACTGACGGCAGATGGACCGACGATAGTATGCAGTGTGGCACTGCTAGTAGTGCCTTTTCTACCGGCTTCAAATCTCTTCTTTTATGTTGGTAAGTTTGTGCGACAATGAAAAAAAATTGAGTAAACATTAAAAATTGTTTATTAGGTTTTGTCATCGCCGAACGTGTCCTCTACCTGCCTAGTTGTGGTTTTTGCCTTCTCGTTGCTTTTGGAATGTTAAAGCTGCTTAGGCTTTTTGAGAGAAAATTTTGGCTTACCATCTTCTTGAAGCTATCGCTAACTCTTCTAGTTGGCAGTCACATTGCTAAAACGGTTCTTCGCAATGAAGACTGGAAGACGGAAATGCGCCTATTCACCTCTGGTCTAAAGGTGCATCCAGGCAATGCAAAGCTGCTCAACAATATTGGCCACGTCCTGGAAGGTGAAGACCAATTCGAAGAGGCTTTAAAGTACTTCCTAAGGGCAACACAAGTTCAGCCAGATGATCTGGGCGCCTTCATCAACGTCGGACGAGCTTACTCCAGTCTGGGAATGACCAGCAAGGCAGAGGTGTACTTTCGAAAAGCAAAAGATCTTTTGCCAACTTCTGTTGTCTCAAAAAACGCCAAATCTGGTCCTACTTATGCTCGCATTGCCCCCTCTCACTTGAATCTCTTCCTCAACCTGGGCAGTCTGCTAGCGCAAAATCGTTCTCGACTGTCTGAAGCGGAAGCTCTCTATCGGCAGGCCATTCGCATGAGACCGGACTTTGTTGATGCCTACATGCGCCGTGCAGAGGTGCTGTTGAAGCTGAATCGCTCAGATGAAGCGGAAGCTGTCTACCGTACGGCACTTCGCTTTGACGACGGCAATGCTGACATACACTACAATGTAAGCAATTGAAAACTGTTTGTGCTTTGCAATGCAGTTTTTAAATGCATAATTTTTTATTCCTCACAGTTAGGCGTCGTTGCCATTGAAAACCGCCAGTTGCATCAGGCAATTGAGCACTTTGAAACGGCCATTCGTCTTCACCCAAAACATCCGGTAATACAGTTGATTTGTGGAAAATTTAAACAAATTTTGACTTTATACTCACACCTTTTAGCAAGCACTTCTCAACTACGCCATCGTCGTCCAAGACGCCGGTCGCCAGGAGCTGCTGTTTCTGGCGGAGACTCGTCTGAAGATGCTGCTCTCCACTGCCCAGGACCCTGCCAACTTGGAGCGAATCTACTTCCACCTGGGCATGATTGCCATGAACACTGACCACCTCTCTGACGCCGAACACTGGTTTAGCAGTGCACTGGCACTGCGAGCCGATCACCGCTCGGCGGCCTTCAACCTGGCACTGCTGTTCACCAACAGCGGTCGACCGCTGAAGGCGCTGCCCTGGCTGCAAACTCTCCTGCGCCACCATCCTGATCACCTGAAGGGCCTGACGCTGCTCTGCGACCTCTTGATAAATCACTCAAAGAACATGAGCCAGGCGGAGGCCTGCTACCAGAGACTGCTGCGCGCCAGACCGGCGGACATTGCCGCCCGGCACAACCTGTGCGTCGTCTACGTGGAACAGGGTCGACTGGATGAGGCGGAGAGCTGTCTGCTGAAAGCGGCCACACTGGGCGCTTCACACCAGGACTACGTCGATCGCCACCTGGCCATCGTTCGACTGCGCATTGCAAAGATGCGCTCTGCTGCTGCTAATGCCAAGAAGAACAGCAGTGCTCCGTAATTCAATCCCATCCTACTTATCCGACTGTGATCATTGCACATTCCTACTACTACTATTACAATTCCTACAAAATCTACTTTAACTTTGATAAAAAACTACTATAACTGTTTCCTATCTGTCTAAAAGACTAAATAAATCAGTATTTTAAAAGCGTTTACAGTTGATCTGATGTCTGAAAAAGCTGTCGGGCAATCAAAAACATTTTTCAAAAAACTATTTTGAACGGATATTTTAACCTAGGTGCGGTTAAAAACCGGCAAAACAACGCTTGGGGCCTGGCGCCCTGCTTGAGGGGCACTGAAATGAACTGATCAAAGAGGAACTATAAAAATGAAAGGGCACTGCCGCCCAGGCTTCCACTGTCAAAGGCCGTATTTCGGCAGGCAGTAATTTTTTGCTAGCAGAGGCGACGTGTCGTATCTGGCTGTTGTCATTGTATTTTGCTGCATTTTATCATCTTACCAAATTCTTCAGCCCTCTTGAAACTGACCACCGACTCTTCCCAATGATGTACAAACGCGAAAAGAAGGAGGATGAAGACGGCTACGGAAATCCCTTTGCCAAGGTCGACAAAACCTCAGTCCTTCAAGAGGCCCGTGTCTTCAATGAGACGCCTGTCAATCCGCGAAAATGCTCATTGATTCTTACAAAAATTCTCTATCTCATCAACAATGGTCAGCAGCTGTCCACACTGGAGGCAACTGATGCTTTCTTCAATATGACCAAGCTTTTCCAGTCAAAGGACACCACCCTCCGGCGACTGGTGTACATTGGCATCAAGGAGTTGTCCAAGTTTGCTGAGAATGCCTACGTTGTGACCAGCTCCCTAACAACTGATATGAACGGAAAGGATGACCAATGCCGACCGGCCGCAATGAGAGCCCTCTGCCAAATTACCGATGCCACGACTTTTCAGGTATTTGTTGGATTAACTATTTTCAATAAATAAACGGTGTCACTAACGCACACTTTTAACTTCAGGGCATTGAAAGATACATGAAACAGGCAATAGTCGATCGCAACTCTGCCGTCTCCTCTGCAGCCCTCGTCAGCTCGATTCATCTCGCCAAGACGATTCCCGAGGGCGTCAAGCGCTGGGCAAACGAGGCACAAGAAGCGGTGAACTCTGATAACATCATGGTGCAGTCGCATGCCCTTGGTTTGCTCTACCACATTCGCAAATCGGATCGTCTGGCAGTAACCAAACTGGTCACCAAGCTAACACGTTCAAATTTGAAGAGTCCTTATGCTCTGTGCATGCTGATTCGTATTGCTGCTAAACTAATCGAGGAAGAAGGTGCCACCTCCGAATCACCATACTTTGATTTCATTGAAAGTGCCTTGCGCCACAAAAATGAGATGGTCGTCTATGAGGCAGCCAATGCAATCATCAATCTTCGCTGCACCAGTCCTCGGGAGCTCAACTCGGCAATCTCAGTGCTGCAGCTTATGCTGTCCAGCTCCAAACCGACGATTCGTTTTGCTGCAGTTCGTACACTTAACAAAATTGCTATGAACCATCCAAATGCTGGTAAGTGTAAATACAAAATAGACTTTTAGCAGTAGCTTATAACTCGCATTCCTTTCCTTTACTAGTTATGGCTTGCAACGTTGACTTGGAGAACCTGATCACCGATTCAAACCGCTCGATTGCTACCCTAGCCATCACTACGCTTCTAAAGACAGGCAACGAAAGCTCTGTGGAGCGACTAATGAAGCAGATTGCCTCCTTCATGTCGGAGATTAGCGACGAGTTCAAGATTGTTGTCGTCGGTGCTACTCGTGCACTGTGCGCTAAATTCCCTCGAAAGCACACGGTCATGATGGGCTTTCTCAGCTCGATGCTGCACGAAGAAGGTGGTTACGAGTACAAGAAAGCCATCGTCGAGACGATTATTGCAATCATCGAAGACAACCCTGAAGCGAAGGAGGGCGGTCTTGCCTATCTATGTGAGTTTATCGAAGACTGCGAGCACACCAGTTTGGCTGTGAAGATTCTCCATCTGCTCGGTCGAGAAGGCACCAAAACTGCATCGCCGGCAAAGTACATTCGCTACATTTACAATCGCCTAATTCTCGAGAAAAGTCCTGTTCGTGCAGCGGCTGTCAGCTCGTTGGCGAAGTTCGCCGCCCACTGTGAGGATTTACTGCCGCAAATTCTTGTGCTTCTTGAGCGCTCAACGCTCGACACGGACGACGAAGTTCGAGATCGTGCGACATATTACCTGAATATTCTGCATGAAAAGCAGCGGGCAATTCTGAACACGTACGTTTCCAACACGTTGAACGTGAGCATCATTGGACTTGAAAAGGCTCTTCAGGGGTACATCCAAGCGGCGGCGGCCACTGATGGCGTTACCTACTTGCCCTTTGACATTAAATCAGTGCCACTCAACACGGCCACGTTTTACGAAGGTGGAGATGGAAAACTTGGCACCGGACTCGGACAAAAGTCCACTGTTGCACATGTAAGGGGTTTTTTAATTTAGAGGAAGCATCACATTTATAATTTGCATTTTTTAACTAGAACGGTCCCAGTGGAGCAGTGGCAGTGGAGAAGATTGCCGCCACCAGACAGGACTTGTATGCGGAACAAATAGCGGCCATTCCAAAGCTGGCGGCACTAGACTTAGGACCGATCCTCAAGAGCTCACTACCTGTAGAGTTGACCGAATCAGAGACCGAGTACGTCATCCAGTGCGTGAAGCACATGTTTAAGGACCACGTTGTACTGCAGTTTGATTGTACCAACACGCTGAATGATCAGGTGCTTGAAAATGTTACCGTTTCTATGGATGTAAGTGTGCAAGCAAATGTTAGCTCGAAAAAGCTCTAACTTATATTCTGTAGATTCCCGAAGGATTTTCCGTGGATGCAGTTGTGCCTGCGGAACAGCTTGCCTACAATGTTCCGCGTTCGGTGTACATTGCCTTGTCCATTGACCCTGAACTGGACGATGTCTCACTCCTTTCAGCAACGTTTACTTCTGTGACGCTTAAATACACTGTCAAGGATTGTGATCCAAATACAAACCAAGTATTTGATGAAGAAGGGTAAGTGATGGAGTACTACTCTCTTTCTTTGTTTTACTTATCTTCTCTCTAAATAGATATCCGGACGAATATGTTCTTGAAGACCTGGATTTAAGCTTAGAGTTAAACCACTTGGCAAATGGATCATCTTGAACAATATTAATCGCCGTATGCACATGTTATTATTTCAGTTTTAGTGATGATTATACAGCAAATCATAATGAATAATTTTAAAATATATATAATTGTCAAAATTAAGATTTGTCTTGCCCATTTGCAATTTAAATGAGTCTGTTTTCAGGTTTCAGTTTCTTTGAAAGGGTAAGTTTGTGGAGCACCCCATCGCCCAGCCAAAATCTACTGGTGAAACACATGGAGATCCCCTAGTTTTAATAAACTTTTATTTTTGCTCATAAAAAGCATTTTATGGTTATTGAATGTACAATAAAATGATAGGTTGAAAAAAAATCTGAATAGAAAACAAACTGCCAGAGATTTTGGTATATCTTCGGTTTAAACACCTAACCTTCAAACTAGCACTGAATCACCTGAGCTTGAGGTTGATCTCATCGACCCAGGCACTATGCCACCAATTGGGGCTCGGGTGTCCATTTCTCGAGCAACTACCTCATTTTTCGATAAAGACTTTTCGTTAAGTAGTGATCCATCGACTGAGTCGTCCATCGGTTTGACGTCCTCTTCCTGTGCCATGTTCTCCGGAAAGTTATCAGGTTTCAGTTTTTCCTGTTCATCGCTTTCATCAATCGATTCAATTGGTCTAACAGGAGGAGGAGGTGGAGGAGGTATAGTGGGCGGAGGCGGGCCCCACGAAGTACGAATACTATTGTACTTTTTAAGATGCAGCTTGGAAAATAAGGAATACTGTTTTTAGATGAGTAAAATGAACAATTAATGTACTTTTATTTCAGCACTTACCTGTGTTGAGTCATCACTTTCTCCTCCTTTGCCATTTTTCATTTTCTCCTCCATTTGCCTCTTCATTCTCACCCAAACGATGACCAGGAAGCCGACAATCATCAGTGGCACAATGATAGAGAGAATAATGCCGGATAGCGCAAAAGTGTAGTGAATGGTCTGCACGCATTCCGCATCCACGCCCCATGACCACAGGCCATCTTCTCGACACCTTCTCACCTCGTAGCCCGCCACTCGGTAGCCGTCATTGCAACTGAAGCGGACAATAGTGCCTGGCCAGTAGCGATTGGAGGACTTTCGTCCATACAGGGGCTTCTCAAGGGCCGGGCATCTGATAATGTTGTCCTTGACGATGGCAAACATATTCTGCGCTATCGCCTCCTCCTTTTTGGTGTTCTCCGCAAAGCCGGAATCGCCCGTCACTGCGTAGTCAAACTGACAGAAGACTGAATCGGAGCAAGCTCGAAGCACTTCTGGATCCAGTTCAGCTAGGTCATACTCAAAAGTGGGCGTAAAGGTAAAGTCATCGTAGATGGAGTGTGAGACCACGTCGTGAAAGAACAGCGACTGACTGAGGTTCACCTGGTTCACCTCCAACAGGCGGTACTTGGTGCCAAACTGCCGGTGAATTTGCTCACGGTTCAGCGACTGCGGATTGGCGATTGTGTGCCCATTTGGAATCATAAAGTCATCCTCTGGTTTGCCAGAGTAGTATCCTAGATTCCAAAAAAAGGTAATGAGTTGATAAACCTAAGTGCTCTGTAGTTAGTCTCTCACCTAGCAGTCCTTTGGTCGCATTGACGTACGTGTTGGGCAGGTAGACGTGCAGTGTGAGTGTGCCCGCCGGATTGATCAACAGCTCGACGCCGGCGCCGGAGTCAAACATGGCAATCATGTGGCTCATATTTCGAATGCCACTGGGCTGGTACACGGTGACACCGCGCGTGTGAATGGTGCGCATGTTGTCGTCCCAGTAGTAGAGGTACTCCTTGTCCGCAATGAGGAACATCTGAGCGTGGTGTTTACAAAAAGGGAATGAATAAAGATTTATTAAGGGAAAAACTAAGCTTCAACACAAAAAACAGTAGAGGAGAATGCCTGCCACAATGAAGACCAGCTTTGCTTAGTCTTCTCCGTCATCTTCTCCGTTGTTCTCCTCTTCGTCCTCCTCTTCGTCCTCCTCTTCGTCCTCCTCTTCGTCCTCCTCTTCGTCTTCTTCGTCTTCGTCCTCTTCTTCTTCTTCGTCATCGTCGACCTCTTCTTTCCCGTGGAGTCGCAGCCGAAGAGGTAGTATTGGTCCTTCGGGCGGAGAGGCAAGCGCCTCCATCCACGCAGGCGCCAATGCGCCTGCCCCTGCATTGGAGGTCAGCCAACCTTCGAGCAGCAGAACCAAACCGATCTCCTGCAACATTTCGAAGGGCAGAGCTTGGGCGACGCTGCTTTTGATCTGGCTTTTGTTTCCTCGCTGTTTGTTGTAGTTGGGCTTGAGCAGCTGCAGGAAAGCTATGACGCAGACTTCAGCGAAGTGAGCTGTGTCTCGCGAGATAAGGCCACAGTTGTTGAGAATGCTGAAGGAGAGCAGGTCACGGCCGTGTTGTCGACTTTCCTTGAAAATGCTGTAAAGGCGGGCGTTTGATTTGGCAGTTCCTTTTCGAACAGACCGTTTGTGTGCGTAATTTCGTTTTCCAGCACAAAAGAGAGAGGAGATACCACAATAAATAGCCGCCATCAGTAGGTCGCAGACTCCATCGCCCGACGGTCTTTCCAAGTTGACGTAAATTCGGGCCAGTTGCTTTGCTTTCTGTCGAGGATAATTTGAACGCAGCATAAACTTGACTGCCCGACGAAGATGTGCCTTGTAGTAGGAGAAATCGTTCAGGATGCGAAGGAGAGACGGGTGTTCTTTAAGCTGTTCTTTGATTATCTCTTTAGCGAGAGGCTCTGATGCAGACGGCCACTCAGCAAATGAGGATGGCTCTTGAACTTTTAGATTTTCCAACACTGTTTTTGCCCATCTTCTCAGAGACCTCAAGGTTGGCGCTGAAAAGATAGAAGTTAAAAGGTTGAAAGTTTCAAATAGCGCTAAATGCTGCTTACGATCAATTTTTTGTTTTGGGAATCGCGGATCCTCGTATTCCTTTTCTCTGTATCGGCGAATGCTAACAAACAGATTGATAACATCATCAGAAGGTGTGAACCGTCCGTCAACAGTGTCCTTGCCCAAAAGGCAACTGGGGAGATACTTTTGTCTGTCCTTAGCAAAAATGCTAGTGTACTTTGAATAAATTCCATCATAAGTGCTGCTACAACACTTTCTCTTAGTCGGATACTGTCGAAGAAGACGTGTTATGATCACTTGTAGCGAAGTCTTATCTTCGGAGGCTTTTATCAGGTGTGCAGAGTATATAATATGCCACTCTTCTTTGAAGTTGGCAATTAATATTTTATTTTTAGCCTTTTTCTGACTTGAGGAGAGAATCTTCAGTGCTTCCACAATGTTGGCGTCAGTTGGGTCTGTTGGTTGGTCATGCACCGGATCAACATCGATGTAGACTATGCAAATTAGAAACAATTGATTAGATCAGAGGATGTGAAATACAACAGTTTTACCATCAGGAACAGAAGAGTACGCCTCTGAGTACTTGCCATCGGTACGCCTGCGATAGTGGTCAGCTGGAGCGACTATATTCGGAAATTTCTCAAAATCCTTAAAAAGAAACAAGGGTGAAGTTAAGCTGACACTGGTGTAAACAACAAAAAGAAGTTACCTGCAGAGGATTATTTTGGGAGTGAATGAGTCGGTGTCGTTTCAGTTAGTACGGAAATTTAAAGGCAGCGCTACAAACTTGGCAAACATTACTTTTGGCGCGATGAACTTTTGATCGATGTTTGATCATGTTTATGTGATTGGCAAACACTTTTGTACAACCAGCCACTGTACAGGCTACAGACCCTTCTTCTTTTGTTTTTGAGGACACCTGCAGAGGATTATTTTGGGAGTGAATGAGTCGGTGTCGTTTCAGTTCGTACGGAAATTTAAAGGCAGCGCTACAAACTTGGCAAACATTACTTTTGGCGCGATGAACTTTTGATCGATGTTTGATCATGTTTATGTGATTGGCAAACACTTTTGTACAATCAGCCACTGTACAGGCTACAGACCCTTCTTCTTTTGTTTTTGAGGACACCTTGCTTGTGGTGGTGTTTTTGGCAGTCGACTTTGAGGTGGAAGCTGAGTTGAAGGGGGTGATCTTTTGAGTGAGCGGTGTTTTGCTGGTGTTCGCTTTCTTACCACCATCGTTGCTGCTTCTTCCCTTGGCTTCATCTGCGTTGGCGTTCTTCAGCTTTCGAGTCTTCTTGTTCGGTTTATCGCTTTCGTTGATGAAGATCACTTCATCGCTGTCATCCGAATCATCACTGCTAGTCAGGAGGACGATCTTCTTCCGCTTGTATTTGCTCATTGCGTCGAGGAGCTGGAAGATGTTGCGTCTGCGTCAGTTGCCACGACGTGAACCGACGATGGTCTTCGAATAGCCAACACCGCGCAGTTCTCAGTGCTTCTGCACAGCGAGATAGATAACAAGAGCCGATTCGCAGGGTCTTGGCCACACGTTGGTTTCGCTTGGGTTTCAGCTCGTTCACTGGACGAGTCGGACGAGAAAAATGGTGGACTTCAGAAAGAAAAGAGGTGAAAAGGCAGACAAAAGGTAGAAAACAATAGTGATGAAATCCAACCGTTCAGAGAGTCGTTCACAAACTATGTAAACTTTACCTGATTGAACCAACGACAGCCGTCTGGACGGATGCGAAACTCGACAATGGAGGAGATGTTGTCGCGAATGGCCACCGCCGTCAGCTGAGTGCCCGGCGAGTCGGGCAGCTGCTCGAAGCGGCCGTGTACGTCGAACTTGTGAATGGGACTGTTTGTGTGCACGAGCACGTACTCGCCCTTGCCGTTGAAGGTGTAGTTCAGCTGATCAAAGGTGACAATGTGTGGATCGCCAAAGATAGACGCTATCAGTCGAGAGGGGCAAAAGAGAGAGAATTACCAGTGTTAGTTGCCATTGTTTGTTTTTAACTATCTGAACGCCGACACTTGTGCACTTACCGATTGCCGACGGCTGATAGTTGGAGCAGTCCTGTGAGGTTCTGAAGTAGTTAAACATCATGCACGTCTCAGAATCATCCTCCATATCGGCCCACTTGCAGCAGTAGTAAAAGGGCATAATGTCCTGCTGCCAGTACGAAAGAGTCGGCGTCTAATGCAGAATGAACAAAATAGAAGAACAGAGAATGAAAATCCACTTCCACTTGACCCATTTTTAAAGCAATTGCGCACCATCCATGACATCTTAAAGGGGTGCTGTCCGTAAATGAAACTTCTCGAAGGACGTCCGCCGTACATTGTGTCAGAGCTGCGAATCAGCTCTCCGTAGTCGTCGTAGCAGCACTGTTGACCTGATCCGCCAATTCTAGATGTTTAAAGTGCACCAATTTTGTGCAAAACAGAGAAAAACAAGTAAAGTCTATTGATTCAAAAGCACTTTGCTTTCCACCTATCGGCTTCTCATGTTTGTTTAAACTGAAAAGTATTTCTCCTCTCGTTTCACTTACGAAGGCCTGGCACTTCTGACGCAGTGCTGTGCTCCATGGTGTCGTGAGTCACACTTCTTATCCACCACATTACACCGCTCATCAGGTGCAAACTTTCCCTTGTCCAGCTCTGCCTGCGCCAAGGTGCATGGACAGCGAAAGAGCGTCGTCGCAAAGTACTCATTCTGGTCTTCCCGGTCGTACCACTTGGCGCAAAAGTTGTACTGCCACCTTTTGCCGAACTCAAGGCGCCAGTGCTTTCGAAGCAGCCAGCCCAGTGGAATGGGGTTACTCCAAAACGTTGCCGTCAACTCCTCTTTGGTCTTATTGACGCCGATGAAGCCAAAGTGGTAGTCGTAGCGGTGCAGCTGAATCCAGGGCAGACTATTCAAATCTAATCGGTGCTCTCCGTTGTTTGGTATGCCCTCAACTAGGTCAACCAGCCAAATCATCACCGGGTACAGGGTGTCATCCAGCTCCTGGTATCCCCACACTGAAATGGTCACTCTGTCTGTTTCCTTGCCCATTTTATCGTTTTTCCACTTTATCGTTAAAAAGTGGTCGCTTTGATCGATGAAATCGGGATTCTTCTCCAGATAGTCCTTTTCTTCCACCCAAACATCAAATTCTCGCTTTGATTCAGGCGACTCTAAAAATGTTTATTGTCTTAACTTTTGTTGATATCACAAAATACTAAAAAAACTTACGGATATACATTCTCGTGTAGAAAAAGGTTTTATCATCTACGGTAACGGTTAAATCGATGTATCCTACAAAATAAAAACAAGTCAATATGGTTAGAAATTATATTTGAAAGTCAACTACGAGTTTTCACCTTCAAACAGCACTTGCGGCGTCACACAGTAGGCAACATTATTTGTTTTGAAATGCCCTTTGACTTGCGTCGTTTCGAACCGGCAGGTTATTCTCGATTCAGGCCAGAAACATGGGCCGGTCACTTCGAGCAGCTCTTTGCCTAGGCTCGAAACGTAATTGACCGAAGTGGTCATTGCCATTCGATCTGGCAGAGTAGGATCAAGCGACTTTTCAACGCAACTGCCCTGAAAGAGGACATCGTGTACTTGGAAAATGGAGCGACCTTTGATGTTGTTTGCGTAGCCAATTAAAGGCAACAGGGAAACGCGAGGATTCTGGGAATAGGGCACAAACTCGTATGTTCGTGTTGAGTTGCCTGCGTTGAAGCCAATCTAATGAGATTTTCAGTTAATTGTTGACAGTTTTTTTTGTTAATCACAGTTTCAATCACTTACGTAAGCGGCTGGCCCATTAAGCCCATCAAAGTTATCCAAATGAGTGATCCAGGTTATCCATTCGTAGTTGTAGAACACAAATGTATTGATCTCATCAGTGCCAATCACCATCTGATAGGTGTTTGTTTTCAGGGGCTTGTCAGGCCGGCGATTGGCAAATGTCATGTTTTTCCATGTGATAATCAAAACAAACTTAGGCACAAAGCCACCTGATCCTGCCATTGCCTGGTCGAAATCTTCCAGAATTCGAGTTTTGTATTCTTCATTTTCAAGCGTCGCAACATTTTCAATCCTAAAGTAAACGCCTGACTCGCGTATTTCAGAAGGTATGTCCTGGTGAGCGAAAAAAATGGCCATCATCGACGGGTCTTCCTCCAGTTTGGTGTCCGCAGGAACGGCTGGAAAGCTTATTGGAAACTGGTACGACTTGAGACCGCGATTGAAGCTAACATAGCCGTCTTTGTGGACCCAAATGTAGTGAAATGCAAAGCCGAAAAAGGGCAGTCGAAAATGCAAAGGCTGGTCGTGAAATTGCTTCATTGAGTTGACCGTTTTGAGGTAGTCGTTCTCATCAAAAGGATAAAACAGCAGATGTGACTTGTCTCCTTGGGGAGCACCCGGACGAGGCGTTGGGTTCATTGGCTGGTAAGGACCACGCACCTGAGAATTTCCTTGCCCTAAATAGGTGTAACATAGTACAGAAAATATTTTTAAAAACAAGAAATCTCTTACTAGGCTGGGGCTGAGGAACAGCTGGAGCTTGATTTATCTGAGGAAGCACTGGTTGCTCTTGTTGTTGGCCATGGCCTTGATGAACTTGAGTTGTTGATATGAAAAAAAGTGTTAAAGCAAAACAAAAGCTAGTTCTAGAGCCTAAAACTGGCTCCATTTTTCTGTTAACTAAAAAAGTTTTTTTTAATTTTCTCAATGTGTTTCAATAAAAAACTTTTAGACGCGTTCATTCGCAGAGGTAAGAAAGAAGACAGATGTTGCACAGCCAATAGTGGTGTAGTTGTATTCAAAATAACTGTATTACTTTTTCTACTCTAGATCTTTAAAAGTTTGCACATCAAAGATGGCCGCAATTTTGCATGCAATCCGCCAGTCTACTGTGTGTTTACTCTTGCATGTTTTGGATCGAGTTACAGCATGTAAAAGTATCATTTGGCTTACAAAACAGTTTACCAGTGACTGAAAAGTCTTCTAGAGGAAGTGAGAAATGAGCACCTTTACCCAATAGCCCACTTTGTAAGTGATCTAATCCATCATATAATTGTCATATAATAGCTGCTAATCCTCTCGTCAGCAGCGGAATTAACAAAGCTACCAGTCAACGAAGCAAGTAAAAATGACAATAGCTATAAAACTGTCATCATCAACGGATGCTAATGGCAATTGTTATTGACTTTATGCGTAGACAACAAAAATGTGTAGTTTACTTTGATAGGACAGGGTTGCAACTTGAAAATAGAAATGAATCATAACAACCTTATGCTTTTATTTTATCGTTATTTTCAGATCATGTTCCTTTTGCCAAATTTTCCTAAACAATCCATTGATTTTTTTTGCAACTAAAAAGCGCTTGAAGTATCAGCAAATGACAAAACATTTTTTCATTTATTGTTTAAAAACTTGACAATATATTTCCAATTAAATCAGGCAATTATCATTGAAGCAAATAGTTGTTTTTAGACACTTTATCTGTAAATACCAATTTACAGAATAATTGTTCAGAATAATAGTGCAAATGGGAATAAAGTGCTGCTTTTGTCGACAATGCATCAGCACCTTTTACAATTGTTTTACACAGATTGGTTCAAAATCTGTACAAGTGCTTTCAACTTACTGTGTTTAAACTACTACAGCTTTTCTTGATCACCTTGCCGGTACTTCCTGTTGTCACCTTTGCTGTTTATTGTCTGATAAATTCAATTCAGTAGAGCGCATCATTGACGCAAATAGGCCAATCACGTTTTTGAGCCAATGTTATAAAAGTATATAGAGTGTAAAATAACAATCAAATAAGAAATATTTTGTATTAGTAATCAATTGAAAATGTCATTTTTATTTTAATTGGATTTTATATTTAGATTTTTCTAAACTTGAAAATATGCTTGTTTTCATATGCATTTGTAGAATTTGATAAAATTTTTTGCTAGTTTGCATCAAGTGTTAATTTATTCAGGCACTCACAATTAAACCTAGATAATTATATTTTTATAACAATTTTTACTTTTGCATTTAATTCAAATCAGTATCATGATTACCTCTAAATATACTGCTTTACGTTAATCTTCTGCGGATGTACAACAACTGCACATTCAATAGTTCGTTTGCACAATTGATTGAGTTAATAATCATTTATTCATTACTATTCATTTGCCGAGTGTAAATGTGTGTTTATTAGAGAGCAGCAATACAATTCAATAGGAAGAAAGCGCACAAAACTGGATCAGAACCAGAAACAAAAGCAAATGCAAGCGATCGTGTGGAAAGATATACTGTATGTGAGAGTGAATGAGTGAGTGAATGAATGTCCGTGGGAGTGTGTTGCCGTACAGAAGGTAAAGTTGAGAGAAGTGCGAAAGTGAACAAAAGTCTTTATTAAACTTTAATACTGTGTCGACGGTACTGAGAAATTGAAAAGTACGAAAAAGTGTAACTGTTTTTTTGAGGTGTCAAAAGGTGTGAAGGGAAGGTAGTGCCAAAGTTTCCTCTGGACAACTTGATGCATCGATCTGTCAAATAGTATGATGGAAGTTTGTTTTTATAACAGTTTCTTAGTCAATTTTGTCAGCAATGATGTTGTTGTTGTGATCGTTGTGGCTGTTGTTGATGGTGTTGCTCTATCGACTAAATTGCATTTTATGAGATCTTTTTGAAATTTACTATAAGTATGTCTAAGTTTAGCTGATGTCCTTTTCATCTCTCCTTTTCTCTTCTGGGCAAAGCAAGTTCCGCCTGTGGTCTTGCACTTCCGGACCTTTTCAAATTGTTTACCTCTTTTTTCCCCATTTCTGTAAAATAAAAATTTTTTTGTGTAGAAAGGTTTGGTAAAAAAGTGTGCAAAATGGTGCAAGTAGGGGTGATTCAAGTAAGTGATCGGAAGAAAAGGGCAATTGCAGTAGAGGGTAAACGAGAAATAAAAATGCTACGCATTTTCAAGTACAATCAAATAAAACTTAACAAAAACTTTAGATTGATTTTACAAAACTTGCAGTATACTCAACTGTAGATTTTAGATTTATTCTAGATCTTTAACATTTTGTCAACTTTTTGTTTTCTAAATATTAGTTATTAACCGTTATCAATTTTAAAACTTTTTTAATTAATTTGTTTAAAACATTTTTCTACACAACTAATTTTTTAATGTTTTGAAATTATTTGTTGTAAAATATTTTGGTTATTGTTTAAATGGTTTAATTAAAAACACAAAACACATGCGACAAAACATACCTGAAAGAGGCCAAGCCTATGGCACCGACAGTTTGTCCCCCAGAGATTACATCGACAAGCTAAAATTTTAAAAAGTTTAATTAATGAAAAATGTTTTTTAGTTAACAAGGTAGATCAATAAAAAATAGTGTCAAGGGACCAATAAAATTGTTGAACCGGCTTTTATCTTGAAATTTGCTATTAGTGACTAAACATTTTAATTTGACTAATGCAGTCAACTTGGTGGCATTTACAACTGTCTACGTGACTAAAAACATTACTTTTGGGTCAGATTGAAAATGGACAAGTTTGATTATGTTCTTTTAAAGGTAAATATAAAAAGGAGTACATCAAACGTGACTTTAAACTTTTTAGTTTTAAGAAATCAAACTTTCTATTTTTATAAAACAATTGAAATTGTTTTTGATTAAAAAACTTGTAGTATTAATTTAATGTTTTTAACAATAAAAATGTTAAAACAAGTTTATACTTTTTTTATCTACTAAATTTGCCAAAATTGTCAAGCTATTAACTAATAAATTTATTTACAAAATAAACTTTGGCAATTGAAGTGCAAATTGTTTAAAGAAAAATGCTATTTTTTTCGTATTTACTTAAATTTTGTCTAAATTATTTCCGGTGTCGCTGTGAAACACTACCAGATTTTCACACTCACATGATTTACTAAATCAACAGTTACAAAACAAAAAATAACAGCTATAATGTAAAATGAAAATTGTTGGTTTGAAAAACATTTGTTTTATAAAATGTACTGAATGTAATAAATTAAAATTAGTTTGAAATGAGCACTTACATGATTTAGGACAACAGTCATTAGGTCGATGGTCGCATGGTCCGCCTCTTCGAATGCAGCTGCGCTTCTCGTTAGTATAAGCTTTTCCGTTGATAAGGTTAGCAAGCACCATTCCATAGTAGTCCATGTCGTCTTGGTCTACGGGTGAATCTTGAAAAGAAGAGGTTAGACGCCATCGAGGACCCGATGGCCGTCGTGACCAGCGCTTGGCGCGAGACGAGGCCGACACGGGTGTTTTCCATTCATGGCTTTTACCTGCCACCTCCGAGCCCTGAGACCCGGCGGTGTACTGCGTTGACATGGAAGACATCACCAGACTCGCCAAAAACAAACAAGCAATGAAGAACAATTTCTGCATTCTTAGATGATACAAGATGGTTCTGTTTGAAAATATTGATAAATACAATATATTGCTTTTGCTGAAAATATTTGTAATAAAAATTGTATTTTTAAACAAAAATTAAAATCACCACTAAGTTGTTTATTTGGTCAACTGCCAAGTTAAAAACACTAGTTTTTGAGTTATGTAGTCAAACAAAAAACAGTTTTTTGTAAAAGCAGTTTTAAAACATTTGGGTAAAATTGCTCAATGACATTGACTAACGACAAAACGCTTTTATTAGAATTTTCATTGATTGTTTAAAAAAATAACTCAATACTGAATCGATTTGTCAATTTTAATTTTTTAACTGAAAGTTTAACTATTTTTTGTATTTAATGCAAAAAACATTTAAAATGTTTGCAACAGGTAAAATTTTAAAAAAGCTGTTTTTGATTTGAGTTTTAATTTGAAATTTTATTGACATTATCCTAAACAGTCATCAATATCCATTTATTTTATAATACTCATAAATCCAGTAAATTAGCAAGTTTGCTCGTTTTTTTTGATCTAATGAATAATAATGCAACAAATACGTGACTTATAACAAATCATCAAAACTATATCAGCTATTGATATTATGTGCTAGATTCTGTTATTTCATGTGGTTGCTCTAAATTTAATAAAAAGTTTGCAAATATTTTTTATTATTTTTATTTGTAAACAAAATAAAACTTAAATAAATAAAACATGTGTTAATTTTTAATATGCAAGCAGCAAAATTTAACGTTTGATATACAAACTAGTCATTTAAAGTTAAGTTTTTAACGTAAAATTGATAAAATTTTATATTGATAATTTTAATAATAAACTTTAAATCTTACCAACACGTTGTAAAAAGATCTAAAATTGTGCTTTGTTACCAAAATGATAAATCAATGAAAAATCAATAAACACAATTAAAACTTTGAATACACTTTTAGATAACAGAAACTGAAAAATCGGTAAATAAAAACTTTGAAATTGACAAAATATGACACAAACAGATCAATTGAAGATGAATAAAGACAAAATCAGGTGCATCAATCGAACGTAGAGAACCGCACGAACTGTTGGAATGGAACCGGTGTCCCTTTCTCAAAACTCAGCTCTGTGTGGCCGAATGCTGGTTTTTGTACGGAGACGTGTCGCTTTTAAAAGGTCGGTACAGCAAAGAGAGCCTGTGGTTTCTGCGTTGGCAAAATGTTGTGCCCACCCAGTGCCGTATATAGTAGAGTCCTAGTGCCCAATGTGTATTCGGTATACAGTTGTGTTTCACCAGTTGCAAACCTCATCTTAGTGCCTTCCGGGACCCGCCAGAAACCACACCTTTTACTTCTCATCATCACCTAAAATGTGTCAGAAACGATGACGATGGCATTCACTGTCGTCATCTCATTATGGATAATGTTTACAAAATGATTCTGGCCCCTTTTTCGTTTCCCCTTTTCTTTTCCTAAAAGCAACAATTTTTTCATCAGCAAAAAACGATCTTGAGTTAGTTGATAAATATTCAGGAAACATGTGATAATTGCAACATATTGTTTTTAGCAGTTTATTTTTATTTTTTACTGAAAGTTTAATAAAAATATTTTTTATTTGGTAAACATTGAGCTTTTAAAATAAGTAATAAATTTGAAATTATTTTTAATTTATCACATTTACTAAATAGCTTTTTGTGAAGTAAATAATTTAACGCTACTTATTGCAATTAATAACCACTAAAGCTTTAGCTACAACAAACCACATAATCGGATTATCTACTAAACATACTAAACAAAAAGTGTTTGATATTCACTCATTCATGATTTGCAATTTAGCTTTTCTAAAATGACCGGATATTGTTTAACCGGTTCTGGTTCTAACAAGTATGATTATAATTACACAATCACGTCTGTAAATATTGTCTGATGATAAAAAATTTAAAAATTTAAAAACAATGGTTTTTACTAAAACTAAAAAAGTTAAAAAATAGATTAAAACAATTAAGATTAGCAATATTTTTTATTTTTATTTTTTCAACAAAACTTTAAAATTAGTGATATTAGCAAAATATAAGCACTTTTTTAATATTATAAAAACAAGTTTTTCCATTTCCGACCATATAAGAATGTTTGGGGAAACATCTTCAAAGTTAAGCTAATGAAATCCCGTTAGACAGGTTATTTAATAGTTTACCCCTTACAGTACTACTAAATCAGTAGCCATATAATTAGCCACCTGCTTTTTAAGTAGTTGAACAAGAAGCTAAAGATTTACTTTTTTTCAAAAAAGGGTTAAACTTAGCACTAATGTTGTTTTGACTGCTTTTTATCTAGTTTATCTAAAAACTTTTTACATTACAGTTTTTTAGTTAAAAAATGTTATGGTAGTGCCCCGGGATTACAAATAGTAACTATCGGTAACAGATTGCAATGATATGTATAATAAAAACAAAATACGGTAATTAAAAACATATAAAAGTAGTTTTGCAGTTGTTGAGTGAAATTGAGTGCATAAACATTTAGTTGATCATTAACAGAAACTGCTTTAATCATAAAGTTGGGTTTAAAATTCAAAACTACTATTATTCCGTATTGTAAAAAATTTTTTTTGAATATTTACTAACATGTTACCTAAAACCTAAAATAAACTTTTTTGCAGATTTTAATCTTAGCATATTTAGCTCAAATCTACTAATTAGAAGTCTTGTCATACAAAATGGTCGGCCAGTTTAGTGCAAAAAACTCATATTTTACGTTTTTTTTCTCTTCAACCTTGAACACCAAAGTAGTTTTTGCAATTTTAATAAAACTTAATCTAAGAAGTTTTTACATGTGAATCAAATTAAGTTGTATGAGTAAATTCATTATAACGCACTCACTGCGACAGTTGGTGATATTCATTCACAGCATAAAACAATACTTCTCGTCACCGGTCATTACTATTGTAGTGGGCAATGTTTTCAAACTGAAAAAGTATAATGAGCACATAATATAGATAGTTGGCGTGTGTGGAAAAAAGAGAGAGGGCAATACTCTTCCCGTGGTGTGATTAATTTGCGTGTATGTCAACAAACGGTGAGGTTTTTGCCAACAAGTGGACAAGAACGCTTGGATGCTCTCCTTGTTTTCAGCTACGCCCAGCTACAATGATATTCTTTTTTCAATTCAAACTTCTCATTTAAACTCACTTCCTCTTTACTAGCCTTCAATAAAGCGATGTAAAATAATTTTTGTTTTTATAAAGTTTTGAAATGTTTTAGGTAAAACTTGACTTAAAAATGATAACGGTTAAAGAAAAATATTTTAGTTTGAAATAATTTGAATAGAATTGGTTTCGTTTGTATTAAAGTCTTTTTTGATTAAAGAACATTGCCAATTTTTTTTCTAAAATTTTAATTTTTAATCACTACGGTTATGGATTGACCAAATGAAGCGAATGAATAGAATAGACAACATTGTCTGCCTGCTTCATTAAAAAGTATGAAAGACCAGTTGTCACGAAGTGAAGCTTAAGGCTATAAAAACTCGCAAAAAAATTGGCATTTATGCAACTGCTGTTTAATTATTGAGTCATGCAAAAAGGCATTTGATCTAATGGTCATTTTATATTTTGTAGTTTAAATTTTGAATTTGAATTGAAAACCTTTTTAACTTTTTCCGGTCCAAGCACAAAACAGTGTCATTATGCTATATCCGATAAACATTGCCTTCAAGCTAAGTTTTATTATCACCAAATGGGTGTTAGTAGATAATTTTACATTTTTTACAAAAATGTTAAAAAAGAATATTGTAATAATTTAAAATGGCGCGAAAGATGTCGATGACATTAAGGATGATGCTAATAGTAAATTTCCGGCCCCTTTTCCTTTTGCACAACTGCGGGCGGCCTTGTTTCCAGTTTAACGATATCTTTCTAGTACTTGACAAAAACAAATGTTTCCGTTGCTGAAATGTTTCATTTACTCAATCTGATGACACTGAAAGCTTAATAACAACCTTCATTATAATGTCAGACATTTGAGATCTACAAATGGCAGCCAACCACAAGGGTGAAAACTGTACACAAAGTCTTATCGATGACGGCCCCAATTGTTTCGAAAAATGCGGTTTTTATTGCTCACTTCAACCAAGATGTCAATTGATAGTTGAAAAATAAACGGGAAAATACTAAAATAAGAATACTTGTGAAGCTAAGCAAATAATACTTTACTTTTTTTCTGTGTCGCTAAATTTTTCGTTTTTGTTGAACTTGTTTGCATTATCCTTCAGAAAACGAGCTTATAACCATCCACTGTCATGACATAAATCACTGTCAAAGCGCTTCTCTTGAAATATGTAATCATTTTGTTAAGAAGGCAAAGAGGATTTGTTTTGGATGATGTTAATCAGAAAGAACACTCACAAAAGGTTTGTGGATTTAGAGAATATTTTAATAGTTTGTGTTTTTATTTTACGCTTCAAATATTTTTGAAAATTTTTTTAGTATTTTGAAAAGAGTTTTAACCAAAATTATAAAAAATCTGTTAAGTAGTATTTGCTAGATAAAATAGGTGGTTTAATGACAGTTTCATTAATCTTTCATAAAATTTAAAATTCAAGGTGATCTTAATCTTGTTATTGATTTAATACAACAAATTTTGCAAAAACTAGCATTAAAAACAATTTTTGTTTTACAGATATAAAACATTTACTTAACAAAAAGGTGTTTTCAGTTTTTCGATTGTTTAAATGGCAAACACAAAACCCTTTAGCACTTGATCAAGTACAGGCACTTGTAGCCTTTTTGCTATCTTTATTTGCAATCTTACACACATTGCAAACAATCCTTTGCCTTTATCTCACCTCTATTTGTCAATCCACTTCATTGAAACTGCCTACCAACCGATTCTATGCTCTACGACATTGACAATCACTAGTTTCAATCATCATCGTCTGCCAAAGTTCGCTGTTGAACCTTTCCCTACTTCTATTTCATCTTCCCAAACAACGAACAAACGCAGACACAGACAAACACACGTACACACCGTCGACCATTGTCCGTCAGCACTGACCGTGCTTTATTCTACTCTTATGCACCGTCAGTTATCTTCTGCCCAACAACAGCTTCCCTCTTTCTCACTCTGTTTGTTGCTGCACACACACACTCACTCACCAAACGCCCCAGTTGATGTGCAAAGAGTAGTGGTTGATTAATGCAACAGTAGAGAAACCTGTTCCATTGCGCTGCAGTGACCATTTGAGTCAATGAGACAAACTGCACTGACACTGCCACTGTCCGCTTTCAGTCAGTTTGAATCCACGCCGTGTATCCTCACCTAGTGTCGCCAGCTCCGTGCCGTCATTTTCAATTCGAATACAGTTGCCTTTCCTAACTAACGACACTAATCGACTGCTCATGAGGCAGAAGTGTGCTAACGAGACTGACTTCCCCTTGCCTGTCCACTCCTGACCACTGTCCACCTTCACCTAACCTCCGATCTGACAGTGTCATCATCCTATCAAATGTGCGATTATCATGTTCATCATAATCGAATGCTCATCAGTGTGCCCGACTGAACCGTTCATTCTGTCCACTCTGTCCACTCAATGGCCATCAAGTGTCCTCCCCAAGTGCAGTGTGTTCCCACTGTGACTCACCATTATCACTGACATCCGTCGTAGTGCCACTAAAATGTTGTTACAGTCTATTGCACACTGACAACAAGAAGCCTCCCCATTTCATTCCCCTTTCATCCTTTTGAATCAACCCATCCTGTACAGTGCTATCGTCTCGGCAACCCGAATTCCGCTGTTATTGTCACCACTACCTTACCGTTTCCTCACCAATCGTGCTAATGATTCACGCTGAGTAACTAAAAAGCGTACATGTTTTTAAGCTGATTTGGCAGTGCCACAAGTGCTAATGCCTGCTTCCATACACAAACGCCACTTCAATGATTGACCAGCCATTCAGCGTTAAACAGCAGTCCACTAATTGGTATTATAATTTAATACTATTCATTTAACGATTTATCTCTGTATCTTTCCATTATTTCTCTGGCCTACATTTGCCACTTTTGATACTGCGTAATTGTTTAGTTAATTGTTTCTAAGCACAAAAAACACAAATAGTATGCATGCTGGCGCCCTATTGACATTTCAAACAAAAAAAATGCTTAAGGGGGGACTGCGCGCACATAAAATTTTTTTTCGAATTTTTAGTTTCCTTTA
>JAALOO010000587.1_pt1 | contig 31156 bp, 31 predicted proteins | sample 7257641 | NCBI WGS metagenome assembly JAALOO01 (sample SAMN14085613, study PRJNA598686) | mite metagenome | biome: ENVO:01001000; feature: ENVO:01001002; material: ENVO:01001226; isolation source: single female mite from University of Michigan culture on fish food culture... ...
GACAGGGCACTACCAGGCAGAGCAGAATGCGAGCCGTCCGAGAGTGAATATCTGCAAAACAAGTTATTATTGATAACAAACAGTGATTAGTGCTTTGAACCGAACCAAACAAAAAATAAAAAGAGTGAGCATGTGTTTACCAAAGCGGAAAAGAAAGGAGATCGGCGACTGATTTGACTGCGGAGATAGAGAGCTGAATGAAGAGGAAGATGATGATGATGATGATGATGATGATTTGAGGTGACTCGAGGAGTCCTTGCCCTTGGCCATGTGCAGGAAGGTGGACATTCGGCTGGCCTGAATGGCGGCCAGATTGCCTCCGACGCCGTTCACCAGCGGCTGGTAGAGGGCGATTGACTTGAAGCGAGCCACCGCCTGATTGAGAATGCATCCGCCGAGACTGAAATTGAAAAAAAAACATTTAAAAACTAAAATGTTTTTAAAAATGCTAAGGTTGCTAACAAATATAGTTTGCCTACCTAGAGATGGTCATGGCGAGAATGACCGGCGTCCAGCCCTCGACGAGGGCCACCTTGGTGTGGTGATTCGCCGCGGCGATGCGCCACCCAAGGGGCGCCAACAACAGCGCGCCGACTATCAGGCAAGGGCTGAGCAGTGAAAAGCTGTCTAGGGTGATTTGTGTGAAAAAATAAGTAAAATTGTTATTGTTATTGATTGAGCGAGTGAAAAAAAGGTTGAGCTGTAACAACCACAAAAACCAAGTGCATCACTGTTTAACTTCTGTTTTTTACCTTGAGATCGGTACAGCACATCGCTGATGGTGTAGAGAATGTAAAGGGTGATCAGATCGCCGAGTGCGGCTGCAATGGGCGTGGCGATGTTGTCTGGGAGAGGAGAGAGATAAACAAAAAGGCAAACAAGGTTTAGCACGACAATTATTGCATTGATTTAATAAAGCATACCAGGGTTGACGTTGTGGTCTAGTGACCAGACGATTATCAACATCATAATGGTGCCTGGTTTTGAAATGAAGGAAATAGAGTTAAAAGAGAAAGAGAGAAATCGATTAGAAAGTTAGACTTGACAACTAGGCAATGTGTGTGTGTGTCTTTGAGTTTGAGTTTTGCACCACCAACTTCTAAACAAACTAACCGAGAATGAGACTAGCAAGTGAGGCGGTGAGAATGCTGGTGGCGGCCAGCATCGCCGTGTTTGCCACATTCACCGCCCCGGTGTTCAGCCAGTTGATCAGCGCCGCAAAGAGGGCCGCACAGAAGCCTACCACCACGGACTGGACCTGGGGTGTGTTGATGTGTTGATAGAATGTGTTTGATAAAAAGAAAAATATTGAAATTAGCTTTAAAAGATAAAAGCAGTTGACACTCAATGAAGTACGAACCTGCGTGAGGGCGATGTTCGCCTTGAAGACCGCCACTCGCTGGAGCCTCGACTTGAGCAGGCCCATGTTGGCGATGGAGGAGAGGCGGCTGGCCATGGTCATCTCGAGGTTGCCCTTCAGGCCGAGCAGTGCGGGCACCAGAATGAAAATTTCGCCCACTTGGCGAAAAACGGGAGTTTCCTGGGAGCAGTGGTCGAGCAGCAGGCCGGCGACGACCATGCCCAGGCCGGCCACCAGCAGCGGGCCGAGCACCTGAAACAGTATGCTGGTGGAGCTTTCATTCAGAAGGAGTTCATGGGAAGAGGAAGAGGAAGTGGAAGTTTCCAGTGAGGGTGATGACAAGTGACCATTGGTCAGTGGTGATGATGATGATGAGCTGTTGATGCTGCCAAAGCCTCTTTCCATTGAGGCGAGACTGTTGCTGTCGGTTCGGTTGCGGCGCTCCTTGGCGCCGGAAAAGTGTTCAGGCGAGTTGTACAGGTTGGATTGCTGTTGATTGCTGTTGTTGTTGTTGTTGGTAGTGTGGTGGTGGTGGTGGTGGTGATTTGAAAAAGTACTGGCCATTTTTAAAAGAGGACACTGCTTTTACAGTCACAATAATTTAAGGCAATTGCTGATAGCACACACAACCAGTTGTCAATCACAGTTGTTTGATAATGATTCAAATCGGTAACAAAATCGCTAGATCTACTGACGACAGTGGTCTTGAGAGGTTGTGCGTGTGTGTACACACTTGAAACTCAAGAAGAAGAAGAAGAAGAAGAAGAAGAAGCAGCAGTTGTACAGTGTGTTGCCCAGTGGGGGCCAAAAAAGTGGTGTGTGCGTAGATTACCTAAAAGTGTGGCGGTTGGTTTGACGTTAGTAGCTTTGATATCCTCACACTGTGATTAGTATTAGCGTGTGCAGCGGCGGCGGTGGCAGTTTTAAAGTGATAACTTTTCAAAATCGTCTAGTCGGTGCATTTGGTGATGGTGTTTACGTGCTAAGATATAAAACCTGAAAAAAGATATAAAGTCAATTGAGAAGTTGACGCACATGTTTTCAGGTTACCAACTATGGATGATGATAGATGAGAGTGAAAGTGAAAGGCAAAACAGAGCAAGCCGGCAAACTGTGTCTGCTGTGTTGTTGTTCTGTTGCAATCAAGACGACCTGATTATCTGTAGCAAGAGCAGCAACAGCAGCAGCAGCAATGGCGACACCGGCATTAAACTGCAAACGTCATCCAGAAGGCTTGATGCTGCGAAATAATCTGCCACAAACTAATCAGATTGGTGAAACTTGAGAAGAAAAAGAGATATCAGCAAATCGGCTTAGTCTGAACAAAAAGCTGTCAAAAAACATTTGTTTATTAGGGCAATGGCGCAAACTCAATAGCAGCAACAGCTGTTACAAAAAAAACATACCAGAACAGAAAAAAGCACCAGCCTGCAGACGTCAAAAGTAGTGACGACAGACAGAGAAAGAGATAAAGAGACAGCACAAAAAACTATCAAAAAGTAGAAACCAATTGATAAGCTGATGGAAGCCGGTTACCTGCAAAAATAAAAAGAAAAAAAGATAAAAAATGGAAAAGTATATAGTCAACACGTTACCTTGCTGTTGTTGTTGTCTCTATTTAGCCGAGCAGTGTTCAGTCTGAATAATGAAAAATGCCTGTGTGCCTGCCTCTGTTTATATACTCAGCCGGTTTCAGTTGGCTGAAAACAACAACCGTCACACAGTGCAGGCAGGCAAACCAACACAACACAATACAACACTGGAAACACATTTTATGCACTAATTGTGGTCAGAGCACGCTCTGTTTATAATATTTATAATTTATTCGTATATTAATTGGTGCATCGCACACACACACTTTTACTTTCACTTTCACTTTTTTATAATTGGTAACCAGGTGATTAGGCGCTCTAATTAAATCAAAAGCGTAAAATTTAAACATTAAAAAAATATTAAAAAATCAAACAGCATAGCGAAATTAGGCAAAATTGGGCATTTCAGAGAATTGGGCAATCCTCAATAACTGGGGCATTATTTTTAGCGCTTTTTCTCGGTTTTATTAGTTCTCGCTCTCTTTCGTTTTTCAATGTACGGTGAAAACTGTAATTGGTGCGTGCTCCCACCACCAGCACCACCACCACAACTGTCGTTTATTAATGTGAAATACTAATGCGTGTTTCACTGACTGACTGACTGACTGTCACTGTGACTGTTCCTCTCACCTGTCACAACTCTCACTCACTCGTGGCGACAAACTTTTCATCATAACCACTACCGCCATCATCTTCATACTGCAATTAGAGCAGCAGTTTCAACAACTTTTAATAGAAACCTAAAAACATCTTTTCCACTCATACCTGCCTGTCAATTGGAGCACATCATCATCTGGTTCAAATGAAAAGCTAATTTTTTAGTTTATTTAATTTTAAACCAAAAAACTGTTTTTTCTGCTCTCGTTTCGTTATTTGCAGGTGAAAACTGGCAAAAGCGCTCTCATTTTCAGCCTTAATTTAGTTTAGCTCTCGTACTCCTCCTCGTTTCTCACTGGTAATATACACAACGAGTTGGTGGTAATGGTAGTGGTGGTGGTGGTAATGGTGAATTTAATGTGCACACACACATGTGTGTGTGTGTGCCTGAGCAAGTGCTGGCAATCAGCGCCACACCGCTGTGAGACTGTTTCACCTGTCTTCTTTTTTTCATTTTTTATTTCTTTCTCTTCTTCCCCGGACTGGCCAGTGTACAGTCAGTCAGTCAGTTACCACACACACACACAGCAAACAGACAGTCAGACAGAGCACACACAATCCCTACTCGCTGAACTGCTGTCGTCCTCGAGCTGAGGCAGCAGCAGCAACCGCAGCAAAAGCAACAAAGTCACCGAGATTGAGAGAGAGAAAGAGAAAGAAAGAAAGAGAGAAGAGCTGAGGAGTAAGGGATCAGGATCAGGATCAGAAGAAGGAGAAGAAGAAGAAGAAGGCAAAAAGTGCTGGCGACTCGTCGTCGAGGCTGGCTGCTGCCCAGTCACCGCAGCCACCACTAGGACAACACTAGCAAACGTAGGCGCGGTGCTGCTGAGGCAGACAAAAAAAGTGAGCAAAAGAAAAAGTGGCCAGTGGTGTTGCTGCTGCTGCTGGTGCTGCAACAACAGCCTCAGCCTCAGCTTCTTCTTCTTCTACTTCTACATGGGCACATTGCTGCTGCTGCTGCTGCTGATCACCTCTCTCAGCTTTCTTCCTCTCCCTCTCTCTCCCTCGCTTTTTGCTCTGTCGTCTTCTTCTTCTTCTTCTTCTTCGTGGTCGTCACTCGTCCCTCGTCTTTTCTTTCTCTCTCTCTCTCTCTTTCTCACTTCTTCATCGTTGCCCAAAAGCGCACTCGCTCACTCGCTCACTTACTCACTCACTCACTAGCTCAGTCAGTGCGACAGTTGCACTGGCACTGGCACTGACTGACAGATAGATAGATAGATAGATTTAGCGACGAGGACAGCGCAGCACAGGACAGGACAACCATCACCACCACGACCAAGACCACCACGACAACGACCACGACCACCACCACGACAACGACCACGACGACCACTACTCACCACTGCTCACAACAAATTGGTACTACTGCTAGGTGCTACAGAACAAATCGGAGATAGGCAGACAAACAACACGATACTTTTATTTTTCATCATTTTATCTGTGCACTCCTTTTTACGCTCCAATTTGGCTCACTCTCTGTTTGTCCTGGCCACCAGTTCTGATCACGTCACTTCAGCATCCAACGACGACCACCATCACAAATTATCCTCAGTTTGTCAGAGTGGACAACAACAGCACCTATTCAGTATCAGTGAGAATTCCCCGAAGTGAAATGGTGTTGGAATCCCACTGAAGAAGAAGCGCAGCATCAGTGTCAGTGGGTGATTTTTCTAAAACTGTTTGCTTGTGCGGTTGGCCTGTTGCTCACTTGCCTAGCTGTTTGTCACCACCGAGACAGCAACAGCAACAGCAGCAGCAGTTAGGTCCCCGCCACTAGGTCATCATCACTACACACAGCTTCAGTCGGCCAATTCTTAATCTTTTCCTTATCAGTCTGCTTTTGTTGTGTCTGAGTGTCACCCGAGTGTCACACTGTGCACTATCATCACTATCATCATCTCAAGCAGACGACATCTCGCTCTACTGAACACACTCACTCACTCACACCTAGCCACTGTCCACAGTGATATTACGGCGGCTCTGTGATAAGCCCAGTTTTTCTATAACACTACACTGACATTAAACACACTACTACCACCACCACCACCACGTAGTGCCACTTTCACTGCTCACTCTCTCTCTCTCTCTCTTTCTCTCTCGCTCACCCTTTGCTCGTATTTCACCCTCATCAGCGCCAATCATCATCAATTGCCGAGCTGACTGCAGGTCTGCAATCAAATACACAAACACAAACAGACAGACCGCCAAGCATACCGCTCAATTGGAGCCGGCCAGCTCAGCTCACTTTGAATGCCATCTCCATCAGCATCAGCAGCACATTACTATCATCACCCTCATTACCATCACTACCATCACTACCACCACCACCACCGCTTATTATCACCTTTGGCATTCTCACTCACTCTTTAGGTACTATCTCTCTCTCTCTCCCTCTCTCCGTCCACTTTTACTGCCATCTGCGCGGCTGTGCTCACTCTCTCTCTCTCTCTCTCTCTCTCTCTCTCTCTCTCTCTTGTGCTTTAGCTGCCTGTCTGATTGCCCTGCCAATTTTACTACCACCATCACCACCACCTTCAGTAGTAATTGAGATCACCTGCCATCAGTAGAGCAGCAGCAGCAGCAGAGCAAAGCAAAGAGTGTGGCCATTCTTTCCATAGAAGCAATCGCCGGCAGCCATCAACATCTCTGCATCAGCATTGCACATTGCACCAGTTCACCAGCGCCTACTGATCTCCCTTTTCTTTCTTCCCTATTTATCAGCAGCCAACAACAATCACCATCACCACCACCACCGCCTCATCACCTCGATGCCCATTTCCAACACGTAGGTTTGGCACCTCTGAAGGCAAAAGAAAAGGTAGTGCAGTGTGTGTGTGTGTGTGTGCGTGTCGGTGTGCACAGGAAGAAGAAGAAGCCTGAGTCTTGCCTGTGTCTGTATTGCCTAAATGTAGAGCTAGTGCAAGAGGACAGCCAAATGCTAGCCATCACAACTTAACAGCACTGCACACATCAAGGGCAACCCAGCAGCAAGAAGAAGACCAGCGCCCACTTTGACTACTTCTTGAGTACTTGCACCCAAACATCACCACCAAAAACCCAGAACTTGTCTACTGTCACCGGTCCATTCCAGCCTTCAGTATTCAGCTGTGGTGTTCAGATTTGTCAACAGCACCGACAGTCCTCAGCACCAGCCAGCCAGCCAGTCAGTCAACAACACTCGGCACATTCCCACGCTGAGTCATTCCAACAAAATTGAGCAACAAAACAGCAGTAGTAGTAGCATTAGTTTGGGTGAAAGAAGAAACTGCTTGGTGTCGTGTCTGTGTCTGTGTCTGTGTCATCTCAGTTTCACTTCACACCAACCGAGTGACACCAGCGACACACACACTGCCACTGACAGTTTAGTTAGCTTGGTGGCCGACAACAGCATCATCATCATCAGCAGCATCGGTCGTTTGTATGTTTGTTTGTTTGCCCAGTGCCTCTTCTTCTTCTTCTTCTCCTTCCTCTCACTCACTCTCTTTTCGGTGTTTGTCTTTCAGTGTGTGTAGTGTGGTGTGTTCTGTTGTGGGCTGCATTTCACTTTTGCTCTCTTTTACTTCTCGTTCACTGTCCACCACCACCACCGCCGCCGCTGTCTTCCCGGAACTTCCACTATCAGCAATCGAGCAGTCGCCCTCGCCCTCTCCTTCTCTCGCCTTCTCTCTTTACTTGTGCCCTAATAATAATAATATTATTACACCAACATCCTCCAAACCGCGTTTGCAAAAACGGTTCGCACCAATCACTCTGCACAAGTTGCGCTCTCTCCAGAAAGTTGTCGAATGTTCTGCCATCGCCGCCGCCGCCACTACCAACTGCGACCAGCGCCTAAACCCCAACACTGCGTATAAACTATTGAAACTATTGAATCATCAAAAGATCAGAAAGTCAAGTGATGCACTGATCTCCTTTTGCTGGTAAGTATTTCAAATACTCAATTGGCAACTTAATTGAAGTAGTAAACACTTTGAAGTATGAAATATGAAACGCCAAGTCCTGAATGAGAGCTCTAAGCGACAACAGAAGAAATATATCTTCTAAGGCTGTTGACATCTAGCAAAAACAACAGCAGCTGTTCATTCTGCTCACAGTCACAGCTCATTCTTTTTCTTTTTCGCTCACACATCATCACAGCAGCAGCAGCAGCAGCGGCAGCATCAAATGCCAGTGCACGCTCCTGCTGCTGCTGCTGCTGCTGCTGATCATCATCTCATGTGATAGTGATATGTGAAAGAAAAGTGCAGACAGTCTCAGTCAAGTTCAATAGCAGCAGCAGTTTGAGCAGCAGCTGAACACAGTGAGTGTAGACACTGAAAATAGCACAGACGGTGGCAACAGCTGCAGCATCTGATAAGCAGCGACGATTGACACTGGCACTGCCAAATGACAGCTCACTAGCTCTAGCTGGCTAGCTAACCTGACAGCCTGTCAGTGACACTAACAAACAAACAACAAAACTGCAAAACAGCCACAAAAAGCACTCATCTACTCCTTAGGCCCAGGTAGTCAGCACTTTTTTTTCATTGCTCACATTTTGAGCCAGCAAGAACGCAAAGCGCAATCACTTTTCTAATGCTCTCTTTTGCTCTCCGTTTTCTCCACTTTTATGCTTGAAAAATGAGTACAACTAGCTGTGTTTTGATGACACGCGATGAGGTTGACTGATGGTGGTGGTGGTCGTGGTGATCGTCTGGGCAGTTTGCCTTCTTCTTTGCCTTTTTCCCTTTCCTCAGCACGTACTCAGTCAGCTTATCTGACAGTGTCGGACATCAGAGTGGACTGTTTTGATGCTGTGTTTGCTGCTGCTGCTGCTGCTGCTGCTGCTGCTGCTGCTGCCTCTGCATCCTCATCCTCATCTCAGCAACTGACTGACTTACTGACTGACTGAGTGAGTGAGTGAGTGAGTGCATCTCTTAGTGCCTTGACTCGCCAGCTAAGCAGTTTCATCATTTATTGGCTTCTCAACTCCAATCTCAGTTTACGAGTTGGGCAGAGAGGAGGAAAAGAGAGGACTAAATTGCAGAAGGCACAACGACTATGGTGGCATTGGCTGCGTTGCAGAGGCATTTCCAATTGAGCGTTTTACTCGTTTTCCTCTCTCTCTCTCTCTCTCTCTCTTTCCCCTTAATTGATTGCCGACTAATTGAGCTGATTATTTGAGACTTCTCTTTTTCGTTCCCTCTTTCTTTCTCCTTCTTTTTGCCATATGCTTTCAAAGAGCAAACTTTCTTTCTCTCTGTCTCTCCCTTTCTTTTTCACTCTTTTCATCGTACTCATTCATCGTAGACTCTAGTTTGGGCAAAACAGAGCAAAACAGAGCAGAGCAGAGCGCATTGGCCAATTAAATTTCCACTTCAATGGCCATCCTAATGAGGATGATGTTGTTTTTTAAAAAAGAAAAGAAAAAGAAGAAGAAAGCAGACGTCTGCTTTGAGCAAAAATTAAAAATTGTACTTTTTAACAGAAGAAAAAGACAGGAAAAAGGAAAAAGTGAGTGAGTGAGCTCATCATCATCACTTTGGAGTGTCAGCAAAGCAGTCGTTGCCGGCAACACCTCATCTGTGTCCTTTCCAGCTCTCTTTTTTCTTACCTTAGTGATGATGATGATGTTGGCGGTAATCAGCATACAAACTCATCAGTTAGCAGTCACACATATTTTTTTTTGTATCAACAGCTCAGGCAAAAGGTGTGATAATGAGCGCTGCAAATTAGAAAGGGATAGAAACTGCGTGCCTACTTCTGAAAAGCACAGAAAAGTGACACTTTCCGTTTTAGTGGCAGTGTTTGTATTAGGAAACCGCACACACACACACACACGCACACTTGCACTTAATCATTACTGTCAATCAAAGTGGAAAGTAATGTCTGTGTTTGCATTTGGCACTGATGATGATGATGTTGATGTTGATGATGATGATGATGATGACTACGACCATTGATAATCTTTTAAAAACGGTTTATCCGTTTTTTTATTTATTTGTTTGCATTTAACCTGAATGTGCCGCCTTTTTTTGTTTGATTACTACCTTGCACCAATACTTTTCTTGCTGATCAACGATCAGCAAGCACTGCACAGTTTTTTTGTTTGTTTTTCACAAAAAAAAGTGATTGCAAAACGGTTCACGCTTTAGTGCTGTAAATGTCAACTGAGCAATTTGTATCATCAACACTACTACTTTTAGGAGCCGAATGCGGTTATCAAAGTGGGTTAATGTCAGCTGCAGTTGATAATGAAGCTATGCCGTTGTGTTGTTTTTTTTTTTTTTTTTTGTTAACGAGAGTTTCTTCTTCTTCTTCAGTTGCTCAATTAATGATGAGGTGACAGCCAGCCAGCCAGCAAGGACAGCCAGCAGTCCTATTTGTCAACTGTCACCTCGTACTGCTGATTTACATACACACTTTTTGCAAGAGCACAAAAAAACTAGGCATTGGCAAACTGAGAGGAGACATTCAAGAAAAGGTCTCAAACTAGTCAATTGTAGCTGTCAATTGTCATTCACGTCAAACACACTTTTGTTTGTGCATTTGTTTGTTTGTGCATTTTAGGATTTTTTTTCCGCTAAATGTGTGTGTGTGACAAAAACAACAGAATTCATTAAGTAAAAAATGGTAAAAGCAAACGGCATTTAGTTAGCTTCTAGTGCTTGTGAATAAACTAAAAAATTGTGATGTTCAAAAGTTTTGTACAAAAATAATAGTTGATAAATTTTGAGAAAATATTAAAGTTAGTTTAGCTAAATGTGATTATCTGCTGTGTGTCTGTTGTTGTTGTTGTTTTTATTGTATCTAGACAATAGACAAGAGAAAAACAAGCGAACAAACAAAGACAAAAATCGACACAGGTTGTTATGTTGTTATGCTGCTGTGTCATCGATTATCACCACTACCATCTTCATAGTCACTGGTGAAAAAACTACCTGCAGTGTCAAGGAGTCGAGCAATTGAATTACCAGTAAATGTTTTCTTTCTGTCAAACTTATAATTGAGTGATTAATGTTTTTTTTCAGTTTTAAGAAACTGAAATGATTAAACTTTTAACCTGTTTTGTCAGTTTAGATTCAACAACACTACGACATTGTTTCAAAAATACATTTTTTTAACAACTTTTTATTATTTTTGTTTTTCAGATGATCTCAAGTTTATACTACATCAGGCTGTCATCAATAATCTACATCAGCAGGTAAATAGTAACTTTAAACTGTGCATGCAAACTTATTTTAAAACAAACCTTTTTTCGGCAATTTTTCCCATTCTTTACCCCCTTTAAAACACACTAACCACTCTAATGTAGAAGTTTAGTAAATCAAAAAGAAAGCCGTTGTGTTTGGTAAAAATCGAAAGTGGCCACGACGAGTTGACCGAGAAGTGAGAAAACACGGTTGTTTTTAGGGTTTGAAATGAAAGTGAAAGTGATCAAGGCGTACAGCGCTCGGAGGACCAACGAACTCAGCCTATTGGTGGATGACATTATCGAGGTAGAGGAGAAAACTTCCATTGGTAAGGGAAACAACAGAGAGAAAGAGAGATAAATAAAGTTTAGTAGATGATGATGATGATGATGATGAAAAAGTCTTTGGGTGTGTCACCCTTTTCACCACCACGACTGCTGCTGTGTTCAACGAAGTGCGGTGGCCATTGACCAGCAACGACAACAACAGAAAAGGAAGACCACTTTTGGTTTCACTTGGGTGCACAAGTGTTTGGCAAGTGTGGCAAGTACTTCAGCTGTACTAAAAAAAAGAGAGAGAAAGGAAATACAAACAAACAGTCAACAGTGTCTCTGGCCACCAATCGGTGATTCAATCTACCTGCCTACAGCTGTGACAGAATTAATTACACTTGCACTTGACAGCCTGGAAAACGAGCGTACCTAATTACTAATCGGTTTTTTCCTTTCTTTCACTTCAATTCCTCATTCTCCACTGTCCACTCCCTTCCTGTCTCCTCCTCTTTTCCCTCTTAATTTGCAGACCAGTGGAAAGGCATCCTCGAGCGGACCGCCGTCAGCGGCCTCTTTCCCACCAACTGCGTCGTTCCGGTGCCGTTTGCATCCGAGGTGAACAGTATTACCCTCGCCGCTGACCACCACTATTCACCAGTACCAACGATCAGCTCAGCTGCATCAATTGCATCAACTGCATCAGCAGCAGCAACAGCACCACCGCCACCAAAAAGTCCATCAAAAAGTTCCTTCACCAAGAAGAAGGGTCCTCCGGCACCACCACCACCACCTCCTTCTGCAGCTCATTCAGTTTCTACTTTGCCAACTGAACAGAGCAAAAACAGCAACAGCAGTGCGACGGAAAATAGCAGCAGCAGTAGCAGTTCACGGAGGATGCCATTCAAGCCGCTGAAGCAGATCGGCAGCGGCAGCGGCGCAAACATCGGCGGAGGAAACGCTGTCAAAAAGGACAACACCACAACTTCAAGCAACAACAGCAGTTCACCCTCATCACTGACCAACAGCAACAAACAGACGACTACAACCGCCGCTTCGGGGACACCCTCCTCTTCAGCAGCACACAATCACGAATCAGCAGCAATGTCTGCAAATTTGGCCGCTGCTGCTGCTGCCGCCGAGGCGCCGGCGCCGAAGCTCCCGCCGAAACCGGTCCGCGAGCAGGTGCGCGTCATCTACGCGTACAAGGCGCAGAATGAGGACGAGCTGACGATCAAGGAGGGCGACATCATCACGGTGATTGCGAAGGACAGCGAGGACGCGGGCTGGTGGAAAGGGGAGCTGGCCGGCCGCATTGCCCTCTTCCCCGACAACTTCGTCGAGGTCATTCAGCAGAGCTCGCCGGCTGCTGTGGCGGCACCGCCTCTTCCCAAACCGCTGCCTGCGGTTTTGAGCTCCGGTTCCGGTCCTGGTTCAGGAGTCCTGGCCTCGAACAGTTCAAATACTGCTTCAGAAGAGAAGAAACAGGTGAAGCGAGCTGGCTCAGGAGGAGGAGTAGGCGGAGGAGTGGGAGGAGGAGTAGGAAAGAAGCCTGATCGTGCTCCGGTGGCGCTGCCTGCTGCCTCTCCAACAACAATGGCTGCCAGTGCTGCTAGCAGTGAACAACAACAGCAGCAGTCAACTGCCACCACTACCACCACCACAAATACTACGACTTCAACAGCAGCGTCGACGATCACGACCAGCAGCAACAACAATAGCAGCAGCAGCAGCAGTGGCAATGCCTTCTCTTCAGTGCCCATCATCGGAAAAATGCTAAAGTTTGGCGGCGGTGGGAACACTTCAACCTCAGCAGCTGCAGCTGCAGCTGTCAGCAGTTCGTCTTCCAATGCTTCAAGCTCTTCAGCAGCATCAGCCAGCGCCAGCAACTACACCTCCTCCTCCTCAGTGACAGTCAATGCCAACGGATTTGGTGCTAGTGGAAAATCCGCCCACCACCACCACCACAACTCCGGTGATACTAACCACAACGCCTCCTCTTCAATTGCCTCTTCATCAGCCGCAGTGGGTGATGATTTGAATGCCTCCTCCTCCTCAAAAGAGGATCCCTTCAACGCCAGCGAGCCGCTCAGCCCCTCGAAGTTGGTGCACCTGACGGCGCAGCGGCCGAAGATACCGGCCAGCAGTCGACGACCGCCCTCGATGCACCTGGTGGGCGGCAAATCGCTGGGCGAGAACTCCTCCTCCTCCTCCTTTGATTACCTCGAAGGTGCTAATAATGGTGACGATTCACCGACCATTCTCTCCTCTGAAAGCAGTCATACTAAGTCATCAAAGGAGATGACAAACCACCATCACAACAGCAGTTCTGCCATGAACAGCAGCAGCAGCAGCAGCCGATCATCGAACATCAGCGGCGTCGGCCAGCTGAAGCCAGTGCCTCCTAAGCCTTCCTCACTGGACCCTGATTCTCCTTCAAACAGCGGAAACAATTCCTCCTCCTCCTCCTCGGGCGCCTCCCCCGAGAAGAAGGCGCCCTGGCTGAGTGACCTGCGAAAGGTCCAGGAGCGGCGTCGAACGCAGGAGCTGAACAAGGGCGACGATGGCGGTAACAACAACAGTTCGGCCACTTCCAATTCCAATCGAAAGTCAGTTCACGGAATCAGCAGCAGCAGCGGCGGCAGCAGCAGCACTTCTGGTCCATCACCGCCGGCGCCCAAGCCACACGCGCCCACGCCCCCCTCCGGAAAGCCCGCCTTTGTCAGCAGCAAGCCCACCTCACTCCTCCAGTCGCAGATCTCCTCTTCAGGTTCTTCAACTTCAGCCGATGCTAACCATTCATCCTCTCCTCACCACCACCACCATCACCACCATAATATCACCTCCTCCTCAAGTGCCACCACCACCACTCCTATTCCTCCCACCGAATTAACCTCTCCAACTAGCAGCAACGCGGGCAAAAGTGTGGCCACCACTACCAATGAGCAATCCTACTCGCCAACAGCTTCGGCGATTAACGGCAGCGGAGGTGAAAGCAGCTTTCTGGAGTCAAACAACAAAAAACAGTCACCCTATCACCACCACCACCACCAGTCAGCCTTTTCTGGTCAGAAGATCACCCCCAAGCCATCACCCTCAGCTTCATCTTCATCACCCTCAGCTTCATCGTCAGCTGACAACAACAACAACACTGAGGGTGATCTGGTGAAGCAGGTGGCCGAGCTGAAGGGCACCATCGGCGAGCTGCGAAGAGAGCTGGCCTCGGCCTCGGCCGCTGCCCTCAAGGCGACCGCCGCCACCAGCGCCGAGCTGGCTGCCGCCAAGGCGCACTTTGACAAACAGGTTAGTTCTACTTCTTCTTCTTCCTCTTCTTCCCCTTCTTTTGCTTTTAGCAGCAGCAACAAAAGCAGCCACAGTGTTTAATAACAACACACGCACACACGCATTTGAGCACAGCAGCGGCAGCAGCAGCAGCAGCGCAGTTTGAATCTCATAACACTTCCGCGCTGTTTCTAATTAATAGCTGTAGTAGTCTGTGTGCTCTCGTTTTCAAACTCAGCAGCAGCAGCAGCAGCAGCAGCAGCACAACAATGATGAGTGCAAGCACAAACGGGTGGTGATAATTAGCATGAACAGCAGTAAACAGGACTACAAAAGTGAAAAAAAGTGGAAAAGTGTTGAATGTAGCAACCTCTCAACACACACAGCACACACCGCAGCACCTTGATTAACGGCAGCAGCAGCAGCAGCAGCAGCAGCTCACAGCAGCAGAGTTACTCAACTATTATTATTCATTAACTTGGCAGTAGACATTGTTCCCACACACACACAGAAACCTGTAGCTGCCCTGCGCTAATTATCACCATGTGTGTGTGTGTGTGTTTGCTACCACAATCAAAGCAAATGCTATCAAAGATGATGAAAATGCGCTTTTGCTAACTAAACACAGTTACCACAACAACACTAGCAAAATATGGCAACCTTAATAAACAGTTTTGCTTTTTATTTTTTCCTACCTCTTTTGTCTCTCAGCTTGCCGAGCAGAGCAACGTCTTCGAGGCGCACAAGCGCAACCTCACCGAAATGGTCAAGGAGCTGATTAATGAGCTGGCGGAGGAGAAGAAGAAGATCGCCGGCGTGCAGATTGAACTAGATCGAATGCGCAAGCTGACGACCACCGTTTGATTGGATTGATTGATTGCTTAAAAACTGAATCAGCATTGAGGTGATTGAGCCACACAACTGTTGCACACACATTATTATTATTATTATTATTATTATTATTATAGACACCCGAATAGTACAAACACACACACACACACACACACACCGAGTACAAATTGTGTTACCTTGTACAAATTGTTCACCAGCTCATTAGCAGAATATACTTTTTCCATTTTTTGAGCTGCCAGACGCACACAATTCAGGAAACTGCGGTATTCTTTTTTGTCGGCGTCTTTGTTATCAGTTTCTTTCTGTTTCCTTCTGTTTCATTCATTTTTCACCTCTTCCCAGTACAACCTTTTCATTTTTGTAGTGCTCTTCTTTTTTCATTGATGTTGTTGCTGAAATCACAATTTATATTTTCCTATCATTCTCTAATCTACCACCACCACCACCACATTTCATTCCTGCTTCTGTACATTCTTCTGTATCACAAAATACGTTCTCCACCTTTTTTTAATCTGTTTTTTTCTCTTTCTTTTTAATCTTTTCAAAAGCATTATCAGTTGACATTGAGCGTTGATATCTTGTCTATTTTGCTATTTAATTGTTATTTCCTTGTCTGCTGTTAATACCGTTTTTTTCAATTTTAATCTTTCTTTTCTGTTAAAAACCAAGCAAGAAGAACTTCTTTTACCAGTGATTTGTGTTAACTGATTTCACAAGCACTGATTTAAAACACACACACACACACACACACACACACACACACACGCAAACACCTTCTTACCATTCTTATACTGCACTTTTTTCTACTTCACCCTTGTTACCAATTGTGCTATTTTTTGAAAACAATTGATCAATAATTTATTTTATTATATTGTAAAATCAAATTATTATTATTACTGATGATTAACAAAACTATTGAAACGACATTATTTATTCAATAAATTTTATTAACATTTACACGTATTTGTTTATTTTACTATTTTTGACAATTACTTTTTTATTCTAATAATAGCTAATTTTCTTTTTGGTTTATAACTGAATCAAAACCAACACATTTTACAACATAATTTTGACCAAAAAATGATGCAAAATAAAAAAACTCAACGACAGCATAAAAAAATTTGCCAATGGATTTGTTTTTAAAAATTTTATTGTAAAAACAAAATACAAATCAAAGAAAAAACAATCGTTCAAAAAATAATAAATTGCAATAAAATCATTTTTTGTGCATTTGCATGATATCGATAAAAATAAAAAATTACATCAATTTTGTTAAAAATGAAAAAACAAACTTAAACTAATAAAACAAATACAAGTAAATAAAAGCACCAAAAAGGGGAAAATGTGTTAGTCCAAAAGTTGCATGTGATGCAAAACTTCTTAAAAGGCAAATGTGGCAACAAACTCTAATTTTAAAATGCTATAACTTGTAAAACAAAAAATTATAAAAATAATTTATGTTTTGCATTCAAATTACATTTAAAGTTTAAAACTAATTTTAAAAAAATTATATTTAGTTTTTTACTTTTGAATTTAGGTTAATTAAAGAAGGTTGTTGTCATTAATTCAAAACTTATGGAAAAATTCATTAATTAATTGGTTGAGTGTAAAAAGTAAAACAAGGTGAAACACTAGTACTTGCAACACTATTTGTTATTATAAGCTAGCGTTATTGTTTGTTCAAGGGTGAAATTCTTTTTAACCTAAATAATAATTTGTACTTGAATCATCATTGCTCATTAGTCTGACAAAATTGAAACCACAACAACAACAAAAATCACTATTTGCAATCGCATACATGCTGCTCTTGGTTTTTGTACTGTGCAGGCAAAGTCTGCTTGTTTTAGCACTTTTTTTATGTATAGAAAAATAACATCATCATCATTTGAAAGGAAAGGGGTTCTTAGCAAAAAGTTGTTATCGTTAGGAAAAAGAAAGCAAGCTGAATTCTAGGCAAGTTTGTAGATAGCACTGGAAAAAAAGAGGGGAAAAGGAGGGGAAAAAAAGGGCTGCTACTTTTTGCTGGAGCTAGGTCCACTGTCACTCGTCGTCTTTCGCCCACTGGCCTGCATCTTCTTCTTGGAGTCCTCCTCGCGAACTCGATTTTCCTCCCTTCGCTTGGCCGCCTCCTGTTCGCGCTTCTCTCGAATCAACGCCAGCCGGGCCAGATCGGCCTTCGCCTGGTCCGTCTTCCCTGCCGCGTGCAGCTTATCATAGCGCTCCTTTGCCCGCTGCTTCTCAATCTCCTCGCGTTCTCGCCGAGAAAGTTCCACCTTGCCGCCATTGGCGAGGCCTGTTGGCGCTCCGGCGCTGCTGCTGCTGTTGCTGCTGATGGCTGCTGGAACAATTAGTGCATTAGAAAATCAGTTTTTTTGTTTTGTTTTGTGTTTAAATTAAAGGGGGTAATTCTACTTAATGAGATTAAATATAGTAGTTTGCACTACAGATAGAATGCTTTTTGCTCAAAAATGTTTTTTACTATGGTAGGCGGACATTTCATTGCGCAAGCCATTTCATCGCGCGACCTTTTCATTGCAACTTTTTTGTTAGGTAAAATAATAATAATAGGGCCTAGAAACTCCCTTTCCTGTTAGTTTGCATGCAATGAAAAAGCTCGCAAATTGTCACGATGAAATAACCTAAAATTGCTTTGCTAAGGTAGCCAAAACATAGAAACAAAAAAACACCAGCCCAAGCAGACAAGCTCACCTGCAGACGGCTTCTTTGACACTCTGTTGGGATTTTCAATTTCAATCAGTCCTGAGACGCCCTTCGGCTTACGGTCCTCATCACTGCTCGACTCATCGGAGTCAGAGTTCTCCTCCTCCTCGGAAGAGGTGCCCTCGCCGTCTTTCAACTCCATCTTCGCCAGTTGGGACTGAATTTCCTCCGGCGATGAAAAGTGGCGTGACTTGCCTTTAAGGTTGGCTGAGGAAAAGGAAAAAAGAAAAGGTAAACAAACAAAAAAATTTTTTTGTTAAGGAAACGCTTGTAAACACACACAAAACAGCCCATACCTTTAGTTCGTCTCATGATGGTGGTGGTGGTGGTGGTGGTGGCAGCTTAAGAAGCACTTTTAACAAAACTAATTAACAAATGAACAAAATATTGCTTGGGTGACTACCAGAAAACCAGAAGACTCGTGACTGATTGGGACTGGCTGACTGGCTGGCTGACTGTTCGCTGAGTAATAGAGTTGAAATGCACAAAAGTCGCTGCAGCGGCAGCGACGTCGAAGTGACGAAGTTGCTCAACGGAAAGCAAGTAACAAGGCAATGCCTGCAACGTGGTGGTGGTGGTGTTGGTGGTGGTGGTGGTGGTGTGCTACAGCAGACGAGTACTATCACCCGACCGATTAACTGGGCAACGACTGAGGTGGATGGAGAGAGAAATAGAAATAGAGAAATAGAAATAGAAATAGAGTGAGAGAGGGTCAGAGAGGAACACGCTGGCGGGCTGCTGCTGCTGCTGCTGCTGAGGATCAATTTCTCTGCAAATAAACGGAGAGAGAGAGAGAAGTGTTCGCCAGGCAGGCAGGCAGGCAAAGAACTGAGCTGGGCGGCAGCGGCAATGCAATACAAGCTCAATGAAGCTAATGGCCACAAGATGGCTACGATGGAGAGAGAGAGAACTATGTGAGAATAGCCGCACAGCTTTTATTTAGTGGCACAGCAAAAACAGAGAGATACGCAGCAGCAGCAGCAGAGAACACAATAACACACTACAGCCAGGCGATTTTTGGCTGACGAGCGCGCTCGCAGAGAACGTACGCAATGGCGGCAGAAAATGTGGAGTGCCCAAAGCTGACACAGATTAGTAGATTTTAAGTTATAATTACGATTTTAAGTTATGCACTAAAAGAATAAAGGATTTTGCAAAAATATAATTGGAGAAAAATAATAAAGTTGTACAATGTAATATCATTAGATAGAGGTTTTGCTTTTGTGTAACAGAAAAATATTTTTGAAGTTTGAAAGATAAAAGTGGAAAGTGGAAATAAATGCAAAAGAAATGCTGTAAAAATGCTAAAATATAAACAGAATGTAAAGAAAAAATAATACTTCAAAACTGGTCATTGTTTTTAAATTAAACATGTGTGTGTGTGTGTGTAATGTTTGGTTTGCAAACTAAAGAGCAAACATTTTTAAATGCAATTAATTTAGTGTCAGTTTGTGTCTGCTTTTGTGTGCGTGTGCGTCACAGTAATACAAATGTAAATAAAAAAGATTAAATTGACATCAGTCTTACCGGGTTTTAAGTAGAAATTGTGTAAGTGAAAAGTGATAACTAAGTATTCTAGTCCATTGAAATCATGACAATTAAAATGAGATTTTGTATAATATTAAAACTAGCCTTTGAACTGGTAGGTGCTGCGTTTCAAGGTATAGAGCAAATTATCTATTACCTTTGAAAATGGGAAAAACTATCAGATAGAGTGTGTCTTATAAAAAAATGACAGTCAACAGGAAAAGTGATGAATGTTGTTGAATTGGGTTTCAAAATAGATAGAAAGAGGTGTGTGTGTGTGTGTGTTCCTTCATAGCGCCAAAATGTATGCTGAAATCACTAGTAGCAATAATAGTGAAAGTAGAATTGATATATTGTTTGCTTGCAGTTTAATGCTTAGTGGAATTGTGATAAGGATAATGAGAGTAAGTAAAGTTGATCAGTCAGTCAGTGTTTCAGTCTGCAGTTGATTTGCAATTATTATTTGCTTGTTTTCAGTCATCAAGTAGCAATAGCAGCAGTTGCTTCCACTACAGCTTTTTCCTTTTCACTTTTCACCGACTTTTCAGTCGCTTTAGTCGAGTCAGTTTCCTTGGCTTTCTCTTTCTCCTTTTCACTCCCAGTTTTACCACCACCAGCACTCTTTTCAGTCTTCTTTTCCGGGCTCTTCTTATCAACACCACCACTTTCACCACTACCAGCCGAATTCTCCTCCGGATTCTTATCCAGCGTCAGCAGACTGCGCACAAAGGTCCAGAAGTGGACCAGCGCCTGGGCGCAGATCTCATTCGCCAGCTCCTCATTGGAGACGTACTCGATTAGATCGCGGGGCAGCTTCGGCTTCATCGACTCGTGCAGCTTCTCCCAGAAGGTGACGCCGTCGCGGTACTTCTCGCGGAAGGGCACAAAGTCGCCCTTCTTGAAGTAGTGGGTGGCCACGGCTCGCTAAGGTAATTGAAAACAAAATCATCATAAGAACCTCTGTTCTAAACTGAATGAAAATAGAAACTCTGTTTTTCCTTCTAGAAAATTCACTTACCATCTCCACCAGGAGATCCTGCGTGAGAAAGGCGTCCCTCGTCACCGTGTAGTGAAACTGCATCGGCCGGCCAAAGTCCTTCACGGCGCTGACGTAAATGGGCGCCACCCAGAACATCTGCATCAGCGAGACGAGACGGGCGGTGCGCGGGTAGTACGGCGAGACGATCAGCCCCACCACGGGCGAGTAGTCCGACGCCGGAAGTCCACTTCCTCCTTTGCCGCCCTTTACCGGGCTGCTACTGTTGGGCGACACCAGAAACTCCTTCTGGTAGCGCAGCTGCCGCTTGACGTCCAGCACCGTCGGGTGGGGGCTGGAGCGGACGTGGGAGTGGTACCAGCCGACGAGGACGGTGTTCCGCTCGCGCATCGTCGCCTTGATGCGGCCCACTGCCTCGGCGCGAAGTTTCGCCTGCTCGGCGGTGTCTGCTGCTGCTGCTGCTGCTGCTGTTGTAGTGGAACTTAGTTTAACCTTCGCCGTACAGGAGGCGTACATCAGCGGGTAGGCGCTGGTGATGGTCATGTGCTGCGTCCGCGGGTCCCAGGTGCCGCCCAGGAAGCCGGCCACCTCGTTGGGCACGACGTGGGCGTGGAAGTCGACCAGCATGAGGACGTTGGTCATGACAGTGACGAGGAAGGGCTGGAGGCCGCCGGTGACGGCGAAGGGCACCGCCTCCACTTTGAGGTCCTGCTTCTGCAGGCAGTCGCGGCTGTTCAGGTCGATGGAGGCAAAGTTCACTACCTCATTTGGGTCGTTGATGTTCTCGCCGTTTAGCTCGGTGTCGCCGAGGCTGATCTTGTCCAGTTTGTAGAGGCGTTCTTAAAGGGAAAAAGTTATAGTGAAGTTTGGGTTTTATGATAAAACTTTTTAGTTTACCTCGGTTCATGTAGCTGTAGATATTTTTACTACTATCACCACCACCACCACCACCGTGAGGGTGATGACTTTGATGATGGCCGTGATGACCGGCACCGCCCATCGGCAGCCCCAGCAGCTGGGCGGTGTAGCTGAGCTGCTCCGCCGAGGTGGCCGTCGCCGAGCGTCGGGAGTTGGAATGATGAGGGTGATGAGGGTGATGATGGGGGTGAAAGTTGCCCAGTCCTCCTCCTGCTCCTGTTCCGCCCACGCCTGCAGCCATCAGCTGCATCAACTGCGCCTGATTCAGCCCACTGGTTGAAGCTGAAGAATGAGGTGAGGGAGAGGCCGAGGGTGACGTGCTGCCACTCCCACCACCGCCTCCGCCCACTCCAAAGGACTTCTTCTGCTTGCGGTACCAACGCAGCTTGTAGCTGTCCAGCCGCTTGCCCAGGTAGCGGATGATCGACCAGGCGCTGCCGTAGTTTTTGCCCTCCTTAATCGCATTGGGAATGGTCGAGCGGCAGTAGTTGGCCCAGCTGCTCGGATTGGCGAAGACCTGTCCGGCGGAAGAGGCGGAGGCGGAAACGGAAACCGAGGCGGCCATGCGAATGAAGCCGTTCGGCAGGAGGTCGCCGGTGAACTTGCTGCCCAGAATCTCGTAGGTCAGCGAGCCCTCCAGCGGATCGAGGATGCCGTCGTCGACCAGCGTCTTCAGGCTGCAGGGTGGGCCGTTCAGCGGCTTCCGGCCGACGTGGGTCACCATGGTGGGCATTTCCGGGAGGTTCGAGAAGGAGGATGAGGAAGATAAAGGCGAAGAAGAGGCTGAGGAGGAGTTGTTTCCGTTTCCACCACCGCCGTTGTTGTTGGCGTTGTTGCCAGAGATGGGAGAAAAGAGCGACGACCCCTGAAGCAGGCTAAGGTGATTGGGCTGATTTTGGTGGGTGCTGTTTTGGCCTCTTCGACCTCGGCTGCTGCTGCTGCTGCTGCTGTTCGGTGTGCTGCTGCTGAAATGGGCTGCTGATCCAAAATGATGCTGAGATCCAGCTGAACCGGATGCTGACACAGTTCCACTTGGTCGGAGAAAGTCAAAGCTGTCCGAGGTGGTCGAGGCGGACTGATTGGCGGCGGCGGCGGCCGCGGCGGAAACGGCCGCGGAAATGGCCGCCAGCAGCGAGGAGTGCTCGCCCCCTACAAAGCTGTCCTTCATTTCTATATCAGAGGTGTTGGAAAGTTGAGCTCCCGGAAGTCCTGGTGTGCCCTCCGAGGTGGCCGACACCGAGGAGTGGTTCCGTCCACGAGCCCTGGTGCTCTTTCGCTTTCCTCCACTTCCGGTTACAACTGAATTAGACAGCTCCTCATCAGTGTCGGTGACACTCTTCCCCGAGACGTCGGAAACGGCCGTCTCCTGGCTGGTGTTGCCATCGTTTCCGCCTCCGGTTATCTCCTGGCTGTTGGCGCTGGCCGAGGTGGCGGCGCTCACCTCGGAGCAGGCACCCTCTTCTTCCTCTGCAAGAGAGGCATCTAAATCGGCCGTCGCTGAAGATGTTTCCAATTGATGATGATGATGATGATGACTGCTGATTTCAGCAGCCTTTTTCATCTTTTTCGTCAGCGGCGGTGAGGCCTTCTCCACCGCCTGCTCCACCGCTGCCGGTGATGATTTGGAGCGGCTGGGCAGAGTTGGAGAGAGTAGGAGGACTTTTAGCTCCTGAAGAGGTTCAGTGTCGGAGAGAGTTGCCTTTGCTGAGGAGGAGGAAGTTTTAGTGGGAGTTTTTAAGGGTGATGCTGCCGTGGAAACTGACAGCGGTTCAGAGAGCTTCTTCTTATTACTACTGCCTTCAGCGTTTTCCTCCTCTTCAGCTTCAGCGGGTCGTTTTTTGGTAGAAGCAGATTTTGGGCCTGCCGACATGTCTTCGGCATCGCCCTCACTTTCTTTTACCTTCTTATCAACCTTGTTAGCCTTTTTAGCAACATCATCTGTCTCCTTTGCTTGTTGGCCATTTTTTGTGCTGCCCGGTTTTACTGGCGAGGTTGTTTCTGATGTTGTTGCTGCTGTTGTTTCCAGCTGATTACTGGTGTCGCTGCCATTGGTGGGAAGTGCCTTGTCCGAGGCGGTGTCCTCGTCATCATCATAGGGCACCAGCTTGAGCTTCACTTCAGACTGAGGCAAAGAAGTGGTCACTGTTGCTGATGTCCCTTCTGGAACAGATAGTATCGGTGGTGGTGGCGGTGGTGGCGAGGGTGACGGTGATGCCTGCATGGTGAGGGCCTTCTTCTTGAAGTGTCGAAGACTGCTGCCACCGCCACCGCCACCGCCACCACTACTACCACTACTGCTGCTGCTGCTGTTGTGGATGCTGCTGTTGTTGCTGATGTTGCTGATGTTGCTGATGTTGTTGTTAGCATTCGGTGAAAAGCTAGCACTGTTGCCGTTTGAGGGTGATGATGCTGAAGCTGCTGCAGCGGCGACGGCCGCCGCCACCGCCGCCAAGTTGGCCGCCCCTGGCAGAAATGGCGAGGAGATGGAGTTGGCCCCAGGCAGTGAGGCAGCGGCATGGGCCAGCAGCGGCAGCGGAAGGTTTGCAAGTGATGATGCTGAGGGTGAAGGTGAGGATGAGGATGAGGATGAGGATGACTGCTGCTGTTGTGAGTTGCCACTGCTGTGGTGATGACCACTGCTGCCATTGCTGCTGCTTGCCATCTGCTGCTGCTGCTGTTGTTTAAGCAGCATATCCTGCTGCTGCTGACGGGCCAGCTCTCTCAGCTTGGCCACATATTGGTCTGGGGGAGAAGGAGAGAGAGAGTTAAAAGAGAAAAAGGGGTAAATTGGAAGAAAAAAGATAATGAACGTTATTGAATAAACAGTAGCAAAAGTTTTTAAGTGCATCTCGGTGCAACAAATAACCGACAAATAACTAGATTGATCAAAACTAAGTGTCACTAAAAAACTAGCACTTTACAAAGCAATCAAGTCCAAACGCTTACAACACAGCATTTAATATAGACAATGCAGAAAAACAGCAAACAAGTTAAATTGCAAACAGCAAAAACTAGAAGAAACTAATAATAAACTTTGAGCACTTGCCAGGTAAGCTGCTGCTGCTGCTTTGCATCAGTTGACAGAGCGCCATGTAAGCTAATGAACAAAACAATTGGTCAGTTGATTAGTGTTAGTAGATAGGTAGATGGATAAATAGATTGAAATTGGTTTGCGTTCACTAAACTTTACAAAACAGCTACAAACATAGACACAGCACAAAGAAATGGACAAAGCTGGTTATTTGGTTATTTGGTTATTTGGTTGGCTGTGTAGCTGTACTGAGCAGTTCAACTGGCACAACTCTACTATTGCCCCTAAACACAGTCTACAAAGTTAACAACATCCGCTGCTAAACACTTCATTTTGCGAGAAAAGAGGAAGAAAAAGGGTGAGGAATATAAAGAAGACATTGACAGTTTTGCTGTTTGGGACTGGCACTTACCTTCTGACTGGCAGAGAAGGTCCATGGCCGTCGTCGTCGTCGACGGTTGTGGTTGTTGTTGCTGTTGTTGTTGCTGCTGCTGTCCATTATTGTCTCTACTTTTGTCTCTATTCAGTTGAGTGCCTTCAGTTTCCATGTAGCCACCAGGTGTGTGTTTAAGTTTTTGTGTCCAATTGAGTAGTAGGTGTGTGTGTGTGTGTGTCTGCAAAATTTGTTGATTTGTTGAATCAAGAAAACTTTGACAGTAGTTGCCAAGGCGAAATGGTTGAGAACAGAGTAGAAAGAGAGATCAGGTTACTTTTTTGTTGCTGAGACGGTCGCTGATTAATCCACTGGGAAAAGTGAGTGGTCAGATTGGTTGAGGTAATAAACTTCCTAATGACTACCCGGTGGTGGTGGTGGTGGTGGTGATGATGAGTACGATGATGACAAAGATGGCCAACCTGATAAGAAAGTAGAAAAAAGTAGAGAAGGGTTGAGTTGAAGCAAGAAAGTTGATAAAAAGAGAGAAGAGAACAAACGCCGGTAGGGAGAATAGTGTTCAGTAAAACTCTCTGAAAACTGTCTCTTTCTCTTTCTCTCTCTCTCTCTCTCTCTCTCTCTGAGAATCGGGCTGGGCTGGAACGTTTGCTGTGTCGGCAAATGAGAGAGAGAGAAAATGAGAATGAAAATGAGAATGAGAATGAGAAAGGCAGTGCAGAATACAGTCAGTCAGTGAGTGAATGTGTGTGTGTGTGTGTTTCAGTCTCTGTCTCTTTCTCTCTCTTTCTCTCCCTCTTTATCGTTTGCCACTGCCTCTGTCTTTTTCTACTGCTGCTGCTGCCGCTGCTGTCGCCGCCGTCCGATCAGAGCGTCGATCCAGAGAAGAAGAAGAAGAAGAAGAGTACGTGTGAGTGTGCGTGCTTGTGTGTGTGTGAGTGTGTGTGTGTGAATAAGAGTGAATAAGAGTGAACGAGCGATTGTGCGAGTCAGCAGAAGCAGCAGCAGCAGCAGCAGCAGCAGCAGCAGCGACGAAACGAGCGTCTGTCGTTGTCAGTGTTTAGTTGCCTGTGTGTGAGTGTCTGTGTGAGTGCGTGTGAATGGGCAAAGAGCTTGGGAGCTTGTGGTAAGTTGTTGGGCTACAGAGAGCAGGCAACATCGTCGATGGCAGCAATTGCAGACAGAGAGAGAAAGAGATAACCAGTACCAATGGCAACAGCAGCAGCAGCAGCAGCAGTCTAAGACCAGCGTGACGCATCGAGTTCTCCTCAACGACCCTCCCTTTCTCTTTCTCTTTCTCTTTTGAAAAGGTGAACAACGTGAACAAGCAAACGAGATCGTGCCTGGCTTATCACGGAGCTGAAAAGAGGAAACTGCTGCCCGAAACTATTACGACAGCTGTGGTCTGGTCGCGGTCGTCGTCGTCGTCGTTGCCCGGTGGTCCTCACCACCTTTGTACCCTAGTCAAGCGCAAACGAAAAGCCACTTTGTGGCACAAACAAGGGCGAGAAAGTGGTAAAGAAAGTGAAAAGACGGCAAACTTTTGCAAACTTTGTCCCTCTTTCTCTACCACAACTTTTACATAATGAGCGTGCTTGTGAAGTGCGCCTTCCGAGAGAAATGGAAAGAGATTTATTGCTGTCAAAGGGCAAAAAGGAGAAGAGAAGAGAAAACGAAGAGAAAACGAAGTGTTTGAGAAAGAGAGAGAGAGAGAGAGAGAGGCCTTGCCGAGACTTGCCAACAAACAGAAGGTCGATTAGCGATGTGCCGTGCCTAATGAGCAGTGCTGCAGCAGCAGCAGCAGCAGCGACGGTGGCGGTCTAGTTTGGTAGTTCGGCAACGAAACAGCAGAGAGCAGTGCTGGCCGTCGTCGTCGTCGTCGTCTTCTTTTGCCGCCGCCGCAGCCAATCTGCTACCGAGGTACACAGAGTACACGCCAAGAACTGGCGCGAAAACGGGGGCGCTGCGGCACACACACACAGGCAGGCAGGCAGGCAGGCAGGCAGGCAGGCCACCGGTGGCCAAAGGACACCGCCGACGGTGGAAACTGCTGGCAAAGAGTCAGTGGAGCGTGGAGTGCGGCACTGCACACAGGCACACACACACACAAGCACACACTGCACACCTTTCATTAGTACAGCTCAATGTGTGTGCTGCCGCTAGTACGACAGGCAGTTAGCAGGCACTCAGAGCACAGGTGGTTTTGCTCGCTGATCACAGAGCACAGGTGTGTGTGTGTGTGTGAGCTGCTCATACGTTTTCATCTGTTTCTCTCTCTCTCTCTCTCTCTCTCACTTCTCTGTGATGTTTTGATCTTTTCTCTCCCGTTTTCACTCTGTTTTCTCTCTTTCACTATCTAGATTAGGCCATTTGCTCAACTGTATTAACTGTACAATCGACTACTTTTTCATCTTTTCTTTTTTTCTCTTTTTCCTCACATTGAACTTTCAGTTGACAGAGCAAATTGTGATTAGGCTAGTAACAGTAGCAGTAGTAGTAGTAGCAGTTTAGTGTGTCAGTGTCAAATGCCTCGTACCTGAGTGTACGACAACAGCTGTCGTACATTTTCACACACACACTCACACTGATTACCGTACCGTATACGACGCCAACTGTGATATCTTCTGCACACCATTCCTTCTCCTGTTCAGTGAAACAGCTGCTCTATCTACACAGTAGACAGTGATGTAGCGTGCAGTTGGTGAAGTTGTTGGAGAACTGACTTTTCTTATCCTAATCTGCCAAAGCTGTCATTACCTGTTACCAAATCAGTGCCTTCAATTGTCATCAAACACGTTTGAACACTTCTTATTTGTAATCACCACACATTCAGTCTAATCAGATCAAACTGACACACGTTCCGATTTTATATTATTATTCCCTCGAGCTTAAAGCATTCTCCGCCAAAAATCAGTACCAAAAAGAAGCCAATTTTTATATTTGCACCGATTCTGTATTATTTTTGTTTCCATTGTGCACAATGATCAATCTGCCATCACCACCACCACCACCACCACCGGCAATGCCCGCCGGTAACACTTCTTCCTCCTCCTCGGGCAATGGTCCGAATGAGCACAGCATGCTCCTGCCGCCCAACTGGGAGATGGCCACCGACGAGGAGACCGGAAAGCCCTTCTTCGTGGACCACAACACCAAGTCGACGCACTGGTTTGATCCCCGAGACCGGTAAGCAATTACCTTTTTTTCCTCTTTTTGACCTTTGACTTTTTTTCTCCCGCTTCTTTCAAACTCATTTAAGGCTAGGAGACAAGGAGACAGGCGGCGCTTTCACTCAGCGTAATGCATTGTCTACCGAAATCTGAGTAAATTTCAGATTGCGATATCTCGGTCAATTCTTAAACTAAAATTACGTTTGTGGTTTTAAATTGAAGCTAACGTATAGGCCGAGGGACGCATCAATCAAAAAATTTTTAACTGATTTCAAACTTATTTAATTGCAAGTTAAAGTTAAAAAAAGCATGATTTTAACCATTTATTTTCACTAAAATTGCAATTGAAAAAATTTGAAAGCATTTAAAAAACATTTTGATTAATGCGTTCTTTGGCCTGTTCGTTAGTTTCAATTTAAAACCATAAACATAATTTTTACTCAAGAATCAGTTGAGCTATCGCAAATCAAAAATTACAATTTTTCTCATAGAGAACACACAGGAGCGTGTGCAGCGCAGCCTGCCTGCCTCCTTGTCTGGCCTTAAATGTTGAAGTTAATTACATTTACCGGTTCTCTTCTCTTTTTGCCCACATCTCAGGTACACCAAACCGGCCAGCTTTGCGGACTGCGTCGGCGACGAGCTGCCCTTCGGCTGGGAGTACGCCTACCACCCACTGCTGGGCCCCTACTTCATCGACCACATTCGGCGGGTGAATCAGCTGGACGACCCGCGCATCGAGTGGCTGGCCGTCCAGGCGAACATGGTCATCGGCTACCTGCAGCAGGCCAACAGCGGCTCAAGTGGAAACCTACTAGGAAGTGGTGGGGGTGGTGGCAATGCTCACACCAGCGGCAACAGCAGCAGCAGTTACGGTAAGCAAATTGAATTGATCAGATTTTTGTGTCTGAGGACTTTTTTCTCATTAGACTAATCAATTGAACTGAATTCTATTAGGAGTTGCTCAATTTGGTGGTGCAGGGCCCAGCAGCTCTTCTAATCAGTTTGGAGCGAATCAGCATCAGCAGCAGCAACCTCAGTTTGGCACCAGTGGCGCCAGCTCTTCCTCGTTGAATCACCACCCCGTCGTTCACCCGTCGTCGTCCTTCACCATCGACGCCATCAGCAGCACCACCAGCAACAACTCCATCTACTCGAATCTGCAGAGTCTGCAGCTGCTGCAGCAGTCGACGGACAGCGGCGCCCAGCACCTGGGCGGCGGCAGCGGCAGTGCTTTTGGAGGCTTCGGAAGTAGCAGTGATAACAGCCTGGGCGGCGGCGGCGGTGGCAGTTTTTACCCGGGACAGCAGCAGCAACAGCAGCAGCACGCCCACATGAGCGCTAGTACTTCAAGTGAACTGTTGGCCAGTTCAGCAAACTACTACGGCTCAACACTGCAGCCGTCATATTTGCAGCAGCAATCTCAAGCTCAGCCTCAACCTCAGCCTCAACCTCAACCGCCAAACTGCTCTGCTGCTCCAACTTTGCCAAATTATATGACCAATATGGCGAATACTGGCTCAGCTGGGGTCAACAGCAACAGCAGCAGCAGCAACAACAACAAAAACAGCAACAACACCACCACTGTTTCTAGCAAAACGACGGCATTCGAAAATGACTACATGAATCGCCGTGATGTGGAACTGTTTCAGCAACAGCAGCAGCAGCTGCAGCTGCAAGCCTACGGCCTGCAGGCGGGCCTCTTTCAGACGCAAGATCAGCAAAGTCTGCTCCGACTGCAGCAGCAGGTCAATGAGCAGCTGGTGGTGGGTAACAATAATAACAATAACATTGGCAGCAGTGGAAACGGAAATGGTAGCAGCAACAGCAGCAACAACAACAAGGTGGGCCTGCAGTTCGATGACAACTCCGACTACGCGGTGATCGACTCGACGGGCAGCAATCACAGCAATGCCAGCACCCTCGAGGAGCAGCTGTACAATGACTTGAAGCAGCATGGCATGGCAGCACGGCCGGCAATCACTTCCACTGATTTTCGACAACAAGAAGTGCAAAGTTTTCAGCACCAACAGGTGCAGCAGCAGCAGCAGCAACAACAGCCACAACCAGAGCAAGTTCACTATCAAAATCATTATCATCAACAACAACCTCAACAGCAGCAGCAGTACGGATTTATTGGTCATCAGCATTTGCAGCAGCAGCAGCAGCAGCAGCAGTTGTACAATGGCGAACAATTTGTACAGCAGCAGCAACATCAGCAGCAACAGCAGCAACAAGAGCAAGAGCAACAGTATTCCAATCAAGAACTTCTAAACCTGCTGCAGCTCACTGAGAACAGCACAGCTAGAGCAGGGCAGCCATTACCGGCAAATAGTGCTCACATTTCTGCGTATCACCAGGACCACCACCAGAACCACCAGGACCACCACCAGAGCCACCAGGACCACCACCAGGACCATCACCAGGACCAGGACCATTCGGACCAGGTAGTGGACCCGATCACGGGCATGACCCGGCCCCAGCTGGAGCACTCGCTGACGGAGGCAAAACAGCGAGTCGCCAATCTGAAGCGCGAACTGGACGCCAACTTCAACCTGCTGACCATCATTGATAAGTACTACACGAGGGGCAACAACAGCGGCGCCAATGCTGTTGAAGTGTGAGCAAATGAAAAAAGTGTGTGTGTGTTTTGAGATTTCTTATCACCTTTGTGTTGTTATTATTATTTTCTCCCAAGCCATTCCTTTTTCTTTTTGCTCATCTTTACCAAAAAACAGCTCAAAACAGGCTATTTTCTATTGAATTAAAATAAAACAGACTGTGCCTGGTAAGGTACAAGCAAACAAATCAAACGGACAAAGCCACTGGCAGTAAACAACTAGTACAGAGATAGCAAACAATTAAATTATCAAGAAAACAAAGGGGGTTTTCTGTACTTTGAATCACACGCCCAGTTCAGGCTTGTTTGTTTGTTGTGTGCCTTGTTTGACTGACATCAGCAGAAGAGGACGCGACGATCATTATTAGCAACACCAGTGATCACTGGTGGGGGAGGGGTGATACCTTTGATCGATTGCAATACGCAAAATGGATTTCAGTTTTGGGTGTACGCCGTTTATGTTTTGTGCTAACTAACTGACTGACTGCATGACAGTGAAAATTTTATCTTATCCAAGTCACAGCAACAAGGCAAAAAGCCCCCAAACAGAGAGAGAGAGAGAGAGAGAGAGAGAGAGAGAGAGAGAGAGAGAGAGAG
>JAALOO010000588.1_pt1 | contig 31101 bp, 12 predicted proteins | sample 7257641 | NCBI WGS metagenome assembly JAALOO01 (sample SAMN14085613, study PRJNA598686) | mite metagenome | biome: ENVO:01001000; feature: ENVO:01001002; material: ENVO:01001226; isolation source: single female mite from University of Michigan culture on fish food culture... ...
CCCAAAATCAAAGTTCCAAAAAGTAGTAAAAAAGAGCGCGGTGTCCCCCCTTAAGTCACAAGTGTTTTTAGCAGAATTCGGAATGTAAAAAGAGTTATTTGGAACTATACGCAAAAGTTTTTATAAAAGTCATTAAAAGCAAGTATACCTGAGAAATAATAAAACTTCACAGTTTTAATTAAAAAAAGTTTAATCAGTCAGAAGTTACTTGCGCAATAAGGCAGTAGTATCTTGCGTGAAAACTTACATCAACATAGCATAAGAAAGCACAAACGTTGGCGTTGTAATTAGTAAAAAAAGTCATTAGTGGCGTTATCGTCACTGAATGCAAACTAGAAAAAAAACTTTGTACTAAATAATAAATGGCCGCATTTTCGATGGCCAGACAGTGTCTTTCTCTATCTGTTTGTGAATCGAAAGGAAATTCTATTTATACAATTAAATTTGTCAGCTATAAATATATCGGCGCTTTTTGCTGCTAAACATTCTCTTGCCGGCACAATGCTGTTCTGCGCGTGTTTGCGGTTGGACAGTGTTTGTGTGGTATGGTGGTCCAACTTGCTGTACAACTACCAGGTTCCCCAGGTCACCATAGAAACTTGTAGAAAAAGAGTGAAAGCAGAGAGTTGACTTAACCTGCTACGACACTTGTCAGCCGCGCTGAGACTGTCTGTTGTGCTTGTTTCTGTTGTACTGTGCTAATTGCAACTGGCCGGCCAAACACTCACTGCTACTGAGAATGCCACCGTACACTGGGTCACTGCCGACAAAACTTCGGCATTTTATCGGATTCTGATCGACTGGCGTTGAATGAAACCACTGTATTGAGGCTTCTGTTACCTCTTTTTTTAACTAGTGCAGTAACTAATAAAAACTTGAGTGTTTTAGCATACAGTTTCTATCGTAAACTAAATTTTAATTTTTTAAAAATGGACAGTACTCAATAAAACCGTTTCAACTGCCAATTGCTCAATCATGTCAAAATTAATTGAATAGGTTGTCTTGATTGACCTACTTGCTTAGCAATTTTTTTAGAGAATAAACTAGTTGTAGTTCTATTATAAACTGAAAACTGAAAAAAGTAACAGTAGCTTTTCAGCGATTGACCTTAACAGACATCAATCTAAGAACACTTAATTATAATAAATTGAGTGCATTGACTTTAATTAACGTCAATTAGAATCTCAAGTTCCGCGCATTCAAATGCGCATTTAAATTAAGTTAAACACAAAAAGAACAGAATATTCTATATAATTTTTTTACTAATGCCATCATTCAAAAGCATTCTAATTATGAACGCACACTAAACTTGAACCAGCCGGCATGCAACAAAATTGGCAACAAAACCCTCAACGGAATTAGAATTACAATCTCAAATGCCATTTTATCTCGATTGCCACAACATACCTGATTTAAATAACTCAATGTGATACCTGCAAAAACGTGTGTGCTTGTTTCTGTGTTTTGAAACAGTTGAACTGTGTTTAACCAAATGACTTTGCAGTATATTCATTCATAAAAACGTTAAAAATATAATTTTTAGCAAAATAAACATTTTTAAAACATTAAATTGACACAATAAGAACTTTAACAATGTCGTAAAGTTGTGTTTCAGAAACAACAAATTAAAATTTAATTGTTTTAAATTATTTGTTTTTTTGTTCAAAACTATGTAAGCGATTGAATAATTTTTACATAATTTTGTTATGAAAATGCTCGATTAGAATAGCTAATTTACTCAGTAAGTTAGGGTAACTTATTAAACATTCAACCCTATGTCTCGTATTCAAAATTACAGTAGTTCTTTTGTCTATTAGTTTCGACAAATTGACCACTACAAAAAAACTAAACAAAAACAACTGAAGTAAAAATGCAATCCAAAAATACATAAATTGTGCCAGATTCATTTTGCATATACAAAAATGGCAAATTGATATCAATAAATCGAGTTGTTATAAAGAAGAAAGTGAAAGATTGCCAAAAACGGCAGCCGGCAAAAAAATCTAACAGACAAATAGCACAAAAAGGCCAATTATAAAAAAAGTAAAACAAAATAACAAATGGCCAGTGCATGACAGTCTGATGTCGCTTTCAATTACCAATGCTACTATGAATGGTTTGCTAAAATATGGTCAGTTGACTTTTCACGTAGGGCAACGTGTCGCCGACAATATTAAAAGTATTATTGAAAAATCTAAACTAATTTTTATGCAAAATTCAAAAACATATGGCAATTTAAATAAACTAACTAGAGACTAAAATGAAACATCAGTAAATAAAATGATTACGTTTTTTAGTAACAGGTTTAAAGTTACTAAAAATTTATATTGCGTTTCACTATCTAGTACACCAACAAAACGATTTTTAAACAAAACCATTTTTAAGAACATAATTTGAATTTTCTTGTTGGGGCTGACATTTAAACTATGCTGAGATAAAAAATGAGCAACACAATTTGCGCCTTAAAATAATTTTTTCATTTGCTGCAAATATTTTTACTTCTATGGAGCATGGACGGTTTTTGACAGCAATGTTAGGCGTCAGAGCAAGAATTGAAAAGTTCACTCAAAGAAAAAAATGCAGTAGTTGTAGTGGATCAAGAACCGGGTGCGCGGCGTCTCGTTTTGTAGTGCCTAAGCACTTGTGATAGCCTGCTGACTGCTGGCTATACTGTCCGCTTTCAATGGCTTTACTGCTGACTATTGTCCATGAAGATTTACTTGGTTTGGGTCAAGTTCTCGGTGTTTCTTACAAAAAAAACGGACTCACATTCACTGGTCTTTAATTCAGGAACAAATGATAGCGCAACCTAATTTAGTTTTGCTAATTTTGCTGCTCTGAAAATGCTCGAGTGTTTTGCCAATATCCCAACGATTACAAAGTCATAATCATCAGTCATTTAATAATTTGATTCACAACAATTAAAGAGCCATACTACGCTTCGTTTTTGTCCTTTCAGTTTTATTATCTTGTTATCGTTTTCTACTCCCTTCTGTAGTTGCATGCACACACATGCACAAACTGCAAACATGGGGTATTTGCCAATGGTCGGCGTCGTTGTTGAAAGAAGCAGTCGGCGCATAAACTCAGTGTTGCAAACACCAGTAGCCATATAGCTGCCAGCCAAAAATAGTGTCTTGAAACGGACATATAAATCAATTCTCCACTAAAGCCAAAGTGTGTCATTTTTGTTTTTTAGCTGTGCACTAGTTCTTAAGCTGACTTGTGAATGCATCAACCAGTAAGGATAAATGCTTTCAAGACATTAACAGACATAATAAGGGCAAGGGTTAAGGAGAGGCCCTATTTGAACGTTTTGGCTTCTCTGCACAGCATTTGTTAAATTTATTTTGAATGCATTTTTCAATAATTTTTAAAAATTGATATAAAATAAAACAAACTAAAATTTTATCAGTTAAACTCAACTTATTTAACAAGACTTTTTAAATGACATTGAAAATGCATTGTCGACAAAATCCAAAGTATACGCCAATAAAAAAGCAACGGAAAAAATAAAAACCAAAAAGAATGTAAAAAAGAAAGACGATTGGCGACACTGACAAAAAACAAAAAAACTAGTATTCTAGAAAACAAGCCAAAAACAGCAAGTTGGCCTGTGACTATGTTCGTTTTGTGCTCTGCTCAACCAGACGCCTTTCTAGAGCCGCACAGCAAATTGAGATTGCTCGGTAAGGTGTGCATTAGTAGAATACGTAATGACATAGCAAGTAGAGCAGTCGATCAGGCTAATCGACGATCATGGTCGACTTGCTGGTGGTGGTCGTGGTCGTGGTTGTCCTTTTAGCACTACTACTAGTACCAATCGCAACGTGTTTTTTGCTGGCCCATAAGTTTGTTGCAGTCGCTTTGCAACGGCAACTGTAGATTTAGTAATTCCTTTTTATCTTTTTGCTAATCAGAAGTGTAAATCTACACCTGGCGGCAACTGTTCAGTAGACAAAACAGAGCATTGTCAAATTATTTACGGAGATCAGGTAGGTAATTATAGTGATACAAGTGAGATTGAACTACTACAACAACTGCTGATAGAAAAGAACACTTTTTGATGGCTAGACACGAGTAAATAAAGTGATCATCAAAAATCCTGTCAAGCGTTTTAGTGCATAGTCAGCAAGTCAGCGGAAATGCTGAAGCAAGGCTATTTGTAGAGTGACTGTTTCAGTAAATAGTGCATCAGTGTGAAACAACAGTGCTTGACGGCAGCTATTAATTAGTTCAACTGCTCGTCAACAAATTGGTGGCAATTCAGAAAAAAGCATTGTTGAGTTGAAGAAAAAAAGCGACACACTGCAGTGTGCCACTGAGTGTGGTGTGCTTCAACAGCAGCAGTGGTGTCAGTGGTCAACATGGCAACTGTGTGCATGAAAGTAACCATGGGTTGCTAGTGGTGAAGTCTAGTCAGCCTTAAACTGCGACTGCCACCATAATTGCAATATTTATGCTAATGTCACTAAAACCTAAACGCCACCGTGTTCAGTTCAAAACAGTATCAAGCCATCAACAGCGCTGAGCACAGCGATTAATCGTCCTTGCTGTCATTAATGACGGTCTTGCCACTTGAGTAAAAGGTAGGGAGCTGTTGTAGTTGTACCCTGTGTTTTAAACATTGACAAAAACAAGTGATGATTTTTCATCAAAAATCTACACTCTCATATTTACTAGTCGATGCAATAATAGTAAAATTATAAACAAAATGTAAAAAAATTATAGCATTGGTCAACAAGAAAAACTAAAAAGCTACTAGTGTCAAGTAAAGTTTCTCTATAAATCGATTGATCGATTTATACAAGGCAAGTCAGTTAATTAGGCAATGTAGTATTGTATAAATTAATAGATTAAATATAATTACAGAGTAAGCTGACAGGTAAAAAAGCACTACATTTAGAGAAAACACCGGGCAACGGTTGACGTAGTTTATTGTAGTTTATTACACAGTCCAAGTTATAAGTCAAACTGACACAAAATTTGAATGCAGTTGTCTAGAAAATAAGGTCTAGAAACTACCGAGGTCGATCAGTACAACCTTTGCTTCTGGTGGGAGATTATGCGAAAGAAGAGTCGATAGAAAAGAATGCTGTGGTGAGAGTTTCTTGTCAGTGCTGGTTTAGGCACAGTCACTAGCAGCACCTTACTCCCTACAACACTACCATATTTGTTGCCTTGACTTGACAACTCACAAACGTAAGCGCAAACAATTGTCTTGTGCAATCGATTAAGACGACAAACAAACGGTAAATATTACCAATTGACGTGCAACGGCAGCAACGGCGGCAGAGTATGTAAATTAATTTAATGATTTTTGTGTAAGCCTTTAATAACAAAACATAAATATAATTTGCCAGAAAACAAACCACATTTAATAATCGGTTTGATGGTTGCTGGTGTACTGTAACCATTGCCGCTTTGTCTAGCTGTTGTTAAAAAAATTTTTGCTTTTGATTAATCGTCAACTTCTAAAATGAAAACTTTTCAAAGAGGAGCCATAAGCCATTTAAGAGAGTGTAGCACTCCAATCGATGCTATCGACTGCTCCTTGACAAGCAAGCAATCACTCGGCAATGTAGCTACTGCGACTCGTTTTAATAGTCATAGTGAATTCAGCCAGTATAGCAAATGAACTGGCAAAACACAGAGACCATGTGCTGCAGCCGAGCTAGACAAAAAGGGTCGATGTCACTTCTGTGAAGGCGCTAAGGACAAAGTGGTGTCTGGTGTTGGCGGCAGCTTATCAAAAGACACGCTCCAAGTCGATTATTATCGCCTGTTATCTAATGCGAATTGCAATTGAAGTCAAACTGGGCAAGATGGGACAGCACAAGACGAAATTGATCTCTACTCTGTCTGTGTGTGTGGACGAGCACAACGCTAATTGACAGGTAAAGATTATGCAAACCATTGATTTGTTTGCCAGTTGAGGAGAAACACTGGCCCTTGAGGTAATAATAAGCAATTGGCCGCTTAGCCTGTCTACCCTCAGACGCTTCGGTGGACATTAATGCAATTATTACTGCTTCATTCCATTCAATTGAACGCAATGCACACACACACACTACTTTCTGCTTGTATTTTCTTCACTCTGCTGGCTAAAAAGAAGCGCCAAAGAAGAGAGTGCGAGAAAAAGTGAGAAAGGCAGAAACGGCAAACAAAACACAAGCAGCAAATATTAATGGAGAGATCGAACGGTGCAATGGCAAGTGGTCAGAGACTGACAAACGTGAGTTGCAGACCACACTAAGGATTCTGAGTAAGTTTGCTCAGGTAAGAGAGATAGAGAGAAAGAGAATGAGAAAGAGTGATTGCAGAGAAAGAACAACAGTCAATGTCGATGGCACCGAGCGCAAAACATTGCTGCGAAGAAGAGAGTAATGACAGCTCTGTGGTCCTACCTGTCTGCCACTCACTCTTGAACGGGTGTGTCCCAGTTAGTTAGTGGGCCAATACTGTCATTACGGACACTGGATCGAAGCCCTTTCTCTCACACCAATAGCACTGATATTATGTGCAGTCGATTCAGTGCTGCTGCAAAGCTGTGCACCACACAGCTTCAGTGCAAACAGTGCAAACAGCCAGCTGGGCGACTGACAGACATTTAGACAATGTGAGGGAGAAGTCAGAAAGAAGGCCACTGATTGAGATTTCCATTGGGCGATTGCAAAACAAACGAACAGTACTACTCCTCTGATTCAGCCAACAGTTATCATTGCTAATTAACTTCTACTCTGACTGTTTAGCAGTAAATGAAAGATTGGAAAATAAACAAAGAGGGTCTGATTTTACAAAATAGTGTAGACAAACCTGTAGATCAGTCGCTATAAAAATGGCAGTTTTTAGTGATGTTTTGTAGTGTCGATGCAGTTGGGGCTGTTTGTCGATAGGTTGTATACGTTCGGTGAGCAGAAGCACTGTTGATTTGCCCAAATTGTGTCTGAGTGTGTCTGTTGATCGGCGGTGCAGAAAAGTGCCAGGCACATCTGGCAAATCAATTAGCACACCTTCACATTTGAAAGCTCACTCATCTATAATGCATCACTGTTGCCTGTCAGCCATGCTAAAGGTGCTGTTGAGGGCAAACGCGCTAAAGCGCACATGAATACTGGTTTGTCGTGACTCTACAAAACACTACTGTATTTCAAAACACAAGCACACATACACACTTTGCTGACAATTTACAGCATTTGTTGGTTGTGTTGCAGATGATGTAAGAGAGTTTAGAGAAGTTTTGCAGGCAAAAAATAATCTAAAAATGAAAAAAAGCGTTAATGGTGATTAATGATTGAAATAGAACAAATAGAAAACATAATTAATTTTAATTTCAACTAGACATTTGTTATTTTACTGTAATATCGATTGCCAGCAATAAGAATAGTCAAAAATACTGAGTAAAAACTACTTTTAAAATGACCACCAAAAGTAAATCTACTACATTCAATTACACAACCTTTTAAAACTACAATAAAAAATTTAAATAAAACAAAATTTATTTACTCGATCATTTCCTAACTGATTGATTGGCTCAAATAATCAGCTAAAAGTACTTAACCATCTGACTAACAAGTGCCCACCTTGTGTAAATAAATGCATTGTCTCTAAGAAACTGCATTCAAAATACTTTTCAAATATTGTTTGTGCAAAAAAGTGTATTTGTGTCCTCTGTGCTTTGGGGAACAGTAAGTTCCATGCTGAATGCTGCCGAGTAAGTAAGGGGATCAGCAGTAGCCAAATGGTAAATAGTTTGCGGTGAAGGCAACTGTCAGGGGCAGCACGGCGTGAGACAAAGACGACAGGTACAGTGAGGGAGGGAGGAAAAGAGAACTGAATTGCGGTAAAGTGGCGACAAGACGACAGTAGGGGCAAAGGAGAGCACAAGAATGGGCAAACGGCGGTGTGGTAGACAACAAACCAGGCTTGACAAACAAAACACAACGCCGATAACCTTAGCAACCTTCTGGTGGCTGGAATCGAGGGCTGCAGTCGACAGGCTGACTGACTGACTGATCAGCGGTAAGCACTGTGCCACCAGCTTTGTACCTACTGCACTACTGCCTCATGACTAGTGTTCGCAATGGTGAGCCATCTGTGGCGACCAAAGGTGCCACCAATGTGACACCTACTTTGTCAAGCAGCCACTATTGAGCTGCTTATGATCGATTCGAGAACCTTTCTTTTCAATGAGCTTGGCCATAAGCCAAAAATGTTTAAAAACATATATAGCGTTTATAAAATTGAATGAGACTTTACACAGGTCAATTGAGCATAATCATTATAGCTACTTGTTTAGTTGCACTTATTGGAAAAACAAACAATGATAAAAACAATAAACGAAAGTTTAAACACACGATCACTAAAGTTGAAAAAAATATAAAGTGAGTTGCTATTACCAAAAATAGTTGATCAATGTGGTTAAAAAATGAGATCGACTTGGTTTATATAATCAAATGGCATCAACTATGGTCAAAGTTCAATTTAAAACAAAAAAGATGATAAGCAAAATGGTGATATGTGCTGGTAAATCTGCGTTTAAATGCTAATAAGATAAGCATAATTTACATTATATAACAAAAAAAGCATCACAAACAACAAATTAAAAATTATATTAAAATCACTTTGAAAATAAAAATGAAAGCATTTAATTGTTTTTATAAAATGACACGATAGTAAAAAAGTAGAAAATTACTGCAGTCAAATGAAAAATGAATAATTGCGCAGTGTATTCAATGTCAAATGGAGTATTACTGGTTATCTACTGCTAAACTGATGATCAGATGAACGCAAATAAGTGAATCGGAAACTAGTAGATCATATCAGGTGCTGTCGAACTGTGCAACAACAATGAAGAAACGCACTGGAAGATTAAAAGAGAAAAAAAGGATCGGTCGGAGGCAAAAAGCGAGAAATAAAAAAAAGAAAAAGAGAAGGTGTGTTTATGAGTTTGGCAGCTCAAATGAACGTCAACGATCGTCATCGAATGGTAAAAGTTGAGGAGTGCAGAGTAGTACTCAGCGGCACACACTAGGACATCAGCGCAACCACCTCAACGGCGGCAATTGCTGACAAAAAAAGAGACTGTGAAGTGGGAAACAGTGTTCTGAGCAAAAGGGAAAAAACTGGCGCAGAGAATAATATATTAATTGTTGCAATGGAAATTATAAATGTGCTGTGTCGGTGACACCAATCGGCGGTGTAGGTCGCGCACGCCGAACAATCGAAACATGAAAAGAGGAAAACAATTGAGAGAGAAAGAGAAAGAGAGAGAGTTTGTAGAAGTAATCAACTGCTGATTCAGATTCAGCGACGACGACTATGGCTACTGGTAGAGCAACGGCAAAGACTTCCTCAGCAAATGGAGTCTCTGCAGCAGCCGGTCGCTGGTGCGCTCTGTCGTCTTCGTCGGTGCCCGTAGTCTGCCATTTCTGGTCGTTCTCGTCGTCGTCGTCGTCGTTGTCGTCAGTCAGTCATTCAGTGTGCAGGCACCACCAAATAGCTGGCTAGCCGTTTCAGTATGGAAAAGAGGCAGCAGTGAAGGCAGCAGGCGAGTGAAGCAATGAACTAGCACCAGAGCCGAAGGAAGGCAGTCAGAGGGAGAGGGAGAGGGAGAGGGCAGCAGCGGCCGCAGCGAGACCACAGTGGACAGCCGATGACAGTGACGCTGACAACTGTACAGTGGACGGCAGTGCCGCTCTCACACCGACCGACCGTCGCCGGTTCTGGGGCGGGCCATCGGGCGTCGTCGGAGACGTGGCAGTTATCTCTTGGCACGGGTCTCCAAAACTGCCATGGTCTTTTTGCTCTTTTCCCTTTCTTTCTCCTGAGAGTGTGCCGCGGACACTCACCACCACCGCAGACAGCTTCTTCAGGATTAGACAGTCTCCGTCTAAGAGAGCGAAGCTAAGACGCGAGGCAAGAAAGTGTGCCAAATTACCGGTTTGTTGAAGTATAGAAGTGCTAAGCCAGAGCGCCGACAACAGTAGAGTCAGTGTCAGGAGTCAGGTATTGAACAGCAAGTCAGTCGCTCTTCAGCAAAGCCAACTTCTGACTGCACACAATGAAAATGCTGAAGCATTAATGAAACTTCCCCTTCCTGCTGCATGACAATAGCCGGACTATATTTTTGCTCTCGCTTAATCGTTACTGGCTTGTAATCGATTACACAAGACAATGATGATTGCAGAGTTGTAAAGCTTCTTTTAAATTAGTCAAGTGAATCAAGTTCATTTAAATAATTAAACCAAGTCAATCATCTCTAGTTGGTTTCATAAATCTCAAATCATGTTTAACTGCAAAATAAATTTTGAAAAATTGTAAAAAACCATATCTGCGTCTACAAATCGACAAAAACATTACTCATTTAACCAATAAACGCAAATTGAGCAATGCCAGACAAGATGGCAAAACTAAAAGCAAAAAAAATTATGAAGGACAAACGAAAATACTCATTTGGAAATAAATATCATTGTAAATTATCTTTCAACAACGCAAACATTAATTTAAGTGCATGTATGCTCTACTACAATGTTGACAGATAAATATCAAAAGAAGATAAAAAGTGGTTACAATTTAAAATGTAAACATTTTTTGCTCTACTAACATTCAATCATCAAATCAGACGCTGATGACCTAAAAACTACTTTTTGGTAATTACCAAATGTAAACAAAACTGATAAATACGTTTTGAAAACTGATCATGAGCAGTTTCTTGCACACACACCTGGTCAGAAATAATAAAATGGTGACGTGACCTAGCAGACTATTTCCAATCGATCTGTGATCTTTCCAGTTCAAGCCAATCAATATTGACACTTTCACTGCCAACTAACTACGGTAAAAAAGAATATGAACAAGAATAGAAACGACAATTGTTGCAGCTCAGAGAGCCATATCTGCAATGGCCAAAACGACTTTTTTTAAGGTTCTTACTAAATTGGTCTCTCACCGTTTCCCACCACTTCACTCCCATTGCCATCGATCGACTGTGAATTGCTCCAAATGAAACTCGGACAAACTGAAAAAAACACTGACAAAATTTGTCAAAAACTCTCTTCAATTAACCAAATTCAGGTATTTACTTGCCTGTCAATCGAAACAGTCAAGTCCTCTTACGGCACTTGCCAAAAGGTGCGCACCACTAAACATCAGCTGAAAAAGCGAAACTGCTGTTCATCTTGTGTTTTACAGAGCGACGAATGGCGCCGTAAAACTGGTGCCGGCAAACCATAAAATGCACATTAATATCAAGGCCATATAATGCAATCATTTATCAATATCAAATGTGCTCTGTTCTCAAAAAGGAATAAGTTGCAACAAAACATGAAAATTAATTTGAGGCAAAATTGATTTGCATACGTTTCATTGTGAAATAAAGAAAAAATTAAAAATATTTTTTCATTAAAAAGAATAAAAGTTAAAAGAGCAAACAAATAATAGGAATGTACATAAAATAAACTGAGATATCCAATGTCCAAAAACACACTTCATGTCATGCAACCATTTGACAAAATGTGTGAAACGGGTTGTGCTTCTTGGAAAAAAAGTGAAAACTTTTGTAATCAATATGCGAGACAAAACAAACAAATGCTTTTTTTTCACAGTTAAAGCTCATATTTGCGATGACCAAGGTCCTTGTTGTTTTTTGGGCTAACCAATCTCTGAAATGCTCTTTTTCTTTTTTCTTCTGCACTTAGCTGAACAAATATCAACAACCATAAACTGCTGCACCAATTGGCCGTGATTTTTTGCCATTTTAGATTTTTTAGCTACTTTAGAACTTTGAAATTGTTATGCAAAAAATTATTTTGTAGTAATTATCTTTTGATAAAAAATACAGTCTTTTGTATGCTCGCCATTGCAGTTATCAATTGGCTCAATCTATCTATCATCAGATTGAAAGTTAAAAAGCAGTCAACTTGCCAACTACAATAAAGTTTTTGGAACACCCTACCAAGAAGGAGGCAAATAAAGATAAAGTAAAAATACAGTCAAAGAGAACAAAAGTATTTAATTAATCGTCCCCTATGAATAATAGAGTGCTTGCGGTAAAGGAACGTTGAAAACTGTGCAGCACCTTTCGAAATAGAGAGAGTGTGAGAAAGAGAGAAACTGGTTGCACTAGGCAAAAGCAGTAGTCCTCAGCGAGCAGACAACGGTCACTAATTGACTGCACTGGCAATACCATTTTCAATTACCGGCAAGAGCAATAAAAATTTCATTTTGCTGACTTATTGTTTGAGGAGTGTTTGTGCGAATTAACTAATGAAGAGACAGTGAAAGCAGTCGACACTTTGTCTTCTTCAGTGTGCTGGGTCTACTCTTCAAGTGCTCCTCTCAACAGCGGCGTACTGCAATCATAAACGATGAAGTTCCGTCATAAAAGAACCTCGTCAATGCCTCTGTGCGCCACACTGTGCTCATAAACAGATAACCAATGGGAGATTCACAGCCACGTCACACAGCTTTATGGCGTCGGCAGCTGCAGTTTGCTGTGCCAGAGTGCTGCTCTCCGGTGTTCCGGTGTGGCCCACACTGACTGGGCAGCGACAGTGACGAATGCGAGGCTGATGGGCCATTCGGAGCTAAGCGGGCAGAGCAGGGCAGAGCAGAGCAGCCAAAAGCTGACCACCGCTACCGGGGTCGCAATTATGAAAATCGACTGGCAGCAGTGAGGATTCATTGAAATATTTATACTCAGCACACACACACACACACTCTGAGCAGAGAGGAGAAGGGGGTTTTGTATCGCTAGGTGACCAGCACCGTCACGTTGCCGCACTACTGCTCAGCTCTGGTCGCAGTGGTCGTCATCTTGGCCGTCGTCCAATTGTCCACTGCCCACTGACAACTGTTCGTCTGCCGGAGCACTCTTTCCACTGACTGCTGGCAATGTGCTCAGCTCTTCCAAGTACTGGCCAGGCCCAAGTACAGTGCAAATTGACAAATTGAAAGTGTCCAGGCGCTCTTTCCGCCATCATGTCATTGACAATGGAAAGACAATCAGATTTGCAAATTCTGTCAGAATGTGAAGCGCTCCGGCGGCAGGCGCACAATCGTCGATGTCAAGTGGAGTTCATTTGTATTGAGACTTTTAGGAAGTGCTTTCACAAGTATTTTTTTGTTTCAAAAAAATGACAACTAAAAATTTCTAGCTTCAAAAAACGCAAAAATGATTTTTGTTGAGTTTTGCTCTTACAGCTGCTGCTAAACCTAGTAGAAAACGCGTGCACTTGATGAACAAGGCCATACATTTGGGCGACAGGTGAAGGAACAACAAAATAGTGAACCAGTTCTGGTAAACTGTAGTCTGGTAAGCTGCCAGCCATTCAGCCCAGTAGACTTCGGCTGGTGTGTTGTTCAGTGGCAAAGCCATTAGCGCGCGCACCGACGGCGCCGCGGCAGTGCTGCCTGATCGCAATCAATTCGGACAATTGGGGACAAACATGAGGGCGAGAGAGGCAAAGCAATGCCGGGAACAACGTCTGTCTGTGTGCTTGTGCCCTGCTCCACGAGCACATACAGCAGGCGAACAATAAATACAACAACGGTAATAGCAGATTAGTGCACACTAACACAGCGCACAGCGACAATTACAATGATTGCTATTATTCAAATACTCGTAATTGATATAAAGAGATAAAAAGAGAGGACATGAATTAATAATCAGTGCTGGCCTAACAAGGCCAAAACAGAAGTGAGCGACAATCGTCCGAACTGCTGAATGTGAATGTGAATGTCTGTGTATGTGTTCAAGTGGCCAGAACAGAGGCAAAGGCTCAACAGACGGCAAACCCACCACCACCACACCACGACCACATTCAAAAACAGTTGCAATATGCGGCAATGTGCACCGTTGTGCCTTTTCAGTAGTTAAATCAATCGTCAGGTTCTTGTGGCATTCAATTTCCGTTAGTTTCGTAAATACTGCCAAAAGAAAAACAATCGATTAAAAACTTATTTTGAGCAAACAAAAACAGGACGAAGGATTAACTTACCTGGGTCATCTTATGAAGCTGATCAACCACAACTGGCATAATGGAACGGACACTTTGCTCTACTTGCTCGGTGATGTGATGTACTGCCTGTTCGTCATTAAGCTCGAGCTTAAACTTGTCCTGCACCTTTTGGACGGTCTTATCAGGCTCAAGGGCAATATCAGGAACGTTGGCGTCGACCATAAGTGAAAAGAGGTTTAAAATAAGGTTCGCATGTCGTCGAAGATGAAGAAATGCCGTGCGAACAAGATTGCAAAATCGGGCAAAGTTCTCAGAGCTCATTCCACCCATTGCATCGACCATTTCGCGGGTAATCTTCATTGGCGGTGGTCGGAGCTTTGGATCTCTGCCGAGAATAAAACCAAAGTCAATGTGAAATAGACGACCAGTTTTGGTCATCATTAGATTGTCAAGATGACGGTCGCCCACTCCGAGCAGATAGGTGATGATGCAGTAACCAGCTGTTAAAGTAAGAGATAGATCAGCACAAAAAAACCAAACACTTGCTAAAAGTATCATATTACCGCATGACTTTACATAGGCATCCATCACTTCAGGAGCAATCGAGTTGGCAGTCAAATTGTTAGAAGATCCTGCAGATGTGAGTCCGGAATGACTGGCGGGAGAGGTAGACAAGCTGCTTTCGTTTTGCTTAGATTGCACTGCAGAAAGAAGGATTACCGTAAGTTCAGATACAGTGGAAAGCTTGCCAATCATTTTGTACTTACCACTAGAAACAAACTGAAAGTCCATCGAAGCGGCTGACGAGCTTGCAGGTTGACCAATCGGCTGATTTGTTTTGTTGCCCCATTTGGTCGATATCTTTCTTAGATAATTCTGAATAGTGCCATCAATTGAAAGAACCTCAGCCACCGACTGAGAGTCTATAAACTGCACAAAGCCATGCTTACTTCCGGTAGCCAGCACTCGGTAAGCAGTCAACTTCAAATCAAGATTTTCCATTCTCAGCAGCTTATCCATTAGAATGATCATCTGCAGGACGAGATCGTCCTGGCGTAGATCATCCCCATGTTTGAAGATGACACTGTAGATTGAGCCTTCAGTAGTGTAAAAAGCCAGTTTAGCGGGCATCATCGCAGACTTGAACAGCGTCGCCTCTTTGGCAACAACTCCCACAATTTTAACGTCCGGATTAAGTGGAAGTGGAAGTGGGTCACTTTTGCTGAAGTTGAATCGATGTTGTGGTTCAGGCGAAGACAAAATAGTCTGCAACTTTTCAATCTTCTTTGTTCTATTGCCACTTTCGCGAGCAACATCCTTCATGATGACAACGAGCTTTTCTACAAACTTATACTGACGTATTAAAAAGTTACGTCTAGCGAACATTTCTTGGCCACCATAGAATAGCCTCAAGCTAAATCGCATCATCATTGTTTGGTACATTTTCACTACACTGCTCGTTGGAGAAGAGGAGTCACGGTTCCATTTTAGGTAGGAATCATTGTTGTAGACAGGGGGCGAAGTTGGAGGCACAAGGTAAGATGTGGTGTACGCCGAACTGATGATGCTATTGTGGGGTGAGCCCTGTTCGAATGAGCTGTTGCTGCTGCTTGAAGCGGCGTCACTTTTGGGAACCCCGTCGCATTCGACCATTAAGTACCAGAAGAGGTAGTTTGCCAGAGAATCATTAGAGCAAGCTCGGTTGATGAGAAAGGTCGCCAAGTCATCGCCGTATTTGTTTGAACTGTTCTTCGAAGTGAGCTGTTCACCGTGCTGAACCACAAGGGAGCTGCCATCACCTCCAGCTGAAAGGGAGTTGGTCGAGGAGTAAGGCGGAATTGAATCGCTGGTTCTACCTTCACCAAATGTCTCCAGGTTCGGAGGAGCTGAAAACATTTTAATGGACTCAGCAAGAAACGATTCCACCGTGGAATGAGGTCCCTCTTCAAATAATTTTCTAGAAGTAAACGATAGTTAGAGAATGCCTTAATGTTCGGCTCACAAACCTTGTTCCTTTGGACCCTTCTGCTTCACTGGTCGGTGGCACATTTGCCGCCTGCGGTTTTGAGCGGTATTCAGTTAGCTCTGAATCAAATGAACGATGAATGTCAATAAAACTTTCATATTTCAAAGCTTGAACCAACTGAAGTAGATAAAGCAGCAGTTCCTTTTAAAAGTAAACACAAAATTAGTTTATCTCTATAAAAAGCTGCTTTGAAATGATTCACCTCATCAACTGCTTCTTTTAATCTGCTGACGGCGTACTTTCGCACAATTGGATGGCGAAACTGAGGTGAAAGAAGCTCAAGTGCATCCTCTACGTCCATCGGCGCCCAATCCTCCATTAAATTAATTGCCTGCTCCACTTCGGAAAGTGAATTCCAGTTGACAGTTTTCAAAAACTTTGTTAACGCTTTCTTTTGTGTACAGAGGTAAAAGCGGAACTTCCAGACAAGATCTTGCTCCTCACTTGTAAGTAGTTTTGTCGATGGACAGCTGACTATATCATTTAATTGATTGCGAATGGTGGCATTTGGCTTGAGGTCTCGATCCGAAATGCCAGAACGCGCAGATCGAGCTAACTTGTGGTGCTTCTGCTCAACCAAATTGTCCAAACTGATTTCAGGGTCTTGAATTGTGACGATTTCCTTTTCAATGATGTCATACTGACAGCAGTGCTCTTCCTTGTCCTCGTAGTACACCACGCAGTGCTCCACGCCGTCCAGAACAACAACCGGAAACTCAACAGTAAGAAAAACTAAAGTGCTGATCGTTTTCTCATCGACAATGATGTGTTCAATTTTCAGGAAAGTAAGTTTGTCGAGCCACGTCACCTTTGGTATCTGGCCATTGTAGTACTTCTTTTTCAGTTTGTTGAGTTGCTTAACCTTTTTGGAAAGACCACAGTTTCCATCTGGGTAAAGGCTCAAATCATTTTGCATATACTGCGTCGTCGAAGTGAAGTTTAGTGCGTTTGTATCAGAACCATTTGCTGAGCTATCGAATTTGGACTTTTGTGGAGGCGTGTGCTTGACACTGGTATCTTTGTTGACATTGTTGGGAGTATTATAGCCATTGAGGACGAAATCCCCTTCCGGTGTGATGAGATGCTTATTGCGGTGGTCACGATGATTAAAGTCGAGATCGGAGAAGGCGATTTCGGTACTTGAGGATGAGGGCGAAGAAGAAGCTTGCTTTAGAGAAGGCGGAGGCACTTTATCACCGTTTTCATGGCCTCGAATTGACTCATCACAGTCGTCGTTAAAGTACAACCGTAGATCATAGATTCCTCTGCGTAAGCATCCGTGTTTACTGAAAAGCGCTATGGAAGTTCGCGCGACAGCTGCCATTTTGCCCGGTGCAACGGTGTCCCAAACGGTGAAGCAGACGCGAGTGTCTCGAGGAAGAGTATCAAGGGTAAGTGAGAAGAGAAGCCATTCGTTCCATCTGAAAGCGAAAACCTATTGATTAATTCGTTCAGTGCAAAAGGAAGGCGTAAACATACTCATAGCGCTTAGTCATCTGCTTGTACTGCGTTTGTTGAGGAGGACAAAGTCGCTGGCCATTGGAGACTAGATCACAAGTTATGAAAGGGTGGCAAGAGAGTGCTCGAACAAGCTGGCTAAGGCCACCGAAGATGATCTGAGACAGCTTCTGACTCTTCTTCTGCTGTGATTTATGCTCCTTTTGGCGCTTATTCAACGATTCAACGTAAAGCGGAATGGAGTCAGTATTTTCAGCAGTGGACTTTGGCGAGGCTGAAGCAGCATCCTCCTGTGTGCTGCTTGACTCTTCGTCTGAACTGGCAAGATCATCGATAAGAGACAGCTCTTCAAGAACTTCCACAACATTGTAGTTGTAGTTGTTTTGAATCGTCGACGATGAGGAATAATGCGATTTGTTGTGACTTTGAGGAGACTGCTGGCGTTTACTGGGAGCATTGTCGGTTTGAGCAGATGGCGGAAAAATGCCGTCCAAGTTGCCTCTGAAGGAGAAACAATGGAATATCAATAAACAGCTTACAACAACTTTACGACACTTACACTTTAACGCGAAAGCCAATTTCTTCAATATCACAGGTGTAGACATATTTGAAGGTGTACGCATCCATATGGTGACCTTTTGATGTGATACCTTCATGGTGGTGGTGATGATCCATCCTGATGTTTCCCTTCGAGGCTTTTGAACGGCCTTTTCGGACCCACTTTTTCTTGAATATATTGCGGGCTGGTTTGGCCAAAGCCGCAAAGGGTTGACAAACTGCAAAGAAACAGTAAGTATATACAAAGTAAAGCATAGGTGATCTACTAAAATGCAGTTTTTTTGTGTGATGCAAAAAGTACTAGTCACCGATACAGACGCCAAAGCACTCCCGACAGCAGCGGTTGGGCACAATCTTATCAATGATTTTTGGGTATCGCACTAAAAATTGTGATCCTGAATAGCAAACACCAATTGTCGCCAATGACAAGTTTTAAAGCCAATTGCTTAAAATCATCAAAAAATGTTATAAAAATACAAACAGTTTTAAGTGAAATAATTTGTAGTTTCACTAATTAGTTTTTCATCATATCTATTTATAACGTAATTTATCTTTACGTAACAAAAACTCCAAAGGGGAGTGATGTAAAAGTGCGAAGTTTGATTTTGCGCTGTTTTTGTTGTGGAAACAGTCGTCGCCTACTCCTGTCGGTATAGTCTCTACCGCGTGTTTCGGCAGAATTCTGATGCACGCTTTGAAAACGCTTTCTACTTTTCTCTTCTATTCTGCAAGTTCTTGTTCTCTTCCTCTTGAGTTCTTTATGTAAGTTGCATTGTTTTGTTAAATAACGTGCAGAGTTGAATCTAATAAGAATTTTATAGATGGCTTTAAACAACTAAGTTAAATCAAGTTCACCATGCCGCGCATCGCAACTAAAGCCACCAAAGGGAAAGGAAAACGATGGCAACGGGGCCATAGCAGCGTTTCAAATCCCGACTCAAAAAAGCATCGCGCTCGAGCCAATCAGGCACTTTCGAGTATAACCAATGGCGGATCTGACCCCGGGACGGCTTCAGGGTCGAACAAGTTTACCCTGACGAAGGATTTGCTTGAAAGATTTGATGCAATTCAACTGCAAAAGCAACGCTTGGAAGGTAGCTCCGAGGGCACCGCCAGCAAATCTCAGGGTGGAGTTAGTGGCTGGCTCAACGGTCAATCGACAAAGTCCACCGATGAAAATGATCTTTCTCTGCCAAGCAACCGATTAAACGAGGACGTCATTTCGCTTGGAAACGTTTCGGCTGCCAGTGTTTGGACCAACTGCACCAACGTCAGCTTCGACCGATTCCTCAACGGTTTTGACACCAAATCAAAAGTGCACAAATGTATGCTTGCCGTACTGGCCACAGTGAGAGAAGCGATTGAAAACGGCAATGGAAATGAAACCGAGACCGAGTATTTTGCCGGGTTGATGGTTACTTTGAACTGCGTTGACACCGAAGAGAAGCTGACCGCCACGCTTGCTTTGATTCAAATGGTTCTTAAACGTGTCCCACCGTCTGTTTTGAAGGTGAAGTTTCGCGACACCGCCAACGCTTTAATGAGCATTCTCAACGAACGCATCAACACTCAATCTCCAAATGGCTACCTTATTAAGTCGGTCATCAACGCGCTGACCACGCTTTTGCAGCACCAGGATCGTCCTGTCTGGGAGCAGCTGTCAACTCAGAAGGTGTTTCAAACACTGCTATCGCTGGTTCTCCACTCAAAGCCTCGCATTCGCAAAGCAGCCACTTTTTCGGTTATTTCGATTACTACACACGCGACTGTAAATGCTGACACCAAGTCGGGAATTAATTTGGCTCAAAAAATTCTTGCAGAGTTTTGCATCTCCAAACTTGAAGAACATCTAACGACAATCAAGGACGAGCACATGCACATACTACTGTACGTTCTCGCGCTTCTTTCGGACACCATGTTCCAGTTTCCGTCATTGCAGCTGACCAAACGAACATGCGAAGCTATTTTATCTCACATGGCACTGGGCAATGTGCTCGTCGTCAATGGAGCACTGCAAACTTTCTATCACTTCTTTTTACGTCGGCCGAGTAGCACTACTCTAAGTGCAGAACTAAACGCCCAACTGATAAATGCCCTTTACGATTATCAACCGAATATCAACGACGACCAGCCGTTGAACGCCTGGTGCATTGCTCTCAAAGAAGCACTTCTTTCGCTGAACAATTTAGACGCAAAGCTAAGCAATTTGCATCTGATCAAGTTCATCAAAACAGCCGTTGAGTTTCTCAAAAGTGATTCTACTCAGGTGCATAACTGCGTCTGTAACTGCATCAACGCAATCTTCACATTAACTATCAAAGAACAAGTGGAAAAATGTCCAGCCGATTTACTGGAAACGCTGTACTCTGAACTCAAATCAACCCTCAAATATCAGTACAGTCACGCCTGGGTTCAGGTTATACCGATGCTGAGCGAATTGTTTGTTCGCAATGAAGTAGCAGTACAGTCACTTGGTCCCATCATGACTCGACTGGCAGAACTGCACGAATCAAACGATTCAAACATCAACGACGCGATCGATGGCTTCTTCAGCAAAGCAGTTGCCTTCTACGGGCCGCAGACTGTTTATCAAAATGTTCCAGTAAGGTGGCAAACTGCCGAGTCGGTGGCGAATCCCGATGCCGAGTTTAGGGGTGAATTCACTAACCCTTGGCTGCTCCCCATTCTTCGTGATCACACCAATGAACATGCAAATCTGTCACTATTTGTGAAGAAGTTTCTTCCTCTTGCTGACGACCTTTCGAAGAAGGCGTCCACCTGCAAGAAGTTGGCCGACCGAATGCGACAGGTGATCACTTCGGAGCTGGCGGCAGACCAGGAAGGCGAGGCCTACCAGACGGCCTTTCGTGCGCACGAGTCTTTTCTGATGGCCACTCGAGAACTGGAGCGGTGCGTGCATGCACTCTGGGCTCTCCTGCCTTCCTTCTGTCGAAGTCCAGTCGATGTTCCCCAGGTGTTCCCCTCGATTGCTCTACGCCTCGGCCAGGCACTGAATGACCACGACCTAATCGCCTACCCGCTGATTGCACTGCGAAACTTGCTCAAATGCCCTCCCGAAGTGACCGATGCCGTGGCAAAGTATGCTGAAAATTTTGTGCCCCTTCTCTTCAATCTGTACTTGAACGAAAATGAAAATACGCAAATCAAGCACATCTGGCGACGTCCAGTGTTGATACTGATTGAGCTTTTTGTTCCTCATCTTTTTATCAACGAAAAGTCTGCCAAGCAATTTTACACCAACTTGGAGAGAATTTATAGCTATCTTAAAGAGCCAAACTTCTCTGATTTCCGACGATTGGCTTTACTGGACATTCTGGGTGCAATGTTGGCGTCACCTCGCGGCTTCAAACTGACAGACATTGAAAAGCTGTACGAGGAAATTGCTAGGCCTCTTGTGGAGCAGACTAAGTCGTCTGCCGACCAGAAGAAAGGCTTCAAGATCATCGAGCAGATGGTGCACAGTACCTCGCCTGAGTGCGAGCAGTTTATGCGCAACACTCTTGGTCAGCAGGTCACCCTTCTCCTGTCACTCATTTCTGATAGGAAACAGTTTACTGCACCATCGACACGATCCTTTGCCATGCGAACTATTCGAGCTTTAGTGGAAAAGTATTTGGGCAACAGTGAAGATTCAAAAGTTGATTGGATGCAGATTTTCGAGCATCTACTGCCCTGCACACTTGACTGCTTGCTGCTAAAGTCAGTCAAGGCGAAGAAAAACGCCGAAAAGATGCTGCTTACTCTGGCGCAATCGTACTCGCAATTGAACTGGTCCAAAGATGCCGATGCCCAAGAGGACATCACCTACAGGCTGATCAATCAAATTATCGACCCTCTGCGGGCCAGCTCTTCTGCCCAGGTGTCTGCCTCCGAACGGACGGCGCGACTGATGGCCATTAGCTATCTCTACACTAACAAGTTCAACCAATCACCAGCTGACATTCAGTGCGACATTGCCGATGTGGTCTTCTCTCAGATTTCTCCCTCCTCCACCGCAGTGCCTCCTACTCGTCAGATTCTTGACGTTTGCATTGACTTTACTGGAGTATTCTTCAAAAATGCTTCTCCAGAAATGCTCAATTCCTATCTGGAGGTGATCACTTGCAGCATCACCAATTTGCCTGCTGAGCACCGAACCAAGTACCGGATGAAAATCCGTGTTCTTTTAGTCAAGTTAGTTCGCAAGTTTGGGTAAGTTTATACTGAAACTTGAGCTGGTTGTGACGTTTTCTAAACTAAAAATTTTACAATATTTTTTTGCACAGCTACGACTTTGTTGCCAGCATGATTTCAGAAGACTATCAAAAGGTTCTCAAGAATATCAAAAAGTTTGAGGACCGTAAGAAAAAGAAACGGAATGCGGAACATCTAAATGATGACGATGATGATGATGACAATGAGTCGGATGCTGAATTTGACCGAAAGTCTAGGTACGCTGTTTTGAAAGGAGTAAAAACAATGTGATTACTTACCCAGTTTTGTTCCGTCCCACAGGCGATCTCGAAAATCACGAAAATTTACCGACTCTTCAGACGAGGACGAGGCTGAAGTGGAGAAGTTCATTGATGATGAATGGGAGCATGGCAGTGATGACGACAATGAGGAAGAACCTCCGCTGGGAGGCTCAAGGGGAAAGATGTCACACTTGGACATGATGTCACGTCTGTCAACAAAAACCAGCAAAACTTTTATTCGTGAAGACGTTGAGGGCGATCCGCTGGATTTGCTGAGCCCTCAGGCCAAGAGGAATGTCTTTTCAAAGATTCCTCAGAAGTATCGACGAACTGGTGGCGAGGATGACGAGGAGGGAGAGGGGCACCTCACGAAAAAGAAGAAGCTGCCGATTGCTGACGACGGTCGCATCATGATCAATGAACTGCTCGATCAAATCGAAGAAAAGGACGGCGTCAAAAGTGCTGCTCGTGTGGCTGCAAAGAAGAGGGCTCGCGAGGAGATTGACTCTGAAGATGAGGAGGCTGACAGCGCCGACGAGGGAGACCTAGACGGCGCCAAGAGCACCTACCAGCCTGGTGGCCGTGGCATTCATCGACCACTCGTATCGGTCAGCGGTGAGTCGGTGCGCAGCGGTCGCACCTCCAAGTCAGTCAAGAGCAATCGCAATGAGCCTTCCATCAATCGCGGTGATGCCTACCGGGCAAAGAATGCCTCTGGGGACATGAAGAGGCGAGGCATGCCCGACCCCTACGCCTACATTCCCATGAACGCCATGGCACTGAACAAGCGAAAGGCACAGAAGTACAAGGGCGAGTTTAAGGCAATCATCAAGGGGGCCAAGAAGGGCGCTGCTGCTGGGGCTCGCGCTCGAAAGCACGCCTCCAAATAGAACACACCATTGTGATATAATTCGAAATTACCTTTCTTTATGATAATTACAGTTGACTACACCTTTTCAAGTTTCACTTCAATTGGATGCTGTGAAATATGCCTTTTTCTAGACACTTCCGATAAGTTCCGTCCCTTTTAATTTCACTCGATAAAAAAACATTTGTACAGTTTGCAAAAACACCATAAACCAGTTCAATATGGGTGCTTGGTACAGCAGCATTTAGTGAAAACAGTGCTCACCCAACAACTACCGACCACGGATGCGGCTTGAGACCGTACTGAATGTCGGTAAGTTCTTTGAGCAACCGAAGCGACAGCTTAGGCGGCGGAATTGTGAGCGTCTTCCCTTCAAAGCCGATCTCGCCAATGGGCGAAACGACGCAGGCTGTGCCGGCACCGAATATTTCGAGTAGTCGGCCTTCGGCAATTAGATCTTCCACTTCCTGCATGCGAATGACCCGCTCTACGATATCGAACTCCCCGTAGGAGCGAGCCAGGTCCATCAGTGAGAATCGAGTGACGCCCGGCAGAATGAGTCCCTCGGTGAGCGGCGGCGTGGCCAGCTCCAGTGTGCCGTCGCGTCGTTTGCTGAACAAGAAGATGTTCATTGTGCCGATCTCCGTCAGCTGGTGGTCGTCCCCGTACAGCCACAGCACCTGCTGGTGACCTCGCTTCAGCGCCTCCTGCTGCGCCTTCAGCGTGGGCGCGTAGTTGGAGCCCAGTTTGCTGTCGCCTGAGCCACCGGGCCAGGCGCGCACGTACTTGGGATTGGCCATGAGGGAGACCGGCTTCACCTGGCTGGTGCTGAAGTAGGGCCCCACTGGGCCCATGACGACGAAGAGCATCGCCTCATTGGAGGGCTGTACGCCCAGAGTGGGCTCGGTGCCCATCAGCGTCGGTCGGATGTACATGGAGGCATTCGTTTCAATGGGCGGCACCCAGCTCTCGTCTATCTGCAGCAGTTGCTTCATTATTTCGATCAACTCGTCGCCGTCAAAGTCCTGTCAGTAGGTAAAACTATGAGTGAGTATTGAAAATAACTGGTACCTAAGGGACAATACCGGCAGGCAAAGTCGGGCAGCTGATTGCCGCATTCGTTTCATGTTCATGTCTGGTCGGAAGAGACGAATCCTTTTGTCCGGTCCTCTGTAGGCTTTCATGCCTTCGAAAAGCTAAAAATGTTGGAAGGTTGATGATAGTTGAGGTGTTTATTTCTGTGTCTATGATGGGCAATCTTACCTCCTGTGCATAGTGAAATACTTTAGAGTACGGGTGCATTGAAAAGTTGTGCACCGGCACTATGGTTGGCGTATCCCAGCCGTCCGCTTTGGTCCAGCGAACCTTGATCATGTGATCACTGCAGTGGTGGCCAAAGAGCAGTTTGTCCCAGGCAGGTTTTGGAGCTCGTTTCTCTTCTGGCAGGGTGTGAACGATCAGGTCGGATGCCTGAGAAGGTGAAAAGTTAGTCAGGCTTACTGGTAAAGTGCCACTCTTTCTCACTGATCAGTCACCTTAAAAGTATCGGACACTGCTGGCGCCGGCTTGGTCTGCACTGATCGAACCGAAGTTTTTGATGGCGGACTGCCGTTGTTTGATGAGCCTGACTGCTGAGAAAGGAACCTCTGCGAAAAAAGTAGTTATTGTAGTGGTGTTAAATGTAGCTCTCAAACTCTCTTCTACTGACTTGATTACTTACTGCAGAAGTGACACTGGCGGGCATATAAGCGCCTAATGGCTGCTGCCAGATGATCGTTTGACCTGACATGGCACTGGACAGCGATTTCAGCAGTAAATGTCGCAGTTTGATCATCTTAATTGAAGGCGACATTTTTTAAGTTGATTTATAAACAATCACAAATGGTACAAAAAGGGGAAAATTGATGTCAATGTCGATGGAGATTTGATGATTAGCACAGTTTAATTGGTGCACAAACTAGGGACTAGCCAATGCGCTGTCTGGTCATCGAAGCGTACACAGTAGCCGGCGAAGTGTGTTTCAAGTTTATTTACTGTGTTTCACTGTCTTTGCAGTAGTCGAAAATATTGTTTTCACCGAGTTTGATAAGGAGCGCACGTATCGAGGCGTTCGAATCGAAATAAGCAGCCAGCACAAAGTGAACAGTTGGCGTTGGTTGCCGCGCTGTATCAAGTATCGATGCCAACGAAGACGTAATGTGGACAGGCCTCACTGACAGTGATCCACCGAGTGAGTGAGTGAGACCAGCAGAACCAGTGGCAACCAGGCAGCCAGACGGCAGTGGAAAAACTCAGGCCAGAGTGAGAATGGAGTAGTTAAAGTGACTGACTGCTTTGACTATCACTGCTGACTATCATCAGCGGCGGCGACCGACTACCTAATCGAGTGATTGAGCTCTTACTGCTACTGCTCACTTCGGTGACAGAGAGGCTGCTGCACTGTGGCAATAATGATAGAGATGAGATAAGGAAAACCTGATGCAGACACTGGGTGATTCAGATGGGCAGGATGTGCACTCTGCAGAGCACTAGTGATGCTTTCGCTGAGGCTTTCACTATACTTTGCCAGGCAAGGACACAAACTTTCCCTTCGATGACTGAACGAGCTGCCTGCTGCTGCTGCTGCTGCTGATAAACGGTGTGATGAGGTATGCACTCCGTCAGATGGAACATCGTCGAAAGTGATGTGTGCCCACTTCATGTCTTGTGGTAGCCGCTCGGCAGGCACAACACTCACTGCAAAAAAGAAGTGCATCAGGCGACTAATTAGCTGAACGAACAGTGCTCGAGGTGTGTGTGTGCTGCTTCTTCGAAACGCCATTGGGCACTGATTTTAAGTTAGTTTAAAACCTTTTTTCAATGATTTTAATATGTATCAAACTCATATCCATTCATTTTAGATACAAAACTAGATTGTCAGAATTTTACTCAAGTTGCTACAAACGTTTCAAAATCGTTTTTACAGTATCTCACAGTGTGGTTATCATTTGCTTCTTAATAACTCAACCTGATGTGATTAGTACCTGGCAGTAGCAGCTGACAAGTATCAAGGTAATCGAGAGGAGAGTGTACGGGCAGTGCTGTACGATCAAGTCGTTGCTGGACATGTCCAGCGGCGGATAAGCGCAATCATCAGTCACTTTTTCCTCTTCTTTTTTCTGCATCTTACATTTACGTGGAGACAACGTTAAGATAGTTTACCAGTGTGTGCGCATCTAGCAAAACATCACCCTATCTGCTTCATCTGCCTTTTTGCCTTTGCTGCTGATGAAATTCAATTAGGTTGTTACGTGAAGGGATGACGAAAATGACGCCAAAGCGTCTGCAAAAAGTATCTTTACAAACTTGAAAGATTACAGAAATGACTATTTACATGATCGCACTCGTATCATCGCCACTGGTCGATGTCAACTGATCATTTTTGGCTGCCTGTGTTTAGGGAGCTCAGCAACAGCAGCAGCCGCCGCCGCAGTGGAAGACACTCACTGTGTCTCAGCGAGAAAAGTGACTTATCAGAAATTGCCTATTACTGCTTCACCGTCTCGATATCATTTTTCGTCAGTCCTGACTGAAACTGCACTAGTGGAACAAGCGACTTTCCCATCGCTTTCAAGCGGATGTAGTTGTCTGACTGCCAACAGCCATATGGGCTATGGGTGGTTATCGTTTCAAAACAAGGCTACTACCATTGAGGTCATTTTTATTGTTGAGTTGCAGCCAAGTTTGATCACGTCATGGCAAATTCAAAGTGTAAGCTTGTGCACTTAATAAAGTTTTATGTTTGTCAATTTTCGCCGATGAAGGACTCATTTGTTTGAAATTTAGTTGTAAAAAACAGACCTTTTTTGCTAGAACATTTTTTATTTTATAAAAAAACTTTAAACACATAATGTCTGAATAAGTTTAAACTTTTACTGTTTTAAAATGTAACAAAAATATTGCTGTAAAAACAAAACTAATCTTGAATATTCATTCAAAAGACGCGCCAAATATAGTAGTGGGCTGAAGGCCCCCACGCTTGTGGAGAAGCTAACACATTTCAGTTCAAATTGGAATAGCGTTTTGGGCAGCAAAGCCCAATTTCAGTTACAAACCTTCTAAACACGCAAGTAAAATATTATAAAACTTGTATTTTAAAATTAAGTTTGTTTCAACAACGCTTTTTTGCTTAAAATTTTTGTTATAATATCATTGCGATAAAATAAAAAATAAAACCTTAAACTTTGTACATTTGTAAGAGATCAAATTTATTAAAAGTTGTTTGCTGAAAATTCTGTTTTTAAAATACATCGAAGCTATTACGACCTACACTGTCCCAAGTCCCCCACACGCTGGCTCACTTTTGCCACAACACAAAACCAGCGTTTGCAGAATTTGTTCCCTCAAACAAACATTTCCCTCTAAAAGTACTTTATTTTCTTCTCGTTTACCTTCCAGGTACCTCCTATCTTTGCTGAAACGTAGTCATGAACTCGAAATCAGAGTTGACAACTAGCAGTGAGCAGCCGAATCCGAATGCCATCAAAATGAACGGCTCGGCCACTGAGGAAACTGATGGTGGTGATCAGCCAGAGCACCAGGAAAACAATCAACAACAACCGACTACAGGAGCAAAGAAAAAGAAGAATAAAAAGAAGAAGCCAGCTTCAGCTGCCAACGCTGCCGAGTCAACTGCGGAGACTGTCAACGGTGAATTGGCTAAACAAGTTGAGGCCAAAGTGACTCTCAATGATGATATTGTTCTGGAAGATCAGACCAGTGCCAATGAAGACAAAACAACTGCCGCAAAGAAAAAGCGAAACAGGAAAAAGAATGCCAAATCAGGTCCTCCAAAGCAGACTGACCCTCCAACGATAGCAATCAAAGACCTGTACCCTGAGGGGAATTATCCCGTCGGTCAGCTGATGGAGCACCCTGGAGTTGATGAAAACACAGCTATTTACCGGACGACAAACGCCGAGAAAAAGGCACTGGATGCGGCAAACATTGAATGGTACAACGACTTCCGTCTGGCCGCTGAGGCTCATCGACAGACCCGTCAGTACATGCAATCGTACATCAAACCAGGCATGACAATGATCGAGATTTGCGAGCGACTTGAGGAAACTTCACGAAAGCTGATCGGCGAACATGGGCTCGATGCTGGTCTTGCTTTTCCCACTGGCTGTTCACTGAATCACTGCGCTGCTCACTACACCCCCAATGCCGGCGATACCACTGTTCTTCAGTACGATGATGTGTGCAAAATTGACTTTGGCACTCACATCAACGGCCACATCATTGACTGCGCTTTCACACTCACATTTGATCCTAAGTACGATGAGCTACTGAAGGCGGTGAAAGATGCTACCAACACTGGAATTAAAACCGCTGGCATTGACGTTCGCCTCTGTGACGTCGGAAAGGCTATTCAAGAGGTGATGGAGTCGTATGAGCTTGAAATTAATGGAAAGACGTACCCCATCAAGTCAATTCGCAATTTGAATGGTCACTCAATTGGCTCCTATCGCATTCATGCTGGAAAAACTGTGCCGATCGTTAAAGGTGGCGAGGAGACGAAGATGGAGGAAAACGAAGTGTTTGCAATTGAAACTTTCGGCTCAACTGGTCGCGGCTTCGTCAATGACGACATGGAAACTTCACACTACATGAAAAACTACAATGATTCTCACTCATTGCTGCGTTTAGCTGGCTCAAAGAAGCTGCTGAACGTAATCAACCAGAACTTTGGCACTCTTGCCTTCTGTCGTCGTTGGCTGGATCGTCTCGGGCAGAGTCGCTATTTGCTGTCACTGAAGGACCTGTGTGACAAGGGCGTCATTGACCCTTACCCGCCGCTGTGTGATGTCAAGGGCTGCTACACTGCCCAGTATGAGCACACCATCATCCTCCGCCCCACCTACAAGGAGGTGGTCAGTCGTGGCGAGGACTACTAGTGCTTAGCACATTTTACCAACTATTGCTGATCAGGTAAATATATATCGAGTACATTTATTGAAATGCAAAAGCTAATTCCTCCATTCTACTCTACAGTAACTTGAATTAACTTGTATTAAACGCGTTGATTCAGAAAACGAAGCCATCGTTTATTAAAAATATTTGTTTTTTAAATTCAAATGTATTATATGTTTACAAATCTGTAAAGATTAGATTGAAATGAGTGGCAAATGCATTTTGAATGATATTATTTCCTTGTGTGTGTTTAAAAGAGAAAGCATTCATTTATTAAAGGAATACAATTCGTTTTAGAAACGATGTGTCTACTCCCCACTGAACTGAACATCAAGTTGTTATCATTACCATCGTCTCTACATTACATTTCCTCATCATCTGTACACTTAGTTTAGACTGCATTTGAGTTGAGGAAGCAGTATTCTCAAAGGGAAAAGGATAGATTCTCAAAATAGAATCGGCGCTTCAGTGCTCGAAGAGTGCCGTCTGTTTGAGTTGCCACAGCCACTGAGTTCAGTTGCTGTTGCTTCTGATGCTGCTTCACTCGGCTGTCAGAATTTTTGTTCAGCGCCAGTCGGCTTAGCAACGTAGAGCACAGCAGTTGTTTGCCAAAGATGAGCATCAACACTTCGGCCCCGACCAAGGGAAATGTTCTTCGTCGTAAAAAGTCCTCCTTAAGCGACATTCGAGTGACCCTTCTTGGGGACCGCGATGTGGGCAAAACGGGTGAGTTTTGATTCTCTCAGTAACTGATAATGTCGATGAATGCTTACCAAAATCTGTCGTCCACTACAGCTTTTGTCGTTCGTTTCATCACCCGTCGATACATTGTCGACTACGACAAAGGCTCCGATTCTCGGTATAAACATGAAATGATTGTCGATACCGACACGGTCCTCTTTGAGATTCTTGATTCGTCCTCGCCGATCACGCTGAACATCAAACGCTTTGACTTTGCCTCGCACGTTACTGACCTCTTTCTAGTGATGTACTCCATTACGGACCGACAAAGCTATCTTTACGTTAGAAATCTGCTAAAACACCTTGTACTGTTGAAAGGTAACTTTTAACAATTGTTGATATTTTTTAAACTTGTTGCCTAATTTTGCTTATTGCTTCAGAGAACGGGATGCAAATACCGTTCATTGCCGTTGTGGGCAACAAACAGGACATGGCACATCTGAGGTGAGTACAGCAGTGTGTGCGCACACGTGTGTGTCTGCGGTTAATTTTTTTTTTGGTCACCTGCGACCTCGTTCTGCGTCACTAGGCAAGTCAGCCTCGAAGAGGGTGAAATTCTGTGCACGGATTTCAGCGAGCTGGTGGTCAACTTCATCGGAGAGATCAGCGTGCTAGACCAGATGGTGACGGAGCTGTTTGGAGACGTTTATCGGTGGGTGAAGAGGCAGAAGATTGTGGCCAAGTCAGGACAGAGCATCCAGGACCGGGTGAGCAGCGGAAAAGGCTCGCCCAATGCCAGCCACAATGGCTCACCGCCTGTGTAGCCTCTCACTCTATGGCTCTCTCGCTCTCTTTCTCTCTTTTCTCACTTGAGGATCGCCAGCCGAGCAGTATTTAATTTAATATTCGCACTTTTTTATTTTTTTTTCTTCATTACATTTTTATGACTGCTCTCAGGGCAAGAAAAAAAGATATAAAATAAAAAGGTAAATCGCCAAATTAGCTAGTACAATTAATTAGCCATAAAGTGCGAACTGCCAGTGCACATTCAGGTATGCACATTCCAGGTTGAAGAGAGAAAGAGAGAGAGAGAGAGAGAGAGAGAGAGAGAGAGAGAGAGAG
>JAALOO010000589.1_pt1 | contig 31044 bp, 31 predicted proteins | sample 7257641 | NCBI WGS metagenome assembly JAALOO01 (sample SAMN14085613, study PRJNA598686) | mite metagenome | biome: ENVO:01001000; feature: ENVO:01001002; material: ENVO:01001226; isolation source: single female mite from University of Michigan culture on fish food culture... ...
AGAGAGAGAGAGAGAGAGAGAGAGAGAGAGAGAGAGAGAGTGCACTAATTATATCGATTCGTTTCACTTGCTGCGCCTGCAGGCTCATCAGTGCTCCCTGAACTGCTGGTCGTTGTCGCCTGTGCCTGTGCCAGCACTGTCCTGCATTGTTCTGGCTATGTATAGTAACAAGTACTGCTGCATTAATTTGTTTATTATCTACTGACTATGTGCTTATCATCGAAAGAAACTGTTGTTGTTGCTGCTGCTGGTACTCTTTTTCATCACCTGCTTTTGCTTCTGCTGCTGCTTCTTCTTCTTCGAAGACACTGGGAAGACACAGTCTTCTTTTCCTCGCGCTACTAATTTTCAGTGATGACGGCGACGGCGGTGGTGGTAGCTGCACATGAAAGTGTACCGTTAAGTGGGAGAAAATGAAATTGTTTACGGCCACTAGGCAGGCAGGCAGGTAGACAGGCAGACAGGTAGACAGGCAGACAGGTAAATGAAATGGAAAAGAGTGCAGAAGAAAAGAGAGTGAAGAGAAGAGTGAAAGGCTGCAGGGAAAGAGAGAGAAGATTCAAAGAACGGGAGAAGAAGAAGAAGGTGAGAGTTGACTGACTGACTCTTTCCTCTAACTCACTCACTCACCGACTGAAAGCAAAGGGAAGGGGAAAAGAAAGACTAAAAGGTATTTAAGCGACTGCAGGTAAGGACGGGGTTTCGTTGAGACGTCGAAGTTCAGAGCTCAGCAACATCAGCAACAGCAGCGGCAGCAGCAGCAGTGTGTGTTTCTAGTTGAGAGTTGTGGATTTGCCTCCTTCTTCTCCTGAGAGCAGTGAGAACGATAGTCAGTCAGTTCATGTTGTCCTGTCACTGATAGATCACCACACTACATCATCACCTCCCTTTGACCACTCTTATCTTCATCACGTGCTTTGACCGGTAAGTGCTGATCAATCTTCCAATTACTCCCACTTTACTTTATCAACAATCACCATCGAACTAACCAAAAGACCCTCTGCTAAAGTGACCATCACCACCTCCAGCCTTTACAATGGAACTAATAGAAGAAAGTCATCGTCTTTCAGCAGCGGGCTCAGGCATCAGCACAGCAACTTCACCCTCAACCACTTCAGCCACTCGGCAGCAGTCTCGTCGGTGTGCTTTCCCCAAAAAAGCTTCCCATCGGCACCATCAGCTGTTCCGTCACTACCACCTTTTACTCCTTGTAGTCTTCATTTTCCTCATCCACTGCGCCCAAGCCGATGAGGGCAGCAGCAGCAACAGCAACAATAACAACAACAACAACAACGGAAATGGCAAGGACGGTCGTCGGGGGCTCTTCTCGCATGTGAACAACTGGTTCAGCCGTCTGCGTGGTAACCGGGACGGAAACGGCAACAACAACAACAACAACGACGACAAGAAGAATGACGACAAGAAGGAGGAGTCGACGACGGCAAAGGCGATGAACCCCGGCGTGCCGGGATTCCCGCCGGGGTACCCGGCCATGGCCGGCATGCCACCGGGCATGCCCTTCGGTCCGATGGGTCCCTTCGGGCCCAGCATGATGTCCGCCATGCCGCCGATGTTTGGGCCAATGGGCATGGCCACGCAGCAGTTCCCCTCGCACGTGGCCATGGGCGCACCGGGTCCTCGGCCGCCGATGATGCCCATGGCCTTCAGTCCGATGGCGCCGCCGGCGCCGATGGGCAATCCATTCGCCTTCGGTGGTTCGCACATGATGCCGTAAGTAGTGCCTTTCTGTACTCTGTTCACTTGTTGTTGTTGATGGTCTAGGTCTATCTCTGCTGACCTTCTATTTCAGCATCAGTATTTTCATCATTGTCAATCAATCATCATAAGACTAGGTTTAGGCTAATTCTAAATTTAAACGAGCGTCTAAATTCGTGTTTATCCAATGAGCTAAAGAGTTATCTAGCTTCCTTTCATTCATTCATTCGCTCGTTCGTTCGTTCGTTTGCGGTTCAAGGCAATCAGTGCCCGAGGCGTGCCGATCACACAATGATCGCCCTTAATTGGTGGTCCTACTTTACCAGATTGAAAAGAGTGAGCGAGAGAGAGAGAGAGAGAGAGAACAGATCAACTATTTGCGGATCATCCTTTTCTTTATCGCCGTTTTGAACTTTAAAGGCTAACCTCTCTTTCATGGTTAATTTTCCTTCTTAGTGAGGTTGCAATCATCAGTCCATCAGTTATATCCATTGCCGTTGTTATCTATTAACCGTGGGGCCGTTTTTGTTCTTTTCTTTTTTGCTTTATTTTGTTTTCGTTTTTGTTCGGCATTAGCAGTACACGGCACTACCACCACCACCATCATCAGCACCGCCACTTGCCCTTAAGACTCTTGCTTTTCACTACTACCAGCACTACCTGCAGTGCACTTGGTGGGGGAGAGATTGCTCGGGCGGTCAGATTGACTCCAGCTGATGATGGTCTTTTCTGCCCGTCAATTAGCACGGCAAATTAGGCGCCACTAGGGAAGGAGGGAGGACGACAAAGGCAGTGAGAGAGAAAGCAGTGATCGTTTAGGGTCGTGGCAGTGGCACACCACCTTCGTCTCCACTGGCTGCCTTTACCGAGTGGCCAACTAACCAACTGCCTTACTCACTCAATGCATTCCTCACCTCCAAACGCTGATGTCTTAGGCTGGCGGGCAGAACACCTATTTTTACGCATTTACCAAGCGGGAGAGAGAGCACATGTTCAGCAGAAGCACTTTCCCAACTGTGAAAGTGCTTCTGCTGACTGTGTGACACAGGCTAATCAGAGCATGTAGAAAGAGAGTGAGGACAGTGGCAACAATGGTAGTGCTACCACTACCAGCAATCCACTGGCGCCCAATCGACACTTACAAACGGTTATTGTTACGGGCAAAAGTCGGCAATTACGGCGACGGCGACGAGCCCATCTACTCCAAAGACTGCTGCTGACTAGTTGACAGCTGTTGCTCCTCAACTAGTCCTTTTACTGACTTATTGCCCAATTTAGCAGTAATTAATTGCTCATGAATTATGATCGATAAGGATGAGCGGATTTTAGCACCTTCTTCTGCGTCTTTTTCTTTGTCGGGTGATTGATGGAAGAAGGGAGGAAGGGAGTTAGAGTGCAAATGAGGTAGTAAATAAAGTCAGCCAGTGTACGTGTACTAAAAAAATAAGGAGAAAAAGCCTAAAAAACTCAATCGGATTTGATCTGTTTGTGTCTGATGTTGTAATAAACAATAACAACAAAAAACCGCAAAATTGTGATGATTTGAGCTAGAAAAAAGTGCAGTAGCTAATCTAATCATTATTATAACCGAAAAAAGTTGCGTTGAACGCACCTAGGCGGCAAATGCGGAAATTTCATATTTTCTTGGCAGTCTACCACCTCATTGTCCATCTCTGCCGCAATCGGCCACTGCAAAAGTGGTGATAATTGCAGACGTAGCCAAATACCGGCAAACGGTAGACAGTTTGCAAGAAGAAGTTGGCGACGACAGAAGGGGACAGTTTCACTTTCTGCCGGAGGAGCCAATAAAACACAGTCACCCAGCTTCTCCTGTCTGTATCATTTGCGAGCTCAATCACCGAAAAAATTGGCACTTGACATGGCTGCTGTTGGTGCAGTGTTCACTGCTCTTTTTCTGATTCACTGCTTTTCAGCAGTGTGTTCTCTTGAAGTGAAGTGTTCCAGGCAACAACAACAACAACAACAAGAACGGCTGTTGCTGCTGCTGTTCAACCGACCGGAACGGGCGTCAATTCAGTTAGCGGCACTAGCTGAAGTCTGCTGCGTTGACAGTGTCTACCCAACAGAGCACACTCACTCCGATCGATAGCCAGTGTGCCCGTCTGTCTGTACGTCTGCCGTTGTCTGCCGTTGTCACTTCGTTCTTCTTTCACTTCGTAGCCCGTACTTTCTTGATTGTATTTATAGCCAGGCACCGACCGACACTGGTGGCACCGATTGACAGACCAACTGATTGCACACACTTACACACACATTCTTTCCTTCCTGATCTGCACTGACAGCAGCGACAGCAGCAGATCATTTTCCACTTAGATGCTCACTGCCTGATTGACTGCTGCGCTAAGTGCGGGTGACATTTGCATAGGTTGGCACCAGGATAGCGGGGCAGGAGTAGAGTTACAGAGTACAATGGTCAGAACCGGAAGATAGTGAAATAGTGAAAACACTATTTAGAAAATTAAAACTCACCCAATCTTTTCATCTAATCTCTCTCTTTCTCTCTTTTTTCCCAGCGTCCACCACGACTTCCCAGACGCCCACCACCCCCCGCACCACCACCACCCGTACCACTCGACTGACTCCTTCAGTCCGTACGGCGGCAGTTCACCCTACGGCAGCTTCGGCAGCGCCGGGGACGCCGCCGAGGACTCCTTCGCCTCGGCAGCCGCCGCCCACCAAAACACCGGCGCCGAGCCGATGGACACTGCGGCGAGCAGCACCAACCACGGGGCACACCACCACGCGCCCGACCACGGCTCCTATGACACCTACCACAAGAAGAAATAGTCGACAGAGGGGAAAGAAAGATAAGAAAGATGAGATGACTATATATTCTCAGTAAATTATACCCCCACCACCCTCGACTTTGAGATGAGCAGGCGATCACGGTGACAGCTTTTTCTTCCCCAAACATTTTTTTCTAAATCCGATTTTAGTTTTTTCTTCTTCTACCAATTTTCTCCGCTCCCTACTAAATTGACACTAAATTGCTCTCCACTCTTTTCACCGACTACCACTTTTTTTCCATTGCCTGGCCATCGCTGCACTAATCAGTAATTCCTTTGCATCAGTAAATTATTTCCCACCTCAATCGCTCTCTCTCCTTTTAACCCACCACCCACATCACACAGCACTAGCAGCACTCAATCACTCAATAACTCACTCAATCACCCACTCACACACACACACTCAATCACTACAGCAAACCGCACTCACAACCGGAAATCTTCGCAGTTGCCAAATTTCTAAATTCTCTACAGTTCGATTATGATCAAAACTGATTTGATTTGCATCGTCGTTTTCAATACTAATCTTTTCCGCCTTCAGTTTTAGCTTTAACTTTTTTTAGAGCACAAACAGCTTAAAATTGTTAGCTTCCGCCTCTCTTTTCTCCCATTTTTTAACCAACTACTTTTTCTAAATTTAAAAAATTGCCTGCTTACACTAACTAAATTTAAACCTCACTCAGCCTCAAAATTAACTTTTTTCTTATTTCGACGCTTACACTACCTTTATCATTATCCAAATTCTCACGTTGTCTTTCAAAATTGCTTCGTTTTTTCTACTTCATCAAAATTGTCACCACCAAAATTACAAGCTACAGTCACACTTTACAGTCAATATCAAAATTTGATCTCTCAACCTGACGGAATTCCTCAACTTCTAAATTTCAAAACCTCTTAAAACTTTTTTGTACCTAAATTGTACTCATTTTTCAACACCAGCTGGTCTACCCCTTCAACTACACTTCCCAAACGAACCTGTCTTGTCATCATATCACACCACTCTTTCCTTTTGCTTCTTTTTAATTCATTGTTTATCCTTTTTTAAAACACACCCACATTTTCTTCTTGTCTCCTTCCTCAAATTGATTCTTGTCATTTTTTTTGTTGATTTTTTAATATTTTCACTACTACATTTGACTCCAAAAAATGTTTACAAATATGAACAAAAAGCAAAGAAAAGACCATCATGTTGTATGTTCTTCCTCTTCTTACCCTTTTCTTCTTTCACCTCTTGTGTTTTCATTTCACAACCATCTTTACTGTCGTAAACAAAAATAAATAAATGTTCAAGTAGTATGTTGACCACCTGAATGTTCAGTTGAGTTGAAAGTATCTTGTGAATGGGAGTCCACTACTACAGGGGCTGCAGTTTTGTGCATTTGTGCGTTTGTGTGTGAGTGAGTGAGTATGTGTTTGATCGCTTTGCTCTGGCTGATTGGTTGGTTGGCTGGCAAAGCAAAAAGGTGAAGTAAGTCAAAGTGAGTGAGTCCAGTGATTTGTTTTGGGGTCCAATTCATCTGGTCTGGCTAGCCCAGATCAGACAAATGGGCTGATGTTGCAGAGAATGTGCAGCTTGCACTGCAGACGCAGGTCGCCACTCTCGTCGAGGTAGGCGTCAGTGGCCTTGAAGTGAGCCGGGTTCAGCGTGGCCAGGTTGGTGAAGCCACCGGAGCAGAGGACAAACTGGCGAACTGTCAAGAGGAAGGAAATAAATCAAACATTTGGTTATTTTAAAAACAATTTGAATTATTTTTTTTACCAAAACGAGGTTTAATCTTGCTGACGACCGTGGTGCTGAAGGAGACGACCACTCGAGAGTCCGTGCCCACTGCATCGAGGTGCAGCTGAAGACGGGCGGGTGAAGGTGCAGTCATCTTGGGCAAGGTCTGATCAGAAGAAACTGAAGTTCCATCAGAAGTTCCAGCAGAATCCCCAGCAGCATCTGTAGCGGCAGCTACAGCCACAGCAGCGACCGGCAGGTGCAAGCGAAGAAAGAAGAGCAGCTCAGGCTCTCCAGTCGGCGAGAAGGTGCTCGAGTCGATGTACTTGATATTCGGGGGAGAGGAGGTGAGTAGAAGGTCCATATCGAGCGCCTCGTAGAAGTTGTGGATGGTCCACTCAAAGAAGAGCGTGGTGATCTGGACGCATCGACGGCTGATTCGCTCCTTCAGACCGCTGATGCGCACCACTCGGGCGCTCCGCTTGCCTGACTGCCGCTCCGACTGGTGAACAGTGCTCGCCAGGGGGGCGTTGCAGTTGCTGCCATCGGCGCGGCAGAGGTGCCGGAAGGGCACCGCCTTCGCCTTCTTCTTCACCAGACCTGCCTTCAGCAGGGCGCCCACCACCAGTCGGGCCACCTTGCGGGCCAGTCGCAGACTCGACTTGATCATCTGCCTCTCCAGCTCGCTGGTCTCCGAGGAAAAGAGACCGAAGAGGCAGACGGCACCGACGATGCTCGACCAGACGTTCTGCAGAAAGAAGAGGTTCAGACAGAACAGCTGGTTGGCGTCCAGTTTGCCGTGAGCGTAGGCAAGCTGAAATTAAAAAAGGGAGAATAGAAAAATTAACAAATAGAAAGCAGCGGCAGAAACCCACAAAACCACTGACCAGAATTCCGTCGACCAGCAGTGAGAAGAGTCCATAGACGAGCAGAGCCGGCTTGAATGGTCGGGCGAAGGCGACGGCGAAGATGGCCGTGTAGAGCGTCCTTCGTGACCACTTGGTTACGATTGAGGCGAAGTGAGCTTCCAGCTTGATTGGCGGGGTCACCTAATGCAAAAAAACAAATCAAGAATTATTTACTGTGCTTCAAATAATCATTCCCTTCCTCCCTCTTACCAGTCCATGCATCAGACAGGTGTTGTACAGCTGAGTGAGTCCCAGTACGCAGAGCAGGGCAAAGGCGACTCGAGGACGCTTGAGGGCCCTCTGAAATGGGTCGCACAGCAGCGCCACAGTGGTGACCAGGTTGAAGGCCAACACGAAGACGCACAAGTTGTTCAGCTCATCGGCGGTTCCGCCAGTGGTCACCACTACCTCCGTCTGACTACCTCCACTTTCATCCCCATCCTTATCAGTGTCACCACCGGGTGAGATGAAGGCCTGCACCAGCTTGCTGAAGGTGTCATTCATCGTCAGATTCAGTTCAGTTTGCTGTCAGTGGAAACAACTAATAAAGTGCGTCTCAAAGTGTGTGGGGCGATGGAGATTGGGCCAGAGCGAGTGCTACTCAAGTGCTGGAGAAGTGTCGCCAGTGCCGCGGCGACAGCGGCGCTCGGATTCGGCGTAGGTGACAGTTCCAGCAGCGGCAGTGGTTGCTGCCACTCGAATTCCATTACGCTCAAGTGGCGCATCTCTCCTCCTCCTCCTCCTCAGTCGTCATTACAGGAGTGCCATTCAGCAGCAGCAGGGTGCAGCGCAGGATACCGTTCCAGACGGGAGTTTTTCTTTTTGTTGTTGTTGCTTCTATGCTGCTGCAAAGAAGCGTGCGAGTGCCTCAATGTACGGCAGTGCGCAGGATTCGCTCTCTCTCTCTCTCTCTCTCTCTCTCTCTCTCTCTCTCTCTCTCTCTCTCTCTCCTGGCAACAGCTCTGGACACTTTGCTCTGCTCTGGTTGCAACGCTGGCCTGCAAAGCCCTGAACAAGTGAGACGGTTTTTCGGGTGCAGAATCCTCTCTCTCTCTCGCATCTGGTCAGCTCTGCTGCCGCTGCTGCTGTTTCAGTGGCGGGAACGGTTTTTTTTCAAACAGCTCTGCGCAGAAGTAGTGCAGTCTGGTGGCAGGTAGATGAGTTTGCGAACTGAGTTTATTGTTTTGATGGCTCCACTGCCGATCACCCACTTAATTGGCGGATCACCTCTCTGTTCCAGATTAACATTTCAGCATTGCTAAAACTGTGGTAAGTTGTTCCATTTAGCTTTCTTTAAAAATAACAGTTTTTTACCATTTGATTCCCAAAGGAAAAAAAACGGGCTGAGGATGATGAAACGAAAGAGGCCCGTCCAACTGACCGCCCAAGAGAAGGTGGCACTCATTCGCCAGTACGAGACGTCGGACGCTTCTATGCATCAACTGGCAGAGCAGTACGGCGTTACCCATTGCACAGTGTCCACTATTATCCGATCAAAGGAACGATGGATGTTAAACCCAAACAAAAGAACAGTGACAAATACAACTGCTAAACACGCCGATTTGGAGGCACAGCTGTTAGCAGATTTTTTGGAAGCAAACACTGCACAGAACATTAAAAATACTAATGTTTGGCTGACAGAAAGAGCGCTCGCTATTGCCAAAAGTCTTAACATTAAAAAATTTAAAGCCTCAAATTTCTGGCTTTACCAGTTCAAGTTACGCCACAACTTGAAGGTGCAGCAATATCGAGTTGAACGAGCAGCAACAGCAGCAGCTCCATCAGCGTTTGCAGCATCCTCATCAACAGACCGTATACTGCCTAATGTGGAGCTAGGCTTTCATAGTTCTTCTTTGGATGATGACGTGAAGTATCTGGGCAATCTCGACCCAGATGAGCACCTTCTATTGTCTCACAATCAACCAACCTCATCATCATCTGATGAGCTGATAGATAGCTCTCTGAATGTTGCTGATGATGTTGCCGATGACACCAACTACCCGGACGATGACACTAACAGCTCCAACTCTTCTTTTGACCAGCAAATGAATGCTGAACTTTTTCCCAGCCGTTTTCCAGCTGTGACGACCAGTGAACAACAGCAACAACGAAAGCAACCTGCCAATCCAGCACCAGCTGTGACAGCAGCACCAGCTAGAGCTGTCCCAGTAAACAATGAAAAGCCTCCAAAGGGCCCTCCAAAGGGCTCAAGAGAGGAGGCCATTGAGGCGGCCACCACGCTCATTCGCTACGTCACCATTAACACCACCGACTTTGACGCCTCTTCCTCCTCATTTCTAGCCAAGCTCACTGGCTACCTCAACCAGCTAATCAACTCTCAGCCATCAACTGAAGGAAACTGAAAACTGCCCAGCAGTGTTTGCCATTTTTATGTAATAGTATTACTAATACCTTTTCTCCTCATATCCCTACCCAAGTCACATGAATCTAACGACCAAAATTAACTTTTCTTTTTACGTTTTTTACTATTAGGTTGTAGAATAAATTGGACTTCGATAAAAGCAGACCCCTTTCTTTGGAATACAAAAAAGCCCTCAATCGCAATTAAACTAGGGGAGATCAGTCAAATGACAAATAAGAGGCAATAAGAGGAAATTCAATTATCACCGAAACTCAAACACTGCCCAGCCAACAACCGATGGTGCAGAAGGTGTCAATTAAAAGTCAATTACCGCCGCTAAACTGACCATCCCCGTCCATACATTGCTGGCGGCAGGTACTTTGCGATCCGTCGCAAATCATTGCGAATCATTGAGCATTGTACGCTGGTAATGGTAACTGCATTGCACAACAAATGACGTCGTCATCATTTGTGAATGCGAAGAACTAATGCCAAGAAGTATAAATGAATGAACCAACAGCAGCACCAGCAGCTAATGAGCAACACAGCAAAATCTACAAATTGGCAATTGAAGTGCCCTTGAGATTAGCAGAAGGAGAATCTATTAGCAGCCTCGTTTTTTGTTCTTCTATAGCCTTTTGGTGGTGGTGATGGTGAAAGTGCTCATTGTGCTAATATCTTCATCAACATCGCCGGTCGGATAAGAAGAAAAGAGAAGAAGAGGGTGAAAAGCACGTGTGCCGGACAACATATCACCAACGAGTTGTCGACGACAGTTGTCGGCAAGTCGTCAGTGTTTTCTCTCTTCAATGGACAAATTATGCCGCAGACACTTGTAATTATCGCTTGACTTTTTGCAGCTCATTTCCTCCCCCTCTCTTCCTTCTTCTCTGAGCATGAGAAAGTACTCAATCCAATGGGCAATTGAAATGTCGATGTGTCCAACAGTCCTGTGAGTGTGAAGTGAGGTGAACACTAGTTGCCGCCATTGCACAGTCTCATTGTAATTGACGTGAAGACAAAAGGCGCTCTCTCTCTCTCTCTCTCTCTGTCTCTTTCTGCCACTCTCCTTCACTCTTGAATTGAATAATTGATTTAGGCAAATTTATTTTCCTTCAAATGCTCCAAGAATGTGAGTGCGATTGTTTTGTTTTGCTACTGCAGTACTGCAGCTGTTGTTGCCGTACAAAAATGTACGTCCGCATGCATCCATCTTCTCTCTGGCGCGCTGTTGGACAGCAATCAAATATACTTTTCATTTTAAAACTTTTATTTATTTACCTCTCCCCTCTCTCTTTCTTTTTTTCCCGCTCCTTGTTTTGTGTCAATGTGTCGAATGGCTACTGCATTTGATGGACAGTAGAGTGATGTTCACCGGTGTCCACAGTTGAGTGCTGTGTCTTCTGATGGTCAAGTGGACAAACAGAGAGATGCTCTTTGAAGGTAGTTGCTGCTGATGCATCAGCTGGCGCAATAACATCGGCAACAGCAAAAACAACAGCAGGTACATCAGCTTGAACAGCAGCAGCAGCCAGGTAAAGCCTAATGAGCATCAGCGCTAAAACCATCAATTACCGAGACGGCTATCTCTATTTCTCCCCTCTCTTTCTCTCTCTTCTCCAAACCCTCCTTCTGGTTAGAGTTGCCAGAAGAGAGCGGTGCAGCCCTCAGTCACTCTCATTCTTTCCTCCTCTTGTTCATCGTTTTAAATCATTAGCCATTTTGACAGCAAAAATTAGCTCCATCTGTAAGGGTGATTAACGAAGCCTACATCCCAGCTCAGGCAGCGGATGAAAAATTGCCTCGAAATATGACGCTAATTGTGGCCGCACTTGGTGCAGCAAACTGCCTCAAATGTGAACAACTTCTCACTCTTCCCTTTCCTTCCTTCCCACTTCCTTCCCCTTTATGACATAAGACTTTTATTTAGTGTGTGTGTGTGTGTTTCTATTGAATCTCCAAGACGGAACACAACGACCTTCTCCTCATTTTCTGCTCAATGAACAGGTAGCTAATTTGAACTGACGATGTTACATGTTAAAATTGCTGCTCACGTAGTGATAAACTTTAATTGGCTTCAATGTTCATTAGGCGATGCTGGTCATCATTATTATTTTATTATCACGAAACGGTGATGCACCGAGCGCACCAACACCAACACTCGCTACATTGACCCTGCTTTGCTTTTGCTGTGATTTGTCTGCGGTGAACCCTACTTCAACGGCTTACGAGGAAATGAATGCCAATAACTCATTCAATATAAAATTCAGCACCAAAATCACGGAAATGCGCCACTGAAGAATGTGCGTGGCTGAGGACTGTCGCTAGGTGAGCAGGAGGAGGAGGATTAACAAGATTTGCACATTAGGGAAGTTAAAAGTTGAAAGATGGGCAGTGGAGCATCAGCCTCTGCTACTGCTACTGCTGCTTCTGCCGCAATTTGTCCATCACTGCTGTCAGAGAGACCAAATCTGTTGAGGAGATAAGTGCACACTGTCTGCCTGTCTGCCTCCCTTCCTGGGTGTATATTTGCCTATTGACATTGATCTTCGTAGGCAGCTACCACCACGGCTGCTTCTTCCTAATTTTTAACTTTAACTTTCTGGCAGCCAGTCCCCTGTTGCTGTCATTCAGGTTTGATGCGGCAGACCTACCACCACCACCATCATCATCATTGCAAGTAGTGAAATGGAAAAAGAGAAAAGAAACTGTTTTCAACTCCTCAAACATTGCTACTAAACACACACACAGCAGTCACACTATTGAAGATGTCACAGTACTTTTTTATTTGCCTTTTTTTCTTTTGAGGTAAAGATTCTTATCAGGAAGACGTTTCGGCGGGTGCAATGCTGTTGCTGCTGCGGCTACCTTCACGGTGATCATTTTCTACGCTGCCTGTTTTTCCATCAACAGAGCAACAGAGCGTGTGCACCGGTTACACGCTGATGGGAAGATGCGGCGGCGGCGGCGGCGGCCAATTATACGATTCACATTAGTGCTGGTAGGGTTGGGAGGGAAAAACAACCGCAGATAAAGTTCAGGAATGCGGGAAAGAAGGGGAAGTTTTGGTTGTTGTTTTGAAATGAAGTAAAGTGACTGCCGACAAGTGCTGCTGATTGAAACGTTTTTGTGCCGCTTCTGCACAACTTTTGACAAATTCATCTTTTTTAATGAGCAAAAAGGAGAATTCATTACTTTTTCCTCGCATGAGTGAATTTGCATATTCAAAAAGTACTCTCAATTTTTTCTTATCTCACAAGTACACTTTTTTCTCACTCAGCATGATGCATCCCTTTTGATTAAGCCGCAACCCTCTTCATTATTTTCTTCAAGTGATAACCGTCTTCTGTCATTTTTAGCGACATGAATTTCTAATGGCTGCAGTTGAGAGCACTTTTAATTATACAACTTTCTCATTGTTGCTTAGCCGTTTGCAGCTAAGCCCAGAACCTCTTTTTCTTACTCATTCGTCCTCATACATCATACTCTTGATTGTTCTCATTGTGATTGCCACTCACTGACGACAATGGCCACTTAGCACTTGGGTGACTTTGTGCGCACCAAACAAAAGTGCTGGTGGTGGTGGTGGTGGTGGTCACTGTCAGTGGAATACCACAGTGCTAAAGTGCATGCTAAATATACTCATCAGAAGCGCGAAAACTTTTCCAACTCACAGTTTTAGTAAAGTAGTGAAATCCGATGGCTTACTTGCGTGTGCAATGTGCTGTCCTGCGTCGAGTGCCCATTGACTTTTTTTCAGGAGAAAGTGTGCTGCTCAACACGCGTACGCACACTTATCACTCGCGGTAGGATTCACCCAGGAAGGCGAAAAATTGCTTTAAAATTTTCATACTACATTAAAAAATTGCATAGCTGCCTCCAGGAAACAGCCAAAGGAAGGGACATACTGAACACAGAATGAAACAAAAAGCAGTGTTGAGAGGTGGTGGTGGTGGTGGTGGTGGTGGTGGCCAGTCACAAGCTTCAGAAGTGAGCTTATCGTGTTTTGCTAAAAATTAATGTCTCTCCTTCTTTTTCTCTTGTTATTTATTAGCATTCACTTCAAGTGAAAGAAATAGAAGTGAAAGATTCACTAGCACTGACAGTAGTTGCCAGAGGCTAATCGGAGAGACTGTGCGCCAAACAACAAAATTCGGGGTTGTCCAACGGTGGCGCATCTTCAGCGAATTTTTTCTGTTTTGTTTTGTCAGCATCGTAATCATCATCATCACCACCACCAACGACGACGACGACGACAGGATCACGAGCAAGACAGCTTAATAATAACATAATTCTGCTGCTGATTACGGTGCTTATTAACTAAATTTAGTTGAGTGCTCTTGTCTACACTGGTGGAATCCACACAACAGAAAACTTCCATCTTCTTGCAGTTGGGCATTCTCCGAATCTGAAATCTCGTAGACGATTGCAGTGCTGTGTCAGTGTTTGTCTAGTCTTTCTTTCTCTTACGTTTCCTCACATTTCGACATTCAAAAGACGACTTCTCTCACTCTCTTTCCTACCCATCACCACCACTGCACAGCCACGGTACGACCAATTAATTCTGCCAATGTTTGAACACTACCACCGCCACTACAACTGTTGCTCTAACCTGCTCCAGGCTAGCACTGGCTAGTTCTCTACCATTGCCATTGGCCAGCAAGCAACCGTCGAGGCGCGTTAGTTAGTCAGTCGATGGATAGATCCGCCGCTTGTCCACTGCCAATGCCGCTGTCTTCATTAGAGAGAGTAGTTAATCACACAGTCAATTCTGATGTCACATTGGTGCCTTTTTTATGCAACACAACTGATTGATAAAATTGCCCGTTGTTCAAACTTTGTCACCACCGCCACAATTGCCACCACCGTTTGAACCACTTTCACATCCGTTCGCCCTCGCTAATTTTGTGTCGTTTGTGTTAATTAAAAGCACCATATTGAGATCATTTGTTGCATAAAAGCAGCCACAACTCCGCAAAAAGAAGATTACAATCGCAACTGAACAAAAAGAAAGAGGCACACAATTACGACGACGATGAAACTTATCGATAAAAGTAGTGGAGGTTCTTCACCCTCCAGCTCTTGAAAGTGTCATTCATCCACCACATTTATTCTTCCCTTGCCATCTGTCATCACCTCGGCCATGTTTTATTGGCATTCTGCCAGAACACTTTTTACGACACCACCATCGTAAATAGTTTTATAATTGATTTTGTTCAAGTATTTTTCATCTAAATACTGGCAAAGAATTTTTTGAATTTCTTGCAAAGTTTTAGATCAGAAGAAAACTTAGTCTCGTTTTTGCTGCCCGTCACCTCACCTCACCTCACTCGCCAAAATGAGTAGCTTCTCTGTGATTTTCCTCTTCTTGCTTAAAGTGTTTCTCTTTATCGCGGCTGTCTGCTTTGGTGGTAAGTGCTCATCAGTGCTTGTTTGCATCATGTTTCCATCTTTACTTGAATAGTCGCTTTATCAATTTAATATTATTTTGTCAATCTCTTTCTCTCTCCCAACAGTCGCCTGGACATTTTCCTACTCGTACAGCATAAACCATGGCGGCAACGCAAGGTCATCGGTCTCTTTCAGCCGCGGCTGGCCAGCCAACTCAAGGTCAAACTACCGTCTTAATCCGCACTTTCAAACTGCCCACTACTCACCACCGAATGGCATTCAGTATCGACCTCAGACACAGCCGGTCCCCTTGCTGCCACCACAGTCACCACCCCTTCTTGCTCCCATCAATTCACAACCACCACCTCCACAAACTCCTCAGTTTCAGCCTCTTCCTCCTCCTCAGCCATTACCAGCACCAGGAAAACCCTCTCAAAACACCTACTCCCAGAACCGTTTTGACCGAATCTGCAGCCGAAGCGACGGTCTGAAAGGTTTTCCCGTGGGAGTGACTTCTAAAACAAATGAACAGTGCTACTATCTCTGCTCCACTGGTCGCCGCTTCCTCAGTCGGCCTTTCTATTTCTGCTGTCCGTCAGGCTTCACTATGGACTACGACAAGCGATTGTGTGTGGAGGTTCTGTCCACACCACAAACAGCAACAACAGCTGCACCACCGGCAATCAAAAGAGTGCTCACACCTGATATGGATTGGAGTAAAAGACGGCGAACTGGTTCAGCAGGACCTTCAAACTTCAAATCAGGCACTGAAAAGCCCATGGGCAGGTGTGTGCCCGGAATGCCGAGCCGAGCCCACCCCAGCAAATGTGATCACTACCTGCAGTGCGTCTTTGACGCCTACTACATCGACATGAAGTGCCCGGCCAATTTGGCGTGGAATGACCGACGAAAGTACTGCGACGCAAAAAGGTACTCGACTTGTGAGGATAAAAACGGTGAGGTTTATGCGGGAGATTATGAGATTCAGCGAAGAAATAGAAAACACAATACAGCACCTCCGCCACCACCACCTTCTGATCGAGAGTACGACGAGTCACATTATTCAGGCGTGAAGATCATTCGACCGATCAACCCGACTCGGGAGAGAGTGCTTCAAGTGCCGAGACCGTTGGGAACAACGACCACCACTACAATTCGACCTGAGGTGATGCAAATTCAATGCACAAATCGCTTTCAAGAAGCGTTTTATCGACGTCGATACGGCATAGACTGCAGACGAGGTGGTGCTGTAAAGTCAAAAACAAATGAAGAGGGTGGTGAGCCTGAGCTGGCGTGGCCAGAGAAAACTGCCTATGGTAGACGACGAAAGAAACCATTCTGGTGGTCATTTGGCGGTAACAAAGGCGTAAAAGGAGTGAAGGGTTCAGGGGGTGGTGGTGATGAAGAGGAGGGCACCAAATCGGGCACCAAATCGGGCACAAAGACGGGCATCAAAAGACCTCCAGTTAAAAGTCGGCCGACAACAGTTATCACCACAACCACCACCACAACAACCGAAGCACCTTTTGAGATGACCACCGAAGCAACTCCCGAGCCGACAACTCGCTTCTCTAGGCCCACCACTATTGCCAATTCTCAGGTCACTGAATCAACTGATTCTCAGGAGACGCAAGTCACAGAGGACGATGACACAATGACCACCAATCGACGAACCACTATCCGAAATACACCGACGACACCATCAGTGATCACCACCGTTCAGCTACCTGAAACTACGGCTAGTGAGGTCTTCACTAGACGACCACCGACAACGACCATTTTCACCACCATCACCAACCCACCTACAACTGCCAAACAACTGCCAGAGCTGACCACCGAATTTACAGTGCCCACCATCAAGGATCAAAGCACCGTTCCACCGACGACCACTGTCCTGACAACCACTGTTGTCCCGCCAACGACAGTTCTCCAGAAAAAGCCACCCACCATAACCACTACAACGCTGCCAACAACTCAAACCAATGAGGACTACGACCAGGCTGATGATGAGGCTGATGACAACAACGACAACAACAGTCAGCAAACAACCAGCAAAGCTGCCACCACCACCACCACAACTCCGTTTCCCTCCAGCAGTCTGGAGACCATTCCTCCGCCACTGCCCACCCACGCCCCACTAGTGAACATCACCTCCACTACTACACTTGCCCCAGAAACGACCACATTTGCGCAGATCTTCGAGGAGAACGCCCGTTGTCTGGAGCCGGGCCAGCGGCTGAAAGACGCCGACGACTGTCAGTGCTACTTTGAGTGCCAGCTCAATCGACAGCTGACTCGAAACTGCTGTCCAGAGGGGCTGCTTTTCAATCAGAACGAGTCAAAGCCGGGCAGTTCTGCCTCTAATAGTGGCGGGGACGCCGAAGCCGACGCCGAGTCGGAGGACAGCGAGGGTGAACAGGGCGCTTGTGACATTGCCAGCAATGTACAGTGCCTGACGACCATTCAGGTGAGTGCCAGAGAAAAGAGAGAACCAGTGTGTGTGTGTGTGTGCTTTCCACCACTTTCTCTCCACTTTACCCTCACTCAATCCCTAATCTATCTTTTTTTGGTTCGACTTTCCCACAGTAACCATTGGCGATGATCTCCTCTCTTTCTCTCATTTTCCGATTGCTTATCAGCACAACGGCCTCAAACTTTTGCGATATTTTTACTTCTTTTTGTGGTTTTACCATTCCCATCACAGCTGGTGACGTTGTGTGATTGTGCTGGGGGATTTGCTACCATTTTTCTGTCTACTTTTTTTGTCTCCATTGTTTTTCCCACCTCCACTGATTTCACCGTACTGTTGTGTTTAGTTGCTGGTTTGCACTTCCAGATAGAAACTATCATTCACTCGATTGTTGCTGCACACGGCTTTTCAGCTGCCGTTGTGCAGCACTTTTCACTTATCAGCAATGTGCCATCTTCACCAGAGTGCACAGAACACCGACGGCTAGCACTTTTAGCGGATATGGCACTTCCTTGTGTTGCCGGCACCAGGACAACACCACCAACTGTCTGGCAAAAAACGTTAAACTTGAATTATTTTAAAGAATCTCAACACAAAACAAAAAATGGCCAGTTACCCTGACCAGAATCACTTTCCAGCCATTGCCATCTTTACGCTAACACTTTCTTCTGCCAGTTTGAACATTTACCACCTTCGTCAAAGTTTGATGCTTTTTCTTCGCCAAAAAACGACAAAAAGTGCCAAACAACAACAGCAACTTCATCCACCAAACTTTCCACATACCCCTCTTAGCCATCGTGAGCGGCACATCACTCGCGCCTACGGACCAAATGAGCTCATCAACCTGCTTCTGCTGCACGTAGTGCAGGTAATTTTGGCCGTTCTTGTGGTTTTCAGCGGTAGTAGCAGTTTGAAGCTGTTGCCCAGTACCGACTTTTACCAGCTGGTCCTTCAGCTGCTGCACTGCACTCTTCACTTGTCGCTCTTTGCCGTCGAACTTCGCCGCTACTTTTCTGTCTTTGGTGGGGCCAGCTCGGCACAACGTGCCACCTTCCTCCTCAGCTACCTCTCTCTGTTCGGTGGGCTGCTGTACATGTTGGCGCTGCTGTACACCTTCTACCTGGAGCATCCGACGCTCCTCTACCGACTAATGGTCGTCGAAGTGGTTGCTGATGCTGGTTCCAGTTCTAGTGCATCACCATCACCATCAGCAGATTATAGTGGCACACTGTGCAATCGGTCATATGAAAACCGATCTGCTAATGGTGATGAGAGCACCCTTTTCACCACTTGCTATTCACCACTTCTAAAACCTATTTAGTAGTTTACACTTCAACAAAGATTGTTGTTGTTGAGCTTGATGATCACACACACATGCAAATTCTTATTTTGATTGTAAATATTATTTCTTGACAACACAGCACTCACACACACATTGGTTAGAAACAACTGTCCCTTAGCTGGTTAGCTGGTTGGTGAATCTCATTTTTGATTGTATACTTTTTTTAATATCACCCTGTCACGTTGCACTGGTGGTGGTTCTAAGCTTCAATGTTGGTCTTTATCTCAATGTAAATACTTTCTTTTTCACTTTTTTGTATTCACTGATAAAAAACTTTTACTGAATGAGCAGCGGCATCGCTCTCTTTTCAACACTGTTCTGCCTCATCAAAAATGCATGTGTTTTGCCTGCGTGCTACAGCTAGAGAACAGGTGCAAATGCAGAATGGTGCAAACAAAAAGTGAGGTCAGCAGTTCTCGGATGATTTTAAAACGCTTGAAAGCTTGAAGCAGTATAACCACATTATTTATTTTCAGTCAGTCAGCCAACACCTTGCGAGTAGGTCAGTGTGAGCTATGAAGCCCATCTTCCGTTCACTCTCCTCAAAGGTGACACCAGTTTCAGTGATAGCGAACACTTCGAACACTACCTTCCCCAGTGCCGTGTACGGCATCACTTTGGACCAGCAGCACAATCACTTTGGCCACTTTCCCTCCTCGATGAACAACGCCTCCTTTCGACGGCAGAACTCCCAGAACCTGCATCACCACCACCACCACCCTCCACAGCACCACGTCTGGCGAAGGCGTAACTGTCTATGGCCGTACTGGTCTACCGTAAATCGAGCCGGCAGCGGTCGGTACGGCAGTGGCAGAGGAATAGGAAATGGAGGCAAAGCAGATTGCACCACCTTCATTCCCTCCTCGCCGATTCGCTGCACAAACAAACTGGGTTTTGTCACCATTCCCGGCGTAGAAAACATCGACCCTTTTTTACTTTCGCTCCGCTTTTACGGCTTTGACCTGTGGATGAACCGATACGCGGAGACTGGAAAACGCTTCTCAAAGCGCAACTTCATCACCAAGGGCCTTTTCTACTTTGCCCTCCTGATGATCAACCTGCAGATGCTCGTTTCGGTGCTTACCTCGGCCAGCGTTTTTGTCGATGGCAAGAAGAACTTTTACAGTTCGCTTGATGACGTCCGGACTTTTATTCTCAAGTTCACCATGACCTTTGCCGTCGACCTATGGTACCTGAGGTAAGAAGTGCTGAAGCTTGTTTATCTCATTTTTAGTTACTGTTTTCCTATTCCACAGAAGTCGCAGCCAGTCGGGCATGACCCACCTGATCGCCATCAACTACCTGCGCGCTAACTCGCCCCGCCTGCTGCGCTCCACCTCCATTCGCTGGACGCTGGTGATGATCGTCTGCACGACGCTGCACTGGTCCGTCAGTCAGTACTGGCTCTCCTCGATGTCCGTCGACGAGCACCGAAAGTGGCTTAATGTGATCCAGTGCGCCGTCAATATGAAGTGGTTTCAGGTGGAGCAGCAAGAGCAACAAGGCGGTGGAGGAGGTGCTCTGGCAATGGCAATGGCCAACAGCAGCAGCAGCAGTGGTGACGCAGACGATGTGCTTCGGCAAGGCGGCCACTCCCACCACAACTCCTTCTTCTCGGTGGCCGTCCTGCGAGCCATCGCTACGGTGGACTCCTTCGTCTACCGCATGTACATCTACGGCAGCCGCTTCGGGTCAATGTGCGCCTACTGTCTACTGTCGAAGCTGCTCACCGAGTGCATCATCGGCGTCAATCGAGTGCTGACCGACCATCTGGACAATGAGTACCACTACCACCACCACTACTGCAGGAGGTCGGCCAACAAGTGTGATGGAGGAGGTGGTGGTGGTGGTGGTGGAGGTGGAGGCAGCAACAACTGCGCCGTCACCTTCAACCTGGAGCTCTTCAAGGAGCAGTTCAACATCGTCTACCGCATGCACCAGGAGATTGAGCAGTGCTTCGGCCCTCTCAACTTCATCTGGTTCGGCTCGCTCTTTGTCGTCTCCTGCATTGACATCTTCTTCCTCGCGTGGAAGGCGGGCACCGAGTGGTTCCGCGTCTGGTCGCTGCTCGAGTTCTGCTCGATGATCGTCCTCTGGGTGCCGCACTTCATTGTGGCCTACCACGCCTCGCGCGTCTCCATCGAGTCCTGGCGCATGAAACTGCACCTGAAGGAGCTCTGTCGGCAGGACGAGGAGGTGAGGGACATTCTGGTCAGTTCGACGTTTTATCCGAAGATGAAGCCGACGCTGGCCGGTGTTGTTCAGCTCGACATTGGCTTCCTCCTTTCCTTTGTGGTCACGCTGGCCACCTTCAGCGTCATGCTTATACAGCTTAATCCTGATGCGGCGGCAAAAATCGGCTGAAAAGGAGATCGGCTGTATTCTGACATGGAGTATCTAGAACTTTTGTTTTTACAAAACCAAAAACAATGTATAAACCGTTTTCTAGCTGCTTTCATTTAGTTAGCTACGCACTGTTAGTGCCGATAGTCTTATTCAGTGGGAGAAACTCTCAAACTTATAAACAAAAGCAGTGAACACTAGCGGTACAGTTTCTGGAGGTAGGTGGTCTTGGCGACGTGTCGAAGGTGGTCCGCCATTTCACCGCCAATTTTGTCTACCATCGAGGCAAAAGTGGAGTTCTGCGAGAGAAGGTAATGCGGCACACCAAACTCGACGATTCGCCCGGCGTCTAGAACCAAAATCTGGTCACAATCGATGACAGTGGCCAACCGATGCGCCACTGTGATGACCGTACAGTCGACAAACTTGGAGCGAATCACCTGCTGAATGGCCAGATCAGTCTCCTGGTCAAGATTTGAGGTCGCCTAAAAAGGTGAGAGAACAAAACACCGCCATTACACTCAAAAACAAAACAACATTAGTGTTATCACTCAATTTTACCTCATCGAGAATGAGAATCTTATTCTGCTGCAGCATGGCCCGGGCCAGCGACAAAAGCTGTTTCTGCCCAATGGAAAAATTGTCGCCGCCCTCGTGAACGGGCGAGTCCAAATCTTTACCCGCCTCAACGAGAACACTTTTCAGTTGCACTTCCTCCAGCGCCTGCCACAACTGTCGATCAGTAAAGTGGCCACGATCCCCATACAGATCCAGATTGGAGCGAATGGTGCCGCTAAAGAGCACCGGATCCTGTGGAATGGAGCTGATGCTGCTGCGCAACGTCTCCAGTGGAATGTTTCGAATATTGGTGTCGTCAATCAGTATTTCCCCGCCGGTGATGTCCACCAGGCGGAAGAGGGCGGTGATGATGGAGCTCTTGCCGGCGCCACTCCGGCCGACAATGCCCACCTTTGAGCGCGGGGCAATGGTAAAGTCGAGGCTCTTCAGGACGGCGTCCACTTGGTTGTACGAGAGGAAAACGTGATCAAAGACGATCTTTCCGTCGGTGATGAAGGGACATGAGGAAGACTGCTGTTGCTGGGGCTGCTTTTGTTGTTGCTGCTGAAGCTGAAGTGTCTGCTTTGATCGCCAAAACCTAGCTCCCTCAGGTTCCTTCTGGTCCCCCAGCTCAAACTCCGAGTGCAGTTTAGTGTATGCGACCACCCGCTCCACCGAGGCCATGTGACTCTCCAAATCAGCTCGACACTCTACGCCCCATGAGGTGACGCCTACGAGGAGAATACAAGAAGAGAGGGAGAGGCCAATCTGTGAGCCATTCAGGCCGCCCACCGCATCGCCGGTGGTCATCAGCAGCGCCGTAATGGCGGCAATGTAGCTGACGCAGAGCCACTCGACGAGAATGGCAAAGCCGCGCGTCGCGCAGATGTGACTGAAAAGAACGGAAGTGTGAAAGTCCTGGTAGCGGTAGTACAGCTGCTCAAAGTACGACTGACGGGCGAAGCAGCGAATCACCGTCAGCCCCTCAAAGGTGGTGTTCATGTGAGAGTAGATGGGGTTGCGAGCTATTAGAAAGGGGCAAATCATTAGAAGAAAGTTCATCAAAAAGTTTCAGTGTTTACCTATCGCCTCTAGCCGCTTTAGCGATCTCACCGTCCTCAGGTAAATGATGGAAAAGGCACCCATCAACAGAAGAAAGACGATGGCAGGAAAGACGAACGTCCAGTCTATGACAACTTCAATGATCAGAGTGGCTAGAACGTCGGTGATTGACTAGCAGAAACAAAAAAAAGAGTTAGTTGAAAGACTTAAAGTTATTTAGCACCAGAACATACAATCTGCAGCTCAAAGGCCGTCATGGGAATGTAGTCATCGATGATGCCAATATCACGAGAAAACCTGTTCAGTATTCGGCCAGCCGGTGTATGGTAGAAGAAGGTGATTGGCGAGAGGAGGACCTGTTGGAAGGAGTTGTTGTACAGTCGAGTAGAGGCGGCCATACAGAAAGAGAAGAAACTGGTCGCCCGAAGGAGGGTGCTAAGGAAAAGGGCCACGATGAAGCCAGTGTAGATGTACGCGTACAGATTGCTGCTTTCACTGGAAAGTTGATCTTTTACCTCCTCCTCCGCTCCTTTCTCAAAGGCCTCCGTCCACATTGAAAGAAGGTAGTCACAACCCTGGGAGAGCGTCTGTGAAAGGAGAATGGCCAGCAGCATTACTGTCCCGGTTAACCAGTGAAAGCCACAGCGAAGGTAGGCTAGATAAGGTCCATTGGAGGGTGACTTGCTGCCACTGTGGTGAAGGTGGTGGTGATGGTGGTGGTCATCGTGGTCATCCTGGTGATCAGGGCCATCATCACTGGGTGACTCTTCGTCAACATCATCACCGTACTTTTCAGTTATTTGAAACTGATGCTGCTGCTGCTGATGTTCGGCTTCTCCGTGAGCACTTCCATCAAAGGAACTTCCACTTCCTCGCCCACCAAATAATCCCAGTTCATACAGCTCATCAGAAATCCCATTATCAGAAGATGGTCTCAGCAGACGAAGCTGTACACCGTGGCCATCCAGAACAAGCACCGATGTCTGCGGCAGACTGGTGGCAATGAGGTGCACCTGATGGGTGACCAGGACGACCGTCTTTGCCGCCAGGTAGCCGTTGATGCACTGCTGCACAATGAAGCGGCCTAGCTTTCCGTCCAGCGCCGACAGTGGGTCATCGAGCAGATACAGGTCGGCATCGGCGTAGAGTGCTCGGGCGAGGCTGACCCGTGCCTGCTGCCCTCCGCTCAGTTTGTGGCCCCTCTCTCCGACCATTGTCCGCTCCTTCAGCGGCATCATCGCCAGATCGGTCTCCAGAGCGGCCACCCGAACCACCTCCCAGAAACGCTTCTCCTCCAGCGGCCGTCCAAAGAGAATGTTCTCCTGAATGGTGCCGCCAAAGAGCCAGGCCTTCTGCGGTACGTAGGCAATGCTCCTCGTATTGACGGTAATCGTTCCGCCACCGCTCTTTTCCGTGGTGGGCAACTCCTTCATCAGCGAGAGCAGCAATGAAGTCTGTGGAATTGAGTTAATTTTTGTAAGTATCACTTCAGTAAGAAATGCCTTTTTTAAACCTTTCCACTGCCTACCGGTCCGACGACAGTAAGAAGCTCCCCTCGGTTCAGCGTAAAGCTGACATTACTGAATGCCGCCATTTGTCTGTCCCATGATGCAGAGGCCGACTCGGCGATGACCACTGCCTCTCTATCATCCTCATCTTCTTCTTTTGTCATTTTTTGCTGTTGCTCTTGCACCTGCTCCAGCAGAAGGTACCGCTGAATTCGAGCACAAGCGACTGCCAGCTCTGCAGTGGCCGAAATCGATTGCGGCAGGTGGCGAGTGACCGGAATGCGAATAATGTTGAAGAGCGCCATCGAGACGAAGACCTTGTGGGCGGTTAGAGCGCCGCCAAACAGGTACACATAGCTGATGAAGCACACAAAGAGGACGATCCGAGAGGTAACGTAGTATAGCGACAGGTGGACGCCCTTCAGGTTGCAGCTGCGCCGAATCTGAGCCACCTCTTTGCTGAACAAAGAGTTTGTTAGTTGCCTTCTTCATCTTCATCATCATCCAAACAACATTACCACTTACATTCTCGACTGCGCCATCAGGCGAATAAAGATGCGCTCGTAGGCGTACATCTTGATCAGCTTGATGCCATTGACAATCTCGCTGATGATTCGAATGCGCCGATCGGTGAGCGGCGCCGTCTTCGACCGAACCGTCTGAAAGAGCTTGCCCATGACGCCCTGCACGGGAATGAAGAGAAAGAGAATGCCCAGACCAATCAGGCAGCTCCAGCTCAGCTGCAGCCAGAGGAGGTAGGTGACTAGGGCCAGCTGAAAAGGTGCCACCACGGGCGAGTGGGCAAAGTAGGCGTACTGCAAAAAAAGAAATAAAAATCCTTATTTTTTTAAAAACACTCCGGAACTTACATCGACCATGCGATTGACATCATTGGCCAGTAGATTGGAGACCTGACCAACAGAAGTCTCATGCAGTGCCTTCTGACTGAGGTATAGAGACTAGGAAAAGTCAAAATTAGTTAGCCAATCTAAGCTGAAGTGTCCAAGCGAACCTTTTTGAAGATCAAAGTAGAGCAGGCAATCTTCATCTGCAAACCGACGTGATCAGTCAGTGTAATGTTGAAGTGATTGAAAGTGGCGCCCAAGGCGGCACAGGCGACGAAACCAACGGCGGAAAGGATGACCACAGTGCTAGGACCACCTGAGGTAGAGTGACTACCACTTCCGAGGTAGTCAATGATGATGCCTAACAGGTACGCCTGACCGACTCGAATGACCAGCTCCTGGAAGAGAAAGGAGAGGACGATGGGTACAAATCGACGGACAAAGGTGCGATACAGGGCGCGACGGAAACGGGCCTTCTTTGGGTCCGTGCCTGAGAGGGTCTCTTTTTTCCATTCTCTAGTAAAGAGAGATTGAAAGCTGCTATTGAATGTTTCTAAACTAAAAGTTTAAATTTACCTTTCCAAAATGGCAGCCAACTCATTGGACTCGTCTTCTGGTGGACAGGCAAAGACGTCTTCAAAGTGAAGCTTGTTCTGGCGAGATGCCTTGTAGAAGAGTGGCCAGAGCCATCTAAGTGAAGAAAGCAATGTAGAATTAATGCTGGTGTTGAAAAAAAAACACTTCGCCGTACAAAAAGAAAAGCTTGCTGGCGACGTTGACTCGATTCCACTTTGACTGTCGCAATCGGTAGGTGCCCTGTTCAAAATTGCCTTCCATCATTCAGCCAAACAATAAACAGCAAGTGACACTTCCTCGTGAAACTAACTTATGCTAAAGTTGAGCTTCAACTGACTGATTCCAGCCTGTGTCAGTCCTCTTTGACGTGCCAACTACCAGATGATCCCTCTGCGGAGCTTATCAGCAGTGTGTTTGTGTTGTATCCACTGCTGTTGCTGCTGCTGGACACACACACATCTTGATGAACACATTAGGCACAATGGCCATAAATAGAGAGCATTGATGGCCGTAGTTGTGGCGCAATTTATTATGACGGATGAGGATATTAAACAATAAACAGAGTTTGAGAGGATGCGGCTAGCAAAAAAAGTGAATCAATGAGCATAACATTTGATCATTCGTATTTGGTAATTCACTATTCAGTTTTCATTCTCTTGATTCTTTTGTAAACAGAAAACCATTTAACAAAATCCTCATCAAGCGACATAAAGTCCATAACTTAAACTTGGCCTAAATAGAACTCAAAAGATAAGGCAGCTTTTCTTGTGGTTAAGGAACTGGAGCATCACCAGCATTCTCTAGGCAACTATCACTTTTACACTGCACAGCGCTCGAACTGCCTTAACTGCAATTACTTTGCAAAGAAGCGATAACTGACAGTCCAGTGGGAAAGTGTAAAACTAGAAGACAAGTTTCCATAACAAACTTACCTAAATGAAACTTGGCAAGTTGTTGACAAACAATTTAGACGGTGCAAAAACAAAAAGTTTCACTGTGTAATCCGGGTTTTTTGACGCGCTGTTTCACATGGTTTCGCCAACGCATCGATTGAGATTGGCGGGCCAAATTAAAAAATTTGATTGTTTTAATTCTTTTTAGTGAAAAGGTCAGTTATTCAAAATTACACAGTAAACGACATTCAAATACAACAAAACGTAATCAAGATGTGACATTGATCAGGCTGTGTTAGCTATGACAATAGAGCATTCACTCTTTACTACTCAAGATCATCGTCAGTGATTATAATCTGATTACAATGCTAATGAGCAGATCTATTATCACTATCTGAAAGACTTCCTATCCTTCCTTTTTGAATCACTGACTGCCAAAGTGTTGCCATTTTCAGTTTGAATATATAAAGAGGCAAACGAACAAACTACAGATCATCAGACAAACAGTCAAACAAACAAGCAATCTCAAACCAAGCAATGAAATCTCTGGTGAGTTGTTTTCTAAATTGAAACATGTTCTAACACCCTTTTCAGTTTGCAATCATTTTCCTCTTTGCCTACCTCATGGCCGCTGTCACATGCAGAGGATACGGAGGAGGTTATGGAGGAGGTGGTGGTGGTGGAGGAGGTTACGGTGGTGGTGGTGGCTATGGCGGTGGTGGAGGTGGTGGGAAGGGTGGGTACACCTTTGTCTCGCATTCTTCATCAGGACCCAGTACGTTCAGTAACTTCATATGTTTTTTCGATTATTAAATGAACTGAATTTACTGCAGGGGGACATGGACGAGTTATCTACGGCGGAGGCGGTGGTGGCGGTGGTGGTGGACATGGCGGAGGAGGTAGCTTCGATTTCTTTTGTTGCTTGACTGAACTAACTAATCTGATTTAGGTTATGGATACGGCGGGGGATACAAAGGATAAACGAATCAACTAAAAAGTGCTCGTGTACTAAAAACTGCAAATAAATGTTTAATTTTGCTACAAATAAAAATAAATAAAAAGTAATCATAAAACTTGAATTTTGTTTTTGTTTGTCAATTTTTAAGTGCTTTAAAATACTTTTACAAAATGACATTTCTTATTTGCGTGTGTGTGTTACACTTTTGTCCTAATTACCTGTCGGTGCATGTGGTGATAAAAAATTTACGAGTTTGTTTAATTTTGTTCAACGATAGATTTCATTTCATTTGAAAAAAGGCCCTAGTGAAAAAAGCTACTTCTTTCATTCCGTTTTACAATTCACCCCAAACTTTTAAACGCAATGTACAACAAACTAACTCGCAACTGCTACCATGTGATGCGCGAAGTGGTGGAGCGACCCAGGCGGCGACTGGTGACGCTCTTCTACTACCTCGATCTGGCCATCGCCACCTACGGCATCAGATTTTACGCCCTTGCGCTGATCGCTTACGCCGACTTTCCCGAAATTCCCTACCTGAACTGGAGGCATGACCCAATTTGCTTCTTCCTCTACCGCCACAAGAAGGTCTACGACGCTTTCATTCCCGTTGTGATATTTCTCCTAGAGGTGTTTCACATTTTTGTAAAGTACCGCCTGTTCAATCTCCGTGATCTGGACTGTACAGTGTGGCGGTGGTGGTACGAGATGATAGTTGTCAACCAGGACGCCTACTACGACAACCTCCTCAGCAATCAAGAGGTGGAAGCAGTTTATGCGTCAAAGGAGTCGGTCCTCCTCAATCGCTGGGCTGAAGAAGACAGTTTTCTGGTGAAGTTGTCAGTGCCGGATTTCGGCCTCAAAGTGCTGGGTAAGGTTTTTGCTCGTTGGGACACCTTTCGAAATTTAGATTATGTTGACAAAAAACGCCTGTTTGCCTACAAACTGGCCGTGTTGCCTAATCTATCTGATCACCTGCGCGTAAAGATGCTCTTCATTTCCATCTTTGCCGATAAGATCATTGGCGCCGTTCAGATTATGCAAAGTAATGCCAAAAAATGAAGTAAAAACACTTTGCTGTACAATTAAGTTAATCAGTTTATGTTATTTTTTTAGTTGTTCTAGCCATTCTGCTGGTCCTAATCTTTCTTCCTCAAATGGTTAGCCTCTACTCACCTGGCTACAAACTAGTCGCTTCCTGTTGGTTTGCCTTTGACGCAACGGTGGCCACCTACCAGCTGCTAGGTCTCTACCAAAGTGCCCTCTTCTTTGCCTACTGTACGGTGCTAACTTACACTGTTACGCTGGTCATGTCATTGATTTGTACAAAAGAGTTTCAAACATTCTGTTTGGAAGAAAAAGAAACAGTAGTGGTGCTGCCTTGCTGACGGCAAAGGACTACTTGGGCTTTCGAAACTTTCTCATTGACCAAACTCTGGCCAGTTACCTGTTTTCCGCCGGCGGAGTGAAGCTTTTCTCCGCAGTGATGTGGGCGTTTTTGGTCACCAATACTCCAATTAATATCTACTGCATTCGCCGTCTGGTCTTCATTGAGCAGCCACTTTTTGTTGATGTTATCATCTGGTTTATCTTCTTGCTGCAGTTTAGCGCCTGCTGCCTAGTCATGGGTCCGCTCGCTCGCAGTTGTCAAGTACTGCACCGGCCTACTGGGTGGATTGCCCGCTTTCAGCTGATGACCACCAACTTTGGTGCTCATAGAGAAACTCATCTGCAACTAAGCTGGAAACTGCTCAAGTTTAAATTTAATGATCTTTTCTTTCGACTGCTTTACGGGCCAAAGTGCGCCATCTGCATTGGACCCACTAGCCCCATTACCTACATGACCGCTGTTGAAGTAAAAGAAAATTTTTAAAATTTGAATTTTTTTATTATACATTTTTCTACTTTTTCACAGTATGTAATGATGTACGGCGGCTACTTGTTGATGGTTTTCTCGCAGATGATCGAAAGTCAATCAAGTGTCGGGTCTTAATTGTCAGAATAACACTGCGTTCTTTTAGTCTGTATTTTAATTTTTCCTGTACTTTAACGATTAAAATACTTTTGATATGTAGTATTTACGTCATTTTGTTTAAAATTTTTTAATACTTTAAAATGAAAATAATTTTCTCCTTTGTTAATTATAAATGTTGTTGTGCTACTTTTAAAAAAAAATTTATTTTAATTTCTTTTATCGATCTAAACAGTAGGACAAATTATGCACACACGAGTACCTACACTGCTGACACATTTACTGCAAATTCTGAAAAACAAAGCTTTTTATTTTGTCAGAGCATTATTCAAAAGGTCCCCAATTCTCTTTTTACCTTTAAAACATGTTTAACAAAATAACCCGATGTTGTTATCACATGATGAAAGAGGTGTACGAGCGTCCAAAAAGGGCTCGAGTCAAATTTGCCTACTACTTTGACTGGGTCATTGCCATTTATGGCATAAGATTTTACATACTTGCGATAATTGCTTACGACGACTTTAAGCTGACGTTTTGGAACTGGAAACTGGATCCAATTTGTTACTTTTTCTATCGAAAGCGAAAACTGTACGACGCCTTTGTCCCTACGATGATCTTTCTTCTTTCTGCTTTTCACATGACCATGAAATACCGCCTGTACAATCTGGCCGATATCAACTGCGTCGTTTGGCGGTGGTGGTACGAGATGATTGTGGTCAACCAGGACGCCTACTACGACAACCTTCTCAGTAAACAGGAAGTAGAGGCTGTTTATGTAACAAAAGAGTCTGCTTTGCTTAATCGCTGGGCAACAGAGGACAGCGGTTTTCTAGTTAGGCTTTCAGTGCCCAGTATTGTTTTGAAGGCAGCTTGTAAAGTTCTAGTACGATGGGAAACTTTTAAAAACCTTGACTATGTCAACAAGGAGCGCCTTTTTGCTCGAAAGTTGGTCATTTTGCCAAATCTCTCTGATCGAATGCGAGTGAAAATGATCTTTATCTCCCTTTTTGCCGATCGAATCATCTGCTGTATTCAACTTTTGCAAGGTAAAATGCCAATTTTTAAATAGTTTTTTTGAGTTAATTTGTATTTTTTTTACTTACTCTAGTTTTCCTCACCATCGTCTTTGTGCTCTTTTTCATTCCCCAAATAGTCAGTCCTTACTCGGGCACCTACCTTCAGGTGGTCACACTCTGGACTTTTGTAGACATCGCTCCGGTAATCTCGTACGCTATTCTAGGCATGTACCAAGCGGCTTTCTTCTTTACCTACTGTACGGTGCTGGCCTTCACAGTGTACTCTGGTCACGTCACTGAACTGTACAGAAAGGTAGAAAACATGCTTCAAAAGAGGGTTCCACTGACACTAGTAGAATACCTCGCCTTTCGGAACTTTCTTGTGGGACACTGCTGGGCAAGTTATCTTTTCACCACAGGCGGGGTGAGACTTTTTTCTGCTATCATGTGGGCCTTCCTGGCAACGAATACGCCAATAAATATATATTGCCTCCAGCGGTTGGTTTTTTACAAGCAACCGTTCTTTGTAACCGTAATTGTCTGGAGTAGCGGCCACCAGGCCGCTGGTGACGTGGCTTTGCTCACGCGAAGTTCGAA
>JAALOO010000590.1_pt1 | contig 31021 bp, 27 predicted proteins | sample 7257641 | NCBI WGS metagenome assembly JAALOO01 (sample SAMN14085613, study PRJNA598686) | mite metagenome | biome: ENVO:01001000; feature: ENVO:01001002; material: ENVO:01001226; isolation source: single female mite from University of Michigan culture on fish food culture... ...
CAAATAAAAGTAGTTTGGTCTTGGTAACATGAGTTTACACGGCCAGTGTAATCATTGCCAATCCTGCTATCCCTAAAAAAATTTTAATTAAAATACACCAACTTACGATCAGGAATGGTGCCAGATGGATCGATAAGAGCGTGGTACTTTTCTAGAATGCCATCTTGAAATGAAAGCTTGGTCATTCCGATTTCAGCAGGAACGCAATCGTCGGCTTTCTTAAGAAAAGTATTGCATGATGCAATACAGTACGGAAAAGTGATGTACTCACTTCCGACACGCCAAGTTAGAGTTTGCATTTCTTCAGGCCCACTTAAAACAGGGTCACGGACGACGGTGAACTTCTTGCCCAGGGAAACGGTGTTCTGGTACTCCATCTCGCAAAAAGGTCAGAGTTTTAGAGCTGGAATCGGCAAACGAGAATGGTGCAGCTGCTGCTCGTGTGACAGCCGAGTCATCAGGTTGCATGTCATCTATGTATGGTAAAACGATGCGCTCGGCGGGCAGTGTGCTCGGAGAAAGATCAGTTTTCGTCAAGTCATTTTTGTCAGAGGCCTCAACTGTCCTTCTAAAAGACCATGGATGAAAGTAAGAAAAACACATCTTTAAGATTGGAGGAGTTTCGCAATGAAATGAATCGACAACGGGAGGAGATAAAGAAGACGCTGTGCCGGCAAATAGATCAGTCCTTTGAGACTTCGTCTGACAATCTGCTGAACAATGTGGCAAAGTTTGTGAGCGGTGTAAAGCTCAATGAAACAATCCAGTACAAGCCACCGTCAACTTCTTCTGATCAATATGGTAAGTTATTTGCTTCATTCTTATACAGCTTTGTTTTGTTATAACTTTGTCATTTTTAATCAAGGTTCGAAGAAGCGATCGACTCAGCCACAGAATCAATCTGTGCATCGCAAAAAAGTGCCTCCCCCTTATCTTCCTTCTGTTGTGCCTTCAAACATCGATTATAATCCACGGGTTGATCTGACTTTTGCTCCTCGAGGTAATCCCCAAATGATTCAGCAAATGACTCCGCAATCCGCAATCCAAGTCGCTCCACGAGTTGATCCTCGCTATGTCGATCCTCGTCAAGAATCGCGTTATGACTCTCGATTAGATCCGCGTAATGACCCTCGTTTAGATCCTCGCCAAGATCCACGTTATAATTCGCAAAACAATCAGTTCCAAGCTCCTTTTCGTCAAAGTCTTCCGCCTCTTGGCTCTCAAAATCCATACAACGATCCGCGACTTGATCCGAACTGTGACCCGCGACAGGCTTCATTTGATCCACGAAACTATCGCGAAAATATGTCAATGAACTTTGGGTCCGGCCTACCTGGTGTTCCATATCCTTCAACAACTCGTCCACAAAATGTAAACTCGCAGTATCGTGATATGGCCCATCAACAGCAGCAGTACTTTATGCCACCACAGCACAACCCTTAAATCTACAGGCTCATAGACCTTGGATCTTTCTCCTGAGACATTTCCTCATTGTACTCTTCCTTTTAAGCCTCTTTCTCAGCTTTTTTCTCGTCAGTGTTCATCTTTTCGGAATTCTTGCGCTCAATCTCTCTTTCAATTTCATCAGCAGTCATAACATAGGAGCACATTTCTTTACATGTTTTTCCGCTCATAAAGCAAGCCAAAGTTTTGGCGTTGTGGGATTTAGGATTTAGGTGTTGTAGAAAAAAGCACAAAATTGCCAATTTAAAAATTGTATTGTTCACTGATTACTTTACTACCTGAATAAAAACTGTTGCCAGCAGATGGCGTAAAACTCTGACATGTGTTGATTTTTCCCGCTTTTTTCGTCTGTTATTGTTTTTCCAGCTGTTGCTGCTGCCGTTTCTTTTCCTGCGCCAAAATCAGTTAGGACCTTTTTTGACAAACTTGCGCATCAAACACACCTCTCTTGCACCTTGTGTCTGCCAGCAAAACAAGGTAGTCACTGTGTGAAGACTGTTTTCTTTGTGTCGAATTGTGTTGCTGCCATTCTCGCAGTATGCCATTTGGAGACTCCATTCCAACGGACGGTCATTATGAGGATGATGAAGAAGAGTATGAAGACCACGGGGCGGAGGAGGAGGAAGAGCAGAACGGTCACGCCGCCGACGAGATATCCTTTCGCGACACGAAGAGCGACCAGGTGCTCTCCAGTCAGGTAGTGGCAGTCCTCAGCGAACTGGGCCACTACAATCGCGTCACCAACACCTACCAGCTCAATCAGAACGACGCCAACGCCTGCCTGCGCGATCTGATTCGATTCCTCCGCAATGATGGCGCCAACTTTCTGGTTCGTCGGCAGATGGGCATCTCCAACATCGTCAACAATGACCTGCTGCCCATTGTGGAGCAGCACACCGTCAACGTGGACACCGGTGCCATTACCGAGGCGGGCAAGTCGATCATGGACAAGACCATCCGCCTGCTGGTCGATCTAACCAATCCCACCATGTTGCACTACAAAAATCAACAAGTACCAAAGGAGGACAAACACGAGGCAAAAATTTACCTGGAGCTTCAAGAGTTGCTCTTTCGCTACAAGGTGTCCTTTGCGATGCACAAGCGCTTCTGGATCGTCCTTTCCAAGCACTTGACGCGAATTCTCGCTCTTGATGAGTCTGAACGGCAGGTATGTTTGCTTTTAACTGTTCGATTAATTTCATTTTTACCAGCAATCATCCTCTACTCTACTTGCCTAGGTTGAAGATGGCTTACTCTTTGAGCGGATCATTGTTTTGATTCGTAACGTCCTGCACATTCCAATAGTGGACAGCTCAACGTTGATCGACGATGATGTCACCGTCCAGGATCGTATCATAGAGCAGCTGCATCAGTCAAATGTTCTCGACATTCTCCAGTTCATGATTCAAGGGGAAGAGCATCGTGACTTTTGTTTTCATTTGGTGGAAATTATCTTTCTGATGCTGCGAGAGCAAAACGCCGAGTTCCTGGCAAAGTCCGTTGACGGCGACCCTCTGGCTTCGAAGCACCTGGACAGCATTACTCGAGAACAGCTGCTCGCCTCCTCTGGACGAAGTCAGTACGAGCGTGAATACGATCGACGGGAAATTGATGAGATTCGCGAGCGAGACCGCCAACTGTCCGCCGACGTATTGGCCATGGCAAAGGCGAAAACGGGAACCTCTCGGCTGGCCCGTCCAACCTACGTCGTGAAGAACTTGAAGTCCATCTCCGACCACGACATTATCTGTCACCAGCCCTTCCTCAATCCCGAGGTGGAGATTGACTTCAACAAGAACAAGTCGGCGAAGATTCGGCCACGCAATCACCGGCCCATGCAGGAGAACATGGACAACTCTGACGCCCTCGGTGTGCAGCGAGTTCACCGCTCCAGTCGCAAACTGCGCCTCATTCTGCACCAGTTCTGCGACAACTTTCTCTCCGAGTGCTACAACGACTTCATGCTGACGCTGCGCTCCAATCTCAGTCGCGGCAGTGCCATGGACAACGACGAGACGTACTACCTCTGGGCGATGCAGTTCTTCATGGAGTTCAACCGTTGTCGGCCGAAGGCTTCCGCGGAGGACCGGTACCGCCACGTGTACCAGACGCTGGCCACCTCCACCTTTCACTACCTGCAGACACTGGTGGACAACTACATTGACCACCTGGCGCAGAAGAAGCTCTTCAAGCTGGAGCTCGGCGACTGGGCGAAGCGGCTGCACTGCGCCCTGCGCAGCTACAAGGAGATGCTCTTCTCGCTGTCGGCCATTGAGCGCCTCGGTCTTCCGGAGGCGGCCAAGATGTGCCACCGAATTAAGCAGGACATCTTCACGGAGCCGGACTACCGCGAGCTGCTGCTGAAGCTGCTACTCTGCTACAACGAGGAGCGAATGTCGAAGGCCTACCTGAGAGACCTCATCGAGACGAATCACATCTTTCTGAAGATGCTGGAGTACCACGCAAAGATCAGCTATGACTTCAAGGTAAGGGGTGTTTCCTTGATGTTGGCGTCACAGACAACCGACTGAACTTGTATTAATTTTTTACTTTTCAGATCAAAGTTAAGAGCACTAGACGGAAGAGGTCTAAAAAGAATGCAAAGAAAGGAGAGGATGCTGAGAAAGACAGCTCGAATGAGCCGGCCGAATCTGATGTCCCAGTTAACCCGGAAGAGCTGTGGATTGAACTTCTCGATGAGGTCTCCAAAACACTGAACGCCGAAAAGCTGTCGGAAGAGTCGGTCATTGGCACTTTTGAGGAGTTGCGCGAGCTATTTGATCCGCTGAACGGCGCCAACATTGAGGACCAAAAGCTCGGCTCAATGAGGCGAATTTGCGGTCTTTTACGGCAAAAGCAAGTGGAACCGGCTGTACGGCTGTTTCGTGAAACTCGCAATGTTCTGAGCGGACTGGACGAGGAGAACACCTTTGGAGAGTTTGACATTCTGCCTGAGGACGAACTGTTGGCGCTTAATGCAATCATGATGACGGATTTTCCGGAGGAGGAGAAGAAGAAAAACGCTCAGGGAGCTGAGGGCGATGAAGACGGCGGAGATGAAGAGGAAGAGGAGGAGGAGGAGAATGCTGTTCACGTTAAAGAGGCGACATTTACCATTGAGGACACGGTGAAGAAGTACGCTCACCCGAATGTGCTCAGAGCGTATCGCCTAATACTGAAGAACTTTCGCGCAAATAGCGTCCTCACGAATCACTCCATCGTTCGAATGTTCGCCCGAGTTGCCGTTGATCTGAAGATGCCGCCCATGTTTTACAACTTTGGCTTCTTTCTGGTCTTTGAAAAGATTCTCAGCGATCCAGTGCTCAAACTGAAGTCCTCCTCCTCAGCATCGGCGTCAGCGGCACCAACTGAGACGTCGTCATCCACTGAAAAGACGCACAACTCAGTAATCAAAGAGTTGGGCGAGTTTGCGCATTTTATCACTCGAAAGTTCTTCAAGCTTTTGGCTAAATATCCCAACGTTGCCTCTGAGCTTTGCTTCTGTGCAAACACCCGCGACGCGTACTCGATGGAGCTGGGATGGGCTGAAGTGAAGCAAGAAAAAACGAAGAAAGGGCGAAAAGCTGAAAATGGGGACGACGAGCCAGAGGAACCCGTGCTGGAAAACATTGACGAGGATGAAGAGGCTGAAAAGGAAATCGAGGATGAAGAGGAAGAGGAGGAGGAGAAAGTTCTACAAGTTAAGAAAAAACGGAAAATTGAAAGTCTAGACGATGATCAAGAGGAGAGCACTCCATCTTCTAAGGATTATATCGATGAAGAGAAGGATGAGGATGAGGAGCAGAATGTCTCTCAAATTAAGCGAAAAAAAATGAAGATTTTCGATGACGATCAAGAGGAGGAGAGTGCCTCAGCTTCTAAGGAAAATGCTACTGAAGAAGAGGACGAGGAGGAGCAGAGTATCGCTCAAGTTAAGAAACGACGAGTTTTGATTTTGGACGACGAACAAGAGGAGAGCGCTCCAATTTCTTTGGAAAATATTGAAGTGGTGGTGGAGGAAGAGGAGAGTATCGTTAAAATTAAGAAAAAGAGAGCTACAGTGCTTGACGACGACGAGCCAATAGAAAACGTTGTTCTAATAACTTCTATGGAAAATATTGACGAGGATGAGGTGGAGGAAGAAGAAGAATTCGGTATCTCTCAAGTCAAGAAAAAAAGAGTGCTGATTTTTGACGATGACGACGAATGAGCATTTTATAAATCTTCATTTTTATAATCTTCTTTAAATTAAATTGTAGTGCCCAATTTTACAAAAAATTTTACGCCAATTGTCAATTTTTAAATACAATTAAAATTTATAGTGTGGAAAAATGATTAGCCATCCAATAAGATAGAGTGATCTTAGTGACTGTATCAGTAATAAAATCCACACGAGCCCTTCTTACTTCACCTAGCAGTTAGTGATCAGTGACCACAGCGAGCACACAAGGTGCTAGCAGCCCAACCACAATTTTGGCCATTGTGGCCAGTGCAGCTCTAAAAAGTCGTTTTTCTGCTATTTACGCAGTACCCCACGACCACTTTGTCCCCAGGCACACCTGAGCACTGGACCACATGTGCAGGACCACGTGTACAGAATCACTGCAATTACTGTGCCACTCTTCAAAACTCATTTTCTCCACAAACTGACCAGCCTTTACCTTTACCGCTGAACCCAACAATGGCACCATCATCACCATCATCACCATCATCACCATCATCATCTACTGTAATGATCCAGCATCTTCCCGAGCTATCGCTGCTCAGCCTCTTCCACAGCCTTCCTTTGCACTACCTGCTTCACATCGATGAGGTGTGCAGTGACTGGGGAAAGCTGAAATTAGAAGCACTTCGTCAAAGAAAGGAACTTGTCATTGTCGAAGAAAAATATTTTTTGGATAAATTTGAATGGCCTAACAATGGTTTGTTCTGGAATCCATTTGATAAACTTATCGATCTGGTGAAAAATGAGGACGGTTCACCGTACATTAAGCGCAAAGTAGGTCTTGACAATCACACCTTGTTCGTCAATTCAATCACGTGCGGCATTGCTGATCAAATCACCAGACTGATGCCCAAGCTGAAGGCGCTTCGAATTTACTACTATTACCTCAACCGGAAAGAGTTAGAACAAATCAACCGTCTGCTCACTTTCTACCGTCACCAGCTTGTTGAAGTGAACATTTGCTTTCAGGGGGAAATAAGATCTTCTGAAACATTGTTGAAGTCGCTCTTCTTAATACTAAAGAGCATGACAGCGCTGAAGATTTTGAACCTTGACTTAAATCCGCTTCATTCGGAATATTTGATTTCCGCTGACCTGAGCGTGTTGAGTCGTCTAGAAATTGTAATCTTAAAAGGAATAGAAGAAACGTGTTTTTTCAATCAGCTGAAACAGTACGCAGAAGGAAACGAACGCCTTAAAATACTGTATTTTATTTTTCCATTTAAACCTCTAAATGAATATCTTGCACTTGGTCCTCGAGTCAGCGCGGCGGTTCGAGATGTTCGCTTTACAGAAACGAACCCTCATGCAACCTTTAATTATGACAATTTCAGACGTTTTACTCAACAGTACATTAATCTACAGCATCTGAGGGTTTGGTTTGACAACATCTCATTGGTTCAGCTCACAAAGGCGCTGGCAACCTCTTGCAAAAAACTAGTTTATCTGACTGTCAAGAGCAGATTTGACGAGATGGCCCTTTCTGAGCTGGAAAACAGCTTGCCTGTTGACCTGCTACCCGTTCTGCCCAGTTTAAAAATTTTAAAGTAAGTAAAAAGTATGAAAAAACTTAATTTTGTATTTAGATATACTAACATGCTTAATGTTGTTTTTCACAGAATCGGTTTCATTTCACCTAGCCATCGAATTTTTGAGTTGCTGAACATGAACTTGCTTTTTCCTAACGTGCAAGTGGCTGATCTTAAAGTTTGTTATCCAAAGCTATGCACTGACTGCTATGCAGACCAGGAGCCATTTTTGGTTCAGAATGATCCTGAGCAAAAGAAAATTTACTATCGCCAAGCCCACACCTGTGTTCGTCTGGCTCATTCTTCGTTTGCAAAATTTAGAAAATTGACTGTTCTGTGGACTTTAACTGACAGCGAAAAAATTGATTACTTAAAGAATTACTCTTTCAATCATGAAACCTTAAAAGAATTTATCAGTTTAGATAAAATTCAGCCAAATTCAAGTGCTGATGATTTTGATAAAAAGTTTTTGCATAGTAATTATTCATTGTTATAAGGCAATTATTCTGATTTTGAATAATGTGTAACTTTAATGTGAGATGATTATACAAATAAATAAAACATTGCAGTTCAAAAACAGAAAGTAATGTACAATTTACAAAATTTACATTCGCAACAACTTGGGGAAAGTTGCCCGACTGGTGTGACACGATTTATATTTTACAGCCAGTGCTTCTTGTACTCCATGTGGTCTTTTCGATCCTCTTTCCGCTCACGGCAGTGCAGAAAGTATATTGCAATAATGAGAAAGACGCACAATATACAGAGGAAAGCTAGTGAGAACATCGAGTAGATGCCCATGTTGATGTACACTCTTTTGTACCAGTTTTCCGGCTGGTCCAGCTGGTAGGGCACAATGACCAGCTTCGAGCCGGGAATGTCCTCTTCCCAGGCCCGCCGGCGAGTTTTGCCGGCGCCATTGGGAATGCTCACCTTCAGATCGCTGACGACATTGAGAATGTCGCCCAGTCTGGAAATTAGAGCGATTAGAGAGAGAGAGAGAGGTGAGAAGAAGAATGCGGAACAGGAAATGTTAACCGAAACCCAAAACTTACCCAAAGATCATGTAGGGAAGCTGAAGTGCAAAGTGCGCCGACTGCGTCAGCTGCGCCGAGCAGCTGTGCTGCGTAGTGTACGGCCCGGCAAAGCAGACATTGGGACCGTGCGGATTGCTGCCCAGTGCCACCTGATCTTTGCCCCTGACCTTCGGACACTGCACATTCTGGTCGCCCTCCTTGTCGGTGCACCGGCCGGTAATGACGGTCACTCGAATGAAGGAGTAGTACAGCCGATGGTCAATGTAGTAGTCGTAGGAAACTGTCTGCAGGGTGTTCCCCTGCTCCTGGTTGAACTTGGTGAGCAGCAGCACCAGGCGACCATTGTCGTACAGGTCAAAGAGTGACACCATGGCAATCGACTCGGCGTACCTCCCCTCAGAGAGCCAGCACAGTTGAAACTTGCGCTTAAACGGATTGCTCAGCGCTTCAGTGTTGTTGTCCGCCATGTTCAGGTAAATGGCGGCAAAGGTTCTGCCTGACTGGACGTCCACTAGAATGGTGGCAAAGTCAGGGTAGCCGTCGTAGTTGAGGTCGCCGACGCGAAGCGCCACCGGAACGGTGATTTCATTGTAGAAGAAGGACTGCTCCGAAAAGGACAGCGTTCGGTTGTTTGGATTAACGCTGACATTAGCCGGCTCAGGGTCGAGGACGTTGATCCACTGGCGAGTGTCGTGATGCCAGGCCACCAGGCCGATGCTTCGGCAGTCCTTGAAGTTGCCAGCTTTGCTCTCCAGACAGACCGGTATGAGATGGGTCATCTGACCGGCGTAGTTAAAGTCCATGAACGCCGATTGTCCTCGAAGCTTATGTTTAGGATAACTGGAGCAAACTTACAAGTTAAAATAAAGAAAATTGCGTAAGAATAACTGACCTTATGTTTTCCTTCATCGAAAACCCCTGCTCTTCAACGTTGTAAATGTACTTGATTTCCTTTTCTCCAGCCAAAAAGATGTCAGTGTTCATATTCTTTTGGTAGTGTTCTAAATTGAGAAATGCACTCGAGTGCGGTTTGGCAAAAACAAACTCATCGTCGGTGAGATTTTTCAAGCAGATGCCTGAAGGCTTTCGATTTGAATAAGGCGCGGTAACAATTTCTGACTCAGTCACATTGTGGCCTAACCATAAGTAAGTTTTACATGTGCGCGTAGAGACAATAAAGTCCATGATCATGTCGCCATTGTAGTCTGTGAAGAAGAAAGTTAGTAAAACTGATAAGGCAATAAGTAAACAAATATTACCAAGAACAAATGGCTCTGAAAGTACATCGGTGAGAATATCATTCATATTGGAGCAGTTGAGATCTGCGCTTCCACCTGATGCCAGGTAAATTTTGAAAGTGCCCTTATTAACCTCCTTGACGGTTACCAGCAGGTCAAGTCGGTTTTGTCCGGTGAAATCAGAAGGCACCAAATTGACGATTGGCTCCGTAAAAGGGCACTCCAGTCCAGTCCAGTTGATCAGACAGTCACGGTCGCCAAAGAGGCTAAGCACCGTTTTGCCATCTGCAAAATAATGAACGCGTTTAGAAGTGTTAGAACTGGCACCGAAGTAGGCACTCGGTCACTTACCAGAGCAGTCTTTGCCTTTCATGGCTTGAATGGAGTAGCCGTCGTTTGTGATGAAGAACCTAAAGTGGTGAAACACAAAAAAAGACGTGTCAGACAGGTTGCTGATCAACTAAAGAGTAATCCCCTCTCCAACATACAAGTCAACAAAATGGTCCGAGTCAAAGTCGCCAAAAGCAGCTGGAATGCCGTTCAGCTTGTCAATCGCAGCTTTCGGCTCAGCGAAGGGGGTGTCCAGGGAGAATGCCTTCTGAGAGGTGGTGGCTGCCACTGCTGCGGCGGCTGCCGTTTCAATGCTGGCCAGGCCTGACTGCGCCTCGGCCTGAGGCAGCAATTGCCGTTCGGGGTTCCTCGAATGACACTGCTTGTCACTACTGCTTCTTGAGCAGTTCACTTCATCACTGACCACCACAGTATCACAGGTGACCCCAATCAGAAGGAGAAGGGTAAAAGACAACAACAGGAGGACTTTCATGATTACGAATGTGGCGAAATGTTGAGGTAGAGGAGGAGGCAGTGGAGCTGCGGCTGAGCAATTGAGTGTGAGGTATTTGAAAAATGTACACCGGCACTGCTGTCACAGTGAGCAACTGAACTTGTTGCTCACCTAATTGCCAGCACAGGCTGAATGAGTCAGGTGTTGTCTGCTTGTGTTGGTAGTGGTTCTGGTGGTGGTGCTGGTGGACGGCGATCTGGCACGCGCCTCGATGACTTTCGCTGATTATGACAATCACTGGTTAGCGAGTAGTGTTTAGTTAGGTTGATTAGTGTCAACTGTGACAATTATTCAACGAACTGCCACCAACTGCAGGCAGGTGATGGAAAGAAGAAAAAGAAGACACGTATTTGGGGACAGCAGAGAACGGGAACGTCAAATGGTGTGGCCAAGTTTGCTTTGCATAGATTGCGCCATTATCTGGAGCCTGACGAGTGTGCCATGACTTGCGCAATTCACCCAGATGAAAGCATCACAAACAAAAAGAAGAAATGGCAACCAGTGTACGGCTGACAAAGGTGCTGAGGATGATGATGATGATGATCTTGAAAGATGATGATCAGAGGTACACACAAAGAAGGGTATCAGGTTGCCCAAATGGTGCACGTGCTGTCAAGAAGAACACACTGGTTGATGCACTGCTTCAGAAAAAGAAGAAGAGGAAGTGTTCAGGTGTTGAGGCGTACATGTTTGGCTCTGCCATATGGCTCTGCTGTCGCCAATGTAAACAAAATTGTCGTTTTCTTATCAGTCTTCTGGTGGGGAGATACGACGTCGCTGGGCTGTCCTTACAGTTCAGGCTCGCAGGCGCTGATTAGGAAAGGTTTTTCTTCTTTTTTTTATCAACGCTCACATTGGCGATTCTTTGGCAGACCTTGACTTGAATGAAAATCAATTGATCATTTGAGAAGCAGTGAAGCAGTCGCAGCACCTGTTGTTCACAGATCGCCCACCAGCCTTAAGCTGAATGAGTGGCTCTGGTGAGCAGAGTACACAACAATCGATCCGATATGATGATGATTCAAGAGGTGATGGTACTGCTGCGGTACTGATGAGGGTGAAAAAAAAGAAAAATACTCTAGCTTCGTAGTGAGCAGTCTGCTCATCGATTGCATTGCCTCCGCATTGGTAGTGTGTGAGAGATGGTGACACATGCACAGGCACTGGCACTGGCGCTGGTAGTGTCCTATCAATTGCCATCGCTACCAAACTGACTGCAGCATCGCACACACTCATTACCGCTATGTAATCAGCCACTCCAGAGAGGCAGACAGACAGGCAGGCAATCTGCCTTTCTGCTAAAAACCACTTGGCAATGTGTGCCGTTACCACATACACACTATTCACTGGTAAAACAAGCACTCCACGTTTTCTCTCTCTTCCACTTCACCTCCAAGACTCCTCTTTTAATGACAGGCTTTTTCTGGTTTTCTGTTGTTTTTTGTAATATTTACGTGTTATTAACAATTTAAATCAAAACAGTGACTTTTATCACAAGTTGTCATAAAAATATTGAAGCTTTAAAGTTACAGTATGAAAAAATTATGTGACAGTTCTCCAAACTATTGATAATAATACAGTTGATCTTTAAGTTTAAGTGTAGAGCATTGGAAAGCAAGCTTGGTGTGTTTCTTCTCGGCAACCCCGTGATTCTCATCCCTTTCCTTTCTTTTGCAGGCTTTAGAATGAGGATTTGGTAAAGATGATATGCATTGCATCGTGGTCGTTGTAGCGAGCGGTAACTCGGCAGGGATCCGTCCAAACAGTGAACGTCATGTCGCTGATGCCCAGCCAGTTGTAGGGAATTCGAGCCTTGTCGGCAGCTCGCTTGATGAACTGGTTCACGGGGAACTGCGGAGAGACGTGAATGGTGCGATACGCCTGATGATCAGCTGGATTATCAGTGCTCCAGCCGGGCTTGAAGGAGTCGTACAGCGTTTGAGCGAGCGCCCACTCAAAGAGTCGCATTCGCTCTTCGGAGATGGCGAACGGCGAAGCAGCCTGTCGACGATCACGGGCTGAGGTGGCCGGGTTGTGCACATAGTCCGAACGGATCTTCACTAGGGCCACGATCCATTCGGTGGCTGCCTTCACTTCGTCGCACAGCTCGTCAGACATAGTTTCAACGGAAGGAAGGGAGAGCGAGAGAGAGAGAGAGAGAGAGAGAGAGGGGCTGACAAGAGACGGGTTGAAAAGAGTTGATCAAAACAATTGAGAAAGGAGCAAGTTATTTGTTTTACTTACCGAATACTACTGTGCTGAGCTGATAAAGTGTCACTTGATGGAGCGGCGGAATCGACACACTGGTCAAAGCTGATGAAGCTGGCACTGAACACACTACCACCGCGAGCTTAAACAAACAACAGGCTTCAATTTCACATGTGAGCAGCGTGGTGGTCGTCGTGGTCGTGGTGGTGGTGGTGGTGGTAAGGTCGCAGACTAGATACTCACACTCACTCTAACGATTAGCTACTTTCTCTCCTTCCCTCCCTCTTTTCTCTCTCCTCTCCTCTCTCTCACTAAATGTCAGATGTGAAGTATTGTCGCCTGTATGTAAAACTCACCCAAGTCAACTGGCCCTCAATTTGAGGCAGACTGAAAGCTGAATGAAACAAACACAGTCCGATTTCGACATGCGTGTGTGCTACGTATTTTTACTTTTTTCTACTATTTGTTTGTCAACTTTTCTACACTTTTCTTCGTTCCCTCTACCCTCGGCAAACTCTGCTCGGTATCAAACAGTAGACAAACACTTGACTGAATGTCCACCAAGTGCCCTGATCCACCACCACCTCCACTTTCTCAATTCCCTGATGATTTACAGTGCCGTCTGTAATCTCCTTAAGCTCTTTAAGCTTTTTCTGAAATCTTCTTTTCCCAATTGATATCTAATCGCCATCCCCTACTCATATCAGCACATTTTTCCGGGGCTTTTGTGCTGGCCACCATATGTTGAGCACACACATCCGTTGTCTGGGCGCACTTTGCAGCCGCTGCACATTCGCTCTATTGCACCCCCTGCTGCACTTGGCTGAGTCACTCCTTTTCGTCGTCCTATCAGAAAGACGCACTAATCGGTGAAAGCACTGTTACGATAACTCATTTATTATTGTGTCGTAAGCTTTTCTTCTTGTATGCTCGTTTCACGTGAACACATGTTTGTTGTTGTTGTTATTTAAATGTCGCCTAAATTGGAGAATATAAAATCACCAGTTCTTGATGACGGTCAGAATGAGCGGCTATTCTCTCTGATTGGCAGTAGATGCTTTGTAAATATTTGCTGATAAGCTTTAAATTTTTGTTTTTTCTACTAAAATACTGCAAATCTTAACAGACTTTATCAACTGCAGTAGCGCAGCTATCACCGACTAAATCCGATGTTGAACAGGCTGCCAACCAGGGACCAGCAAACCAGTGCTCCACTGTTGTCTGCCTGATTAAAGATTTCACCAGACGATCATACTTTGTTCGAACTTTTGATTTAAGCGTAAAGATTTGCAACAGAGATGTACTGATAAATTGACTACAATCACTACTTTTGTTTGCAGGCGAATGAACTCCTGTGCGAGATTGACCTGTTAGATGTTTCCAAGTACGAAGAAATTGACTTGCTGCACCATGTTATCTTTGAAAGAGTAACCATTTTTCAAAGCATAATGAGAAATTTTTTAAAATTTTTCACTTTCTTTGTGATAGGCTAAAACTTACAGGCTTCAATTTGAAAACAAAATTGAAAGCGTGCCATTTTATGACAAAGTTCACGAAATACTAGCAAAGAAAACGAAGAGAAAACCATCAGCAGAGAATACCACTAAAAACGAAAACACAAAAGTTATTGAAAACAGATATGCAAAAATAAGTTCTCCATTTAACTTTGTCCATCTTCAGCACGTTGGCTGGAATGAGCAGCTGTCCAAGTTTATGACTACCTATCCTCAAAGCGACGAGGCCATTTCCCCCTACCAGGTAGTCAGTAGAAAATTTGCCGCCTGTAGAGGAGACAATGAAGAAACTGTCAACACTGAAAAACAGCATCATCAGTCTGCAATGTACGCCAATGAAGAGTTTGCCATATACAACAAGGCAGAAATTGCCAGCATCTTCAACACTGAATTCCTCCACAAGTTTGGCCATTTTGAAAAGATTTGTGTGAAAAGTATAGCCCTACCACCTCCACCACCTCCCCCGCCTAGATGACATTGACTGACTAGTAGCCTTTTTTCAAAATTGTTTATTCCAAACTACGAAATCCCGAACAAATTAAAAGTTAAGCGATAACAATCGGTGAGGTGTCGTCGGTCCGGCGGTGCTGGTGCTGGTAATGGAGCTTTGCAGGTTAAAGTTTGCCACAGAGGAGGCTGGTGGCGGCACAGCCGATGCTGATTGATTGAAATTGTGAGTCGAGGCAGAGACATTCGACGGCGGCGGCGGAAAGTGGTGCTGCTGTCTTAGGTGGTGCGTGGTCCCTAGCGGCTGATTGTGATGGCCGGAAGTCTGGTGGTGGTGGACGGCACTGCCCAGACCTCCCACTGAAGGGTTGAACATCTCACTGTGCGGATGATAGTGATGGTAGTGATGTGGAGCTCCAGCACTCAGCGAAGATGAACGTGTGCTGCTGCCTGAAGAGGCGGCTGCTTGAGCTGCGCTGTCCACCTCATCGGCGGCAGCTGCAAAGCTGGAGTTGTTCCGCACTGAACTGTTTCTGCTCTGACTGGCAGAGGAGGAGGTAAAGTGAGACACCGGGTTCAGCGGGTGAGTGCTGCTCGAGTACGTCACTGATGTTTGCGAGGGTGGTGGGTGTGCATGCGGGTAGAAGGCAGGATGGGTGGCCGGGTGGTACTGGTGCGAAGAGTGGGCGCCACTGCCCGGTGCTGCATTTTGGTAGGAGGAGACACTGGACGCGAATGGATCCACCACTAGTGGAGGAGCTGCCACTGACTGAGGCAGAGAAGATGATTTAGATGCTGAGAGCTGGCCGATTTTGGGCAATGCACTGTTGGAGATTAACGGTGCACTACTAGCGACGGCCATTGAGGACGCTGATGAGCTGGCGTGAGATGACTTGCCACTTTTTGCAGTGGAGGATAAAAACTCCGAGGTGCTGCTTGCGTAAGCACCCGGCGACGAGCTCAGCGTAGAGTCAGGCAGAAGGCAGCCGATGTTGAAGTTGGTGATGTGACTAGAAGACGACTGGTGGTGGTGGTGAGGAGGGTACATGGGTGGATTGGGAAAGTTGTGCCGAGAATGGGTCGATGAGCTGGAGCTGGCAGATGGCTGGTAGCTGCTGCCACTCGCTCCACCGCCGCTGCTCGTGGCAGTGGGCGGCATGACAAAGGTGTGACTTGCCTGCGGCTGAGGTCGGAAGATGGGATAGTTCACCAGCTGATTATGATCGCTTAGATCGGCATTGGAGGAGGAGGAGGACAGTGTAGGGTCATTTGCTGTCTCGTAAGAAGATCGGTTATCGTAGGAAGGCGGTGGCAGCTGGTCAGACGGCTGACTTGGCGTGAAAAAGTTAGAGTACGATGAATGGGGAAAAGGCTGGTGAGAGTGGTGGTGGTGGGGATGGGCGTGAGAGTGAAAGGACGGCGGAGCAGTGGAGGAGGCGGTGGTGGTGCTCATCACCGAAGACGAGTGACCGGCTGTCACCGAGGTCACCGACAGAAATGTCATCGGGTCGGTGATGATGGCTGGAAAGGCAGGGAACGAGGTGGCAGCGTCGTTTGTCAGCGACGGTCGATGTGACGGGTGTGTCGGTGTGTGACTGTGGTGATGGGCATGGTGGGTGTGATGGTGAGACCTGGAGAACAGATTGGCTGATGCACTAGCCGTTGAGCCGCTCATGTGATTCGAGGCCGCCTGTGAAAACTTTGGATCGGTCCCAGCACTGGTGGAGGAGGTGGCTGCTGATGCAGAGCTCAGCTTGGTAGTGCTTTTCTTTGAAGTAGCTGCACTTGATTTAGTGCTGCGGGTGTTTGAAGCAGACGTTGAGGTGGTGGATGCCTTTGCTGAGGTGGTGGACTTTTGTTTGCTGTAAGAGGATGTACTTGTTGATGAAACGGTGGTGTTTGCCGCAGTACTACTATTACTACGGGACGCATTTGAAGTAGCCCTTGAAGTAGCTGAAGAGGCGGCCGCGGAGACGGAGGATCGAGGAAAGTTGTCTACGATTGATGATCCGTTTTGTTGGTGGCTGCTGCTGCTCTGATCGTCAAGGTTGGCCAGCGAGTATGATCCAATGGAGTTTAGCTCAGGAATGAAATTGAATGCACTCGAGGGGTTCGGTGGTAGCGATTTATGAGAAGTTGACCCGAACACTGCATTGGGAACGGATGTATCAAAAGAAGTTGGCGTCGTTGACAACAGCGAAAACGGCGCAGGCACCTGATTAGCAAAGAGCACAGAGCTCGCATTGGCATTGCTGTATGACTGAGAGCCGCTAAATGCATTCGTCGAAACTGCTGAGCTGTGACTTGCTGCTGAGGGCTCATGTGGCCAAGAAGATATAACCAGAGAAGACTGCATCAGCTGATTGTCAGCAATGCTTGGATCGAATAGATTTGGAGTCGTCGCTGAGCTGGAAACGCCAAGAGCTTCAATATTCTCAAACGGTTGATTTCGCTTGGAGCAAAGCGAAGAGACTGACGAATGACTGAGATCAAAATTGTGCTTTTCAAGTGTTGAATTACCTGATGAGGTAATGATAGGACTGCTGTTGCTCATTAGCGAATCCTTGACGGTAAAACTAGGCACACTAGGCTGCTGTTGATGGTAGGCTAACGTGTGATCTGTTGGATTGTTTGACTGCTGGGACTGCTGTTGGTTGAGATTACTTCTCGATTCTGTAAGAATAAAGAGTGTGTAAAGTCTTAAAATAAAAAGTTAAAAGAAAAACATACCAGATGTATTCAGTTGGCTGGAGTTGGTTTGAGATTCGCCTGGTAGCTGAAGTAAACTTTCAGTCGAGTAGTTACAACGATTGGAAGTTGAATTAGTCAGGACTGCTTTCTCTGCGGCTGACTGGCCGGTGTTCGTCGGCGTTGCTATTTGAGAATCGTTCGAGTCATCTTCAACTTGGTAAATGGTTACCGGAGATGTTGATGGCAACATTTTGCTCCTAGTGCCAGGTAAATCTGCTTTTTCAACATTGGTCGTGTTGGAATTCACTGACTGCTGACTTGTAGAGTTGCCCGTTGGCTGTCCCGAATCACTTGTTTTGGTCTTTTTGTTCGCCTCTATGGATTGCTCTTCAGAAGCTGAACTTCGTTTTCCGACTTGCTCTTTGTTTTCTACTGATTTTCTGTTATCCAAGGTACTTTCATTATGTTCAGTGGCACTGTTGTTCACCGTGTCATCAGAATCGTCCTCTTCACATCGTTCAATGGTTGTTGTTAAGGAGGAAGGTTCCTTTGACGGTCGTTCCGGTGGTTTGCTGTTTGTCAAAAATTCCACATTACCCTTTTCATTTTTTTTCTTTGCTTTAGTAGATTTTTTGTTTACATTTACTTTGTTATTATTAGAACTATCTTGATGAACCAAGTTTGCAGTGGAAGTTTGTGAAGTGCCGGGGGCCGAAGTGATGTTGGTGTTTAGAAAAACATTTTGGTGATTGTTTGGAAAAACTGGCGCCGAGCAAATCATTGGAATCAGTTGAGCTTGGGCGTTGGGACCAGTGGAAAGAAGAACATACTGAAGCTGTGGTTGTTGCAGTGGCAGTGTGTTGATCACCTGAATTGTCTCACTTTTGACCGGAAACTTGTTTTCGGGTTCGGAAGATTCCGACGAGTCATCACTACTTTCATTTTCGTCTTTGTCATTTGAACTTTTAGACTTTTTACTTTTAACTAAATCCTGCATTTTGGTTGCAGATTCTTTGCTCTCAAGGAAAACTTTATTAGAGTACTTCAGTGGCTTCTTCCAATTTCGGTCACCCATCTCTACAGCTGATGCTGCTGAGATGCCCGCTAATTTTAGCAGTTTTAGGTAGTTTTTATTAGTTTTTTCCAGGTGCTCAATGTACTTTTTTAGTTGACTAATTTCTTGAGCTAGAAAAAAAGTAATGAATACAAATTCAGACAAATTGCCCAATGCTCAAACTTACCCTGAACTGAATTGGGATTAGCAAACATTAGCCCGTCATTTTTATTTCTGAGCTCCAGAACATACGAATAAAGTTGCTCTAGGCGGCTGATTCGCGATGTTTTACCTACACACTTCATCGGTAACAAGTCCACAATCTTGTCAATCATTTCAATCATTCGCTTTTTCCGCTTTCGTTCAGTATCATTGTGAATTAGTTGTTTCAGATTAAATCTTTCAGGTGTAGATGCTTTTTTGCTTGTTTTGGAAGTCATATTGTAGAGCGTGAAATTATTGAGTTATTTTAAAACCAAAAATATATCACAGAATAAAATGATTTGTACAAAGTTAGGAAGTTAGGAAGTGAAAAATCGGAGACAAAAAATCTTGTTTTGTTTACATCTTAGAAAGCGCAAACGAGTTCGTAACTTCCTCAGAAGATGGCGCTAGTGCGACAAAGTGATTAAAAAATAAAAACTTGATAATGACAAATTATCAAGAAGTGCACTCAAAATCTACAAATCTAAAAATTGTTCATTTCCGTGATGTTCAGTTGATCATCTACATCTCCGCATAATTGCAAATCGGCTATCTTGTTACACAACTAGCAAGGACGCCAACTGCTCTTGCACTCTAAAATAACTAGTTTACGTCGGGAGATGCTTTCCGTTTTTAAGTTTTTATCAGGTCTGAGAAATCTTCCAATTGTAACTGCATGTCTAGGAAGAGAGTCTATCAATTGAGCGAAAGTATAGTAAACTGATTAGCCCATGCAAAAACAAATTTAATCGCACCGGGGCATATCTTCAATGACTATCACACTACTCATTTAGGGCAAACCTGTTTGAAGAGTGCTAGGTGGAAATGAAGAAAAAGATAAAAATGTTACACATACAAAAGAGTGAACATTTGTGTTATATTTTTGATGAGAAAAAAGTGAATTAGAAAAACACGATGAGGAACTAAAGGAGCAGCTTTTACAGAGAAATGACTTTTAGCTGCTGCACAGGTGCCCACTGTGGTAATCCTTATGTTGCTGTCGAAGTGATTTAGGGATAGCGTTTTAGTATGCCGATAACTTTTCGATTGACTTCCACCGCAGTGGTGAGGCCGATTAGCGGGTCCATGTGATTGGCCTTCGGATCTGAAAGCTCGTAAAATTCTCGTGCGTGCTTCAGGTCAGTCTTCAGACTCTCCACGCCATCCTGGGACATGTAGAAGTCATTCAGTCCGTAGATTAGGTACATGTTTGGATGTGTGATGCGCTTTAAATCGTACTCCGGCGGCTCGGGACTGCCGTACTTGATCAGATTCTTCTCCTCTGAGCCGTGGTCAAACTTCTGAAAGCGATTCGTCTTGAAAACCTGGTGAAAATGAATCAGATTTTGCGCTGCAGTCGTCGTTGGCATGTGTCCCGTGTAGACGCCGATTCGCTTCTTGTCCAGTTGACTAAAGTTGGGCCCGATCATGAAGGAGTACACTAGGACGCACATTTGACGACTTATTGGCAGCTCACAAGCGAGGCCGATTCGATTTCCGGAGACGCGTGATTTTCTGGTGAAGACAGGCCCACCATTTCGTCTGAAAGTTATTATAAGAGGTAAGCAACAAAAAGTGAGAAAGGTGAAATCACACAGCCGACTACTGACTTGAATCGTGACTGAAGCATGGAGATTACTCTTTTGAAGAGCGTCCGGGCATTTTTGATGCGAGTGATGGGCGATATGGCAATAAATGTCTCAATTGTGTGGTCGTACTCCTGACTCTGAGAAAGAAGGGCAAAAATGACCGAAGTGCCCTGCGAATGACCAATGACATGCACTTTTTCTGCAAAAATATGACGTTTTTAAATTAAAAACTGCATTAGGTAGTTCACACTTACTGAAACCGGTAAACCGGACAATGTAATCAAGAAACGCTGGGACGTCATTCTTGGAAATGTCATCAAAGCAGAACTTCCAAAACTGTTTATCCTCCGGGTTCAGCCAGAGATGACCCATGCCGTACTTACTGCCCCCTTGAACCAAATTTGGCAATTAATTCTAACGACTTTTAAGCTGGTTGAATGCTGCACTTACTGTTGTTAATCATCCAAACGTCAAAGCCTTGCTTGTGCAACTCCAATCCCATGTTGCGACCAATGACGCGCGGATCTTTGCTCACCTCAGTGGTAGCCATGACAAACTCGGCCGAGTTGCCCACCAGGCCGGGAATGAGCACCACTGGCTTGCCGCCTGGATTCGGTATTCGATGCAGCTCGACGATGTACCCATCATATGTGGCCACCGGGTGAATTTCACATGGAAAGCCTCTTAATTGAACTATTTCACACTGCAGGAACACATTTAGTTAGATGAGCATTTTTACTATCATATCATTCATTACCGTCGTTCGATCTTGGTCGAGATCGTGCCTATTATTTGCTGCAGAAGATAATGCCAGTAGAATAATATTGGAAAGAATCATACTGAAAGAGGATAATCAGTTTTATTTTGTCAGTTGAAACTGTCGATTATATCACTGCACAGCTTACTCGTTTGTGATTTATTGTAAATGTAGATTTTTTGGTTGAAAAAGCAGTTGGCACAAATTCTCGTATATAAAAAAATTAAAAACAAAAAACATAAACAATTTTTAACACAAAAAATAACATGATGAGAAAGTCTTGTGGCCGCCAAATAGTGTTAAACGTTTTAAACAGTTTTATCAAGTGCACAAGATAAATGCATTTATTTAGAGGCAAAATTTGTTTGATTTTTGCACAAATTTCTCTCAAAGTAAAAGAGAAAACTTGTTACTCTTTGACAGAAATGTGGCGGTTTTTGCCTTTTTAATCGAAAATGAATCTGTCACCTTTGTTAAATGCATCAAGCCAATTTGCAATTAGACTAGTTTTTATTGTTGAATGTTTAGTCTGCCTTGTTACTTAGGCTACTATGAAAACTTTGTTCCAAGTTTAATTAATGATTATCATTTCTACTCTTTGCCGGTATATTTAAATTTTGTACGGTTTGAAAATGTCGGATGTGACGGTCTTTGCACTTGTTGATCTGATACAGCTTGTGTCAAAGTTTGTTTATTGATGAACATTTTAATTTGCCTCAAGCAAATTATTATTCAAAATTTTCTAAACAATCTATTGCACTAGGCAGCAATCAATATAAATGATAGATTTAAAGTCAAACTTTTACAAATTCTCATTTTTCTTGCAAAAAATCTTGAAACTTCACAACAAACTAAAATCAATGCTGTTGACTGTAACTGGCCACAAAAAGGTAACACATGTAAGCGCATTCACTCACACAAAAAGTCATCTAAATAGACTGTACCGTTTTTAATAAAAGAGTGAGCAGAACATCTTGTATGTTGTCAGCAAATTTCAGGTGTAGTAGGCCACTGAAGCAGTTCGTCAGTGACACCGCACTGTCTTGTCATTAGCATTAATTACTGTGTGTAGGGTCGAAAGCTGCTAGTGGCAGCTTGTGCAGACATGCACAGCCTACGCCGACAAATTAATTGCTCCCTTCTCTGGCCATGCTGAAATGCTGCTGCTGCTGTTAGCAAGATCTATGACTGTGTTTGTGTGTATGTGTCTGCTTGACAATTCGGTGTGTTCTGCAACAGCAAACTGCTGCACTAATTCTCCATTAGCGGTGATACACCTTCACTTGGGTCTGCACTTGCTTGATGAACGAGGCAGACAGGCATCTGCCACAAATGCACACTGTACACTGCTAACAGAAAAACAAAAAAAGAGAAAAATGTGAAGATGATTTAAAAACAAGGTAATAGCAGAATGATATGCTAAAATGTTGTGTGACAATATGCAAATTGTTTATGACTGATTTTTGTTTGCTTTTTTCATTTGTGAATTTTTTTCTTAGTGCTTTGTAAAATGGAGTTTTAAAGTTTTGTAACCAAGGGCATAACCAGAAAGGCAGTGTTTCTCTAACCATTAATTACTGCTAGCATTTCCCGAGAATCAATTGGCAATCAAATTTAGCATAGAGCAAGACAAAACATGTCATTGACTGGTGGTCAATGTCTCTTCACTGGTTGTCTCCTTTCCTAATAAGCAAGCATTTGTTGCGGTCAGTTGGAGCAGCATATGGCCAACCTTTTACTCCAGCTTTTTTCTCTGCACTGTAACAACTGTACCTTGCGATTCGTGATCCGAATGATAATGCAACGCAAGCAAGTGAGAAAGAAAGGAGAAGTAAAAACGGCGCTAAGTACCAAATTCTCAATTTGGCAGCTCCAATTTTAGTTGAAATTGAAATAACGTACTTTTGAGAGCTTACTACTGCTAAATTGGCATTTTTAGCTGCAGTCTTTTTAAAACGCCTTGACGACATTTGTAAATGTCTAATTTTAACCTACTACAAATGACCAGAACAGAGCTTGTTTGAATATGATATTTTTAAATTATTTAAAAATTTTAAACTTACAAATGTGGTAATTTAAGAATATTAGTTGATGTCATTGACAACTCTCTTACTACTGCAGATTTAAATGTGCTATAAGTTACAATATTTATCGTTACAAATGACTTTTTAAATCTAAAACAAATTATTTAAGTGTTAAGTTTTTGCAGTATCAAGCACCAAAAACAGTTGTGTTTTCTTTTTGCGCGTTTAAATTAAAAGTTAATTACACTTAAATATTAATTTACATGCTTTATTATGCAAATGAATACAAAGGTTCTCAAGTTTTAATTAAATTTTTACTGGACAAAGGAGTAACTTGGATTTAACTTAAAAACTTAATTTAATGTTTTCTTAATTTAAAATGGACATTTTCTATCATTAATTTACAAAGTTAGTTACTACTAAAAAAATTCAACAACTGCAAAAACAACTTTAATGCAAAATAAAATATTTTGCTTGTCATATTTCTAAAAATAACATTTTTGAAATTAAATTTTTTAAATAATAATGGTATTTAGTAATTGCTAATTAAGTTCAAATATTTTTGCATTCTGTTTGGTGCAATTATTTACTGTCATTATTAAATACATATGAATGCATCTTTTTCAAATATGTGATAAATTGTAATTAACATTTAATTGCACTGAAACCTTTATAATTACCGATATTCCAAACCAAGAGTATAATTTATAGCCTTTTTACTGCTTGATGCTAGAAAATTTTACAAAAAATATTTAAATTAAACATGTTTTTATTTTAAAAAGTTTTATATAAAAGATTTTCCAGTAAACCCATAAAGTGAGTGATTTGAAACAGTAAACCTTCACCAACTAAGACAAGGTTTAAAAGGCAGTAAAAATGTCAATACAACCGTCAATTGTCAAGCTGCGCTTATATATTTTCTCCTGAATGATCTCATTTTGCTGTAATTAGATAATTGCGCATTATGGAACAATACATCGGTCAGAGGGGACATGTTATGAGCGGCCAGGGAGTTTACGATTCAAAGAAATACAGGGTGAACAGGCTGAACACACTAATGGGCAGTCAGCCTAGCCAGCCATTGTTGCTACCATAACCGTCCTAGCGCCTATTATCCTCAATGGCGGCGTTTTAAATTATTAATTCTAGACAAATACTAAATTGTAAACATTTGCTCTTTTTACATTGTTGCAGGTTTTTTGCGTAATAAATTGCGGCAGGTTTACCTATTTTCAATCTCACCCAGTACTCTGGCGTCAGTGTGTTTATTGTGTTTGTGCAGTATTGTAAAATATAAATAAATAACAATTGTAATAATTTTTTGTTTAAATTAATCATGAGAAGAAAGTGCAGTTAATATTTTATATTACCGTAGAGATCCTGGTGATTGAAGCAATAGATGCTAAAATTTTATATTTTAAAAATATAATTCAATTACATTGCTTGATCACAATAGATTTTGATTCATTTTTTAACTTTCAATCTGTAATATTTTGACCAATTTTTAATTAACATTTCAATCAAATATTTATAACATTTTTGACACTCACATTTTACGTTCACTGTCAAATATTTACCTACAATGAAATAGAACAACACTTCAATTTGCACAAATTTAATCAAAATGCCGGCTTTTTTATGTTTCCGGCTAGTAGCGTTTCCGTTAAATTTGTTTCAAAAAGTGACACATCGCATTTGCAAAGATGATTTTTTTTCTTTTTTACATTTCAACTGTCCATTAGGAACTGTCCGTTTCCTGTGTATTATTTTGCTGTTTTTTCAGTTTGTAATGATAAAGTCAAGCCACCGTTTGATGGTCTCATTGCTGGAGGGCATTGTTCTGCTTCGGTTCTCGCCGTGCTTGTCATCGAGATGTTTGCTAGAGGGACTTCGTTTTAAGAACACTAAATAGCCACTTGCAAAGTCAAGTGAACAGTTTCCACCACTTAATGTTTGAATGTTGTTTGCTGACTATTTTTTCAGTTAACTTTTTCAACTTTATTAAAAATAAGCAAAATATTGTAACAGAAAATTTGTTAAAAATATTTTACAAAAATACGCATTTTTGCAGAAACATTAGTTTATTCTGCAATCAAACTAAAAAATGTTTGTATACAGCATTTGGTTGTTTATTACTAAATCTTAAAACATCAAATGTTTTTCAATCTAAAAGTTAATGGCTAAATGGTTGTACTTTTTTTAACAATAAATGAAAATAATTTTTTGTTACAATCATTTTTTGCGAAAAATGGTTTTAAAAGTTTAGCCGTTTAAATTAAATACTTAAAAAATGTTACAATTTACATTAAAAAATACAATTTTTTGTATTCATATGTGTGTTTTTTAATGTACTATATGCATTTGTTCAATTTAGACTTTATGTTGGCAAATGCAACAGCAGAAAAATCCTTTTTGGATTAAGTTAGGTGATCAGAACGAAAATGTATGTCCGATTGAATAGTTTTCTAGTAGAAAAGTGAACCAAGAGAATGAAAGCAAATAAATCGCTAATCTCATCTTATTGAAAATACACAAATTTAAATTGACTTTTTTTTGCTTTGCTTTAGCGGTGTAACAGTGGCACATAATAGTTTTTACAAATTCGGAATTTATTTTCTCGTTTCAGTGTTCAGTCCACTAGAAAATGAAGTGGACAACAAATGTATGTTTAATATTGTCCAAAAATAATGCTACCAAATGCATTTAAATTTTTGAGAAAACATTATTAGCATATTGCCAAAACCGATTTCAACAAAGCTGGTAAACGGAATTTAGTTGTAAAAAACTGCCAAACAATCTTATTTGTTATTTATATATTTATTCTCTTTTCTGCCTAACTTGTTTACTTCAGAGGTGTTTTCAGTGGATGACATAAAGTGAAAGTGATCTCATTATCTGTTCACTGTTTTTCCTCATTTCAGCCTCAAACCATCATCAAATTACAAATGTCTTTTCATTACTTCATCGCCTTGTTTGGTCCATGTTGCAAATTTTCTAGCAGCAGCATCAACAACAGCAGTTAACCTTACGTCACACCAAAAGATTAGTTTTTGTCTCTAATGGATGTTTGGCAGATTATCTTGAAGTTAACAAAAAGGTAACAAGTGAAACTTCTCTGATGAACGAGAAGCAACGAAAAACTTTGGTGATTCGCCAAAGTGTTCCACTGCGACTTGCTGTAAACGTGCCGCCGTGAAGTGTTGTGCGGTGCATTGAGAAATAAATTCAATTTGAAAACAAAGTGAAAATGTGCTAAAAAGTACATCTAAAAGCCAAAGTTGAGGCTCCTAGAACATCAAAAAGCAATTTGCTTTCTTCTGACGGCAACCCTCTTTTCTTCCTTTTTGCCTCGTTTTTCTTACTACTTTTTCACCACTAAATTAATCTATTAGCAAATCTGTCATTGCAAAACTGTCTCTTTTCTCACCTATTTGCTTTTGACAGGACCACACGCTGTGTTTTTGTCAAATTAAATTTAAATTTAATAACTTTTGATCACTTATGACAAAAGGCACTTTTCAGTAAACTTTTTAAAGTGCTAGTTAATTTAAAAAAGCATACAAAACAAATATATCTTTGATACGTAAGCATTTTTAAAAGTTTTAATAACTAAATTAAAAAATGTTAAAATTTGACATTAAAAATAATTTTTATTGCCAAAAAATATATTTTTACAAAAAAAAATTTGTAAAAATTTTTTTAATAAAAAGTTTATTTTAGCGTTTTGAATCATATTTCCTGATATCATTAAGCCGGCACACAATTTCGCAAACATGACAATAAAATTTTATTAATTAAACAAATTTCCTCTAATTTAATTATTTCAATTAATTATATCGTTTAGAGTTACATTTGCCAAACAAAAGGAAAAAGTTATCAAACGGAAACTTTGTGTTAGCTCAATATGTTTTACGGATAAAAAAGTCCAAGCAAAGAGAGCAGCCTCAAAATTTCAGATTGTAGTTGCGATAATTTGACCGGTTTCACTATGCAAACATCTGTCTCACAATTAATTGCAAAACAGTTTCCAGAATTGCCTCATTAACATTAACCAAGTTTCGCTTTGTGGCCACAGAGAATTAAAAGGCCTAATTGGTATGACGATAAGCCGAGAGAAGAACATTAACTGTGTCGTTACCAAATTTACGCTTTGTTTATTTTAAATTATAAAATCATATTTCAGAAATGCTCATCTAAACAGTTACAAAAAATGTAGTCAAAATAGAAGCAAGCAGGCAGGAGAACAAACAAATAAACGTAACTAGAATAAATTTTATTCAAATAGTGCTTCTGTGCAGTGCACAACACCTGCAAAAACACTTACGAGCAACATTTCTTCTCGGTCACTGTCAATTATCAAAATGCAGTCCAATATTTTGTCGCTAATTACGATTGTGATCATCACAGCGATTATTCCCCGAGGAAATAAATGAAAGAACACAGACAAAGCAGTAGTTGTGTTTGAAAGTACAAACAGACAAACTCGCAGACGCAGAGACAGACACAGACACTGCCTAAATGGAAATGTCTGTTTGCACTGCTCTAAATATGCTTTTTAAATTCTTGCAGCGTCTATCTCTCGTCTTCGTTGACTTTAGCTGTCGTCTTCGTTGACCAGGCATAACTAATTAATCTAATTCAAATTCACAACTAATTCATAATTAGACGCACTTTTTCGTCGTGCTTTTTATCGCACGTAAAGCACAAAAGGCAACAAAGAACGAGTGAGCTTCATCATTACAAACAAAACCAACAATTTTTCATTATCTCGATTGTACTCACACTGATAATTTATGTCTTTTGTTAATTCGTTGCAGCATAATTTATTTAATCTTTTTTATTTATTTGACCATTTACCTTTGACTACTGAAACAACAGTCCAGTAGTTAAACTGACTCGACTCAAAATGGCAAACGGCAAACATTGCACGTTCCTAAAAAGAGGTTACGAGTATTTTAGTGCGTCGTAAAAAATAAAGTAAAACCAAATTAGAAAAGGTTTTTTAGTTGATAAACTTTACTTTTCTTCTAAAAACAAACTTGTGCTAGGTTGTTTTACAAGATGTGACTGTAAAACAAACAGTTAAACTTGTAAATCTGGTGATCAGGCAAAATCAAGAAACTTTTAGCAACATAAAAACTATCACAAAATTGTCTGATATTGTTTGAAAAATGATTTCAATGTCGATTTTGCGTTCAAACAGCTTTTTCTAATTGCAGCTGGGCAATAAACTAAAATTAATATCAGCAAAATAATTTTCCATTATACTGGAAGGCATTAAACCTCAAAAAATGTAAATTATTCCTTGAATCTTCGGAATCATTCATCATACTGCTGAAGTAGCTATTGTAGAGGAAGTGCAGTGAAGGAGTACGACTGCTAGCTAGCTTAGCCTCACTTTTTTACTGGCAATGTCACAGGCAGACAGTGTCAGGCGAGTGCTGCTGCTGTTGGCCACTGACCGACCGACATTGACAATCTGGTCACGCGTCGGGTCGCAGGAAAAAGCAACGAGTCACCGAGCAGAAAACAGCAAATTTGGAGAGGGTTTCAGCGCACTTCAGCCACCACCATACAGTCTGTTCTGCTCATCATCACACGACACAGACCTTCTTCTCGGTGGGGCCAATTGAACGCCATTAGAGAGGATGAAGGGACACAGGGGCCCATTATTTATTTCGCCATTTGGCACTGGCAATGGCAATTCCTCATCCCCCTTCTTCCCGAGTCCTCCAGCAGTAGTAGTTCACTGCCCCACTGACTGACCAGTGGTAATTACCTTAATTCGTTATCGCACTACACTAATTTGTCCTCTCCAACCGTGCTACGCACCGAATTGTTGTTAAATACGCCGCCGACTAATCTGCTCAGGTTCAGTAGTAGTACAACACCAAATTTGTGAATATCCTGTTTATCGATTTATGTAGGTTTTTTTCAAAATGAAATGCACAAGAAAACACAAAATGCCCTGCGCTAATGCTCTCTTACAGAGACTCTTTCAGGCCCCCTTTTTAGCTTCGATTAATTTTCAACAACAAAAACCGATAGACTTAAACAAAAAGATTTGTCATCAACTTTGCTGAGCACACATGCACACACGCCCTAAGGGTCGGTGAAGCATGAAACATTGACCATTTTGTGAGCAGCAGCAACAGCAGCAGTGAAGCAATGCACCTTTTTTGTTCTTTCTATTTCATCCATTGAAAAGGAAGGCTGCATTGTCTGTGTGCCCGTGTACTGTTGTGTATGATCTAAGCCTGCTACCCTCCTCAGTAATTGTCATCATTAGCTTTGTACTGCTTGTCTCATTAACGTTTGCTGATCATGCCTGCGGAGCTTAGCTTGTCGACATATGCTTTCCTTTTGTTTATCTTCACTTTAATACGTTCGGGCGTTAGGTTTGAAATAGTAGTATTTTGCTTGTCAGATAAATGCTTTTTAATGTATAACAAATAAAAAAAATTATCTTTAATTATTTGCTAACTGCTTACATCAAAATTTTGATTGAGTGTGTTAGTCAAAAAAATTTTTTTACAAGAAAAAATTATAAAAACTTTAATGAAAATCCTCAAAATAGTTTTCGGATTAGCAATTATCAAAGTTTTATCAGAGTATATTGTGATGGACAAAACTTTTAATACAAATAACCAACTCAAAAAATGCACAAAATATTAATATTTGCAAAAAATAAAGTCGCATCGTCCGGCAGACTCTTGGGAAATCTATGTGTCTGGAAGAAAATGCTCAATGCATTTATTATTCAAAAGTGTTCATGTTCTGAGTTTTAATGAAACGGAATTATTATAACTTTTTGCTGAGAAATAAGTTATATTAACCATTTTGCTATTAATTTGAGTTTTTAAAAAATGTAACAAATAAGGTGGTCACAAAAATTAATACTTTAAGCGTTCCAAGCAGTGTTTTGTACTAGTAATTTTCATAACAAAATGAATGGCAACATAGTTTGTATGAAAAAAACATTTTTAATCAAGCTAATGGTCAGTGTAAAAAGGTAGACTTCTAAATATGAAAAGAGGTTTTTGGCGATAATAGAAATGTTTTCTAAAGTGAAAAGAAGCAGGTGGACAGGTGTGAAAGAATGAGAATCAATGAAAAGATATGACCCTACTGTTATTTGTTGTTGTTGTGGTTGTCCTCCTCTGCCATTAATGCGCCGAAGAGGTGTGAAAGAATCAATTAGCCAGAGACTGGTCTCGTTCCAGTGTTTGGGTGGGAGAAAGTACCACGCCCGCCACTGAGCCAAGAGCTCTCCTCAGTCAGCGGTTGTACTACAATGATTCACAATGAATCACACACACCTGACCATTACTAAACTGTGAGAGAGTGAGAGTGACCAAGGAGACAATGTAAAAGAGCAGCAGATTGTGCTGTTGCTCTTCCTAGGTGCAGTGATTAATTGTGCAATGGTGCGACAATGAGCAGGTAAATAAGCAGCACAGCGGCGGCTGCAGCAGATTGGTGAATAGGCGCTTGTTCTCCTCACTGCCTGTCTGGGTAATAAATAAACAAATTACACTGCCAAGTGTGAGGCTGCCCTGGTGAGGCTGGTGGGACACAAATGAAATCCGTGTTCAGGCGCCATTAGGTGGTGAACAAGCCAGCACCATCGCTACAGCACTACAACCAACAACAATACCATCTCACTGCAAATTAAGTGCTTCTAAGGCGAAAAAGGTTTGCAAAAGATTCTTGACAGCGTAAAAAATGGTTTCTGGCTATTGATAATGGCAGAACTGGCAAGTTGTGAAAAGACTTTTAATTAAAGTGATAATTAACTCTGAGTAGTTTTTTTAAATGGGCAAATACCAATTAAAAGTGTTTTCTTTGTTATGTAGAGCAGCGCACGTGTCACATTTGGCAGAATAAAGCAAAAATTCAATGTGAATCTGCCATACAAAGTTATGTTGTTCATGTTGTTTCCCAAGCAACACTTTTCCTTTTTGCCCAATATCTTATCAGAGGGCAAAGTTGTGAATTACCGCCACCCTTCATTTCTTATCAGCACTGCCAATGACTAAACAACACTCGACCTACCGGACAACCGTTTATTTGCTTACTTTCTCTATTTTTATCCGTTTGACCTTTTGCTCACTTAAAAGCAGTAAAGTGACACACAGCCCCACAGAGAAAGAGAGAGAGAGAGAGAGAGAGAGAGAGAGAGAGAGAGAGAGAGAG
>JAALOO010000591.1_pt1 | contig 31007 bp, 28 predicted proteins | sample 7257641 | NCBI WGS metagenome assembly JAALOO01 (sample SAMN14085613, study PRJNA598686) | mite metagenome | biome: ENVO:01001000; feature: ENVO:01001002; material: ENVO:01001226; isolation source: single female mite from University of Michigan culture on fish food culture... ...
GGTCATCCATCCGCCAACACTTTTCTTGGGTTTTGCCTCGATGATCGTTCCCTTTGCTTACGCAGCAGCAGGATTGTGGACAGGACGTTTTAAAGAATGGATGACACCAGGACTTCCCTGGGCACTATTTGCGGTAATGATCCTAGGAGCGGGTATTATTATGGGTTCATTTTGGGCATACGAAGCGCTAAACTTCGGGGGGTTCTGGGCTTGGGATCCTGTAGAAAACGTATCTATTATCCCATGGCTTACGCTAATAGCCGCAGTACACGTTATGGTGGCCTACCGTAATTCCGGTCACGGTTACTTTACAGCGACTTTCCTTGCTTTAGTAAGCTTTGTACTGGTAATTTATGCTTCGTATTTGACTCGTAGCGGTATTCTTGGTGAAACTTCCGTTCACTCCTTTACCAGTTTAGGGATGTCCGGACAACTGATTGTCTTTAACGTTATCTTTTTGGCGATTATGGTCGCTCTACTGGTATGGCGGAACAAGCAACTTCCCTCTACAAAAAAAGAAGAGGATATTTATTCAAGAGAGTTTTGGATGTTCATCGGAGGCCTAGTGCTTACCGTCGCATGTATTCAAATGATCGCCACTACCTCCATCCCCGTTTTTAACGCGATATTCGGAACAAAGGTAGCCCCTCCAATTGATCCCATCCCACATTACAACAAGTGGCAGGGCGCATTTGCGGTAGTTATTATGCTCTTAACCGCATTCACCCAATTCTTAAAATACAAAAGGACAAATTCCCGAAAATTTTGGGCGGCAATAATTGCTTCCCTAATAATATCACTGTTACTCTCCGCTGCAGTTATATATTTTGCGAGGTTATACACCAACGTCATGTACATCTTACTTACGTTCGCATGTATATTCTGTTTGCTAGTCAACTTACGTATTCTGGGTGATGCTCTGAAAGGAAAATGGCGTCTGGCGGGATCTGCCGTATCACATATCGGCTTTGCACTTCTATTATTAGGAGCACTCACTGCGGCGGCTACCAATGAGGTTATTTCTATAAACGAAAGTAAGTACATTGCTGTACAGAACTTCGGTAAAGAGGGTGATAAATTTTCCGATCCTGGTGAGAACCTTTTCCTAAATGAAAATGAGCCGGTACAAATGGGCGAATACCGCATCACCTATGTTGGTGACAGCGTGGTCGCTCCTAACGTCTATTATAATATTAAATATGAACGTATTGATGAAGAAAGTGGTAAAGTAACCGAGTCATTCATACTAAAACCCTTCGCACAAAACAATCCGGATATGGGTGGTTTGATAGGTACGCCCGCAACCAGGCATTACCTGACACATGACATTTACACGCTAATAACAGCTGCTGCGGCAGATTCGCAACCCCAGCAGGATACTCCTGGAGAAGAAAAAACAGGCTATGAAGAGTACGACGAACCGGCAACCTATCAGGTTAGTGTCGGCGACACGCTGCGCTACAGAAATGGTTTTTACGTCATTGAAGGGGTAAACAAGGATGCTTCGGTTAATAATATTCCTAAAGGCCCTGAAGATCTAGCGGTTGGTTTGAAAATTAAAGTAATTGACAAGGATCAAAAAGAATATAATGCCGAGCCCGTTTTCTTAATCAAAGATGGAAATAGTTACGACTTCAACAAAGATATTGATGAACAAGGTCTGCGCTTCCGCTTTACAAACATTTTACCTAAGGAAGACAAATTGGAAATTATGCTTTATCAAAAACCTCTTCCCGAAAAAAAATGGATTGTATTTAAAGCGATTAAATTCCCTTATATTAATTTCTTCTGGGCTGGTACAATCATTATGACTATTGGCTTTATGATGGCAATATATCGTCGTATAAAAGACCAAAAAATCGTGAAAAAATAAGACTAAACATGGAAATCGTAGTAATAGGAAGCGGCAATATTGCAACGCATCTTGCAAAAGGTTTCCATGAAATAGGCCACAATATCCTTCAAGTTTATAGTAAAAATATAGCCAATGCACATGTGTTGGCTTCCTCAATTTCTTCCTTGGCGACGGATCAAATCAGTCGCATAAATCAGTCGGCCGGCTTATACCTTATCGCGGTAAGTGATCATGCCATTCCAGAAGTGGTAGAGCAGCTTCCACAATCGATTCAAGGAATTGTGGTCCACACCTCTGGCGCAACACCGATGGCAACACTGAGGAAATTTAGGGATTACGGTGTAATTTATCCCTTGCAGAGCCTAACCAAAGACATCGCTAGCAATTTAAAAGAGATCCCTTTCGGCGTGGAAGGAAACAGTGAGCAGACCACAAACACACTTATCACGCAGATGAGCGCATTGTCAACAAAGACATTTAACTGCAGCAGCGCACAGCGGCTTGCATTACATACCGCGGCTGTATTTGCGAATAACTTCAGCAACGCCCTTTTTCAGATTGCCTACGAGATTCTACAATCGGAAAATCTACCATTCGATCTGTTAAGACCAATTATTGCGGAAACTGCACAAAAGGTGCAAGATTATCTCCCTAGTCAGACCCAAACGGGTCCCGCCAAACGGAATGATATTCAGACAATAAAAAGACATTTACAGTTTCTTAGTGAAAACCCACGTTGGCTTAAAATATATCAACAACTAACCGAAGAAATCAGTAGTAAAAGGGATATTTAAGAAATTTTTTACAAAAAAAATAAATCTACTCCGAATACTGTTCTTTTTTCGCTTTCCACTAAATAAGTTCCTAATTTTGTGTTGTCCATCTAATTAATTCTGGGCGATTTATATACAGGTATAACAAGAGAAAACAATTTAAAACACGAGGTTTCCTCCAAAATAAAATTGAACGATCAAACAAACTTATCAAACCACCGTTTTAAAGTAAAACAAGCATAATATTCCCATATCAATCATGGCAGTTAGAAAACTAATTCTCGCGACAATAGTTATCATCAACTTCATCATCCTATCTTTCGGTTTCGTCTTCACGACACAATGGTTCTGGTTGTTGATTGTTCCTTTCCCATTGATGATTTTAGCATTTTATCATAGTTATGCAAGCAAACATGCGATTTTAAGAAACTATCCTATTGTAGGATATTTCCGCTTTTTCTTTGAGAGCATTCGTCCAGAAATGCGTCAATATTTTTGGGAATCCGATACCGATGGACGTCCTTTCAATAGACGTCAACGTTCAATAGTCTATCAACGTGCAAAAAATGAACGGGAAACCGTTGCCTTCGGTATGCAAACAGATCCGCAAACCATCGGTAATGAATGGGTTGCACATTCTGTATTCCCCTGTCATATCGAAAATCATGACCTACGGACCGTAGTTGGCAACATGCACTGTAAACAACCCTACAGTTTAAGCGTTTTCAATATTTCGGCAATGAGCTATGGTGCGCTTAGTAAAAATGCAATTATGGCCCTTAATAAGGGCGCCGCTTTACAGAACTTTGCGCACAATACCGGCGAAGGTGGTTTAAGTCCATACCATACCAATGGAGGCGACTTAATTTGGCAAATCGGCACCGGTTATTTTGGGTGTCGTAATGAAATGGGTATGTTCGATGCTGAACTATTTAGAGAAAAATCAAATCGGCCCTATGTAAAAATGATTGAAATTAAGCTTTCTCAAGGGGCAAAACCAGGTCACGGTGGGATTCTTCCTGCGGCGAAAAATACACCAGAAGTAGCTGCTATTCGTCACGTTGTACCAGGGACCGACGTGATGTCTCCGCCTGCCCATAGTGCTTTTTCTTCGGCAGATGAAATGATTAAGTTTATTCAAAATCTTCGCGAATTATCTGGATATAAACCGATCGGATTTAAAATGTGTATCGGAGATAAGCAAGAATTTATCGATATATGCCATGCCATGCTTACCTCACAGGTCTACCCAGATTTTATCGCAATAGATGGTTCAGAGGGTGGAACCGGTGCTGCACCACTTGAGTTTACCGATAACATCGGAATGCCCCTGTACGATGCATTATCTTTTGTCACCACAACGTTAATAAAGTTCGGACTAAAAAAACATATTAAGCTAATCGTATCTAGCAGGATTGTCACCGGCTTTGATCTCTTAAAGGTAATCGCTTTAGGCGCGGATGCATGCTACAGCGCACGCGGTATGATGTTCGCTCTTGGATGTATCCAAGCTTTAAAATGTAATGAAGACGTGTGTCCTGTTGGTGTTGCCACACAGCAGCCTCACCTTTATAAAGGATTGGATGTCCAGGATAAATACATTCGGGTGGCGCAGTTCCATCGTAACACATTACGGGCAACCGTTGAAATCATGGAGGCCTGTGGGTTCAAAACACTTGATGATGTTTCTGCCGATAAATTCTTCCGTAAAGTAGATAATATCAACACATTAAGCTTTCAAGATATTTATTTTAGAGATACCGGTAAACTGGTTAAAAGCCACAGTGCGTTTGAAGAACAAGAATTTTAAAGTATTTTCCCGTTGCAGAGCAAAGGTTGGCCTTCTGCAACGGATTTATTATTTTAAATTAGAATATAAATGCTCCAGTGTGTCTTTTGCTTTTTGCATCTGTTCATAATTCACCCCTTCTAAGGCTTCCTGGATTGTTCTTTTTGCACCACGCATGCAACCATCTCTTAACTGCCTGCCCTGTTTAGTTAAGAATATAAGATTCGATCTTTTATCTTCTTTATCATTGACACGCATCACCAATTTCAGTTTCTCCAGGTTATTTATCAATCGGGAAATACTTGGTTTGTCCCGGAATGTTAACATTGCAAGTTCTTGTTGTGTTCTACCCTCTTCAATCCAGAGGTAGTATAACAAACTCCACTGTTCGGAAGTAATAATCACACCTTCCTCCTTCAGATTACGTTGTAACCGTCTTCCTAATGCTGCAGACGCTTTCCCTGTCAAAAAAGAGAAAAACTCCTCCGCATATTCAAAATTTGTTGCCATTCGATAGTAATTAGGTTAGTTGTTTATACAAACAAAATAAAAATTGTGTTATTAAGCAAATAAAATTTGATATTAACCTCTTTTTCCGTACTTTCCGTTAATGGAAAATTTTTTACCGGCTCTTCTTATAATTGGTGGCGTAATCTACAAAATCTATTCTGAATATAAAAAAGAACAGGAAAAAGCACGCCGCAGAATTCCGAGCCTTCCTTCTAAAAATGCACCATCAACTCAGAATACACAGCCCATTCCTCCCATCCCTAAGCCTGTCACCGTACAACTTCCAAAAACAGAAGATATCACGCAGAGATATGCCGATAATACCGTTCAGCGTGAAGGTCCCAAAAAAAGTCGAGGTACAAGCCTTACCCCTAAAAAACTGGAACTGGAAGTCTTACCAGATGATAGCCATGAATTTGATCTTCGGCAAGCAATAATTCAAACGGCGATCCTCGAGAGGCCATACAAATCATAGTATTCCCTGTTCGCCAAAGGCAGTCCGGGTATCTTAAATAAAAAAATTGTATAGTTGCTACAACGTAAAGTTATCAGCGTCCTTGAGAAAAGGCAGCTGCTCTCTGGCTTTCACGAGTTCACCAGGGTTTAGTGTAAAAGTATATAAATCTTCGTCTTCAGGTTTATAATAAACGACATCACCGGTTGGGGAAATACACATAGAGCCCCCAGAATAATAAATCTCGTTTCCATCATACCCGACCCGGTTCACGCCGATCACATAAGCCTGGTTCTCTATCGCACGTGCGGGGATAAGCGCGCGCCAATGAGCAGACCGTTTATCTGGCCAACATGCGGTATATACCAGTAAGTCGTAGGATTCTCCCAAATTACGTGACCAAACAGGAAAACGCAGGTCATAGCATACCATCGGACACACCTTCCAGCCTTTCAATTCTAAGACGATCCGCGAATTTCCAGCTGTGAACGATTTATCTTCACCTCCTAAACTGAACAGATGTCGCTTATCATAATGCACAAAACTACCGTCTGCAGACATCCATACAAATCGGTTAAAGTACTTTCCACCTTCCTCCACGATCAAGGTTCCTGCTACAACACATTCATACTTCTTCGCATGTTCATACATCCAATGCATGGTTGGTCCATTCATCGTTTCGGCACACTTCTCAACATTCATCGTGAAGCCGGTATTAAACATTTCAGGCAAAATAATAAGATCAGTCTTTTCTTTTAAGCCTGATAAACGTAATGATAAGTTTTGAAGGTTTTTCTCCGCATTTTCCCAAAAAAGGTATGCTTGAAATACTGTTATCTTTATAGGTTCCCTATCTGCCATGCGTGATTCGCTATTTTCCATTAATTGATGTCTCGACAAATTACTAAAAAAAACGCAAAAGTATTAACTTTTAAAACAATTCTACTGTATGCGGTTTGTTAGCGCCTCTGAAAGCGAAAATAATGCCTGTTTTTTATCGGATGATACATTAATTGCATTCAGTTGCTCGAAAGCTGTCGCTATATACTTGTCTTTTTGCTTGATAGCTAACGATTGTATGTCATATTTCGTATATAACTCTTTCATTTTTTCTACTTTATTCGGTTCAGTTTGTATGGAATCCTTAAGAAGATGATCTAGTAACACTACATCTTGTCCACGCACAAGTTCCTTAAGCTTTGTATAAAGTATTGTCTTTTTATTTGATAAAACATCTCCTCCAACTTGCTTTCCGAACATCCCAGGATCACCATAAACGTCTAATAGATCGTCCTGTAGCTGAAATGCGATACCTATATTTACACCGAAATCATAAAGTAACTGTTGATCACAGGGGTTAGCTTCAGCGATAATCGCTCCCATCTGCAAAGCACACCCGAGTAAAACAGATGTTTTTAACCGTATCATCCCTATGTAAGAATCCACACTAACGCCAGCGAGGTTTTCGAAATCCATATCGTACTGCTGCCCTTCGCACACCTCAAGAGCTGTCTTGTTAAAAAGAGGCAGCAGCGCCCCTAAGCTATCCGCTGGGCACAAAGACAGCTGTTGATAGGCTTTTATTAACAACGCATCACCAGATAATATACCCACGTTATCATTCCACTTTTGGTGCACAGTTGGTTGACCTCGCCGTAAGGGTGCCTTATCCATTATATCGTCATGTATAAGCGAAAAGTTATGAAAAAGTTCAATCGCCAAGCTTGCTGGCAATGCAGATTTTATTTTCTTTTCATCAAATAATTCGGCGCCCATTAGTACCAGCAAAGGACGTATGCGTTTGCCCGATAATGACAAAATATATCGTACGGGATCGTATAAATTAGCAGGTTGATCGGGAAACTTAGTATCTTGTAGAAATTCGTGAAATGCTTTCGCGTGTGCTAAATTTTGAAACATATAAAAAAAATGATTAGCTAAGATACATATTATATTTGTCTCCTTGAGGATAAGGTTAAACCCAAAAACACAGCGTCAGAAGAAAATCAAAAAATCGATAGGTTAAAGTACTTCAACTGGAAATATTATCTTTGTAAAAACCCCTATTCATGCGCATTTTTATCATCCACAATTTCTACCAACACCCCGGAGGCGAGGATGCTGTTTTTCGTCAGGAGGTTGAAGAGCTCTCGAAAAAACACCAGGTAGAAGTGTATAACCCGCAGAATAAAAAAGGGTTAAAGGGCATTCGTCAATTTCTAAGCTACCCTATGAATATCAGTGTCGCCAGAGAGATCATTGCGGCAACAAGTAGGTTTAAGCCAGATATTATTCATATCCATAACCTGCATTATGCCATTGGCCCCTGGGTAATTCGTAAAATAGGGACGTTGGGCATTCCCATCGTAATGACCTTGCACAATTACCGTTTGCTGTGTCCTTCAGCAAGTCTTTTCCATAGAGGTGAAATATTCACCCAAAGCTTAAAAGAAAATTTCCCTTGGACCGCTGTCAGGAAACGGGTTTTGGATGACTCCTTACCCAAGACTTTCCTTACAGCATTTACGTATTGGCTCCATCGAAAGATCGGTACATGGGACAAAGTGTCCCTTTTCATTGTCCTATCAGATTTTGCAAAGCAAAACTTCCGAAAATCGACATTCACAAATGGTAATGTTGACAAGTTCCGGGTACGGCCGAATAGTATTGCAAGCAGTCAACTCGATTTACCGCGACAGAATAAGTTTGTCTACATAGGGCGATTAGCAGAGGAAAAGGGTATTTTACCATTTTTACGTGCTATCGCGCCCTTACAAATTAATATGGAGATTTATGGTAGCGGCCCACAACAAGCGGCGGTAAAACAATTAGAAAAGGAGTATAGTCACATACATTACAGGGGCTTCCGATCTTCAAATGAACTGACCCAAGCCATCGCTCAAGCGGATGCACTCATTGTACCGTCTATTTGCTTTGAAGGCATGCCAATGGCAATATTAGAAGCCTTTGCACAAAGCACACCTGTGCTCGCCAGTAGAATTGGTATTTTAGAGGAAATGGTGTTACCTTTGTATACGGGTCTGCTATTTGACCCCTTCGATCAAAGGTCGATACAGCAAGCCTTACAAAAATGGCTGACACTAGATGATCAAGAAAAAACACAAATAGGCACGAACTGTAAGACTGAATATCAGACAAATTATCGTCTGGATAAAAATATGAACAAACTGTTAGCAATATATGAGGAAGCTATTGCTGCTGTAAAAAACTAAGATATGAGTATTATTATAATGGACAAGCTGAATCTGGCCGCGGAAATTCAAGCACAACTTGAAACCGTTTATGATCCAGAGTTAAAACCAGCCAATATAGTTGACCTTGGTCTAGTATATGAGATCATAACAAAGGAAGATGGTGTTGCTAAAATCGTCATGACCCTAACGGCTCCAGGGTGTCCGGTTGCAGGTGAGCTGATGAATGAAGTGCAAGAGAAAGTTGCTAAAGTTCCTGGCGTCAAAGAATCACTCGTTGAGCTAACATTTGACCCACCATGGACAAAAGAAATGATGACCGAAGAGGCAAAACTTGAACTAGGATTTCTCTAAAGAAGATATCCTTTTCTTCCCTGCTCTCACCAAAGAAGTACGGACTCGGGAATTAGGAGGAACTCGGATTTTGCTGTTGCTCCAACTGTTCTAAAGTTTTACGTGGTTTTATAGCAACAGGATCCTTACCAAAAAGAGCTACCCATAAATTGCGTGACTCCTTTGTCAGTAGTGGCGAAACAATAGACAAGATCAGGACATAAACCACCACAAAAGATTGCAGTACCGGTAGAAGTCCCCCTGCCTTACCTATATTTGCCATGATGATCGAAAACTCACCGCGGGCAGACAATGTAAACCCAATATCGAAAGAGGACTTAGGCTTCCTCCCCGAAAACCGAGCAGCAAAATAACCTGACGCCAAATTCCCAAGAATAGTGACCACCGCTGCTAATGCACCCCATGCTACAGCACCACTGAGTGAATAGAGGTCTATTGATAAACCAAAGCTAAAGAAAAACATAGCCCCAAAAAAATCTCTGTAAGAGGAAATCATCCCTTCGATCTTCTTAATATATTTCGAATCCGCAAAAACTAATCCCGCCATTAACGCTCCAATTGCCTCAGCGACATGAATAGTTTCGGAAAATCCCGCTATAATAAAAAGCAGGCTGAAAATAATAAGAATAAAAAGCTCCGGTGTTTTATCATGCAGCAGCTTATCAATAAGAGGCACCAATTTTCGACCTAAAATCAAAAATGTCAAAATAAAGACAAGGGCTAATAACGACGTGCCTGCCACCGTCCAAAAACTTCCTCCACCGGTAAGAATAAGCCCCGAGAGAAAGGAGATATGCATAGCAATAAACAGATCGTCAAACATGATCATTCCCATGATGATCTCTGTTTCCGCATTGGCCGTGCGTTTGAGATCCGTAAGTACCTTTGCTACAATTGCAGTGGACGAACTGGTCATCACCCCACATAACACCATCTGCTCCTTGAAGGGTAAATTCATCAGCCATCCGATTAATAATCCGGATACAAAATTTAGCAGCACGTAGATCGTGCCTCCGGTAACAATAGATTTCCCGGACTTCATCAGTCGCCCAACAGAGAATTCAAGGCCCAAATAAAACAACAAAAAAAGAACACCCAGGCGGCCCATAAAGTCGATAAAAGGCTTACTCTCGGTAAACGTCAAATCAATCAGACCAAGCTGCGGAGCATGTTCCCCGACCAACATACCCACAATTATAAAGAAAGGAATTACTGAAAACCGAAGCCTGTTGGCTAAAAGCCCAACGACAGCTACTAAAAAAACCGCAATACCAACTTCTAATATAAGTGTAGGTGACAACATAGAATTATATTAATATTTCCTTTAAGAGTTTGATGTTCGATTTCTTACCTGCAACAACAAGCGTAGTTCCAGGAGCAATCCGGTATTCGGGACCTGGATTAATAATGGTCTCCTCATCCCGAATGGCAGCAATTATTGAGGCACCCGTGCGCTGACGAACCCCAAGTTCACCAATGCTTTTATTTACGCCGTCACTAGATTCCCCTACTTTGTACCATTCGATACGTAGATCATCTAATGCAAACTCCATTGTTTCAAGCGCCTTTGGTTTGTACGACAACCCACCGATAATACCAGCGACTTGCCTAGATTCTTCATCCGAGAGCGTCATCACACAGTGAGTTTCGCTGTCTTCATTCTCTGAACGATACAACTCGCGTTTACCATCGTCATGAATGACTACAACCATGTTATCACCTGCCTCAGTCTCGATTTGGTATTTTTTCCCAATCCCAATCAAGTCACTTTCTCTAACTATAGACATAGCACTAAAATTTAATTGATTTCGTATTTAATTCAAATACATTGTACAGTTGAACAAACATAACAAAAAATAAAGACAATTTATACTCTAAAGGCCGCTAGTTACTACGCATTTATATATGTTTTTCGGGTAAAGAAAATAACTTAATAAATTCAGAAATAACTTAATTTTAACCTTTGAGAATCAGCGTAACGACGACATTATTCAAATAGAATGACAAGCTATGAAAGCCAGAGAAATAATCGATGGTCCTTCCCTTCTTACTTTGAGGCGACATCTACAATTTTAAAAGTACCATCTTCGCGTTTTTCCGCCTTACCAATGGCAATACTTTTGGAATGGTAAAATAGATAAACCCAATCTTCTTCTCTACCCTGCTCCCAATATTCCTTACGCAGATCACGGGCTTTACGCCCATCATAATCATACTTTGCAATAAAATTCTTAAAAATCTCCTCTGGCTCTGGCAACACATCGCCTCCAAAAAAATAATGTTCACCACCCACCCTAATATGGAACGCTTGATGGTATGGAGTATGTGCGCCGTTCACTTCGTAAGAAATCTGGTGATTGATTTGTCCATCACCTTCCAGCAACACTAAATTGCCACTTCGCTGTATAACATCAAAGATCTCGGCTTTGTATGATGGATTTTCACCACTAAAAGCATACATCCATTCTTCACGCTGGACATAATACTCCGCATTTGGAAAGGCGATCCTTGCTACGCCATCCTTGAAATCTACCATACCACCAGTATGGTCCTTATGAAGATGCGACATCAAAACATATTTAACATCTTTAGGGGTATACCCCAATTTGCGAATATTTTGGTGAATCAATAGCTCACCACTTTCGTCGCGAAAACCAAGACCTGCATCACAAAGAATTAACCCATCTTCGGCCACAATTAAAAATGGATGAACATGGACGAAAAGTGAACCTTTTCTGGAAAGTGGATCATCTTTGGCGGGATCAAAAGGCACAAAAACCTTCGAGGCGTCAACCGAAAATGAGCCTTCATATAGAGAATATGCTTGAATCATTTTAATTAATTCGTAATTACGTATGTCACAAGTGCTTTTCTTTTCGGCGCCTGTACGCATTAGGTAAACCAATTTACAAAACGTATATTTACACGTTAATACAGCAGCAAAGGTATGCAAAAAAGGTGGGTAGTAAAACCAAAAAATAACATCAAGGAAGCGAATAAATTACGTGAAGAACTAAGCGTAAGTCCAATAATCGCTGATTTACTTCTCCATCGTGGCATCCAAAGCTTTGAGCAGGCAAAATCCTTTTTCCGTCCCTCCCTTGATATGCTTCACGACCCTTTTCTGATGAAAGACATGGATCTAGCCATATCACGTATTGAAAAAGCAATCGGTAATAAGGAGAAAATCCTTATCTATGGTGATTACGACGTGGACGGGACAACGTCTGTTGCAGTCGTATATAGTTTTTTTCGTGATTTTCATACCGGATTAGAATTCTACATCCCAGATCGCTATCTGGAGGGTTATGGAATTTCTACGCAAGGAATCGATTATGCAGCAGAGAATGGATTTTCGTTAATTATCGCATTAGACTGTGGCATCAAAGCAATCGAGAAGATAAATTACGCAAAGAGTAAAAATATAGATTTTATCATCGGGGATCATCATCTTCCTGGTCTCACAATACCCGATGCTGTAGCTGTGCTCGACCCCAAGCGAACAGATTGTTTCTATCCCTACAAAGAACTTTCAGGTTGCGGGATTGGGTTTAAGATAATCCAAGCGTTTATCCAAAAAAATGAAATGGACATGCAGCTTGCATTTCAGTATCTTGACTTGGTTGCTGTTAGTATTGCATCGGACATCGTTCCGATTACAGGTGAAAACAGAATCCTTACCCACTTCGGACTCAAGAAACTAAATACAAATCCCAATTGTGGTTTACAAGCGCTCATTAACTTGTCTTCCAATAAAACAGGACAGTTCTCCGTAAACGACATTGTGTTTCAAATTGGCCCCCGAATAAATGCAGCAGGAAGGATCGAACATGCAAAAGACGCCGTTAAACTTCTGATTTCTAAATCTGTACAGGAAGCTAAAGATTTTTCAGAAACTGTAGACGATCAGAATAATTTACGTAAAGATTTTGATTTAAAAATTACCGAAGAAGCGCTTGATCTTATCAATAGCAATGAGGTACTCCAGCATCGAAAATCGACCGTACTGTTTAAAGAAGATTGGCATAAGGGCGTCATTGGGATTGTCGCTTCCCGGTTAACCGAAAAGTACTACAGGCCAACGGTAATACTCACACAAACAAATGGACATATTGCCGGCTCGGCACGCTCGGTACTCGGTTTTGACCTCTATGAAGCCTTAAGTGAATGCAGTGACCTGCTGGATCAATACGGTGGACATAAATATGCAGCTGGTTTAACCATGAAGCGAGAAAACGTACCGGCTTTTCAAGAAAAATTTGAGCTAGTGGTGAGCAGCAATATCAAACCTGAGATGCTTCAGCAGGAGGTTCAAATTGAAGCCAATATTCTGTTAAAAAATATCGACAGTAAATTTCATCGTATATTAAAACAGTTTCAACCACATGGCCCGCAAAATGACGCTCCTATTTTTGTTTCAAAGAACGTAACGGGCTCTGGCTTTATCGTAGGAACCAACCATATAAAAATTGCTGTAGCTCAGCAGGACTCCCCACAATTTGAATGTATTGGCTTTGGTTTAGCCTCGTACATAGACCATATTAATGCTGGACTTCCTTTTGATATATGTTATACCCTTGAAGAAAACAATTGGCGAGGCAAAAAGAATTTGCAATTAAATATCAGAGCAATCCGATATTAAAAATATATTTGTAAGTAAACCATTACATAAATGATATTAAAGGCTGAACATTTAATCAAGAAATATAAACAACGAACTGTTGTGAATGATGTTTCTTTCCATGTGGAACAAGGGGAGATTGTCGGATTGCTTGGTCCTAATGGTGCCGGAAAAACAACATCGTTCTATATGATCGTTGGTCTTATTAAGCCAAACGGTGGCCATGTATACCTCGATGAACAGGAGATCACACAGGACGCCATGTTCCAACGTGCACAAAAAGGTATTGGATACCTTGCTCAGGAAGCGTCGGTTTTCCGAAAGTTATCAGTTGAAAACAATATTTTAGCGGTCTTGGAGATCCACTACCCCAATAAAGAAGAGCGGTTAGCGAAACTAGAAGAATTACTCACCGAGTTCAGTCTGCATCGTGTTCGTAAGAATCGTGGTGATCTACTTTCGGGAGGTGAGAGGCGCCGTACAGAAATTGCGCGCGCCCTAGCAGCAAACCCGCACTTTATCCTACTCGATGAACCGTTCGCCGGGGTCGATCCTATAGCCGTAGAGGAAATCCAAACAATTGTTTCCAAATTAAAACGTAAGAATATTGGCGTACTGATTACGGATCATAATGTTCAGGAAACACTTTCCATTACCGATCGAGCATACCTGCTTACTGAAGGTAAAATAATGCTGACCGGAACCCCGGAGGAAATTGCCGATAACGAACTAGCTCGTAAATTCTACCTCGGACGGCACTTCGAGCTAAGACGTAAAAAATTATAAACTTAAAAACACGTTGCCTGCATACTGATGGAACTATTAAATTCTTTATTCACATGGTTAATGAAAAAGCGGATACACCAAATTGAGCTTTTCATGAAATACCCCCATGATGTGCAGGATGAATGGTTTCAAAGTCTTATTACTACAGCCGAGGCAACAGAGTGGGGTAAGAAGTACGACTACAACAGTATCCTCACTCCAGACACCTACAAAGAACGTGTGCCTATCCAAGATTACGAAGACATTAAGAGCTATGTGGACCGTATGATCGAAGGGGAACAAAATTTGATCTGGCCAACGGATATTAAATGGTTTGCTAAATCCTCTGGTACGACCTCTGATCGATCCAAATTTATCCCCGTGAGTATGGAAGCGTTAGAAGATTGTCATTTTCAGGGTGGAAAAGATATGCTTTCTATCTATTTTCACAACAGACCCGAAAGCAAGATGTTTTCAGGAAAATCAGTGGTCATCGGTGGGTCATCTCAAATAAACAATTTCAACCCCGATTCCTATAATGGAGATCTCTCATCAATCTTATTACGGAACCTTCCATTTTGGGCCGAATTAAAGCGTACGCCAAACTTGGAAGTGACGTTGAATCCGAATTTTGAAGAAAAGATAGAGCAGATAGCGCAAATAACAATTAAGGAAAATGTCACCAGCTTGGCAGGCGTACCCACCTGGAATATAGTCATGGCTCAGCGCATACTAGAGATAACAGGAAAAGACAATCTCTTGGAGGTATGGCCCAATCTCGAATTCTATAGCCACGGCGGTGTTAGTTTTAAGCCATACCGTGATCAGTTCAAACAACTGATTCCATCGGCAAGTATGTATTACCTTGAAAACTACAACGCATCTGAGGGATACTTTGGAATTCAAGATCGTCCGGATGCCGACGACCTTCTTTTGATGTTGGATTACGGAATATATTACGAATTTTTACCCGTGGAGCATATCGATCAAGAGCATCCCCAAACACTTCGACTCGATCAGGTAGAAATCGACAAGAACTATGCATTGATTATTTCTACCAACGCAGGCTTATGGCGATATAAAATTGGCGACACCATAAAATTCACAAACCTCGCTCCTTACCGATTCCAAATTTCAGGGCGTACCAAACAGTTTATTAATACATTTGGAGAGGAAGTCATCGTTGATAATGCAGAGCAAGCTTTACAGATCGCTTGTCAAAGCACAAGTGCCATTATCAAGGACTACACGGCTGGACCAGTATATTTCAAAGATAAACAAGCTGGTGCGCACGAGTGGATCATTGAATTCGAAAGGCAGCCGTCTAACTTTCATGACTTTTGCGAAAAGCTTGACCACGCCTTGCGCGAAATAAACTCCGACTATGATGCCAAACGGTACAAAAACATGGCTTTGAGTGCACCGGTCATTCATAATGCCCCACAAAAAACATTCTATAATTGGATGAAATCGCGTGGTAAACTTGGAGGTCAAAACAAAGTACCGCGATTATCAAATGACAGAACCTATCTGGAACCCTTATTACAGCAATTTCAGCTTGCGGATAAACATTAGTTTTAACACCTATTTTTATTAAATTATTCGCTTCTCAATAGCTATTACTACTTTTTTTTCTAAATTGCACATTCTTAAATTTTAATGTGATGAGCGATACGAATAGCTATTCAATTCGCGTAGAGCCAACAAAACAATCAAGACTCTCGCAAGTAGATTTCAACAATCTAAAGTTTGGTCAAATCATGTCTGACCACATGTTAGTTGCAAACTATGATAATGGCGCATGGACCGACGTCTCCATCGTCCCTTATGGAGACCTGCTGATAAGCCCGTCAATGTCATCGCTTCATTATGGACAGGCAATATTCGAAGGTATTAAAGCCTACAAATTTGCTGACGATACAGTCAGTATCTTTCGCCCAGATCAAAACTGGGAACGCTTTAACAAGTCCGCAAAACGTCTACAAATGCCTGAGGTTCCCAAAGAACTATTTTTAGATGGCCTAAAACAACTACTTAATGTTGATAAACAATGGGTACCATCAATTGACGGAACATCCTTATATATCCGTCCTTTCTTATTCGGAACAGAACCCGCATTAGGTGTACACCCATCGGCAAGTTATAAATTTATCATTATTACATGCCCTGTAGGTGCATATTACAGCAAGCCGATAAGCTTGAAAGTAGAAACATATTACACGCGGGCAGTAAGCGGGGGAGTTGGATTCTCCAAAAATGCAGGTAACTATGCGTTATCTTTATACCCGACACAGCTTGCAAATGATGAAGGGTATGATCAGATTATGTGGACAGATGCCGCAGAACACAAATACATCGAGGAAGCAGGAACGGCAAATCTTATCTTTCGTATAGGGGATAGCATCATCACCCCACATGTTGAAACCATTTTACATGGTGTTACCAGACGTACAATAATGGAACTAGCAGAGAAATGGGGATATACCATTGAGCAGCGGAACGTATCTGTTGCCGAGCTCATCGAGGGCATAGAAAACGGCACCGTATCAGAAGCCTTTGCTGCCGGAACTGCTGCGACAGTTACCCACATCTCCCGCATTGGGTTTGAAGGAAAAGATTACGAACTTCCCCCTGTTGAAGGACGTGAGTTCTCCAATAAGGTGCTTGATTATCTAAATCAACTTCGGTACGGTAAAGTAGATGATCCTTTTGGATGGAACTTTATTGTATAACAATGTCCGAACAAATCCTCACTAAAAAGTAGTGAGGATTTGTTTCCAATATCCTTAATCCACCCCATCTTAAGATCTCTAACTTTAGAAACAAAGTTAAGAGGTAAAATCCCCTCGATGTAGATATTCGATAGGGTCAGTCAGAAGATCCAGCAATATGAACCAAGACGGCATCCCAATCTGATGGTGTAAACCACTTCGTGTTTCCATGCTTTTTAAACCAGGTGATCTGCCTTTTAGCATACCGTCTGGAATTTTGTTTTATTAACGACACAGCCTCCTGCAGACTATACTTTTCATCAAAGTAGTCGAAAATTTCTGCATAACCCACTGTGCGCAGAGCAGGTTCTTCTCTATAAGCGACTAGCTGCGCTACTTCCGCTAGTAAGCCCGAAGCAATCATCAAATCTACTCGTTTGTTAATTCGGTCATAAAGTTCCGAACGTTCCATATTCAATCCAAGTGTAACGATCTGAAAGTCGCGCTGGATCCTTACGTGATTCTGAAAATCCGAAAAGGGTCTTCCCGTGGTCTCAAAAACTTCAATTGCACGAATGATACGCTGCGGATTATGAATATCGGCACTTCTAAAAAATACGGGATCAATTTCTTTTAATCGTTCCTGCAGGGGGGCTATGCCCTGTTCACGGAAAATTCTATTTAAAGCCTCGCGAACCTCTGGCGGTGCTTTTGGCAGTTCATCGAAACCTTCGCACACTGCACGTACAAATAAACCCGAACCGCCAACCATAATTACCTCGTCGTGTTTTTGAAACAAGTTGGTTAGCAGCGCCAAGGCCTCACGTTCAAAGTCACCAGCAGAATATTTCTGGGCTATGGAATGAGAATTGATGAAGTGATGTTTAGCCATCGAGAGCTCCGTCGGACTCGGCTTGGCCGTACCCACCGACATTTCTTTGTAGAACTGTCGGGAATCTGCCGAGATAATCTCCGTCTTAAAGTGTTGCGCTAGCCGTATCGCGAAAGTCGTTTTTCCCACCGCTGTCGGCCCAACAACAACGATCAATTTCTTTTTATTTTCTACCATCCCATTGCAAAAAAATACCTTAAGCTCTACGCTTAAGGTACCAATATATAACTTTAACTACTTTAACTGTAATTAATACTCGTCTTCCATACCATTGGACTCTTGTTTTCCATCTTCTTGCCCACTCGTATCATCATCTTCATCAAACATATCCAATTCATCATCATCAACCCCATATTCCGTTTCATCAACCGTAATCTCTTCTTCATCATCGATGTCCTCAAGCCCGGTACTCAAAGGGAAATTGGATGCTGCTCCACTCTTGGGTGCCTCTCCTACTCTTTTGCTGACAAAAGGATACTCCTTACCGTCCTCTTCCTTTAGAATTTTAATAAGCTCTACATGAAATTCATATGGCCGATCGAAATTATATATGTAGTAAAATTTTTGATGTGGGTCATCAATAAACTTACTCAACCTCACATCCTCCACCTTAAGAATACCATTTTCAATTTTAAGGGGCGAGGGCATCAAGCCTATTTCCGTTCCTTTTTTCCACTGATCATTACTCACATAGAATGATGAACTTACATCTGATTTGTATCCTGTTGATTGATGAATTGCATTATGAAGTTCTAAAAAGGTCCCTTTAGAGGGCATATCAATTTCCCGATAAATATCTTCATAATCCTCAAAAGTTACACGAAATCTGTAAATAGCCATTCTTATCTTATCTATAATAAATTGTTTTATACGCCCATATTGAAGACGGACATCGTTTGTTTCGCGCGCCGAAAATAAACGCGGTATAAAAATACAATATTTTTTAAATACTTAAAGTACTTCATTTTTCTTAGGCGATAATCCGAGGCTCGTTCCTTTTTCACGAACAAATTCAAGTGCCTCATCACGGGTATTGGTAATATCTCCTTCTAAGATCGCCTCGCGCATCGCATTCTTTATCGTACCAACAACACGTCCTGGTCCGATTTCAAACAAAGCCATAATATCTTCTCCTGAAACCGGAGGTTGCCAATTCCTAATACGATCTCTTTCCTCTACATCCTTTAACTTCTGCTTGACAAGTTCAAAATTATCTCGGTATTTACGTTTTTTGTATTCGTTTTTTGTTGTTACGTCAGCGTGGCATAAGATCATTAGGGAATCGGTGTCGTCTCCGGCTTCAAAAAGTAACCTTCGGACAGCCGAATCGGTAACAATATCTTGTGCCAGAACAATTGGTCTAAGATGAAGTTGCACCATCTTCTGCACGAATTTCATCCTGTCATTTAATGGAAGTTTCAATTCAGAAAAGAGTTTGGGCACCATCTTGGCTCCCCGATCTTCATGACCATGGAAGGTCCATCCTACACGTTTGTCAAAACGCTTCGTGGCAGGCTTGGCGATATCGTGCATGATTGCTGCCCATCGTAACCATAGGTCTTGGGTATCTATACAAATGTTATCAAGCACCTCTAAAGTATGATAAAAGTTATCTTTATGCCCCTTCCCGTCGATAATATCTACGCCATATAGGTTGTCCATCGCAGGGAAGATATATTTTAATAACCCCGTATCAAAAAGATAGCGAAAACCAATAGATGGTTTATCACATAAAATAATCTTATTGAGTTCATCCGTTATTCGCTCCTTTGAAATTATAGCTATACGTTCCGCATTATCCGAAATTGCCTGAATAGATTTGATGTCAATCTTAAAATTCAACTGTGTGGCAAAACGAATTGCGCGCATCATACGTAGAGGATCATCCGAGAATGTTATATTGGGATCTAAGGGTGTTCTGATTACTCTATTTTTAATATCTTCAAGCCCATTAAAAGGGTCCACAAGACTTCCAAAACGATCTCCATTCAAGCAGTAAGCCATTGCATTGATGGTAAAGTCGCGTCTATTCTGATCATCTTCTAGCGTCCCATCTTCCACGATTGGATTACGGGAATTTGACCTATATGATTCTTTCCGTGCGCCCACGAATTCAATATTGATATTATCGTAAACGAGCATTGCGGTACCGAAATTTTTGTACACCGCAACCTTTGTATTTAATAGCTCACCAAGTTTTGTCGCAAACTCTATCCCACTACCAACAACAAGAATATCCACATCATTTTTGAATGGACGGCCCATGATTCGGTCACGAACATACCCTCCAATAACATAACAGTCAACGTGTCTATTATCCGCTAAATCTCTGATCTTTTGAAATATAGGTTGTTGTAAATTTTCTTGCATGACAAACTACTCTCGGGAAATCCCCTTAAAAAAGACAAAAATAAGGATTATTTCCAACAATATAGCATCATGTCCCCCACAAGAGGAAAGGGAAAAGTATTAGTCTCGATCTTTCGACAGGCGTCGGAATGCCAATGGATTGACTGTAAGTTCCGCTTGTTCACGTCGACGTTCTACAATATGAAGCGCCGAGAATAGCGCCTCCAAAAATGATTCATGCGAGGCCAAATTCTTTCCAGCAATATCATAACCAGTACCATGGTCAGGAGAGGTGCGCACAAACGGCAGCCCTGCTGTATAATTTACGCCTTTTCGCGAAGCTATGTGTTTAAAGGGGATCAGCCCTTGATCATGATACATGGCCAATATTCCATCAAATTTTGTATAGGTATTTCCTGAAAAAAAGCCATCTGCCGGATAAGGTCCGAAACAAAAAGCTCCTTCTTGATTGGCCTTCTCTATCGCTGGTCGTATGATTTCTTCATCCTCAGTCCCGATTAATCCCTTATCGCCAGCGTGCGGGTTTAACCCTAGCACAGCGATCTTGGGTTTCTGTATCCAAAAATCACGAATTAGACTTTCCTTCATCATACGAACTTTATCTATAATCGCTTGTTCGCTAATGTTTGACGCAATCTCTTTTACAGGAATATGCCCTGTGACAACACCGACACGTAAATCATCTGCGACCATGAACATCAACACATCTGAAGATTCCGCTTTCTTTTGTAAATACTCGGTGTGACCTGGAAAAGAAAAACCTTCCTGTTGGATATTACTCTTATTGATTGGCGCTGTTACTAAAGCGTCAATTTTCCCAGCCATAAGATCATCTGTCGCCCGCTCTAGTGAAAGAAAAGCATATTTACCCCCTATTTCATTCTGCTCGCCCAAAGTAATCTTTACATCTTCTTGCCAGCAATTAATCATATTGGGTCTTTTGGTATTCGCCTGATCCGCAGAATTAATGACGTGAAAACTAAAATCTTGCACACCTATAGCCTTGCGATGAAATGAAGCTACTTTTGTATTACCATATACAATTGGAGTAAAAAAATCCAACACACGATTATCCATCAATGATTTAATAATCACCTCTAGCCCAACTCCATTAATATCCCCTACAGTAATTCCAATTTTTAATTTTTCACTCATTGTTCGAAAGCTTTGAATCAAAACTACAAAAATTTAGGCTAATAATTGGGCTTTGAACAATGCATTGCGATTATTCTATTTTTCTTTTTCTGGAATAAACTGCTTCTCTCCTTTGTCATCTAGATAAAACTTTTTGTTCTGTCCATCAAGAAAAACATCAAAACCGTTATGCTTTTCGCCAGTAGGCTTGTCGACCACCTTTTTTGCATCTACTTTCTTATCTTTCTTGGTGAAAGCACCTGAGTCTGGAATTCCAGGCATTTTATTGCTGGGTGGTACCACCGGCGTGTTTTTTATCGGCATCTTCTTGGGTTTAGTGTCCTGCGCATAAACAGCGCCTACCGACAGTAAAGAAACCGCAGCTACTGTAGCTACGAAGTTTCTAAAGCTAACTGAATTTTTCATAATCGTATATTTAAGCTTACAAAATATAAAATCCGCAAATTCAAATCCAAAACACCCATATTATCAGATAGTTAAATTTTATTTTCCCATATCATTTTATTGGTTAAAATTGTACGCTTAAGTTAAAAATGAGCTACATATATTTTCTTCGATATCAAACGATAGTACACATCCGAAGAAAAATGACTCGTTTTAAAATGTTATCTTTGCAAAAACAGATCACATGAGCACCGTACGCGCAAAAAAACACCTAGGTCAACACTTTCTGAATGATAAAAATGCAGCAGAAAAGATTGTGAATGCACTAGATCCCTCATTAGGCTTCGATACGGTGTTAGAAGTTGGACCAGGGATGGGCGTATTATCAGATTTTCTTCTTCAAAACCAGTCATACAAAACATGGCTTATCGACGTAGATGAGGAGTCGGTAAATTACCTTGCAGATAAATACCCTCAACTTGAAAAACGTTTAATCCATGGAGATTTTCTAGCATTAGATTTTGCTGCCCATTTTGGACCTAAGATAGCCGTAATTGGAAACTTTCCCTACAATATCTCTTCACAAATACTGTTCAAGATACTCGAGGACCGAGATCGGGTTATACAAATGACGGGGATGTTTCAAAAAGAAGTAGCAGAACGGTGCGTAGCAAAACCTGGAAATAAAGAATACGGCATCCTGAGTGTCTTTTTACAAACCTATTATGATGTTCAGTATCTTTTTACTGTCAAAGCAGGTGCGTTCACTCCCCCACCAAAGGTACTTTCAGGAGTGATAAAGATGACAAGGAACACCCGCGCAACATTAGACTGTAACGAAAAACTTTTTTGGCGAGTCGTAAAAGCCGGTTTCAATCAAAGACGCAAAACATTACGAAACGCGCTTTCGGCCGTCGTCCCAAAAGACCGTATGAGTGATAATCCATTATATGAATTACGTGCCGAACGATTAACCGTTGAAAATTTCATGGAGCTGACACGTGAGATTGATCTTGTACTTTGATAATTACAGGATATGGGAACCACTGATATAGCAATCATAGGCGGCGGGGTCGCCGGTTTAACAGCCGCTATAGCTCTTCAGAAGGTTGGCATAACCGCCAACATATACGAACAATCAACAGCCTTGCGGGGTATCGGCGCTGGGTTTGGTTTGGCTGCAAACGCCATGCACGCATTAGACATTTTAGGACTTCGTGAAGGGGTTGAAAAAATAGGCCATTTCCTCCCCTCTTATAATATCCTTGACCAATACGGCGATACCCTTGCCTCCCCGAAAACAGAACAGATTGGCACCTATTATAAACAAAGAAACTTTGCTTTACACCGTGGAGAACTACACAGTTTTCTGCTCGCAGAACTCACCAAGCAACAAGTCATACTAAATAAACAAGCCATCTCTTTTACGGAGAATGCAGATGGAATACTTGTTTATTTTTCTGATGGAACCTGCGTCCACACAAAGTCCTTAATTATTGCAGATGGTATTCATTCGAAATTACGTCAACAGCTACTGCCAGAAGCAAAGCCGCGCTACGCGGGGTATGTTTGTTGGCGTGCGGTTATCGACAATCAAGGTATCGATTTAACCTCCTCATATGAAACCTGGGGTAGTAAAGGACGCTTTGGGATGACTCCGTTAGTCGGCAACAAAATATACTGGTACGCATGTATTAATGGAAAATATAACGATCCCACTTTAGCGAATTTCACTGTGGAGGATTTACGCGAACATTTTACCGACTATCATCAACCAATTCCCAGCATATTGAACAACACGATGACCGAACAGCTGATTTTTAGTAATATCATGGACATTAAGCCCTTAAAAAATCTCGCTTTTGATCGTATATTATTAATCGGTGATGCCGGACATGCAACGACACCAAATATGGGACAGGGTGCATGTCAAGCGATTGAGGATGTTGCCGTACTCTATGACGAGCTGCAAAGATCTACCACTATGTCAGCGGCTTTTCAAAAGGTTTCTAAGCGCCGGGTCGCACGAACTCGCTATATCACCGATACCTCAAGACAAATTGGATGGATTGCGCAGTGGGAAAATAAGCCGCTGATTCAAATACGAAATTTTCTCATGCGTAACATGCCGGAGGGTATGAAACAGCTACAACTCAAAAGATTATTAACGGAAGATTTTACTGCAATTAAATAACAGCCTGTGAACACACATATACTCATCGTCGACGATCTCCACGAAATATTATTGGAACGACTTAAAGCCAACAATATCCCATTCGACTATCGGCCTGATTTTTCGAAAGCAGAGGCAAGCGAAGTAATTGATCAATATACGGGTCTTGTTATTCGATCAAAATTTCAAGTGGACAGCCATTTTATTGATCTTGGATCCAATCTACAGTTTATAGCACGAGCAGGTGCGGGAATGGACAATATTGATGAAGCCTATGCACAAACAAAGAATATTGTTCTTTTTTCCGCAAATGAAGGTAACTGTGATGCTGTTGGTGAACACATGATAGGCATGCTCCTAGGGCTTATGAACAATCACAACCGTTCGTATGCGCAAATTACGCATGGAATATGGGAAAGAGAAGCTAATAGAGGTTATGAATTAAAAGGTAGGACGATTGCCCTTATTGGATATGGTCACAATGGGCAAGCTATGGCGAAAAAGCTATCGGGATTTGATGTTAAAGTGATTGCGTACGATAAGTATAAAACAGGGTTCACAGATGCCTATGCGCAAGAAGTATCGATGGAAGAAGTGGTCCGCCAAGCGGATGTATTAAGTTTCCACATCCCATTAACCAGAGAAACAGAAGGACTCGTTAACGACGAATATTTGTTCCATTTCCGAAAGCCTTTTTTTTTCTTAATGGGTGCGCGCGGTGGTATTGTTGAGATGCCCGCAGTTCTAAAAGCCCTCGATCAAGGAAAAATTCTAGGTGCTGCATTCGATGTACTTCCTGTCGAAAAGTTCCCCCTGCTGGCCCAGCAAAACTGGTACAACAGCCTTATCACACGAGAGAACGTGCTCCTCAGCCCACATGTTGCAGGATGGACCTTTGAAAGCTATTTTAAATTATCAGATATTCTTGCCGACAAAATCATCACGTTTACACAAATAGAAAAATAGATATTGCGACAGTGATAAATTGCACAACTAAAGCGAAGTCAAGCAAATAAGCATAGTGGTAGCGCTCAGCGTTACGAAATACAACAGTTTTGAGCAGAAGCGCTACACCGATATTTGTTACCAAAATACCAATTTTAAGCGCTAGGGAAAATGGTGTTAGCAAAATAGCAATACTATGCAGTAGGAGTAAGAAATAGCATAGGCGAATAGCTTTAACAGCACCGATCATATTCGGAATTGTTTTAAGATGATAATAGGAATCTTGTTTGATATCACGAATATCAAAGGGTAAAGTGCAAATGATCAGAAAAACAAACTTAAGACAAAATAAACTAACCAATTTTATCACATCGGGTTGCCATCCATTCAAGTAGAGCTCATAGGCCGGAAAACATACCGAGCTCAAAACCCAGACGAGTGCAATATGAAAAATTTTCACTCCCGGCAGTTGGCGCAGGCCAACCCATTTATTATTATACGGAAAAAATGGGAACGAATAAGCTACACTAACAATACCAATTCCGGCCAAAAAGAATAAACTTAATAAGTGAATCTCTCGAACAGCAAGAAGCAGACCGATAAGCGCCAGAGCGCTGTTTACCCACAGAACCCACTCGTTTTCAAACACCCATCTTGTTCGTAAATATGCTGATTTCGATGGATCTTTGGGTTTAGAAAGCCACAAACTGAAATTATATAATAGCAGGGTAGCCGTCCCCTCTATGACGATGATTGGCCAATCGAACGTCGTTTGAAAAAAAAAATAGGTAAGTGCACACTGAGCCATTGCAGCAGCAGCGATCAGTAGATTGGTGTGGACTAGAAAATAGTAAGTCTGCTTAAATATTTTCACAAAATAAAGTTAATGATAGTTATCCAAAAGCGTACTAATGTGATTCAATTTGCGTTTTTAAATTGATAATGATGGCAAAAAAAGTTAAATTAGCTAATCAATATTCAATACAGACACAATATAATAAAAGCGTGTCTTCATTGAATAACAAAAAATATAAATTATTGTTACCCACAGATGAACCTACAAATTAAAAGTTTTGAAGAATATCAAGACGCATACAAATATAGCGTCGAAAATCCATCCGCTTTCTGGGGAGAAATTGCAGAAAACTTCTTCTGGAAACGGAAATGGACGAATGTGTTAGATTGGAATTTCACTGAACCCAATATAAAATGGTTTGAAGGTGGTAAATTGAACATTACCGAAAATTGTCTTGACCGTCATATTTATAATCTTGGAGATAAACCCGCAATAATTTGGGAGCCTAACGATCCAAATGAAGCTCATCGAATACTCACTTACAAACAGCTTCTTAATAAAGTAGAAACGTTTGCGAACGTTTTAAAGAACAACGGCGTAGCAAAAGGAGATCGGGTATGTATATATCTACCAATGGTGCCTGAATTAGTTATCGCTGTCCTTGCATGTGCACGTATCGGTGCTATTCATTCAGTTGTGTTTGGTGGCTTCTCTGCCCAGTCGATTGCCGATCGGATTACAGATGCCGAATGTAAGTTGGTAGTGACCTCAGATGGCGGCTACCGGGCGGGAAAAGTCCTAGAGCTCAAATCAATTGTTGACGATGCACTAATGCAATGTAAATCTGTTGAACGAGTAATCGTATTAACCAGAACACGCACCCCGGTTTCGATGATTAAAGGCCGAGATGTATGGTGGGAAGACGAAATAAAGAAAGTAGAAACACAAGGAAGTCCAGCCTGTCCAGCAGAAGAAATGGATTCGGAAGACCCTTTATTCATATTATATACATCCGGTTCTACTGGTAAACCAAAAGGAGTCGTTCATACGACAGGTGGGTACATGGTTTATACCGGTTATACGTTTTCAAATGTATTCCAATACCAGCCTGGAGAGGTTTACTTCTGCACCGCAGATATTGGATGGATAACAGGACATAGTTATATTGTATACGGCCCACTATCGCAAGGAGCAACTTCACTTATGTTCGAAGGAACTCCAACCTATCCCGATGCTGGACGTCTATGGGATATTGTAGATAAATTTAAAGTCAACACACTATATACGGCTCCTACCGCCATACGGTCTTTGATGGCTTTTGGAGATGAATTTCTTGAGGGTAAAGATTTAAGCAGCATCACCAAATTAGGATCTGTAGGAGAACCTATAAATGAAGAAGCATGGCATTGGTATAGTGAAAAGATCGGGAAGGGTAAAGCTCCAATAGCCGATACTTGGTGGCAGACTGAGAATGGAGGTATTCTGATCGCACCAATGGCAGGTATTTCACCAACAATTCCAGGTTATGCTATGTTGCCGCTACCTGGTGTTCAACCCTGTCTGATGGATGAAAATGGTAATGAGATAGAGGGCAATGATGTGACGGGGAACCTATGTATTAAATTCCCGTGGCCTGGCATGCTACGCACAACTTGGGGAGACCACGAACGTTGCAGACAAACCTATTTCGCGACCTATGAAAATAAATATTTTACGGGTGATGGATGCTACCGAAATCCGGATGGTTATTATAAAATTACGGGACGTGTAGATGATGTATTAAATGTCTCCGGACACCGTATTGGAACTGCAGAGGTAGAAAACGCGATTAACATGCACTCTGATGTAGTAGAGTCCGCAATTGTGGGTTATCCACACCCAGTAAAAGGACAAGGTATATATGCATTCGTGATCGCAAATCATCATATCGATGAAGACAGTACTCGTCAAGATATTTTACAAACAATCACCCGTCTTATTGGCGCGATTGCAAAACCGGATATAATCCAGTTTGTTTCGGATTTACCCAAAACACGCTCTGGTAAAATAATGCGCCGTATTTTGCGTAAGATCGCCGGAGGCGAAATCGATAGCTTAGGGGATACCTCGACGCTACAGGATCCGACAGTAGTCGACGCAATTATTAAGGGGTCTGAGAATCTTGCCGCTAAATAAAAGCTGATCGCTAGACGAAGCGCAACACAACCGGCACGATAAGTCTAATGTTGTGTTGCGCTTATTATTACCCTTTCCTGTGCGTTTTGACAACCCCTAGTGCCTACCTCTCCAAGCACTCACCCTCAATAGACCAAGTTTACTGAATGTAAAAAAAAGAATTCACATAAGATAAATACGCCCATTTTTATAATTAAATTCGTATTTTTATGGCTTTTCCGACATTAATTACATTATTAACACTGCATGCTATTTACTGTTTTAACAGGATTAATAACATCAAGCCTTCTTATACCTTTTGGCAAGTTTATTAAGACGAAATGGAGCATTTTACTCCCCTTAATCCCTGTTATTTTATTCTTATATTATCTACTTCAGCTTCCGGCTGTTGTACTTGGAAGTAATACCCTGCAACATGTTAGTTGGGTCCCCTCTTTAGGATTAAATCTGGATTTCAAACTCGACGGACTCTCCCTTTTATTTGCATTACTAATCACAGGTATCGGGACTGCGATATTCTTTTATGCGCGCACCTACCTCAAAGGTCACCCCTACTTTGATCGTTTTTTTGGCTATTTACTGCTATTCATGAGCGCAATGCTCGGCGTCGTATTATCCAATAATATACTAAGTCTTTTCGTTTTTTGGGAATTAACGAGTATCAGTTCTTTTTTTCTTATCGGTTTTAATAACGAAAATAAAGATTCGCGAAGCAGTGCAGTTACAGCCCTTAGCATTACTGGGCTTGGCGGATTCTTTTTACTCGCTGGATTGATATTGATGGGAAACATTGCGGATACTTATGTAATTAGCGATTTGGTCACGAAACGCGAGGTAATAATCAATCATCAACTGTATCCGTTAGTTATCGGCTTATTGTTTATAGGTGCTTTCACAAAATCAGCACAATTTCCTTTCCATTTCTGGTTACCTGGCGCGATGAAAGCGCCAACCCCAGTGTCTGCTTATCTGCACTCAGCGACTATGGTAAAAGCGGGTATATACCTGCTGGCGCGTTTCACGCCGGCGTTAGGAAATACAACATATTGGAATACAACACTGATGATTGTTGGTGGCTTTACAATGCTTATGGCCGCGATTCATGCCTTATTCCGAACTGATCTCAAAGCGATTTTAGCCTATTCTACTATCGCAGCACTCGGTATGCTCACCTTCTTATTAGGAATGGGAACAAAAGAAGCTATAATCGCTGCCAGCGTATTTCTTCTTGTGCATGCTCTTTATAAAGCGACATTATTCATGGTAACAGGTATAATTGATCATGAAACACATACCCGTGACATCACCCGATTAAGCGGGCTAGGTAAAGTATTGAAACCCGTATTTATCGCCGCCCTGTTAGCCGCTCTTTCAAGTGCAGGGCTACCGAGCACCTTTGGATTTATAGGTAAGGATCTGATCTACGAGGCAACGCTGCATTATCAACAAAATTGGCAGATATGGCTAACCGCAATTGCCGTCGCTACCAATATAGGGCTTGTCGCTGCCGGATTTATGGCGGGAATAAAACCGTTTATAGGGCCACTACCTGAAGAATACAATAAAATACACCTCCCCTATTTTTCGATGTGGATTACGCCTTTAATTCTCGCTATACTGGGGATTATATTCGGAATCTTTCCTTCCATAGCTGGGGACTATTTTTCTCATCAAGTTGCAAACGCAATTGCAGGGCGAGAAACGAATTTTGACCTAAAAATTTGGCATGGGTTTAATACCGTTCTTATTCTGAGTCTAGCCACACTCGCTGCAGGGACAATCCTATATTTATTCAACAAACCAAGTGCGGCTAAATTAGCTGCTGTTGAAAAGGCGAGTAAATTCTCAGCGCAATACGTCATAACAGGGATTGCAAACCAGTTGAGCTCGTTTGCTAAATGGTACACGGAGCTTTTTCACAATGGCTATCTACGCTCCTACCATTTTAAGATCATTTTAGCTGCAGAACTGCTATTAGGTTATAAGCTATGGCTCAGTGGGCCAATTTATATCAACTTCGAAGATTTAACTCCTCTTTCTTGGTACGAAGTAGGAATCGTCACCATTCTTCTAGGTGCCTTATATATCGTCGTCACAACCAAGTCAAGGCTAACATCGGTTGTGTCTACCAGTGTGATTGGGTATGCTATCTGTCTCTTGTTTGTATTCTATAGCGCCCCGGATTTGGCGATGACTCAGTTTACGATCGACACTCTTACCACGGTTTTATTCGTGCTCGTACTATATAAATTGCCTCCGTTTATAAATTTAACATCCAAAGCGGTGCTGGTCCGTGACGCAATCTTAGCCCTAGGGTTTGGCGCGATCCTCGCGATGATCGCATTACGAATATTATACGAGCCCAACACAACGGAAGTGAGTGATTTTTATGGTGAGAATGCATACTTACTTGCGAAAGGAAAAAATGTGGTTAATGTCATATTAGTCGATTTTCGTGGTATCGACACGATGTTTGAAACTGTTGTGCTGGCCATTTCGGCATTAGGTGTATATAGTTTAATTCGTTTACGATTAAAATCCTCCGAAAAAGAGTAGTTATGATCATTTTCAAAAGAATCAATGCCAACTTTTTCTTTATGCAAAAGGGGCAACAACACAAAAAAATTAAATGAAAAGTGCAATTTTACAAACAGCGACACGATATTTACTTCCTATATTGTTGTTATTTTCGGTTTTCCTACTTCTTCGGGGGCATTATTTCCCTGGGGGAGGTTTCGTGGGCGGATTAGTAGCATCCATAGCTTTTGTATTACATAGTTTTGCAAATGGGACGGAAGCCACGATGAAGATCCTTAGGTATAAACCACTTTCGTTAATACCTATAGGATTGGGAATAGCAGCGGCAAGTGTCGTTTTACCCTTGCTTTTCGGTCTTCCAGCGATGACTGGACTGTGGCTGGAAGAACCAATTCCCGTAATTGGAATGATCGGCACAGCCCTATTTTTTGATTTAGGGGTTTATCTAGTCGTGATCGGGGTCGTATTAACTATTTTATTCACCATAGCACTTGAAGAATAATGGAATTACTGTTAGTATTAGTTTTGGGTCTCC
>JAALOO010000592.1_pt1 | contig 30978 bp, 30 predicted proteins | sample 7257641 | NCBI WGS metagenome assembly JAALOO01 (sample SAMN14085613, study PRJNA598686) | mite metagenome | biome: ENVO:01001000; feature: ENVO:01001002; material: ENVO:01001226; isolation source: single female mite from University of Michigan culture on fish food culture... ...
TTTTTTTCTGGTATAAAAAGGGTGCCACCGGCGGCTGCGACAATCGCCAGTCTGACAAAACTTGAACACTTGAGCTACCTGAAAAAGTTGCCTTCAATTGCTTCTGAAACCTGTTACCTCAATCTCCGTTCTCAATGATGCCTCTTAGTTCGCCCCTCTTTCCGGCGTCGGCGCTTTTTCCGCCGCACCACCTCAACACCTACGTCAACTTTTACGCCTCACAGATGGGCGGTGGTGGTGGGCTTCCAGGACCGTTTGGAAATGGTCCAATGGGTCACCCCTTTTTTGGACCGGTCAGCAGTCAAGCAATCTTTGGACACCATAATCATCATGGTAATCATCATCATCAGCAGCAGCTACTTAACCAACATTACCTTTCTCAATTGGGAACACTTTGTGGAGCACTGAGTAAGAAGGAGGAGTGCGGGAGTGAGAGTGTGAGAATGAGAGAAATAACTTAGATTTAATTAATTTTTAACTTTTTTAAACCCTTAACATTTAAACTAACCTAATTTCCTTTTTTCTGTTTCAGCTCACAACAGTCTCGAATCAAGTCTGGAGGCTGCCAATCTGCTCGTTTCCCTCTCTGGTGGAGGCAAAGGAGGACTTCATCACTCTTCTGCAAACGGCATTGATCTCTCTAGCACTTCAAACTCTTACTCCCATCATCATCACCCTCACCTTCACAACCCGAATCACAGCTCTTCGGGTGATCACCTGCTTCGAGCTCCAGGTCAGCTGGGCCATCATCGAAACTCCACCGGAAGCGGTGGCTCACTGCTGAGCGGCCACTCCTCTTCCTCCTTCTCTTCAGTGCCCTCCTCTTCCTCTGCCTCTTCCTCTTCGCTGTCCGCTGCTTCTTCGACCTCTTCGCTGGTGACGCCGGTGACGCAGTTGCTGCCCTTCTTTCAGCCGATCAGCTGCAGCAATAGCAGCATCGCTCACCACCATCACCCCCATCACCACCACCAACTGGCCCACCTCGCTCACCACGACTCGATGACGGCCATCCTCTCGCCGCATCACCGAAGCCCTGGTGGCAACTTTAGCTCTTCGGTGAGTCCGGTGAGCGGCGGTTCGCCGGTGAACGGCGGCCTGTCGCCCCTTCCCGGTCAGCTTCATCACCACCTCCAGGCTGCTCATGAGCAGCAGCAGCAGCAGCATCACCACCTTTCGGTGATTGGAGGAGGGGGAGCTTCTTCTCAGCAGTTGGGAGCTCTCTCTCGAAGTTCAAGTGGAGCAGGTCATTCTCCGCTCTCCTCGCCTCCTTTCGATCTCAATGGAGGTGAGGTGATCACAGCCAGCACCTCAAGCAGCCATTCTGCAAATACTACCACCTCCTTTCCCTGGTACTCGCTGGTGCCATATTTTGCCCCCACGACCACTTCCAGCAACAGCAGTGGAAGAGGCAGTCAGCAGTCGCCCAACTGTACATCACCCCCTCAGCTGTCTGCCGCCTCCTCTGCGGCTGATCTGCTTGGCAGTCACTCCCACTCCCACCATCACCCATCGGGAGGTGTCCTCTACCTGAACGCCCTAGCCAGTCAGATGGCCCTCGATGGCGGGGCTGCCGCTGCTGCTGCTGCTGGCAATTTAGAGCACAGTCTGCTCGGGGCAACGCAATCACCGCCCCATTCTGCCCCGCCTCATCTTCTTTCTGGAAAAAGGTCGCACTTTAACTCGTTGGTCGATGGCCTTGAAGAGGAGGAGGAGGAAGTGGATGATGATGAGGTTTTTGTGAGGGGTGGACCCTCGTCACAAAACTCTCGTTCCACGCCCACGGCAGAGATTTCGGATGGTGATACTGGAAAGGGGAAGGGTCGAGGTGGTAAAGGAGGCAAAGGTAGTGGCGGCGGAAAACGTCGCAGCCACTCCATGTCCTCGATTAACGCTCTTGGAAAGGGTAAGCTTAAAACTTTTATTGATTTGTGTCAGATTTTAAACCTCACAATCTTTCAGAGCCAAAAAGCAGCAAACGAGCCAATGGGGAATGCAATGAAAGAGGAGGAGAAGGCAGCGGCGCTGGAAGTCCTGCAGGTCCTGGAACTGGCACTGGCGGTGGTCGCAAGAAGACCCACATTCGCCGACCGATGAACGCCTTTATGATCTTCAGCAAGCGCCACCGGGCGCTAGTTCATCAGAAGCACCCCAACTCGGACAATCGGACGGTGTCGAAGATTCTGGGCGAGTGGTGGTACTCGCTGGCCGCCCCAGAGAAGCAGAAGTACCAGGACCTGGCGCACAAGGTCAAGGAGGCGCACTACAAGCGCCACCCCGAGTGGAAGTGGTGCTCTAAGAGCGGTGGCGCCGCCGGTGCAGAGGGAGCCCTCCAAGGAGTTGGTGGGGAAGGAGGAGGAGGAGTTGCACCTGCTGAAGATGAAAACTCCCTCACCGGTCCTCCTTCTCCGGGTGGTGACAAACTCGGAACCTCCAGTTCTACCTCCTCTTCAGCTCATGCTGCCAAACGCAGGCGAAATCGATCCGGTGAAACAGACCTGGAGCAGGCTCTACTTTCGCTTCCGCTGGCACTGAAGGCCACTGGCATTGAGCCAAACACTTCAGAGACGCAGCAGCCTGACTCTCAGAAGAACGCTACTTCTGCTCCTGCAGAGGGAGTGCTGAATCTTTGCTCCAGCAAATCAGAAGGCGATAACCTTGTGGATAAAACCAATCCGGAGATGGCGATGATTATGGGCCTGGTGAAGGAGGCAGTGAAGGACAAGCAGGAGCAGAACGTGAAGAGTGCCTCTAAAGGCATCGACCACTCTGCGTCCTCGCCTTCCTTCATGACCGCCAAGTACAAGAACATGTTCAAGCCGAGCAGTCCCTCTGCTCTGTCACCTTCAATCACCGCCACCACCACTCAATCACCCTCGTCTGCCTTTATCACCACCACCTTTGGAGCAGCAGCGCCCTCTTCGGCTCCTCCGTCGATTACCGTTGCTTCCTCATCTTCTCTGGACGTTGGAGCTCTGACACCCCTGTCAACTTCTTCAGCAGTGGACGCCCAGCTGCCCAAGTACTACACCACCATTATGAACCTCAAGTCGGGCGCCCTCTCGGTGACCACGCCACCGACTTCAGCGGCCACGCCCCCGTCGTCGCTGGTGGTGAAGCCAAAAGCACTTCCTCTGGCCTCGCTGCTCGATCCCTCCACCACATCAACTGAAAAGAAGGTCTTTGTCCTGGCGCCGACGCCCGCTCAGCTGGGCAAGAGGAAGGCGCGCAACTCGGGAAATCCACTAGAGTCCTCTTCAGAGGGGACCTCGGTGCCCACATCAGCGGCCAACACGCCCACCACCTCGGAGGCAAAGTCCATTGTCTCTGAAGTGTCGGCGATTTTAAAGACAACAGCTGAAGTTGAAGCTAAAGCTGAAGAGGAGAAGACCTCCACTTTTGACCCGGCGGAGACTGGTTTCGGTGAGCTGGTGATTGACACTTCAGAGCCTGCTGAAGAGGAAAAGGAGGCAGAGGAAAAAAAGGATGGAGACTCAAAGAAGGAAACTTCGGAGTCAACTTCCACTGCCACCAAAGACGAGCAAGAAGCAGTGGTGGTGGACTTTAGCACCAAAACTCCCACATCTTCCTCTAATCACTATCACCATTTTAACAACTTCACCACAAACATGGCCGCCCCGGAGACCGAAGCGGAAGCGGCCGCTCGCGAGCGCAAGGACGCCATGGACCGCATTCTCGAAGAAGTCAACTTTGAGGAGAACTTTCAGCAGCTGCCTGAATTTGACCCGACCACCATGGTGGCGCCCAGTAGCGTGGTGACGCCCACGACGCCCTTGCAGTTGTCTCCGAGCATGACCGCCGCCTTTGTCAGTTCTTACCGGAAGCGACAGCAGCGGAAGCAGCACCTGGCGGCGCTGGCCGCCGCTGCCACCTCGGCCATTGTCAACAGCACTTCTGCTTCGGGCGGCGGAAACGGCGGAGGAAGTGGCGGCAACAGTCGCACGCCACCGGACAGCCTCTCACCGGCGGCGATTGCTGCTGCAGCTGCCGCAGCCGGTCTGAAGACACCGGAAGCTGCCCTGCTCAGCGCCGGTCCCTCCAGCGCCAGCTCGGCAAACACCTTCTTTGGGCCAAATTTTAACATCACCGAGGCGATCACCTCAACGATGGGCGCTTCTGCCTCTTCTTCTGTGATTGGAGGTGGTAGCAGTAGTCAGCTGTTGGGAACGCCCCTTCAGCAGGCACTGCGATCTCCGGTGTCTGCAGCGCACCTCGCACAGTTCCCGCTTGATCTCATCAACAGCGCTGCTGGTCTGCCCAGTTCACCGCGAACTCCGCTCGGTAAGAGTTGTAGTTGAGGTTTTTTGTTTTCTGATTTTAATATAATTTTTTTCTTTAGATCCTGAAATAAGTGGCACTTCAGTGTCGGCAGCGGCAGCAGCAGCTGTGGCCGCCGCCTCTACGCCAGGTTCTGCCAGCAAATCTGGCTCCTCAGTGCGAAAGATTCTCGACCAGCGTCGGCAGCTGGTGATGCAGTTCTTTTCTGAACAGGGGCTCTTTCCAACGAGTAAGTGTTTTTACTGATTGAAAGTTTTTTTGCATTCACAAGCTAACTTTACTTTTTTTTCACTAACAGCTGCCCAAACGGCCGCCTTTCAGAAAAAGTACGAGGACATTTTCCCCAACAAGAGCACCCTGCAGCTGAAGATTCGCGAGGTGCGTCAGAAGTTGATGTCTATGCCACTGACGCCCAGTGCTCTTGCCCCAAGCTCCTCCACAACCTCTTCTTCTTCAGCAAACAACAACAACTCAAATCAGTCTTCTCAATCATCAAATTCAGGACCACCACCACCAGCTCAAGAGAGTCCTCAAGGCGACCATCAGAACTGATGAACACACTAATCATCAGCGTTATTAACCCCATGTTCTCATTCTCCCCACTTTCTACCACTCTTGTACAGTTCTTGTACCATTGTTCATCATCGATGCCTTCTTCATTATCCTCATTGTCTGTATTATCTTCATCCTCTCGCGTCTCTTCTGTATGTAAACTATTCTGCTGATCAATTATTCTTCTCATTGCCGTCATCACCTCAAGACATTGCTTTGATCTTCGTTTTTTATCTAAATAACACACACTTACCATCAACTCTTTCAGCACACACACACACATGTACAGATTTTACTTATATTTTACTTTTTCCCTTATTCTTAATTCTTATTATTCTATGTGAACATGATTTTATTCTTATTAATGATTAAAAATTATTTATTCTCACTTCACCCCCTTTTCATTCGCCCCCGTTTAATTATTGTTGCCCTTTTTGCAATGTGCCCTGCTCTACCGATTGACCCCTTTTTCTGCTGAACTTCCCATTACAGGTTATATTTTCGTTCTTCCAGTTTGAACAAGATCAAGTTTAACTCTGTTATATTTTTTTCCGGTTGATAACCAATGAATACATCATTATTTCATGTTGTCACCCCAAGTTGTTGCTTTTTGATTCTGAAAATGTTTAAAAATCGTCCCCTCTCCCAATCACCACCAATTTCAATCACCTTCTTCTTGTGCTTATAGAAAATCCGAGTCTATTTTGCTCTTTCTGTTAAAATTGATGATCTTTGTTAAGTACTCCATAACTCTCAAACCGAAAACTTGCGACCTTCTGCTGTGCTGAACGCTCCTCATTCTTTCTCATTTTGTATCAACCCTCCACCACCTTGATTTGCCCCTCACTTCTTTACAGAAAGCGAACTAATTTGTTGTTGTTGTTCGCTTTCCCTTTTCTCCCCTGCCAACTTCAGTAATGATACCTTAAAATGACTTTAAATAGATAATAAAAATTCTCTACAAATAAAAAAATACTCGTCAAAATGTAATAATCTTTTTCCGGAGCTGTTTCTGCTGCTGAGAGTTAATCTTTAAAGTCCTTAACTTGGAAACATCGTTTGAGTGCGGCGTAATCAGTAAATTCGGTTTGTTTCTTGCATCCCCACGACACATGCTAGTGCCGATGTTTATCTTCTAGATGGCACTACTTTTCCTCCTTTTCCGGGCGTCCTCTGCTTCCTCCCCTTCGGTGACTTCTTGCCGGTGATGCTGCTGGTGCTCTTGCTGGTGCTGCTGTAGCTTCGGCTGCTGTTGTTGCCACTGGACTGTGGTGTTGTCGTCTTTCCAGCGGGACTTTTACCACCCCCACCGCCCACTCTAACACTGATCGCCCTGGTGCTCATCTGTCCTTGGAGGTACTGCTTCAGCTTTGCCTCCTGCGCTAGTCGCCGTTTTCCACCCGAGGACCTTCGGCCGCCGAAACCTCTTCCTCCTCCTCCTCCGCGGAGGCAGCAAAGCAAACAGGCGACAAAGAAAATGGCCGCAGCAAAAATGACCACCGCCGCCACGCCCAGCACCAGTAGGAGGCTCACCTTGGGACTGACATCATCCGGTTCGACAATCTTCTCGGTGAAGTTAATAGAGTTCCAGTTGTCGAGGCGCGCCACAAAGTTGCACTGTCCGGGCAGGAACTTGCCCCCGACGGTGCCTCGATGGTGAGTGCGGGCGTCCTTTGAAAACGCTTCCTTTGTGGTAAAAGCCTCCTCGTGACGGGTGTGGCTGCCCAGGCCGCCGCCACCTCCCTCTTCGTGGTGGTGGTCATCGTGGCCGTTCATTTTCGTCGCGCTGAAATAGCCGCTGCAGTTGATGAACTGCTGAAACTCCACGGCAGTGCAGAGACTAGTGTCCAGCTTCCTGCCTCGCAGGTCCGCCTCCTGGAAGATGTAAAGGTAGAAACCGGTGAGGATGAAGAGGTGCCCCAGTCGGTGGTGGTAAAAGAAGGCAGTCAGCCCCGGAAAGGGAAAGTTGTCCGCTTCGAAGCTTTTTGAGTACTTGTAGTTGGTGTTGTCGACCTTCTGGAGGCTGTAGCTTCGGAGAAACTGGAGAAAAAGAGAGATGGAGTTTAAGGGAGTTTTTTGAGTGATCGTTTATGAAAAGAATAGAGATGATAAAAGAAGTTGTTACCTACCGTCGCACCACTTTTCACCTTTTTGATCACCACCCACAGTTGCCGCTCTAGTGAGCCCTCCTCCTTGCCCTCGTCCATCATTGTCGCCGAGATCACCGGATTGTCCACACTAACTTCCAATTGCACCGCAAACTTTCCAACTCTTTTGTATTGCATTGCAATTGCCTCTCCATTCCGATCGACCACTACCTCAAAGGGCTCCACGTGGTACTTCCCGTCTATTACTCCCTTACTGCAACTTCTTATCAACATCATTGCCTTGAGGTTGTAGTCGTAGAAAACGGCGTTTACCGTGAAGTCTATTTTTGCCCTCTCATGCATGTCCAGGGCGTGTTTCACCATCAGCGAGTAGAAGTAGTTTTCCGAACGTTCCAGCGTGGTCCACAGCCAGCGGCCCTGGACAAAGTAGTAAATGCCCTCGTGGTAGAACATGTCGTCAAGGACGGGCCACCAGCAGAGGTGAACCGGACAGCCGATGAAACCCTGGGCAGGCTGAAAAAGAAGTTTAAATGTTAAAAGCTTTGAAAATAGTAAAAATACTCTCTCACCAAAATGGGAAACGTCGGTATTAGGGTTCTCTCCCGTTGTCGATCCTCCTGGTCATTCGCCGCCGGCCCCGCCCCCAAATTGACAGTCACCAGTGAGTAGTAGTTGCGGAAAAAGAGAAAGGCGGTCATCTTCTCTGAGTAGTGCGCCTCGGGCAGGTACATGGCGTTGATAGCAAAGGGAACGTAGCCGAGGGTGATTGGCTTTGCCCTTTCCTCCAAACTGATGTCCTCACTGTTCCAGACCACTGGCTGGTACTTGAGGATGCGCACCAGCGTCGAGTCCTCGAGGGCTACCAGGAAGCTGGGGAAGCTGGGCGTGTTGTCGGTGGTCGCCACCAGGCCGATTGCCTGAATGTACCTACTGCGAAGGTACCGTTTTACCCACTGCTCAATCTCCGGGTGGACAAAGAGAGGATTGAAGTTCAGCTCCTTGACTACCTCGTTTGTCACCTGGAACGTTCCATCTGGTAAACAAAGGTAAATGGTTTTAAATACGAGGAGTTGTCAAGCAGCAGCAGCAGCACTTACAGTCATTGCCGTACCACAGGCGGCCGCCAAAGCCAATAATAAATCTGAGTCGCGTCGTTTCGTCGATGCTCCTGCTGCTGAAAAGGCGACTGATGACGCGCCTCGAAATGACACAGGCATCAAAGAAGGGGTTGTCATGGCTGACCGCCTGGCGGACGATCAACTTGGCCGTGTCCGGTCGATCGAGGCAGTGATACTCCACGGTGGTGTCGCTTTTCTGCCGCTGTGGCTTGTTCAGCATCACCAGTCCGGGGCCGTCCCGGGCCCACAGAGGAAAGGCCTCAAAGCTGGAGCTCCAGGCGTATTCAGAGTTGCTGTGAGTGCACCGGAGGCTGAAGAAAGGAAGAAGAAGAAGAAGTGGTCACCAAAAAGAAAAAGGGGTTAAATGTTAGGCGTGTGTGTGCAATGACTACTGTCGTTGACCTAGTTGAGCGTCTGAACCAGAAGAAGTAGTGATCTGATTTGTGAACTGATTTGAGCTGACTGAGCTGAACCCGCCGCCCTAATCATAACCGAACCAAAGCAAACACAAGTGAACTGATTATTGACTGCACGCGATCTCTGCCGCAATTGACCGGGTTGATCAGTGATCGGAGTGATAGCTCTTTTCTCTCTCTTTATGCACAACTGTAGTAACCTGCTGCTGCTGCTGTACAAACTGTTCGACCTGTCGTGATTTGTCGTGTCCACACCGGGGTGGACACCACCGTCGAAGAAGAGTAGACCGCTAACGACCCGGTGATTGATGGTGGTGAGAACTGGTCGATACTCTAATACTACTTCTAATTCCACTTACGGAAAATATTCAGTGGGGTTATGTGAATGATGGTGCTGGGTCTTCACCCCCATCACCAGCAAAAAGAGGGAAAGTAGTAGATTGCAACTGCTGCTGCTGATGATGAAGACGAGGGCGGTGGTCGTCGATCTGCTTTTTGTTCTTCTGGTAGTGACCAACAGTTGACGGTGGTGGTGGTGGTGGACAAAACGAGGACACCGGTTCATCATCATCTTTGGTATTTTTGAATTGAGGGCAGCACTTCTTCACAAAACTTGATCTAATACAAATGTTGCTGCCAAAGTGCTGGCAAAGTCACAACGTGACGAGTTATGAATGAGTGTAACTGTAAATGTAACGTGTCATTGCACAAAGTGCGATCTGTTTTCTCTTAGTTAAAAAATAGTTCTACCACTAAAACTGAAAAGTTTTAGAATTTTAATGATTTAAAACTTTTTTCACAAGCTTCATTAGTTTTTTTGTTGCTGTTGTTGTAGTTTCCTATTCTGGTGTACCTAAAACAACCTCAGATGTCCTACTTTATTTTACTCAGGTATTAACTTTCTCCTTTTTTTGTTTTCTCCTTCCTTTTTCACTTCCTTCCTTTCCAAAACCTGATCCAGTGCCCACTCAACGCACTTTTTTCTGTTTGTCTACTGAGCACACTGCTTTAGCTCCTTTAGTTCCTTTCAATTGAGCTGTACAGTCAAAGCAGCACCAGCAACAGCAGCTACCGAGTTTGTACTTTTCGTGATCCCCCGGTGGTCCTCCAGAGTACATTTTTCCCTATTCGTTCAAGCCCACGCATTTCTTCTTCTTCTTCTTCGTCTTCATCCTCGTCCTCTGCGTCCCAATGTCTATTTGTCAGCGGACACACACACACATTTGCTTTGCTCCATTAGAGAGCACCGTGCTCACTCTCACTTTCACTTTCAGCAGGCCTGCGGGAATGAATTAGCAGCAAGGGCAGCAGAAGTGCAATGCTAATTTGGCCCCTCAGCAAAGCGGAGGCTGGCAGCAGCAGAGTGCAGACAATGACGACGACTTTAATTTAGTTTCCAGTCCACAACCAGTGTTTTCACTGACGACAGTAGTGCTGGTGCTGCTGCTGGTGCTGGTGGGCGCTAATTGAGTTTCAGACCGTGGAACAGTGAGAACAGCCAAAACAGTGAAAACGAGAGCACAAATGAACAGGAGCGCAATTGGTATTGCGTGTCTCGATGATTTGCTGTAATCGACTCGATACCGACTAGAACTCTCAATTTTGAGCTCCCAATTCACAGTCTGAACGACGACAGTTTGCCAATGCTTTTGGTGAATGTGAATGTGTGTGTGCTTGATTGCGTGCTCAGGTAGAAAAGTGAACTGAACACTGGTGGCACCGTTTTTGTCGATCAACTGATTCCACAGAGGAAGAGCATTCGAGAGAAAACTGACCAATTTTTTTTCTGTTATGTTCTGTTGCTTCACCAAAAGGCAGAACAGAAGCCGTTTGATTTTTGATCATTTTTCATTGTTCAGTTACTGCTTCTGTTTCCTCGGCCTATCATTATCGTGTATTAGGCACAACCGAATGACAGCAGCAGCAGCAGTGGCAGCAATTTATTCTTTAGCGTAAGGCTATCAAATGGCGCGGCCTTGAAATTGAGAATGCAGCAGCAGCAGAAGCAATAAAAGTGCACCCTTTCCTTTCATTTCAACCCTTTCGGTGAGTGAAATGAAATGAAATGAGGACAGCAGACACGACCCTGATTTGAGTTTTCTGGTATTTTCTTTTTCAGTGCTACCCTACTGCTGAATACTGCTGTCACTTCAACTCTTGATTTGCTGAGAACAGCTGTACACTGTGCACTGTGCACACTGAGAATTAGCAGATTGACAGCTGTAGGTCAGGCCCCAGATATTAGACAGACAGAAAGAAGCAATTCTTGAATTCCTTCTTTAGTTCTCAGTTCAATTTGAGTGCCTTCAAAAACTCAAACCCCTTTTTGTTTTGCTGCTGGTGGTGGTTGCTGTGGAAAAAATCAGTCGATAGTCAAGCTCAGCTTTTCTTTTCCAATTTTCTTTTTTTTCGTCTTTAACTTTAGGCTGTCATCTGTTTTTCTCGTTCAGCACCAGCATTCTTGCTGCTAGTTTTGTTGGGGTTTCTCTTTTTTTATTTTTTTCTTTTCTTCCTCCACCTTCTTCTTCTTCATTTGTGGTTGCAATTGCTGTTAGTGTCTGCTGTTGTTGTTGTTGGCGGTGCTTATTGTGTTGTGAGCGCAAGCGACTGCTGCTGCTGAGCTTTCGGGCGGTTATTCTTTTTCTTCTTCTTCTTCTCTCACCGACGAGAATCGTTCTGTTCCCCCTCCAAACAACAGTGGCCGCAGAGAGAGACAGATCGCAGACAGACGACTGCCTGACTGACTTCCATTAACTGCCCGACTGTTCTTAACCTACTTTGCCTCAGCACCAGCACTACTGGGAGCGCTGCACCGTACACACATTGTGGCAATGGAAAAGGGAAAAAAGAAAGAGAAAAAGAGAGTGAAAGAAAAAATGGTGTCACCAAGGCGGAATGGGGAACAGAGCAATGGGTTTCTCCCAGTGGCAGTTCCCCTTCCCTTCGGTGGTCGTTGTCAATTCCCGGCTCAGTTCATGGCCAGCTCTCTCTCTCTCTCTCTCTCTCTTTCTCTTCTCTTCTTCTTTCCCCTCAGTCTCCTGACTGCTGTACATTCTCTCGCACTTTCCCTCACAGTCAGCGAGTCTATCTCTCTCTCAGTCTGAACCTATCAGAGCAGGCAGTTAGATCGGATAGAATAGTGGAATAGACTAAAGGGATCGACTAGGCTAGGCTGTCCCCCGGCTTGATGGCAATTTAATTACCGACTGGGCAGTGAAGCACGACGACCACCACGACGAGCTCTTTAGCTGCCCAGCTTTTTCTTCTCAGCTTTTTTTCCGTGGTACAAAACTGGTATGCCTGCCTCGCCAGTAGATCAGATCTTTTGGGTTTTTGCTTTTTGTTTTTTGCTTCTTTGAGCAGTGACATTGCGTGTTCGGTCGTTGCTGCTGCTGTTGCTGTCGAGAGTGATTGAGATCACCACAGTGTTTTGAGGTTGAGGTGGTGGTGATCGAGAACGAGGCTCAAGAATGCCGTCGATGGTTTTCTGGTCATTTCCAGAGAGCCCAGCGGAAGCAAGGCCTGGGCTGAATAAGAGATAAAAGCAGTTATTGCAGTTCATCTTTGCCCAATCACCAATAGCAATTTGCTTTGCTTTGGAGATGAGCAGATGACAGAGATAACTAGGACAGCATAGATTAATTTATAACGAGAAAAATGATGACGTCTTAGTGGTTGTGGCGGCGGTGGTGGTGGCTGTTGTTTGATCCCTCGGTAATTTGATGAGAGATTTTCTCATCTGTTTTCAATTTGTTGTCAAGCTGATGTACGGCTACAGCTTTTACTTTGTTGTTGCTGTCGGTTACTATAGTAATAAATTGCTCTGGATTGCCCTGTGCATGCCTGTGCAAGAAAATAATAAATAAGTAAAAAGCAATTTTTGAACCAGTGCTCGTTGGTAAGTTGGCTTTCAGTTTTGTGCTTTCAAAAAAAGCATTTTTTGCTCTTCACAGTTTTCTTTGCGTTTTTCATTTTTTTTCATTTTGTCAATTTGACTAGCAAAACTGTGCTTCTGCTGCTGCTGTTGATTAAAGCTCATTCACTCATGTCATTGAGTATTCTCTTTCTTTTCTGCTTATTTAGTTCTTCTTTTGTTTTCACAGCCTTTGTTGACTCGTTGACGACAACGCTTCTTCTTTTCATTTACCCGTTTTCAAGGTGAGCCAAATCGGGCCACCCTTTCATTTCACAATCAAAAGCAGATTTTTTTCCTGTTTGTTCCTGTCCTTGTTATTCTGCACTCTTTTGTCCAACTCTTTCACTTTCTCTTTTGACATCAATTGACAACAACAATTGATGATTTTAATAAAAGAATGAAAATTCTTCACTTTCACTGATTTGAATTTGCTTGTATAAAAAAGTAGAAGAAAAACTTTGTTGAGTAATAAAAGAAGCTCAAATTTGTCAAACAAAAATAAGATTTGTGCACTTCTAGCAAATTGACATCGCTGAATCTTCTCAGAATTTTCTCTAACTGAAACCTTGAACTCGAGAAGTGGAAACGAGTAATAGGAGGTAGTTCGTCCTTCCTCTGCCCACCACCACTACCACCATCTTCTTTTTGTTATTACGTACTCCATTCTTTTATTTTCCTTTTTTTGCCCTTCTCATCTGCCCACTCATCTAGGCCATGGCTGAATTCTTCACTCACTCACTCACTCATTCGCTTTTACTGCTAAAATCTCTGCCGGTGAAATAAAGCAGCAACAAAGACAAAATCGTAAAAGATAATACCTAACCCCGAGAAAAAGAAAAAGAAGGAGGGACAACATTGATTTGTTCACCGGCAATTTTGTTCTTCTCCCGCTTCCCTCTTCTCTTGCACAACAACACAGTAGCCGGCAACTTTGCCGTACAAGAGGAGGCACATAGGGGCACTGCGACTACGACTACTTTGGCTACTCTAAAGAAGAAGAAGAAAAAGAAGAAGAAGACTGTACGGGTGTATTGCCAAGAGTGTGCTCCTACCGCTACCTGTTTCCTCTTCCTTCTCCTTCTCAGGTACAAAAAAGTATGCCATTGATTGGCCAGCTGACCTCAAATGATGATGGTGGTAGTGGACGTGTATGCTCAGGCAGTCAGTGGCTCATTTGCCTTTGCAGTCTGTGCTTACAGTTGGTAATCTTGCTAAAAACGGATTTTCTTTAACCTATCTCGTTTTCTGCAATGACATTTTATTTTATCAAAAAATCTATCTTTTTTATAGAAAACCACTAAGCGAATGTTTGATGTTTTTATCAAACGTATAAAAATGGCAGAAAACAGTGTTTGTAGTGGTTGTAGTTTTCTTTTGGGTAGGTAGACCTGGCAAACAAGGTTTGACGTTCACCCCACTGTACAACATACTGCACTTTTATTACGGCATGCACTTTGACGCAGTTTGCTTGTAGAGAATCTGCCCACTCGTTCAAGTCTTGACAGACAGGCAAAGAGTACAGGACGGTGCAGCACATCAAGTGCATGTGTTCTTCCCGGTTCGGTGTGGTGTCATGTCAGCTTTTATTAGCGATGGTTGCCGGTGATGGTGATTGAACAAGGACAACTACCAACCAGGCAGTGTAATGTCATTAGTTTGCTGATGGCTGACAAACAACCTGAGACGACCTGAACAAGACGTACAAACAAAACCAAACTGTTACAACAACAACAACAACAACAACAACGATAAGTGCTGCCGGAGGCTTGCTACTATTTTAGGTTTCTGGTAAAACTTTCAGATCAAAAGCTTACTATTAGCAACAAAACAAGAAGTAAACCATTTCTTGTCATCATCTTCCTGGGAGATTTTCATTTCATTTTCCCATGCTGTAGCTGTCAAACAAAATAAAAGAAGATAATGCGCGTTAATGATAAAAACGGCTGTTGTATTTTGCTGTGTTTCCTTGATGCAAAAGAAAAACAAACAGTTTTGAAGAACAAATTAAAACCCGCTTGCTGGTGCCGATGCTGGCTTTAATGGGTTCTTCAAACCTGACAGGAGAAAACAAGACGGGAAAAAGAGTTTCGGATTGAACATGACACACCGGCTCACAATCAGCGGTAATAAAAAGCCGCTCGACCTTGAGCTGCGCTGACAAATTAGTGGCTAATCAGGCACATCATCATCACGACCACTCTCTTTCTCTCTCTCTCTTTTTCTTGCTCCCCAGTGATCCCTTCAGTTGGAGAATCCTCAGAGACCAAAGCAAAAAAGAGAAAGAGAGAAAAGTGGACCAAAACAAAGGAGTGCAAGCCATCGATTAGCTGACATTGAGAGCTGGGCAAGGGGAAAGCACTGGAGGCACTCACTGCTGACACTGACTCTGGCACTGCTATAGCGGCAGTCAGCATGTGTGCATGTATTTTTCCCGCTCGACCTGCTCTAGTTTTTTGGGGCTTTCAGTCAGACAGAAGAGTGAGAGAGAGAGAGAGAGAGAGTGAGAGTCAAAGTCTTGGAGACAAGCCATCAGTGGTGACCCCCTCTCCCAGCCTGGTGGTGGTCGGTTTTTCCCCAGCAGCAGCACACTATCAGCAGCACCTTCACACCTTGCCGCAAGAGATACAGAGTCACCAGAGAGGAAGGAAGGAGAGAGAGAATCCTCCAGCAACTCTGCCGGTGCTCCACTTTCTCTTTCTCTCTCTTCTTCAGTCAATATGTAGGCTAATTTTACAGTTGTATGGGTGCTGCTGTAGAATGTACTCTGGACCAAGAACAGACTGCTATCACTGAGACTGACGGAAGAGCTGAGCTTGGGTTTGTGTGTTCTCTCTCTCACGAGCTGAGAATGCGCCTGTACAGTGCTCCTGCTATACACCACAAACTCTCGGTGCCGGTTGTCAACAAGCGTGTTCCTACAGCGATTGCTGCTGCTGCTGTACCTGAAGATAGTGGTAATGTACTGGTACTCTTCAAGGAAGTGGTAGCAGCAGTGGCAACAACAGCAGTAGCAACAGCAGAATCCAAGCTTTCAGCCCCAGTGACACTGCTTCTTCCCCTGTTATCTGCTGCTGCTGCTAGTCGTCGTCGTCGTCTGCTGTCGCTTCCTTCCTCTTTTTACTGATATCCTTCCTTCCTCTTCTACCACCAGGCAATCTCCGTCTTTGGCTTCCCTTTCCCACTATTTGTTGTCATCATTCGATTTTCCGCCGCCTCTCTGTTTGGCCACCGACCAACCAACCACACAGTTTAGTTCAGTTCAGTTTGGTAGTGCTGTCTTTTGGGCAGAGGCAGAGGCCGCGTGCGCCCATGCGGTCCACCCAGTCTGCTCGGTCGAGTTTTTCTGCGAGTAGTTTCTCATTTGTATATCTTCCGCAGTCTTCGACCTGGCGACGGTTACCGTACAGCAGCACTTCTCCTGCCTCCTGCTGACAGGTTGGTCGATGACAGTAGAGTCTTTCTCTTTCTTCTACGACGACTTCGATTTTCTCGCTCTCTCACTCTCACTCTCACTTTATTCTGTAGTCAGCAGTCTCTCAAGTGTAGTTGGTAGTAAGTCAGTCAGTCAGTTCTCTCCCAGTCCTTTGATCAGTCGTGCAGAGGGAGTCGTAGTCATAGTGTTCGTCTGAAAGTGCAGTCACTCACTTCAGCTCATTTGCATGATTGAGAGGCACTGCTGTTCAGTGTGTGGCACTGTGTCATCATTATCATTAAGAGCGGCCCTAACGCCGCAATCTTCAACTTGAACTTTTTCTAAACTCTATTTTCTCTTGCCTATTTGTTTTCGCTAACATTCATCTTCCCCTGTTTGTTTACAAATCTAGCAAATGGGCTTCATACAACAACAACAACATCATCATCCACCAAACCAACTTTCGCTAAAATGTCAAAATCAGATTATCTTCAGCAGCAGCAGCCGAAGTTGCAGAATAACGCTACAACGACAAAACTTTACACCAGCCCTTCTTTCAGTTGATCACCTTAAACGGCCTCTTCTGTTTTACTAAATTCAGTTACCCTGCCCTATCTTCAAACAAGAAAATGACCACCACAAAACTCCTCACCGCCTGCTACACTGCCCCTGAGCGCATATCACCCTCACCACCACCACCGCCATCACAGCAGTCGTCCTCGACGCACTGCAACTCCTTCAATGCAATGGAGGTCGCGAGGATGCTCTCCTCTCGATCACCACCACCACCATCGTCTTCGTCGATGTCCTCCTCCGGTGGTGGCTACTTCAACACGGCAGCCTTTAATCACCACCACCACCACCACCTTCAGCCACAGCACTGTCCGATATCGATGGTCGGTGAGGTTCACGAGGCATCGTCATTTGCGCAGCAGCAACAGCAGCAGCGATCACCACCGCCACCAAACTACACGCCCCCTCCACTGCCACCACCTCCATCATCATCATCATCAACCACTGCCAACCGACAACCTCACAACCTGCCCTTCCTTGGCCCCACCACCACCTCGTCCTCTACTTCGACGCCCATCAGCTTTGACGCTCCCAACTTTGAGCCTCACTCCACTGTCACCAACCATCACCCTCAACATCGTCACCAATCAATATCCCACCAGTACCATTTTCAGAGTGAGGACAACGAAGAGAACGCAGACAACGAGCAGGACCGAGAGGACCTGGAGGACCAGCTGGGCCACCTACCGCCGGGCGGCAAACCCGTCAACTACTGCAAACTGCTCTTCAAGATTGCCATTGTGCTGATCAGCTTTGCCGGCTTCCTCTACCAGGCGACAGACATCTGCGCCCACTACTTTAGCTATCGAACGGTGGTCTACACGAACACCGAACAGGACTCGCTGGTTGACCTGCCCTCCATCACCTTCTGCCTGCCCACCTACTTCACCAAGAAGAGTTTGGAAGAGCTGTACGAGCCGTACATCAAGCGCAATGTTGACGAGTCGGCGGGCTTCCGCAATGCCACCATGCAGGAGGCAATTCGACCCATCATCTACGAGACCTTTCAGGTAAGTAGTAGTTTAGTTTAAATATAGTTCAAATGGTTTTAACCCCTTTTTCTAGAAACAAGCCTTCCGCGACCTGACGGCAGCCGAAATTCTCGATCGTTCCATCTCCGACGACGGCATCATCGAATGTCGCCTCTTCTACCCGCCCCAGCACTGGCCCAACTTAACGCGGCAACGCATGTACGAGATTGTACAGTACGGTGAGTTTAAACGAACAAATCCCAAAAAACTCTCATTTTCACTAAAACCAAAATCACCTTAAACTAAACTTACTAGGCCTGCCCTGCGAGGAGGTGACCCAGGTGATTCCCTCCATCAACGCCAACGGCAAGTGCTTCACCTTCTTCAGCCAACTGCTGACTGACGGAGAAAGCCTGCGCGCCTATCAGCAGCAGCAGTCGGCAGAACCGGCCGTCGAGTCCTATCAGCAGTACCCGCAGATGACCAGCTTTGCCACCAGCTCCGCCTCCTCCGCCTCAACGCGCAGCAGCGGACCGGTGGCGCCGCCTATAGTGCACGCCCACCACCACCACCAACACTCGGCGTCGTCGGCAGCCGCCGCCGCCCACCACCACCGATACGTGCCCGTGCTGCACAAGATCTCGGTGAACCACGGCTATCGCTTTCATTCAGGTAAGTTAAGATTAATTTTTTTAGCCCAAGATTCTAAAAATCCTCTTTTCAGGCCGTTTCATGCGCCTGCAGGTGCAGTTCAACCGCGACCAGTACACCGTCATCTCCGACGGGCACCAGCGAGAGTGCATTCAGGTGCACCCTCCCTTCAAGATCCCCTCCGAAGCCTGCATCCACTCCATCAACCCGGGCATGGCCTATGACTTTGTGCTCACCAAAACGAAGGCCATTCTCCAGCCGCCACCCTATCAGACAAACTGCCAGTCCTATCAGGCGGTCACTGCTGCGGAAGGAGAGCTGCTCGCCGCCATCAGTGACCCCGCCGAGCTGAAGGAGTTCTACCTGAAGCCAATGTCCCGATCTGACTGCATCGACAAGTGCATGATCCACATCTACGAGAAGACCTGCGGCTGTCTGCCCATTCACATCAGCATCTGGCAGCGCAGCTCGATGTTCCTGAACATGTCCGTCTGCGACTACGACGACTACGAGCGCATCAGCCCCTGTCTGGAGAAGGAGCTGAGCAGCACCTGCTACGACACCTGCAAGTCTGACTGCATTGACCGGTGAGTATTTCAAAAAGGTTTTTAGATTTTTTATAACATTTTTTTAAACTTCTTTAGACATTACCACCTTCACGCCGAGTCTCGGGTCTACCCATCAGACGAGCAGCTTCGCCAGGCAACCGGCGTCGAGAAGCTGCGTCTGCAGAAACTTCGCTCCTCTGCAGCGACCATCAGCATCTGGAGCAACTACCTCTCTGACATCACGTACGTGCACACGCCGGCAATGTCACTCATTCAGCTGATCTGCTACCTCGGTGGTCTGGCCGGCCTCTGGCTGGGCGTCTCCGTGATGACCGTCAGCGGGTGGCTCGCCCAGCTCTATCCCTTCCTCCAAAAGTGGAACATCAAACAGCGCTTTATTCTACTGTCTGCCAAACGGAACCTGAAGTACGCCTGGGACGGCGCGAGGAACCTGGCAGATCGGAGGAGGAACAACGGCGGCTACCGACAGCAGGCCGCCAAGGTGGGCAAGTCCTCAAAGGTGGCCAAGGCTTCGGTGTGTAAGCTGCAGACAAAGGGAGGTGGTGCTGGTGGGTGCTGTCTGAATGGAGAGGTGATCGTCACCACGGCCACCACCGCCACCACCCCCAATGGAGGCGTTCTGGAGATGGGAATGGGCACTTCGGCTTCGAATTACCCTCGTCGTCACCCTCTCTCCTCACGACGACACTGCTCACCTTCCCAGCTGGTGAAACAGTCTTCGGTGAACTCCACAACCACCGACATTGACAGCGGCCTGTCGATGGAGTCAAAGGCCTCCTCTTCTTCCTCTGCCTCCTCCTCCTCTTATCTGGATGATATGATGAGCGGCGAGAGAGGTGACAGTCTTCAGGAGCAAAATCGAGATCGAGACAGAGATAATGATCTGGACGAGGAGGAGGAGGACGATCAGACGAGAATGATGATCGGAGAGGCGGTGCTCAAGAATGGGGAAAATGCAAACAGTAATGGCAACAGTGGTAACGGTATTGGTAATGGTGGCGGCGGCGGCTTCAACCTCGAGCTGCGTCGAAGTGGCAAACGTCGCCGACACTCGATGATGGCGCAGATGATGGGATTTCACGGCAGCGGTGGCAGCAGCTCACTCTTTGACAAGTCCTCAACCCCGCCCACCACCTCCTCTGCCACGCCCCCGCAGTCCACTGGATCACCACTGCCATTGCATCCACCCACTTCAGGATCCCCTGGTCACCACCTCACTCAGCAGGCATCCTCCAACAGCAGCAGCAACAACTTCAGCATTCCCAACTTTTCCACCTCCTCGAGCACGCCCTCAGAGACGCTGAAGCAGCACCTGCGATGGAAGGCCCGTCGAAACGCCTACTGGTCAAACTACTCCTCAATGTCCACCAGCTCAGACGACCTGTCGCTGATCAGCAATACCACCAGCTCGACGATGACGGGCGGTGGTGGCAGTGTGACGGGCATCGCCACCGCCACCAGCACCGCCTTCAGGAGAATGTCGCTCGTCAACTCAAAGTTCTCCTGCAAGGTTTGAAGACTTTGATTGGGTGAAGTTCACCTTTTATTAGTAGGCCAAACTTTGAGGAGGGTCACCCTTTTTCTCGAAGATCACCACTCTTCTTTTGCTCTATCTTTTTCTCCCCTTCTCACCTTATTTCTTTCATTCAGTGTGATATAAGTTTTGACAGGCGTAAAACTTTGCTTTTCCTCTTTCCTTATTTTAGATAACAGAAAAGTTCGTTCAACTTTAGCAAAACTGAACATAGACGCTCATTTTCAGCACTCACTTTTCATTTTAGATTCTTTCCCTTAGATTTTTGTAGAAAAAATATTCCACATCGTTACAAAGTCTAGTCACACTTCCTCTTCCCCTCCAGAATCCTCTTCCACCTCAACGCACTCCCGAATAATAATAATAATGCACACAGGCAAACATTAGAACTACACAGACCGAATTGATTCTTAGTGACTCAAACCTTCACGCTTTATTCACTCCATCACTCCTTTTGTTCTGCAAATAAGAACAGAAGTCAACCCGAATCACACACACTTCTTTCTCCCCGGTTTTGAGCGTAGTCTGAGAGCTGAGTTGACTAAGGTGACCAAGTCACACACACACTCTAATTCTCTCCGTCTCTCATTTTCAAAACTGGTAAAGCTCAGTGAGCAAAGCTTGAGCTTAACATGCTAAGACATGCTCTCCCTCTCTCTTCTTCTTCTTCTTTTCGGAGTTTTACATTGACATATTACTACTACACATATTCAAGACTTTTTTGGAGTCGCCAGGATTCTCGGGAACACAAGATACAGACACTGACACTAACACACATCTTTTCACACTGAGCATATCACACTGCTTATGGAATCCTCCTTCTTTTTGTTATCTCACACTTTATCCTCTTTCTCTTTTGGTATTTCCTCCTTTACACCCAACTCATCAATTTACACCTTCTACTTTCTATTCTACCTTCTTTACACTCAAACCCACACACACACTTTAATGTGATTAGAGAGAACTGAATTCTTTACTTTCTTTACTTTCTTCTTCTATTTATTTTCTTACAACTACTACTGTTACTACTGTTCTTACTTGTTTTGACTGTCGACTGTGAAGAGCTGCTGATGTTTGAAAAGTCTGCAACAAAAACTGTGCAATATGAAACCACCTGCAATATCAACTTACACCCATTAACCAAATGTGATTTGAAGCCCGAAGCCGCCCGGAAAAAATGAAGCAAAAGAAAATGATATTCTATTATTCTACCACTACAGAGACTCTTACTACTCTACACTACTACACAGATACTTTATTCTACTACTACTACTTCTACTTCTATACAGGAAATCGCATATTTTTTTATGAAACCAGAGAGTTACTTTATCTGCCACCAGTCTTCATTCTTGATCATCAAACTAAACAGTTTCTTCCTATGAGGATCAGTTGAGGACCTGGTGTGACGGTGATCGCATCCGCCTGCCTGCCTGAAAAAACCCGTCTGCCTGAATCATCAACCACAAAAGTTGTTGCGTTGATGTTGTTGTTGTCGTCGTCTGCTGAAGATGGTCAAAGATGGACACACAGCCACTAAATCGTTGCCTATCGCTGATAACATGATATTATTTTTCAGAGTTTTATTTATTCTTGCAGAAATAGTAGAAAAATATGTTATTCCTGTTAACCCCTTTCACTCTTTATTTTTTGATGCAGAAAGACTTTCTTTAGCTACACACAATTTGTTTCAGTAAAGTAAAGCTACTACTAAATAAACCCACACACCAAGAAACAGTTCTTTGCGCTAGAACAGAGCATCTCCAAACACACACACACACAGTCTTTTATTTTTCTTCCCCCAGAGCAAACTTACGTTAAGTTGGCAAAAAAACTTGTTACACAAAACAGATGTTACGAATTACTAAATAAATTAAAATACCAATAAAGCATACAAAAATGTACTTTATTTTATTTTAGCGATAAAAAGGGAGCGGAATTCCGCCTTCCAGTTTCTTCTTTAGGCACTCTTGACCACATGTCGGTCCGAGTCCTGGTTCCAGAGCTTCGCCTGAGAGCCCTGGGCAATCTTCAGATTGCGAATGCTGAACATGAAGCCCTGGCCGCGGAAGCGGTTCAAATTGGCTCGACGAACTGCAGCAGCTGGGGCCACCGGTTTACCGTTCGGCTTTTGGTGAGAGGCGCTGTTTCGGCACAAAGTGGCGTCCTCGTCTTCACCTCCGGGACAATTTTTTACGCCATCACAGAGGGCGGAGGCGTCCACGCAGAGGTTGGCCGCCCCGGCGCAGGTCCACTGTCCGCCGCCGCATCGGTGCTGCCACATGAGACCGCCCTGCTGATCTTGATCCCCCTGCTGGTGGCCATTCTGGTCCGGTGATTGGGTGTGCTGACCCCAGTCGTAGGTGGAGCGGACGCCGTGGTAGGCGACAGTCACTGGAGCCTCAGCAAAGACACCGACCATCAAGAAGGTGGCCACGGAGAGCAGAAGGTACATCTTGGCCATGTTTGTTGATTTTGGCGTTGTTTGGTTTTGACTTTTTTAGTTTGAGACAATACTTTCTGGTCGATGACTATTATAGAGTGGATGAGTGCGATGCAGTGCGAACTTGGTAATGGTAATGGTGTTGCACTTGGGATGAGTGCCAAAGACAAAAGCGATTTAAAAATCTCTTGAGTGGTGTCCAAATCAAATTTTTTACACTGGTGATGCCCACTGATAATCGCACATTCATTACTGGTGGTGGTGGCGCCAATAAGACTGCGCAACCACGACTCCACCTCTGCAGCTGATCTGTTGTCTGTCTGAAAATCACCTCATCAAATTGTCTTCTTTTTTTGCACTTCAAGAGAGGTAAAAGTGGTGTGCTGTTGCCGAGGTCTTGGTGCACTTACAGTGGACTCAAAAAACAGAATAGGGCAATTGGTCCATGAACTTGACTGATTTGGCTGCAACTGTAATTTTAAATGCAAGTGACAACCTGGGGCTCATCAGATTATGAGGCAATGATGACAACATCTACAGCAAACAATTGCAAGATATGCTGGGACAATTTGAGGACAAACAGGGTTTACAAACCAGCTGATCATCAATTAACTAGATTTGCCTGATTTTTAATTTATTCACAAAACAAAACACTTTTAGATTTTTTTGTTTTCAAAACATTTTTTTATTATCAGTCAGTCAACTTTCAGTCAAGTCTCTGAAAGACACCCTCAGAACACTTTTTCAACCCGACTTGACCACCCGTCGGTCCGAGTCCTGGTTGAACAGCTTCACATGCGATCCGCCGCCCACCTTGACATTGCGAATGGCGAACATAAAGCCTTGGCCGCGAAAGCGGTTCAGATTGGCCGCCCTGTTCTTGTTGGCCGGCGGAAGCACCGCCGAGTGGCAGATCCGGGGCTCCTCGTCGTCGGCGTGCGGGCAATCAATTTGCCCGTCACAACTAAATTAAATACAGAAATTAAAAACCAAGATTCCCAAAAAGACAGCTCTACCGAAAACACTTACACCTGCTTGAGCGTCAAGCACAGACCAATAGCACCGGAACAGGAGTAAGATCCGGCGCCGCAGCGGCTGTTCTCGTGGTTGTTGTCAGTGTTATTGCCATTGTTGTCGGTATTGTTGTGGTTGGGCGCCTGCGTGGGCTTCGTGTGCTGTCCCCAGTCATAGGTCGACCCGGTGTGCTGGCCCCAGTTGTAGGTGGTCCGCGTGGACTCCGGTGAGCTGGTGGTGGTGGAGTTCTGCTGAGGCGCCTTCGTCGAGGTGTATTTGCCCCAGTCAAAGGTTGAGCCGGTGTGCTGGCCCCAGTCGTAGGTCGTGCCATTCGTCTGTCCTCCTCCAGTGCTGTTCTGGTTTGGACTCTGCGTCGAGGTGTGCTGTCCCCAGTCATAGGTTGATCCGGTGTGTTGACCCCAATCATAGGTGGTACCATTATCCGGGGCGCCGGTGGTGTTCTGGTTTGGGCCCTGTGTTGAAGTGTGTTGTCCCCAATCGTAGGTAGTTCGATTGGTCTCCGGAGCGCCGGTGGTGTTGCTCCAGGTGTGCGCCGCTTCGATGATCTTCTTCACAAAGGCGTCCTTTCTCTTCTGGTCAGGCGACTGGTCGGCCTTGACCACCAGTGCGACCATGAGGACGAGGGCCACAGCAAAGGTGGCAGTTAGTTGACGAGTCATATTTAGTTTAGTGGCCTTATAGTTTTGCTCTGTGTTTCAGTAGGCAGTTTCAGTAGTAAAGCTTTGCTGCAGATCGGTTCGCCTAATTATAAGTGGATGATGGGTAACTGGTAGATGGCTAACTTTTTCTTTCTTTATGGTCAGGTATGCGTGCGCACAAGTACAACGAACATCGATCTCATCTTAGGCTTGCGAAAGAGAAATACTTGAGAAAGATTGGCTTGATTGGTAATAATATTTGAGGGCCCGTCTCACAGGTTTGACATTGAAATTGCGGCCGATTTGCACTGAGCGGCAATCTCAGCGGCATGTTCTTCCCCAACGGCGTCCTGTCGTCTCGAGCACCTCTCACTTCACCATCCCATCATTATCGGCATCCTTTCTTGCGCAACCAATTTGCCTCTTTAAAATAGGTTCCCATTGGATGTCACTGTATTGTCTGCACTAAAGCAGCAGCAGCCGTTTGGTCAGCGGATGACGACAGACTAATTAGATGTCGCTAATTATCACTTTTGGGGGCAAACACTTTGTCCCTCATTATAGTCTTGAGCTCTCTGCGTTGCAGCGGCCACTTGCAAGTGCACAGCGAGAGGTTTACTTTTTGTTAGTTATGTTAGCAAACTGCGTAGTAGTGGACAATCGCCTGGTCCATCAAGTGGTCTTGTGACCGATAAAGTTCGACTTTAGTTGGTGAACATCGAGCAATCGGCAATCAAACACCGCAAATCTGTCTCTCTCCACCCACACACCTCCACCTCAAATGGCCAACTCATTTTGGCTTACACAACAAACATCAAATCAAGTCCAATCATCAAATTATCCTCTCTGCCCAAAAGTAAGTTATATACACGTCCAACCCTCTGGACGCTCATCTCTCTCTTTAGTACTAAATCAGACTTTGTAAGGAAAAGACATCCTCAGTAGTAAAGCTAAGTAAAGCAAAGAAAATCCCAAAATGAAGTCCCAGATTGCCATTATCCTCTCGCTGGCGGTGATCGCCGTCCACTGCGGCCCCGTCCCCATCGCCCCCTCAGTGTCCCTTATTCAACGGCACCCACTGATCCCCAAGTGCAACGCCGGCTCGTACATCTGCCAACGAACGCCAGAGTCGACCTCCTTCCTGCCCAAGTGCATCGACTTTCCGCTGGTCTGCGACGGAGTCAAGGTAAACAACAAAAATCTGAACCCAAAACTACAATTTCTATAACTTTAATATTCGAAAAATCCAGGACTGTGAAGGAGGTGATGATGAGGCGAATGAGCTCTGCGACGACAAGGAGAAGCTGAAGGAGGTGCAGCTGGAGCTGGAGGAGCTGCAGGCGAACCAGGCCAACCAGAAGCCGGCGGTTGAGGGCGTCGAGAACGACTTCAGCGGCACCGGTTTTATGTTCTCCGTGCAGAACCTCGTCATCGAGGGCGGCTCCAATGTGAAGATGTTTAACCAGAACTCCGATAACGTGGAGCAGACCTCGGGTGGTGCCCAGAAGAAGGCTGAAGGTGAGAAGGAGCAGGAGCAGAAGAAGGATGGCGACGATTCGAGCAACTAAAAAGCTGATGATGACAGCCGTCACCGTTCTTGAACACACACACCTAATCATTACCACCTTTTGTATTGTCTAATATTTGCAATCAAACAAACAGCGACACAAAGTGTTCACCTACCTTTCCCCAATTTGATTGATGAGTTGAGTGAGAGGTAATTGACTCTCTATTGTTTTGCCAAGATTGAGCGATCATCATGTGACATTGACCACTGCCAGAATTTGAAGCGGGTTTAGATGGCGAAAGAGAGTTCAGATGCACTTTGAGTGAAAAATGGCACTTTTGTTGCTTTCTTCACTGCTCATTGTTTAGGTGCATGTATTTCTGGTTTTTCCGTTTGATGCTGATGGTGATGACATTGAAAGCGGTGACGACGTCTGTTGTTGAGGTGTGTCTGTGTGTGTGTACACAAGTAAAAGATTGAAACTTCGCCATCATCAGGACTCGGTTTTGGTGGTGACAAAAAGAGAAAGGCGCTAATTAGCTGCCAAATGGTAAATGGTGGATACAGTGTGATGCTTGATGAAAAGATTTGATAAAGCTGGAGCCTGGAAAAAAAAGGATTCTTACGGCCGTTGTACAAACAAAAGACTATTTTCACTTCATGCTGTTATCAGCACCTTGAGTGAAAGTAGTGTTGAAATTTTTTAGAGCAGTTTTAATTTTTACGTTTGGTCATCACAGTTAATTGCCACCCAGTGGAATTCGGTAATGAACTTCTTCACATGTTTACAGACTGGCAATAATATTGCCGCAGTATACTATTGGCTCACCTGACAACTTCATTTTACTTTTTTCATATTTCCTCACCTGCACCTGTTTCTTCTGTCAACATTAGCACTCTTTGTGTATCACGCGCCGAAAATTTTGCTATAATTTTCTCTTTCAATCTTGGTACTTTGACAAAAAGGCTGCATTCAATCAAGATATCAGTTGTTAAAACTAGTTAGCGAGCTAGTCTTCAGAACCATTCAATCACCAGTCATCATGGGCAAGAGAACATCACCTTCTTCAGACATTCTTTCTCTTCTCTTTCTGGCCACCATTTGTGCGCTGGTCTACTGTCAGGGACCACCACCTCCGCCAATACCTCCAATGCCCGGACTGACCGCTGGCCAGAGGGCCCACATGACGGAGATGCAGCGAAACTGGACAAAGTTGAGACGAAAGATGTGCGAGATGCCCAATGGAGAGTCGAGCAAACTTCTCAGCTCCGTTGAGGCCTGCAACAAGATTAATCATGTCTTTCGAATTCAGGTAAGCGACTACAAATTATTGTGTTGAACATTTCTGAAACCATCTTTTTCAACAGCAACTCCTCAAACCATGTCACCTGATCAAGGCCACCGTACAGGCGAACAATCTGACCAACTACCTCGACCTGGAACGAGCGGACTGTCAGTTTGAGGAGTGCCACATGAAGGTGCTCGCTTCTCCTGAGTACCTGCAGATTATGGCAGAGATGGAGAAGATGTCTGCCGAGCAGCGAATGGACAAAGCATTTGAACGATATGTAAGTTTTAGTTTATTATTCAAAACGGCTCATTTTTATTTTTGTTTGTTTATCAGAAATGCATCAGTAACGCCCTTGGTATCAAATGACATAGACGGTCAATTAATTTTTAGTCACAAAATTTAATTTTATGTAATTTTAAATCAATTTCAAAATTTTATTATTTTTTAAAATCTAAAATCTGTTTACAATTACAAGTAGTTGATGATTACTGTGGAATTTAGTTCAGCGTTATCATTGACAAAGTTAGGAGTGAACTTTGTCATTGTGCTTTCAGTATAATTAGAACCGTTGTATCGAAACTAAAAGATTAAAAAATTGTAAAAATTAATTTTTTAAAGTTATAAAAATGAAAAACTTTATTTTGTTTTACATAAGAAAACGCCGTCCAGTGGTAGTAATTTCGTGGTCGTCGTCGAGGTGCACCGGTAACACTATCTTCGATGCTGAAGAGAAGAAACACTGCCACAAAAACAAAGACAAACGATAGCATTTTTTGAGTATTCATTTTGACAACTGATGTCAAAGTTTAAATTGCTATTTCAAGAAAAAAATGAGTGTTTTAAGAATTCTCGTGAGTCTCTTCATTTTATACAGACATCAGACATCAGGAAATTGATGATTTCACCTTTTTCTTTGCCTTTGATGTTTACTTTTCTGTAAGAGTGAGAGAAACCAGAACTATTGCACGACAATGGAGGCAACCACCTTGTCAAAATAAGTAGTTTTAAAAAAATTTTATTTTTGCTTGAATTTAACTTTTTCAAATTAAAATGTTTTTACATTTAATTTGCAACTAAAGTGTTTTTATGTTAGATCTAATCAGTCGGTAGTTAGTCTGACCTGGCTGACTTATTTGCACGACACACCACCATCTGCTGTCGTTTCCAATTGATGCACTACTCAACTTAGTGACAATTTCAAAGTTTGGATAAGCGACGTTGTCACCGTGAACGGTAGAAGTCCACGGAGAGTGGTGCTCAGCCACAAATTCAATAATTTTATTAGCTGTAAAAAATAAAAAAAATTGTAAATTACTTTAAGATTAATTGCTTAAAACACTTACGTTTTAGAGAGTAATATGCAATTAAATTGTCATCCTTTTTTGACCCAATGTTACTGTAAAATTTAACTTGATACTCCAGTGACGAGTGTTGCAGAAATTCTTCTACCAAACACTTGCCTCTTTTCTCAGAAAGTGTTCCATTAAGAAGTTTAGAAATTGAGGTAAACTGAACAAAAGGGGCACTGGGTGTCCAGTGAGCGGACTCAGAATTGAACTCGGATGTGAACACTTCACACCAGTAGCTTTGATTACTGCGAGCGGCTTTCTCGGTGATGACCAGGTCATAGGTTGGATAGGTTGACCTAGCTCCTGAACTGATAAAGACGTTGTCATACTCTTCTAGCGAAAGTATTGTATTACCTGTGGCTATAAATAATTTTTTTGTTAGTTGTTTAAAATGAACTTTGTCTGTTTCACCATTCACTTCATATCTGGCCAGTTGTCCATCTAGAGAGCTGTAAAACTTGACTGAATAGTTTTTGCCTGTTAGCTGTCTAAAGCGATCAATAGAGCAGGTAACCGATAATGACTGGTTGATGCGCATGCGAATGTTATCGCCGGTTAAAGTGGGCAATGGTAGAGACACCACTAGCGGTACTTTGTTTGTAACAGTTGGTACTCCATCACCTTGATAGTAAGTTTTACAAGAAAACTCGGTTTTAAATGCAGCTTTTGGAACGATGCTAATTTCATATTTTGTCAAAGTGCTTGGCAATTGAGATATTGATGAAATGTTTGTTTTTACGACCACAGCATTACTTGTTGCAAAACTAAATTGAAATTTTTTTAAATCTAAAGTTTAAGCATTACTATTTAGTGTAAAAACAATTTTTATAAAAGTAAAAATACCGGTTAATCTGTATACAGCTAAATTATCAAAATCATCAGTAATATTAGTATGAAAGTATACTTCTAACTTCTTATCTTCTGATTTAACATCAGGCACTTCACATTGCAGTGTTAGAGCTTCACCAACGTACCCAGTTGTAACATTAATTGATGCTATAGATCTTCTGACTGTAGCTTGAAAACTAATGTTTGGTAGAATAAAAGCACATAAAAATAAAACCAACAAATTTTTTAAAGTCATTTTTTACAAATGAAATACTTGATCAGTAATATTTTTACAACATTTTAAGGACATAGTGCTAAAAATTACGTGGTTTTAATGCTAACAGATTATCACAGTTACTTGCTATTAACAATATCTGATTGCCATCTAAAGTGTTTTTAAATTTAATTATATCAACCGATAGTTGTCTTAACTTGCCAATGCTCAGCACACACCGCCTGTCGTTTTCAGTTCTTTTTAATTTGGTAATAATATCATAATCCGGACTAGTGACATTGGCACCAATAGAAGGAGAGATCTTTAATTTTAAATAAATCATGTTTGTGCTGCAAAATATTTGATTAAAATTGTTTTAAAAAATAACTCGGTTTTGTCAAAGTAAATAAAATGTTTTAATGTTAATTACAATTTAAAATTATAAAATAAAGTATTTTTGCATTTGATTTTTAGAAAGTTTTTCTATATTTGATTTAATCAATCGGTAGTTGGCCTGGCCTGACTGACCAACCTGCAAGACACACCACCATTTGCTGTCGTTTCCAATGGATGTGCTATTGAGTTTGGTGACAATTTCAAAATTTGGATAAGCAATACTGTCACCATGAACGGTAGAAACCCAAGGAAAGTGATGTTCAGTTGCAAATGCGGTTATGTTGGCTGAAAAAACCAAAATATTTTGTTACTTACTTTAAAATTGATTGCAATAAACACTCACGTTTTAACGAGTAATAGGCAATTAAATTTTCATCCGTTTTTGGCCCTAGATTACTGTAAAACTGAACCTGGTACTCCAGTGAAGAGTATTGCGCCAATCCTTCAACAGTACACTTGCCTCTTTCTTCAGAAAGGGTTCCATTGGGAGGTGAAGAGGTAGAGGTGAACTGAACGAAGGGGCCAAACGGTGTCTAGTGTAGAGATTTAGAACTGTATCCAGATGTTTCTACTTCACACCAGTAGCTTGGATTACTGCCATTGGCTCGTTCGGTGATGACCAGGTCAAAGTTTGGATAAGTCGACCTTGCACCTAAACTGGTTGATACGCTATCGTACTCCTCTAGTAAAAGTAGTGCTTTACCTGACACTGCACAGCATTTTTATTATTTGTGCGAAAAAAAATTAAATGCATCTTACCATCCACTTCATATCTGGCCAGAAGTCCATTTAATATACTGTAGAACTTGACTGAATATTTTGTGCCGTACAGTTCTTTGAAGTGAGCAGCTGAACAAGTGACATTGAATGGATGGTCGATGCTCCCACAATGTTATCTCCAGTAAATGTGGGCCGTGGATTTGACACCACAAGCAGTGCTTTGTTAGAAACAGTTGGTGTTCCTTGACCTTGATAGTAAGTTTTGCAGGAAAAATCAGCTTTAAATGCAATTTTTGGAACAATGCTAATTTCGTATTTTGTCAAAGTGCTCGGCAAACTAGATATTGATGAAATATAAGTTTTCACAATCTCTAAACTACTTATGATAAGATGTGGATTAAAATTATGTAAATCTAAAATAAAAACATAAATAAATTTTTTAA
>JAALOO010000593.1_pt1 | contig 30964 bp, 24 predicted proteins | sample 7257641 | NCBI WGS metagenome assembly JAALOO01 (sample SAMN14085613, study PRJNA598686) | mite metagenome | biome: ENVO:01001000; feature: ENVO:01001002; material: ENVO:01001226; isolation source: single female mite from University of Michigan culture on fish food culture... ...
ACGCAAAAAAAGGCTCGCTGTAGTCCTGGCTTGCCAGACTTACCCCCCTGTTTGCCAATAAAATCAGTCTGGACTACGTATGCTTGCGTTCACTCTCACTCAACGTTTCTAAATTTATTTTTGATTGTGCAAAAGTTTGTTTTTTAAATTTTCAGGCATTTCCGGTGGTGGCGGTCTTGGCAATTTCCAATAAACTTTTGCAGCATCGTAGATAAACCATTGAAAACCAGTTAGCGTACCAATCATGATTATGCGAGGGGTCAATCCTTTTCAAACACCTAAGCATATAAAAGTTATAAGTTTAACTTTTTTTAAAAATAACATTACCAGCTAGGCCAAAATTTTTAAGCACTTGAATAGCAGAGCTGCCTTTGTCTTGATTTAGTTTAGACACCACAGTATCAGCCGGATGAGAAACAATTGCACAAAACACGCCAGCTATGTATCCGGCAGCAAAAGTGACTGTCAACTGTTGGGTTTTAGTGCAATTGGCTCGAGGTTTAGGAACCACGCGCTTGTACAACAGCTCAACTGTGCGCTCAAAACAGGCAAATTTCATCATCGTATAAGGAATTTGGCGCATCCACAGTGGAGTCAGTCCTTTGAAAAAACCATTCAATCCTTCTGATTTGTATATTTGCTGGGCGACAACGCGAAACAATGCTGAACATCCGGGTTGCGTTTGGGCGCGAACTTTGCATGCTTCAAACGGACAGAGAGCAATGTCGGCAAAAATTTCGGCTGATGCAGAAGCGGCCAGGTACAGTGAAGTGCGATAGAGGTAGCTTTTCTCGTCGCCAATCACATTGCCGTACTTAACTTTGAACACTTCGTAGAGGCCATATTTACCAAGTCCTTGCAGAGAGTAACCAAATGCAGTTGGCGCCCAACCCCGGTACAGACCACGAACACTCTCTTCAGCTAGTGTCACTTTGAAACCGTTAAGAACGTTTTTGTATTTAGTTTGATCCACCTGAATGCGATATTTGACTAGATCAAGTGGCGTCAAAGCAGTGTGAGTGATGCCACAACTGAGAACTCCGGCCAGACCACACAAACCGAAGTACTCCAGTGACGCAAAATTTACTTCTTATTTTTCTACAAAAAACAAATTTAAAACAATAATTTTGTTAAATAGATTATTTTAATGGTGTTTACCAGATTTTAACTTCATTTTTTGAAAACAAAATTTAGAAAAAATTTGTTAAAATATTGAGCAATAAATAAACAGTCGTGTTTTGTATTACATCATGTTGCAACTGATTAATAAAATTTAGCTTTTTATATTACAAATGTAACGAAAAATGCATAGAGTTCAAAAAAATTTTTTGCTGATAATAACATTGCATTTGATTTGTTTTAATTAAATAAAAATATAAAATAAAATTTAAACTTAATTTTTGTTTTAATTATGTTCTTATTAAAAGTGTTGATGATCATTAAGTAAAAATTATCAAAATTGAAACATTATGAACACTTTTTAAACGTTAGTGTTAATAGTTTGGCATCTGTTTGAACGACTTTAAAAAGTAAATTTTGACAAAAATGATTAACTTTATTAACAATTAGTTAAAAAACTGTTTATTCATTTATTTCTTTATTAATTTTTATAATGTAAAGATCGCGCAAATATAACAAAGAAATAATTGACAAAATTAAAGCCCCAATTGGTAAACCAAACAAAAATATTCCATTAAAAACAGCTAACACAAAGTAAAATATTGTTAAAAGTACTTGAACTACAACAAATCCGACTGTCAAATAAAATTTTTCTTTTATAACACCAACAATTCCTGTTATTGAAAAAACTAAAAGAATTGTCATAAAAATAAATATAATGATGTAATACACTAGCTAAAAAATAAAAAAAATGGTTTTAAAATTTTAAATAAAAGCATTTTAAAAAGTTTTCTTACTCTGATATTTGCATTTTCCGCATGCGGCAGTCCCATGTGAATGTTGGCTGTTTTTTCATTAATGTCAAAATATAGCAACCAAACAAAAAATACAGTTTCTACAATAGCAGCAATTAATGTTAACAAAGTTATTATCAAAACAAAGTACTTTTTAAAATAAAAACATCTTGGTTTTTCCATTGCTGGTAATAGTTAAACAACAAAATTGTATATTTGCAAATTCAATATTTTATTAGAATCTCATAACAATTTGGCTAATAAAAATTAATTTAGTTAAGTTATATTTTTTATTTAAAAACACTAAATAAAAACAAATGGAATTTTCATGTAGTTACTAACAAAAATAAATACTGAAAAATTAATAAATTGTTTGACAAACAATCAATTTGGTTGTTTGTTTTATTGTTTTTGTAATATTTACCATATCTGCAACCGATTAAAATAAAAATATTTTTTAAATTCAAAATGTCTACTAAATATCCAAAATTTTTTAAACTTAAAAAATACACTTTTATTTTTTGCATTGTGATATCTCTTTGCGTTTTAATTTTACTTTTAATTGCCATTTATGTTGGAAAAAGTGATCAGTATTTAGATCATTTTAAAGGTTTACAAGATAAATTCAACCCAAACGATCATAATTTAACGGTAAAAAATTTTGATAAATTGCAAACATTTTTAATTTTTTTATTTTAGAAAAATGAAAATGAATTGTTTGTTGTTTTATTCATTATTTTTGCAATACTTCAACTAATTGGTTTTTTTGGCGTTATTTTAGAAAACTTTTGTTTGACTTTTTTATATGTTGTTATACAATTATTTACTGCAGTAACGGATGTAATAGAAATATCTTTTAATGAAAGAAAAATGATTTATTTTGCAGTTTGGTCATTATTTGTTAGTTTTATTTCAATGTTGTTTTTAAAAGATTTGTATAATTTGTATCAAACAAAAATTTTAAACAAAACATTACCAAACTAAAATTTTATAAATTCTTTAAAGTTACTTGTATAAAATAAACAGCTAAAACTAACTCGACAATTGAAGTTCGTTGTTCAAGTGTTTAAAAAATTTAATATATTTTTTTTAAATTTTTTTATTTACTTAACGAGTTTTTATCAATTAAATTACTAAATAAGAAAAAGTTCAGTTGTTTAAAAGGGTTTGTTTTTAATATTTAAAATACAAATAAGTTACGTCTAAATAAGTAATAAACTACACTGCTGCCAATAACAACATGCCTAATCACTGACAAATAATGCAATTTTTCTTTGTAAAATGTTTTTTATATTAAAATCTTATCAATAACTTAGCAACTAAATGCAAAGTGTAACAAAATTAAAATTTTTTGTAGTTTTTTGTTTTGATTTTTAAAAGATAATAGTGACAAATTATGGCTGAATGTTTTCAAATAAAAAAAGGCACTGTCATTTTCTTTTGCCTTTTAAACATAGCAATTTACATATTTGTTGCTGGGCTAGCGGAAATTGTTATTGCCAATGAATATAATGTTAATGACAACAGAACGCAGGTAAGCTTTTGCCAAAACAAACTAACTTTTAAATTAAAATCAAAATGGTTCTATTTTTTAGCACAAAGCTACTATTCTTGTCATTGTCACAGTAATCATTGCTGTTCTTTTTCAACTGGTTGGCATATTAGGAGCATTTAGCGAAAATGTTTGTCTTCTTTTAACATACCTTATAATAACAAGTTTGCTTTCTTTTTCTGTTATTTTAAAAGGTTTTATTGATTTTTTAAACTTAAAATTTTATTGGAGTGTGTCTATGTGGTTTGCTTTTAATGCTCTTTTGGTAGTTGCTTTACTTCGTTCTTTGCAACGAATTAGAGGAACTTTACTTGCAAATCAAACAGAAAGTGTTAACTCGAGAAGAGATTCATACACAGAAATTGCGTAAAATAAAAGTTTTTTAATTAATCAATGTTGTTTATCATTGCGACAAAGAAGTATTATTGTTGTTGCAACGTTTTTACTTTAAAAACACAAATTACTAAGTTTTATCTTTATTTGTAGCATCAATGTGTGTTTTAATAAAAACTAATTGTTTTTGAAAAAACATACTAGTTTAAATGTTTTATAAAATGACAACTAAAAGTTTTGCAAAATGGCTTTTAATAGCATTTTGTTTAGTAAACGTCACAATGTGGATAAGTTTTTCAACAATGACAACACAATTTGCTGTTACAAAAACAAGTGATCCCAATTCAAAAAATTTTCATAATTTAAAAGTTAAGCAAAATCATTTTGTTTTTATTTAAAACTAACAATTATTATTTTTTAAGAAATTTTCAAACAACATCAAAATTTCAATACTTTTACTTGTCATTTTATTTCAAATGTTTGGTTTTTATGGAGCATTACAAGAAGATGAAACATTTGTCACAATTTACTCGGTTTTAACAATACTTTTGGCAGTTTTTGAACTGTTTTACAGTTTTTGGACAAAATTTCAAATAATTCACTGGAGTGGCTCTCTTTGGTACGTTTTCAACTCACTTGTTGCTATGCAGTTTTTAGGCATACTAAAACAACAAATGTATTTAGAACGATTTGAAAAAGTTAATCTTTTAAAATCGTATGATGTTTACCCTAGTTATGAGTTAAATAAATTGTAAATGTCATGTACATTTATTTATGGTAGCAACTCGTAATGACAGATTGCAATTTTTGTTGTTTTTGTTTTCAACGTTTTTGTTCAAGTTTCTCCTGATTTATTTGCAGTTTGTCAGTTTTTTAAACACTGCGTTCAAAATTTTTTTTATCATGAACAACTTTTTGAAAGAAACATCTAAACCAAATCGTTCGGCTTACCTTTATTTTCTTAAATATCTTTTACTTTTCTTTTCTGTATGTGGAATTTTTATTCACTTATCTTTAACAATTGTAACTAACAAAATTTATTTGTCAACATTTCCTCGTTCTACTCTTTTTTATCTCATCATCATGTCAACACTTGTTGTCATTGTTTTTTTATTTGGTATCATTCACACCATAAGTGAAAATATTTTCAAAATTCCTGTGTATGGATTACTTCTTATCACTTTAGCGTTATTTTATTTAGCCGAAGGTCAATTTCAAAATGATGTATTTTTTAAACGGTTGTACGTAGGGGCTGCTGTTTGGTCTACTTGCACACTTATAGTGACAATTAAGTTTAACATTGTCATTAGTCGTCAATGTACAGTTGAACAACGAAACTATCGTCTGAACTCAATGGCCAGCAGTTATGCATAAAACTATTTGAAATAAATATTGTATTTTGTTTAAAAAAAGTTACTTTCTTGTTTAAAAATTTTAATTTTTACAGTTGTTTTGTTTTTCAATTAAATTTTTGTTATTACTGTAAAATAAACAAAATTTATTTGTTTAAACTCTTGTTAAAAATCAGTTGTAAAATAAAATTTAAAAAATATTTAGTTTTAAATAAAACAAAATAAAAAATTTGGTGTTTTTGTTTAAATATGTGTTTTAAAACTTTTTTCCCAGTATTAACATAACCATTGCAATATTTGTATAATGGAAAAGCATACAAGCAATCAAAAACTGTCAATATTTGGTTCACAACTCATTTTGTAAACAAAATTTTAATTTTATCAGTATCTAAATCAACTAATGACAGTTTATTTCATTTAAAACCACCGTTAAGCTAAAATATGCTTGACAAATATTTAGCCAACATTTGTTTATATTGTTGGCTTCTTAAAAACTGCCATATTTTGTAAACATACTTGCGAAAATAAAAAACATTAATACAGTTACTTGATGTCTTCATTTTACTGCGACTTTCAAAATTGATAATTTTTTACGTAATACGTTTTTGCCGATAAGCAAAACAACCTAATAATAGCCCCTCATTGATTTCTGATTTATTTTGTCGCACGGAAAACAGTTTTTTATATTTGTTGACAGTGAACTTTAATACAATTTTGTCAAAAAAATGAAACTGAAAAACAAAGAAAAAGACATTTTTTCAAAAATGTCCTGCTTCAACGCAACTTTGAACATAATTTGTGAAAATTTTCTGAAAAATACCCATTTCATTGTGGGTAATTTACCGCCACTGTTTAACGCCAATCACCTAGACGGACACTGCCTGCCAGAGCAACAGCAGCAGCAACAACAGCAGCCAAAGGACCAACAACCTGCTGACCTTGCTGTGACAGCAATGACGGCAACAACAACATCCTCGGAAGCAGCAGCAGCAGTAGATTTATGCACCCTCCATCGGCAGTTTTCCGAATTGCTTAGTCTGCTGCGAAGTGAGGCACCAGCCTGCCCAGCAATTGTACTCTCCACTGACGCAGCATCAGCAGCAGTATTATCCCCTCTTGGCAGTACCCTGCAGCTAATCAAGGCAGCCACTCTCACGGTGGTGGCAAATGGCTCGTCTGACCGGTCATCATCGCCATCATCATCTGTTTCTGCTGCTGATGCATTTGCAACAAGTGAACTGCGGAAGCGGTTTTCAGCACTGCTCACCGTGGTGCTTGGCTGTTGCCACTGCTGTTGCTGCTGTTCTCTAGAGAAGCTGCAGCCGTCCATGCGACGCACTGCACTTGCCTTCATTCACCAGACAATCTGCTCATCGTTAAAGTTTGTCAGCTCAAGTGCAACCGACGAGGAGGAGGAAACAGAAGAAACAGCAGCAGCAACAACAGCAGCACTGAGGTTGAACGAAATGTCGACGCTGCTCTGTTCGGTGCTCAGTCTGGAGAAAGTGCTTTCTCAGGGGAGTGAAGGTGATGGTGACAGCTCTGGTGACAGTCCACAGTCAAACGACAGCGACAGAGACAGTGAAGACGGCAAAAACGGCAGCCTGGACAATGATGCTGTGGACACATGCGAGCTGTTCAACATCGACAGTGCCGATCACCATGTGTACGAGGAGATTCACCACCAGCTGACTGATCTACTCCAACAGGTAAAGATGACTGAAAGCATTCCACCTACACATTCACCACTAGTGACCAGCGGCTCTACTACTACTAATGCAACAACGACAACAGCGGCAATAGCAATGCACTCCACCCGACAACAGGTGGTCCTCGCCACTGAGTGGCTTCTCAGTCACTGTCACCTCTTTAGTGATGAGAAGAAGGCGCCAGAGGAGGAGGAGGAGAGTGAAGGGGAGGAAGTCATTTTAAAAAGCTCGAAATTCGGTCGCGACAATGCCCCTTGTTTTTCCACCTTAAAACCCTTTTCCGCCTCCTCTTCTTCCTTGGTAGCCTCTCCGCCGGTGAAGCTGTCCACCAGCGGCCTGATGGTGCGCTCCGATTGCGTGACGCCGTACACACTGCAGTCGGAGTTTGTCATCACCTCGGGGGTGTACTTCTACGAGGTGACGCTGGTCACCGGCGGCTCGATGGCCGTTGGCTGGGCCAGCAGGGACAGCTCGGTGCTGGAGGAGCGTGGCCGACTGCTGGGCGCTGATGATGACCGGTCGATTGGCTTCAACGGCCACCAACGGAGCATCAGCCACGGTGAGACGGTCACTCTGGGGGAGATTGCCGCCTGGAGGGTGGGCGACACTGTGGGCTGTCTGCTGGACACCGACCGCCACAAGGCCGTCTTCTACCTCAACGGCCTGCCCATCTACTGCAAGGTCAATCACTTCAACGGGAGGCACATTGTGGCGGCGGCCACGCTGACGCACTGCCAGCAAATTTACTTCAACTTTGGTCAGCATGAGTGGAAATTTCCGCCACCGGGCGTCCTCTTCGCCGACTTTCACTCTGAAGCGCGTGGAAACGCCAGCATCTACCGCATTCAGGAGCCCACTGTGGTGACCATCCGCCGAGAGTTTGTCCAGTTTAAAGATGAAATTCAGTCAGAACTCGACCTGGTCATCACCAAGTGGCTGACCAGGCGGACCTCCTGTCTGGTGCTGCCTGAGCTGCTGCGCAACCCGGAGTTCATCAAGTACGAGCAGGGCATTCTCCGCCTGTCGCAGTCAATGATCAACCTGACTCAAAATGTCGACAACAGTCTGAGTGGCACACACGTGCAGGAGGACCTCTACTACTACTACGACAAACTCTTCTTCGTCTACTTCATCGAGTCGAACGTCTCAAAGATCAACATCCTCAGCAAGTTTCTCCGCATGATCGGCCCCATCATCGCCGGCCCCTCCTCGTTGACCACCTTTCACTGGACCATCCACCGGAACCTCTGTCTGATACTGCTGATTCTGCTGGAGCACTGCAAGTACGCCATGAAGCAGGAGATCAGCGACGCCATCCTCGACTACCTGCTGACCATCATCGAGCAGTGCTCCCGCCCGGAAACGGTCCTCTACGCTCTGATTGGCGTAGAGCTGCGCGTCGTGAACATCATTCAGTTTGACCTGACGGCGGCACTTCGCCGGCGAATAGTGGACATGCTGACGGTGATGGCCAGCACCAACCCCGATTTGTCTGATTTAAGCCTGATTGAAAGTGGTAAAAAGTCCACTGCCGACCGCTTCTACCGCTACCAGATTGCATTCTGCGCCCGGTGGACTCTGGAACACATCTTCATTCCCTCCAATCTACTGACCTCATCTACCTTTTTCCCTCTCAAACTGCCGCCGGTGAAGCTATCAGCCGACCGGCTGGGCGTTCGTGCCGAGACGATGCAGCAGTACCTGTACGTCCGCTCGTCGTACGCCTTTCTCCGCGGCGCCTTCTTCTACGAGGTCACTCTGCTCACCGGCGGCCTCCTGCGCATCGGCTGGTCTAGTCGGGCCAGTAAGCTGGAGGAGTACAAAAAACTGGGCGACGATCGACAGTCGGTCGGTTTCAACGGCTACGACCGGTGGATTTGGCATGGAAAGCCAGTGGCCCTGCGGAACCTTCCCCGCTGGCGGCCCGGCGACGTCGTCGGCTGTTTGCTGGACACCGACCACCAGATGATTACCTTCTACCTCAACGGCCACCCAATTCAGGTGGAGGCGATTGACTTTAGCTCCAATCAGTTCAGCCCACCCTACTTTGCCGCCGCTTACCTCTTTCCCCACCAGCAGTGCACGTTCAACTTTGGTCAAGCGCCATTTAGGTATCCTCCAAATGAGAGTAGAAATTATCAAAGCTTTCACGAGTGCACCGGCGGCGATGTGACCCGGTATCGCCTATCGGCCCTCAGCACCAAAGACGAACTCTGGCATCGCTATCAGTTTGAGGACAGCCAGCTGGTCTTTGACGAGTGGGTTCTCGAGCTGGTAGACCGCGTGGTGAGCGAGCCGCTCCACGATGAGGAGTACTTCAATGTGACGCTGCTGGAGAAGTTCGCCTCGCTGATGGACCTGGACTGTGGCCGCCTGCGACTCTACCACTCCATCATCCGCCTGGAAGCGCTCAAGGGCGACGACCAGCGGCTGGACGTTCTGGTCGGCTGGATTGAGCACTACTCCACGCCAAAGATTGGCCAGTGCACCGACGATGAGCTGGTCTCGCTGGTCAATTCCTTCATTGAGGTGCCGCTGATGGGTGACGCCTTCAATGACGCCAAGCGGCGCAACATTGTCATTGTTCTCTTCCTCATGGCACGGTCCAGCCTCGTCTACCTCCAGCAGCAATCAGTTCATCCGGAGGACTTTTTCGTGGAAACGTATCACTTTATCTCGCAAACGCTGCTTCAGCTGTACAGCGTCGACAAGTGGACGCTGCTTTTTGCCATCAATTGCCTGCAGATATTTGCCCGATTTGAAGTAAATCGCAATCACTTGCTGGCAGAAGAACGTTTGCTCAACAAGCTTTTAGAGATGTCACAGTTTTACGAGCAAACTTCAGTGGCTGAACTGTACGGCAACTTTGATTTTCTTTCATATCAAATTGGATTCTGCGCACATTTATGCTTGGAAAACATTGCGACGAAAACAGCTGAAAATAAGCCATCTTCAATAGAGACCAGATTCAACATACTTTCTTCATGTCGATTTACAGCCCGAGGAGATTGGGAACGGGCAAACTTCTGTTCATCGTACACATTTTTTTCTGGATCATATTACTACGAAACAGTCTTACTGACAAGTGGATCAATGAAAATCGGATGGGCCACCACTGAATTCAATCAGGAAAAGTTTTTCGTTTGTCTTGACCTTTATCGACGATATTTATGGCACAACGGTAAACAAATTGAAATGAAACATTTACCTGGCTGGAAAGTCGGTGATGTGCTGGGATGTTTTGTGAACACAAAAAAATCAAAATTTGTTTTTTATTTGAACGGAAACAAACTGCCACTGAAAACAAAATTTCCCAAAACAGCACAATTTTATTCAAAACCGTACTTTGCCGCCGTTTACCTTGCCAGCCACCAGCAAGTGGCTTTTAATTTTGGACAAACGCCTTTCAAATGGGCGCCTAAAGGCGTTCAGTTTGGAACGTTTTGCACGGCAGTCAAAATGGTTTGGACTTGCTAAAAGGCTACTGAAACTGTTTGTAAAAATTCCATTGACATTTGTAAAATAATCACACACTTTTTCGCAAAACATTAAACAACAAGATAAAAACTCATTTTAATTTTGTGATAACAAATGGCAAATATTATTCTGTTTTTTATTTAAAAAGAGTTATAAACTTGTGCTTTGATTAAAAGTAGTCAGTGTTAATGGCAATACGGGTATTTTGCCGTTGTTGTAAGATAACGTGTTCCTCGTGCAGTGACATTAATTTTGTCTGCAAAATATCCCATTTCGACGTCGTGTTTAGTGCAGGTGTGCTTCAGAAAGGTGGCCCAATCGGCGCAGGTGAAGCCGTTGAAGTGACAGGTGGCCCGGGCGCTGAGTGTGGCATCGTAGAAGAGCACCGACGACTGGTGACTGCAGGCAGGGTGCAGAATGCTGTGACACATCGGCTGGTGGTGGCCGGAGTTGGGGAAGAAATCGAGGTGGCCGTAGGCGTGAATGAAGCCCACCTCACCGACGAGGATGTTGCTGCCCGCCGAGGTGTGAATGGCATCGACAAAGTCGGCGTCAGTGCTGGTCAGGTGGGCGCCGGCGTGGCCCTCGAAGAAGGGCGCCGCCGCGTCCAGGCCGGTGATGCGGCCAAACTTCCAGCCGTACGCCGACTGCGAGTACTTGCCCGCAAAGCCGGACACCTGCGCGCCCAGCGAGAAGCCAATGAGGTAGACGTGCTGCGGACTGACGCCATGGTGCTTCTTCAGCTCATTCACCAGGAAGGCCACCTGACGACCGACCACCTGGGTGTTCGTGGAGGCGGCCACGTAGTCGGGCGCCGCGGCGCCCTTCTTCCAGTCCACCAGAATCACCGTGCCCACCTCGCCGTTGGTGTGCTTCAGCAGATTCGTCCTCACCGACTCGAGCATTTCATTGTGGTGGGAGTTGCCGAAGCCGTGGGTGATGATCACCAGGCGTTTGTGGGCGTCGATGGCGCTGAAGGTGGCCGGCTTGTGCGGGTCGACGATGTGCTCGGCGGTGGGGGCTGAGGGCGTGTACGCGTAGAACGCCGTGCCGATCTTCTCTGGCGTGAAGGGCAGCATTTCCGTGTGCTTCATTGGACCGTCCAGTGTGAAGCAGCCAATGTCCGGGTAGCAGTGTTTTGTGTCGGCAAAGAACCTCGGCTTCGGCAGCAAACTCACTTTTGCCACCGAGTCGGAAATTGCCTTGAAAAGCTCAAATTCATTGGCAGCAGCAGCAGCAACGGCAGTGCCCAGAAGGGCACAGCACAGAAGAGTAAGTTTAATCATCATGGTTTGTTGTTAAACTGGTTAAACCGCTAGATCATTAAACACACTAATTGGTTTTTATACATAAACTACTTTAAAACTAAATTTATCAAATATTTTACTTTAGATAAATCAAATAGAAGAGTAAGAACATACGTTCATCAGCGTTTTAAATAAAGGTAGGTTTTAATTAGTTTGTCATGTTCGTAAAGGCGGATCAATGCCATTTTGTCTGCCAAAGGCTAATCGGTATTTGATTTATCCTTATCATACGGATCTAAAAAGTACTAATGTTTAACCTTTTTTGTAGATTTAGTTTGATAAAATAATCTGAATGTTAACTATGCATTAAATAAAAAAAGACTTATCTATTTAACTCACTATGCCTACATTTTAAAAAAAGTTTTAGCTCAACTTCAAATGTAGTAGTTTAGGTTTTTTCATTGAATTAGTCACTTGATACGGACAAATAATATTAAGTTCAAAGATCCGACATGTAAATAATTTCAAAAAATAACAAAAATTGTTAATCAAGCAAATGTAAATAGAACATTTACTACTTTTAAAAAACATTTAAAATAGACAAAACTTATTAATAATAATTTATTAATTGATAAAATATAATTACAGACGATAATGATCGCGTTTTGTGTTGGTGGGTGGCCAAGGGTTGGCCTGTTGATGGTCGATAACAGTGAACTGTACAGATGTGTGCTCTTTTAAATGTTTTTAGCAGTGTAATTGTGTTTGTGTGTGTGTGAGTGTGTGTGTGTGTGTGTGAAACTTGCAAAAAAGAAAAACTTAATAAAAATAAAAAATATATTACACAAATACAATAGATTCGTACAAATAGTTTGAGTGAGGTTTCTTACAGAGTTTTTCCCAGGTAGTTCAGTTGGCGAATTAAAAGGAAAGAGGATGTTTGGTATATTGCGCAATATAAAGAATCCAAGGAGAAGAGAAGGGTCGTGTGAATAGAGGCAAAGTGGGAGGCAGGGGACAAGTGGAAAGATGGTGCAAAAAGGGGTACAAATTAGAGAGAAAATTAAAAATAATTTAAATTAGAGGAAATAAATAGAAACACAAAAGTTGTTGGGTCGGACAAAAAATGTGTCAATGTGTGCGTTTGTGATTTTGTGTTTGTGATGGCATGACAGTGCAACAGTGTTCAATTTGATGACCTGGTGGCAGGAATTTGGTACTGTTTAATGAGATGTTCAAAAAAATGAGATTGTAGGTCGATAAAATTCAGTTTTTGAAGTTTGTTGTTAGTGTTCAAAAAGTTTTTTTTTGTTTTGGCAACAGTGACTCATGATTTAGTTCAATTAAATGCAAAAATTTGAAAAAAAGAAAAATTTGCAAAGTACAATGAGCATATAGTGTAATATTTAGAGCAGGTTTACAACAAAATTATGGCCAAAATTAATGTAGCGACACACATCCCATCTTTGTTTTGCATTACTTTTCCACTTTTTTTCATTTTTAATTATCCTTTTGTCGCTCCTAGGCTGGCGCTCTAAATTTTGTTCATTAGCAGCCAGTGCAGTGTAGTGGAGTGTAATGAACAGTAATAATAATGCGCTAATGGGCCAATGAAGTTAAGGCCATATGAAAGTTGGTGATTGCCAGTTGTTAGTGGTTCGACTTGAGCCATCCATTGAAGCCACACACACACATTGGTCAAACAGTCTATGTGTGTGTGTGTGTGTCTGGCCCAGTATGTGGTGACATACGTCTGCTGCTGCTGTTGTTGATGAATTAATGAAGCAAATGGAAAAGAGGAATAAAAAGAGCAGAAAGAGAGGTCCGTCTATTGGCCTTTTGATGGCTGCCGTGAGGGGGAGGATGAAAAGGAGCAGAAAACGAAAAAGGAGGAGGAGTAGAACCGTCGCCAATGAGGCGAGCAAATGTGGACAAATTAATTTAATGGCCATTACGAGCAGAGAGGGCGGGGAAGGACTGAGGAAGATGATGATGATGGTGGTGATGAAGAGGGAAAGAGAACAGCAGCAATGGATTGCAGCTCACACACTGAACTTGATGACAATGTCGACAAGAACCAATTGGCTCTATTGTCACATTGCCAGTTTGGGCCAGTTTGGTGGCTAGGACAATCGGTATGTGTACTTTCAAGTGACTTACTCTACTTGGAAAGGAAAAGGGAAAAAAGGGAAAAAGTAAAAGAAGTTGCTGGGTTCAACATATAAACAGAAGTCAGAGGACACAAAGTTGGGTACAAAAACGTAAAAAAAGAGAAAAATAAAAAAAGTAATGCAGAGGGGAAGAAAATACAAAGTCGGCTGAAAATCACAATTGAAGTTGAAAAGAGGAGAAAGAAAAGAAATGCGTGTGTGTGCTTGTGTTGAAATGTGTTTGTTTGTTGGTGTGAAAGAGAGTGAAAAGGAAAGGAATAATGACAAGAGAAGATGAGATGCTGTTTAGACAATGGAACGAAAGAAGTTAGAGCAAAATAGATAAGAGAGAAATATCACAAAGAAAAGGGGAAGTTAAATTAAAAGAAAGAGGGAAAGAGTGAGAGAGAGAGAGAGGTGATGAATTATTTATGCATCTCAGTGATAGGGTGACCAGAGAGAATGGTCTAACAAAGAAATAGAAAGAGAAAGTTCTAGTTCACAAGCCCTTCGGTCGAGTTGAGGCATTCACAGCTGATGTGTACTGATGGGCCAGAGAGAAAAAGGAGATAAAGAAGATGAGGAAGAGGAGGAGGAGGAGGAGAAAATGGGAGAAAGTGGGACTGAGTGAGCAATGGCAACAGCAATGGCCAAGCGGCAGATGAACAGAACAGAGTGATTGGCCAAAAGAGATACTTGGAGTGGATGAACTGTTGATGTGAAATGGTTATGAGAAAAAGAGGAGGAGGAGATGAAAAGGGACAAGGATGAATGGAAAACAAAAACGGGGGAGAAGAAAAAAAGAGTGCATCAGCAATCGACCCAATCGACACTGGCACAGTGTGGTGTGCTGAGTATGATGATGATGATTTCGATTGTGATGTTGATGTTGGCACTGAAACTGGCTGAAAACTGGGAAACTGTACTAGATCCCATCAAAAGTCTTGCCAGACATTGTCTCGTAGACACGTTCCAGTTTCTGCTGAAGGCTGTTCTTAACGGAAAACTCGTCGTCGTTCAGTGTTTGAAGAAGCTGCGTGAGGAGGGAGAAAGGGGAAGAGCGAAAAGAGAGAATAAAGAGTGGAGAATTAGTAATGCAATCAAACTAATCGATCAAGTGCTGCTGCTGCCGTTGCTACTGCTCACACAAAGACACAGAGACACAACATAGCACAGACAACAGTAGCACGGCAACACAGTGGCAAGACACAATCAATTGGAGTGATTGGCCTGCTTCCATACGGCTACCGGAATGGGCAGGCAGGCCAATGACCAGTGGCACTACTGCAATGTCCACAAAACCCTTCACAGAAGAGTGCACCAGAAAAGTGAGTGCCTGTGGTGAGTGGGCAAGTGTGTTTGGTCAAGTGGCCAGCCAATTAGAAGGTCATCAATTAAAGTGCCCCAGAAGCACACACACAGAGCATGAATGTAGTGTGTTTGTCTGTCCAAAAGTGAAACTGCAAACACTACCACTACTACCACCACTTTTACTCTTACTAACCTGTTCTTTGTACTTGTGGGCATACTTGTACAACTCGTGTAGAGCAACGTTGGTGTTGAATTCATGAGCGTGTTGCTGTAAAAATTAACAAAAAAGTTATTATTATTGATGAAACTCAAATTGAATAAGTAAAATTGTTATTGCAATTGCTGTCTTACCCGTGACTCCTCCGCCAGCATGGCGTTCATGTCCTGATCACTGATGGAGGGCATCGTCTCGATCTCCTTGTAGTACCGCTCCACCCACTCTTTGTAGATGGGAATGTCCTTGGCGTAGAGCAGTTTACTCGACGGGGAGTCCTTGCCCAGGCGGTGATCAGAGGTGGAGCAGGCGTCCATGAAGGTCTGCGCCACCACGGAGAGGCACGAGTCGACGGTGTTGGACTTGTTAATGTCAAAGACAAAGTTGGGGTTTTTGATCAGATTGACCCAGAAGCGAAGGGGCAGGCTGTTCGACTTCCAGGTGTGCACCACCTCGGAGTCGTGGATGCCGTGGTGGGTGGCCTGGTCGTCGAGGAAGTCGAACATGTACTTGATGGCCAGCGGGAGGGAGGAGCCGCGGTTGACGTCCCTTGTAGAGAAAATGGTCTCAAAGAGGTCGTCGACGTACTTCTGCAGCGTGCCCTTGGTGGCCAGCAGGCGGGTGAGGTAAATCTCGGAGACCATCTTCGAGCCGCGGTCGTTCTCCTTGCCGTGGTGGTCATTATCGTGGTGCTTCACCAGGTGCCACATTCGCTGGTGGTAGCCGCCGTTCTCATTTTCGTGATGGGCCGTCGTAGTGCTCGAGTGGTGATGAGGATTGTGGTGATGGTGATTGTACAGCGGATGCGTCGAAGGCGGGGAGGTGGGCCGGCTGAGCGAGGAGGGAGGCGAGTTGGAGCTGGTGAGGCCCTTGAAGTGGTGCAACGGCTCGTAGCGGTGCTTCTCGGCAAAGCCGGAAGACGAAGAGCTGCTGCCGCCGCCTAGCGTGGCCATCTTGTTGTCCATGTGGTGGCCAGCGAGACCACCAACACCCAAACCTCCACCAACTCCACCCCCAATCCCACCACCTCCAATGGTCATGTAGTCGATGGAGTTGTACAGTTTTGCGTTCGGGTTGAGAATGAACTGCGCATTGTCGGGCACCTTGTAGTGGGCGAGGGTGTTTGTCCGCCGCCACTCGCCCGCCACTCGACACGTCTGGTCCTCATTCTGAAGCGTCAGTTTGCCGGTGGTCCCGGTGCGCCACTCCAGGTCGAGTTCGTCCTCGCGGAAGGGCCGCTGGGAGAAGGGCACCCCGCGGTAGATGACGTCCAGGCACTTCTCCTTCACCTGGGCGATGGTGTCGCAGTCGAGCACCTTCACCGGCGCCTCAAAGTACTCCGAGGTGGGCAGGCTGCTGTAGAGGGGCGCCTGGTGGCCGCCGTACAGCGCCAGCGTCTGCGGCGAGCCCCCTCCTCCTCCGCCATAAATCTGATGTGGATTGTCGTAGGTGGGCACGACGCCGTACAGACTGGGCCCGAAGGCGTTCGGTATGGCCACGTTGATGGTCATCGGCTTGTAGTCGATCTGCTGGCGAATTAGCTTTTCCTCGCTGAGGGAGTACCGCGCCTCGGAGGTGATCTCATCCACCGGACCCTTCTCCACCTGGTGCTTGATGGCGAAGTAGAGCAGGTAGAGCGGGTCGCCGGCGCACTCCTTCAGGAACTTGTAGAGAAGGAAGGTGAACCAGCTAGAGAGCATCTTCTCGGCGACGGACTCCGTCCGCCGGAGGAGCAGCTTCGGGTGCGATTTGCCCTCCATGCACTTTTCAATCAGCTCGGCGAGGAGCGTTTTGAGAATGCCAGTGCAGTACTCCATCTTGCCCTGTAGCGTGACCATGATCAGCGAGGCTACGTTGACGCGGTCGCGCATCGAAAAGTACCGATTTGACTCCAGTGTGCGAATGAACAGCAGGAGGAAGGTCTTGTTCATTATTAGTTGACCAAAGAGTTGGAGGGCTTTCTCCACCTGCTGGCGCTCGCTAGGCTCCAGGGCGAGGTCCTGGAGGACGGCGTGGTCTTCGGCGTTCGGAAAGAGCACCTTCAGCGTGTAGAGGCGGTAGTCAAGGAAGGGAATGCCGCCGACGTTGATCTCCGCGGTGATGTCGGTGATCTCCGTCTGCAGCTCGGCAAAGGCCTCCTTTGCCTCGGAGGCAACGCGCAGCTCCAGCACGTCCATCTGCTCCTGCATAGTCTTGAGGACTCGCGACGACTCCGTCGACTTGCGCCGGTAGAGAATGAGAATGACGACGACGACGACGAAGAGGACGCAGATGCCGACGACGATGACGATGAAAACGTGCTTGTACACCTCGGTGGTGGGGATGTTCCAGATGGAGACGCCACTGGATTCGTCGTAGCTGAGCAGTCCGAGGGTGATGTTCATGCGGCGGCCGACGCCGACCACCACGGCCGGCAGGCGGTCCCAGGTGAGGCCGCTGTAGTTCTCCTCCTCGGCCATCGGTCGTTCGGCGGGCAGGCGGCAGGTCAGTTGAATGGGAGAGAGAGCGGTGATGTTGCAGAGTTCGGCGCCGATCCACACGTTTAGGTCCTCAGAGGTGATGCCCTCCATGTGGCGAGCCTATTAATAATCCAAGTAGTAAAGATAAAAAGTGTAAATGTACAGTTTCAGAACTGATCAAGCCCCAAGTTTCGATTCTTACATTGATGGTGAGGTACTCGCTGCGGTAGTACTTGATCTGCTGCGGGTCGGAGAAGAGCTGAAACTCCGGGTTGCGGTACATGCGAAATTTGGGAAAGGGCCGCTCGGTGCGGGTGCTGAGGTTGCGCACTTTCGCCACGCCGTCCATGATGAAGCCGTACTCCAGTTCGAGGTAGTCCTTGTCCGTCCAGGCAAAGTCGAGTTGGTCGACGGAAACGTACGGAGACTCGCAGCGCATCTCCGTCCCGGTGACGGCCGTGGCGGTGCAGTTGCTCACGTACAGCTCGCCCTCCACCTCGACGTACATTTGCGGCCGCTGGATGATGTTCAGGTTCTCCCCGCGGACGGTGATGAGAATGCCGCCGTTGGGAATGCCCCGGGCGATCGATTTCCAGATTCCGGTAGGGCCCGACTCGACGGCGCTCACCACCGGGTCTTTCACGTAGAGGAAGCGGTAGTAGTCAAAGGTCCGCTGGCCGCTGTCAAACATGATGATGAGCTGCTCGTCGCCGGGCGTCTCGCGAGCGCTGGTGATGCACTCGGCGTGGTTTAGGGTCCGCTTGGTGACATTACAGGGCAGGCTGCCGAGAAAGGCTTCCGCCCTTGAGCCGGCGTTCATGTTGAGGCCCTCGATGGAGAGCAGCGTTCCCCCGGAGACGGGGCCCTTGCTCGGGTTGATGGTGAGGATCTTCGGGTTGACAAAGGTGTACACGTCCCGGGAGCGGGCGGTGAACTCCGTTTGAACGCGAACTTCTACGGGTCCAACCAGAGAGCCAAATTGGTGAGTAGAAAGAGAAACATTGCGCGGCGACTGAATGCGACACTTGATGCGGGTCGTCTTGACGTACTCCTCCGGAAAGGGATAGCAGGGAATGGTGTTGACGTGCTTGCCATTCAGCTCGTGGGCAATGCCGACGCCCTTCTCGATGTCTTCAAAGGTGCGGCCCAGGTTGATGCCCTCTATCGTCAGATTGGTGCCGCCCTCCAGCGGGCCCGAGCGCGGGTAGAAGTTGAGGATCCGGGGGTTGGGGCAGATCTGCTGGCGGTTCAGCCAGCTGGAGCCGGGGCTGGTGCACTGACTGGCCACCTCGCAGCTCTCGTGGAGCTCATTGGTGAGGCGGTTCCGCTGTTGGCACCAGCCGCAGTTGTACCGCTCGTCCAGCTCCAGACAGGCGCCGCAGTTGTTGGCCAGGCCGGCGCAGCGATATACTCGCACTATGCAAAAGTCGTGAAAAGATGTGAATTAGTTTGATTGATTGACCCCTATCTAAAATGCTCGATTAGCTTACCGTGAATGTTGTCGGTGTTGTCCAGCGGCTTGTTGTCCTCCCAGATGACCGCCATCGGCACGATGATGCTCGTCTGGTTGGTCACGTAGCTGAAGTTTTTCTCCTTGCAGTAGATGGTGTCGGTGAGGAGGTTGGCATTGACTAGGCTGATGCGCCCTTCAATGTTGAACTGGCAGACGAAGTGAATCGACACTGCCTGGGGAATGTTGAACACGCGAACGGAGATCACGGCGGAGGAACCAGAGGAGACCAGCACTGAAAGTTTGGAGAAAAGGGTTGTCTTTTAAGTATTGCAAGGTCATTTCAGTTAAAAAAGCGTCCTACCTTCAGTTGAGCCGCCAGTGGTAGAGTTGATGCGCGGACAGAAGCTGGGACCGGAGCGGATGCTCGGTCCGACCGACTTGATGCCGGTGACCAGTATCTCATTGCGGCAGTTCTCGCCGGTGTCATGCGTACAGCGGTGCCCGCCGACGCACCAGTCGCAGGGAAAGAGACTGGAGACGCACTTGGTGCAGGACGTGTACGAGGAGCAGTCGTAGAAGGTGAAGTTGGTGGCCACAAAGTCCGGTCCGTCCTTCATGCGAACGGAGAGCTTCGAGGTGAAGGCGTCTGAAAATGTGAGTCAGAGAAAAAGTAGTAGTTTTTGTTCAGTGAAGTAAGGCAAGAGTTGGTGGTGGTGGTGGTGGTGGTGTTTGCATGTTTGCGGAGGTGGGAAGAAGTAGAGAGGAGGAAGAAGGTGTCAGAAGTGCAAATGTAACAGTTTTTCAGTGAAGTGAATGATTGAGGAGGAGGAGGAGGAGGAGAAGAAAGTAAAAAGAAAGACAAATTAGTGATCAGCTTTACAGAAAGAGAGTGGGGGAATAACGGAACATGGGGGAAAAGAGTTATAAATAAATCTGTGTGTTGGTGTGCACTGCTGCTGCGGTGAATGAACGAGTTGTCTGGTCGCAATTTGTAGTGCCGCAATGCCATTGACAGCTAACAGCAGCAACGGCAGCAGTCACAGTAGCACTGAAAACAACAACAACACTAACACAGCAGTGAACATGGCTGCTCACTGCTGCAAAAATAAATCAAAGCTAGCGGGGGTGTACTACTAAGTGAACTAGTAAGTGAACACTGTGTGCGTCTATGAAACGGAAAAAATAAAGGTGCTGGTAGAAAGTGAAAGGAGAAGAAAACCAGACTCAAAAATCTCGCAAACCAGAGCAGACAAAAGTGGCAGCAAACAGCACCAGCGCCAGACAGACCAGTGGCAAGTACACGCAGAGTGGCAAATTGAGAAATTAGCAAGTGTAGGGAAATTAGCGACTGAAAACAGAAGACAGATGTGTGTGCTCGACAAAGCAGAAACAGAAAAATTTGCAAGCGCGCGACCAGCACACTCACTGCAAATGTGGGCAACTGACAGAAAATTAGACAGCAGATTAATTAATCTACGAATGCAGGACCAGGGTGTCAAGGGTCTGAAGACCACAGACCAAAAAGACATCGTTTAAAAAAAGAAGCAGCATTTCAAAACGACAGATGGGCTACTGCTTTTGTTTGAAAAAAGAAGAAGATGAACAGTGGACAGATGTCTATGTCTGTGTTTGTATGTGTGCATTTTCATTTAAGTTCAAAAAAATTTGCTGCAATTACAAAAAAAACTACAAACTAGCCACAAAATAAAGCAAAAAGTAGAGCTGCTTTGTTTCACTTTTTGCTGATGTATAAACGCCAGTTAAAATGTCGCTCAATACCAGCAATGGTAAACTTGAGTGTGGTGTAGCCACTGGCCAGAGCAAGTAGACAAATGACCGCAAAGCGCTCACTAAATGCTAAATGGCCACATTAGGCGGGGATGCTCCACAGCACCGCAGCACCAATTACCAGTGTCTGTCCACTGGGCAAACAGAAAGAAATACTCCTTTTTCTGTTGTTTTCTACAAAGTCAACAGAAAAGAGGACAGATTTAAAAGTTTAAAAGGACCTTCCAATAGAGCATAAAGCTGAAAACTTGGCAAACAGCGTACTTCTTTAAAGTGTACAACTCAGCAAATAAAAACCACCACCACATAAACTACCAGTTTTAAATTGAGTCATTACTATCTGGAGCAGACTTTTAGAATATTTAAATTTAATTTGATTTGAAAATATTTCCCAAGTGGTGGTCTATTTTAAGTGTTCAGAAGATATCAATGCCAGTAGTCTGCAATGATTTAAAACTTCTCCATTTACCGAAACATGACTACAACTGCTGACTCGTAAAAATAGAATTTGATTAGTTAAAGTAGATTACGTCAAACAAAAAGTTGACCTTTGTCACTGATAGAAAGAAAAATAGATGGCAAAACTGCACTATTTTACCAAACTTTTCATGGTTGCTAGCAAAAAAGAAAGTAAAAACTGAAACTGAAAAACATCAGGAAAAAAGTAAGCAGAGACAGAAAACTGAATGTGTGCATGTGGGGAACAGTGTAGTAAAGTTGTCACTTTGGACACATTCTGACAAATTGGTCCGATTAGTGTGCTGTTCTCTTTGTGACAAAAGGCAGCACAGTGTGTCTGACTGTGTCGATCCACTGACAACTTATAACTGTTGTCCGGTCTCTGTGTCGAGTTGGCGAGCAGTCTGCTGCAGCTCGGCCGACGGCGACAACGGAGTTTCCAGACAAACCGAAGAAAACTAGGCTGGTTCTGCTTTATCCATCTTTCTCAGTCGTCGTCGTCTCAGTGGTCTCCCTAGCAATAGGCTAGTAGTCAGCAGTAGTTCATCGTCTGGCGTGGTGCACCGTTGTCATCTTTTTCCTCCTCCTCTTTCTCCTTCTCAGCTTTGTCTTCGTCCTCGTCGTCGTCTTTGTCGCCTTCATCTCGGCTGCTCATGTGGCGGCAATCAATCACGCGGCACGTCACGCCTAATGAAAAGCAGATGTGAAGCTGCTGCTGGTTGTGCACTAGCTACCCAGCCCACTAGTCTTTTTTGCAACCAAACATATCTTTTTTCTGACTAGTTTTTTGCACGCTAAAGTAGATTAAATTGAAAAACACGAGCAGTTTTTTCAGTTCTGCTTTCTATTGAGCCAAAAACACTTATACCAGCAAAAAATGGTATAAAAGTGAAGTTTTCAAGGAAGAAAACGGCAGGCACATCTTTTACCGAAAATGTACCAAGTGTACCCTAGACGCCAATTTTCTGCCTGGATGAAGGTCCAGTGGCAGGAGAAGTTTTTTGTGCAAAGCTGCTGGTGCGTTTGGTACCATTTGGTGGAGATAGTGAAAAAGGCAACAGCAGCGTCAGTTTCACCGACTTTGCCTAGAAATTGCAGTTGCAGTAAATCAGGCGCAAAAACAGCAAATGCAGAAACAGTGAGTCAGAGTTTGCTGGGTAGTAGCTAGCTGAAGTGAAGCAAAAAGCTGCAGACAGGCAATTAGCAGTGATTTGGCTTGTGTCACTGCCTATCTTGCTTTTCTTTTTTTGCCATTTGCCTACTCTCCCTTGCCCTCTGGTAATGTATGTGTGTGTGGCAGTGTCCGACTGACTGTGTCTGTGTTTCTGTGTACGTATCATAACGTATGTTTGTCTGTTTGTCTATTACTGGTATCACTTTCACTTGCTGTGTCAGTTTATTCTGCTAAAAACAATTACGCCGTTGCCGGGAGAGAGCAAATTAATAATTTGTCCAGCGCAGAGGCGAGTCAAAACAACAACAACAACAACAAGAATGACAAACAAGCTACAGTGTTCAAAACAAAAAATGCTGACAAGTTTGGTTCACTGGTTTAGGCTTGGACAGTATTTGGTGAAGTGCCATCAAGCGTACTACAGTTCACCGTATTTGTCCAGTCACTTTTAAGCTAGTGTTGACTGGACAAAATGTCACCAAGGCTAGAGCCACTGAAGTTTTTGGCTGCTTTTTGGGTGTTTTTGTTTTAATTTTGCTGTTGTACACTACTAAGCTACTAAAATGAACTGGGGGAAAGGAAGAAGAAAGGGGCACAAAAGTGGCTACTTACGATGATGTTCGGGAATGGCGGGCAAGGTGTCGGTTGGCGGCGTGGGACAGGAGACGCCGTTGTTGGAGCGCGAGGCATTAGTCACCTGAACCTTGCCGTGAGTGGTGAAGACGCACAGCAGACGGCCGTCAAGTACCGGCAGATTGTCGATGATCAGATTGAGCTGTCAGGTTTGTCGTGTAGTTGGTGGTGTGGTGGTGGGTGAGTGCGCCAGAATATTTAGTAGACCACAGTGTGCAGAGCAGATTGATAATTAGCGGCAGTAGTTGGGAGGAGGAAAGGGAAGGTGGAAAAGAGAGGTATGGTGTTAATTGGCGATTAATTATTAAGCAGTCGGGGCAAATAATGAGGCAAGGTAGACGACGGGAAAAAAACGTTGCACAAAATGCCAATTTTTTCGTCTAAACTTTTGCCTCAAACTATTCCACCCTAGCAATCTGGCAGCCAGTCAGCCAGCCAGCCAGCCAGCTAGTCACTCAGTCAGTCTCTCCAACAAGGTGGGCGAAACACTAGCGGCTAGACAGTCTCACGGCCGGTGAAAAGAGCCGTTGTAGTGTTGGTAGTGTGCAAACTTGTCACGGGACAAAACGGTTTCAGAGCTGTTCTTGGTGCACAGTGTCCGCCGATCGATCAAGTGCAGTGCACTGACACGAAGGCTGCTTGTCACACACACACACACTACGCTAACAACGCTCAAAGAAGAGTGAAACAGATTCACTTTCACTTTGCTGTACTAAATACCTGCCGATACAATTCCGAGAAAGCGGCTAAGTGGCACTGTAATACAGTACTTTTCGGTGAAAGTGACACCAAACTGTGCAATCATCTGCTTGACTGGTACTAGTGCTGGTGCTGTTGCTTTTGTTTTTGTTGATTAAACGCAAATTTTGATCAAAGCTGGACAGGAAAGGTGGCAAAAAGTACAGCTTGGTAGTGGTGAAATTGGTCAGAGTAAAGAAAAGTAATGACAGGACTGCGATGAAAACTTTTTACCGTAAAATTTCCTGGAACTCCAATTTATTGTGTGCGCCCAAATGACAGAGAAACTGACAGAGAGACTGTTGAGTTTGCATAGGGCTTAGCGCTACTTTTTCCCTTTTTTTAAAACAACACTCTAGACGCTACTTTTGGCCTGTACAGTACATTGCCTAAGTGAAAAGTACTGTCCAGAATAATTCCCTCCTTCCTTTGTACGGCAGCCTTTTTTGCTTTGTTTAACCGTGCGTCATCTCTTTCTCTTTTTCCTTCTCCTTTCTCCTTTTCTAGCTAGTGTTGGTTTATTCATTTACCGTGCGAATAGTGGTTCGCTGAATTTGCGGCGGGTTGACGTTGGTGATAGTAGTACACTTGCCGCTCTTGTACGACAGCCAGTACAGCGGGTCAGTTTGCGCCTCGGCACAAGCCGTCTTCAGTGAGCATCTGTAAAATAAAGAGAAAAAAAGAAAAAATGGCATGAGTTGGGTGAACAACAACAAAAAAGAACAATAGTGGCAAGCCACGTTTGATTGGCTCGCAAATTGGCAGCGTAAATCAATTAGCCAGCCACCAACTAATTGGCCAGGCAGTAGCTGGTGGTGGCCTCAGGTCAGGTGGGGAGCAGAAGGAGAAGAAGGAAAAAAAGAGGGTGATCAAATATAAAAGAAGCCAAGTGGCGGCGACAGTGAAACGACATACTGTCACAACAGCAGCAGAAACATCAGCAAAACGGAGCGGAAACTTGCTCTAAGCGTTAATCAGTGGTCGTGTCAGCACAAGGCGACAATTTCTGACTAGGAACAAAAAGTAGCACACTGACTGACAGACACGATTGATGCTCTAACTCTTGATGTTGCTGCTGCTGCTACTTTGTCTGCTGTTTATTCGCATTGGTTTCTTTTCTTTCTTTCTTTCTTTCCTTGCCCCTTGTCACCGCTGGGCACAACACTACTTCTACTACTACTACTACAATGATTATTACAAAGAGAAAAACACCACTGACTACTTACTTGTTCTCGAGTGAGCACCAGCCGCAGTACGGGTTGCGAGCTCCGAGGCAGTCCATGCAGGTACGGTAAGCGTGACACTCCGCCACTTTGACCATTGTAACCTAATAAGAGAGAAAAGGAGAGAAAAGCAGAGGAAATGATTATTGTCAATTGCTTATCGCGTTAATCAAAGCCTGTCAGCGCGTGGGCGAGCGCCTGTGCAGTGTCAGCCTGTGTGTGTCTAGTTGCCTCTAACTGACAGTGGACAATGAAGGCACGTCGCAGTGGTCACTTTTTCTTCATCTTCTTCTTTCTGTTCAGCTATTTCAGCTTTGCCTTCACAACACTGAATGGCACTGAATGGTTGCAAGCTTTCAATCTGTCTGGTCAGTCTTTTTAGTCTGGTCAGACCAGGCCAAAAGAGGAGGCAAAATCGAATCAAAGGCAATCGTAGGCTAATGAAGCGAAGAGGCTAATTATTAGCCAGGCGGGCGCAGTGGCGGCCATTGAGCCGTCGTCGAGGTTCTGTTGAGGTTCATTTCACCACCACACATTTTCCTCTGCTCATTCTTCTTCTTCTTCTTCTTTCAGCTTCTCCTCTTTTTGGAAGTAGAAGCAATTACTGCCGCCTCACTGCCCTCGCCCCTTTAATACCAAATTTATGGTCTGCTCACATAGACACGCACTCAAAGACACACACACACAGACACTGACAATCACAAGTACCAATTGCAATAATTCGATTAATTACCGCTATCGTTTTCTGTTTTGATTAGCAGACTGAAATGGCCTCAGATTAGGCTAGAGAATATGATATTTGGAAGTGCAGCAAAACTGGCCAGTTCAGTTCAGTGTGTGTGGTCAAGAGCAGACAAACTGGGCAGACTCACACAAAACAGCAGCAGCAGCAGTAAACTCTGCCTACCACATTTAAAAAGAGAGCGAATTGGCGGTCATTGAAGACATTGAATAATTAGCTGCAAACGAGAGGGACAAACACACACGCAGAACAGCACAACAGAAGAGTTGGGTGCCAGTTGAGTTGTGAAGGCGGTTTGCCAACAGTAAAAGAACTAGAACTAGAGAAAAAAGGGCGCTTTGCAAACGTTCCATTGATTAGCCGTTGCTGTCGCTGTAGCTGTCGATGCTGATCGATTACTTCAGCAGCAACAGTAGCATGGCGGCCAGAACCAAATGAAACCAACTCTAGCACTATTAGCGACAAGCAGTTCTCTTTTTGGTCAACAACTCTAAACTCTGCCTCTGTTGTTTGCTTGTTTTTAGTCCACCAGTCAAACTAATGCTACTGGTGCTGGTGTTGCTGCCCAGCATTGGAAAAAAAGAACCATCGATTAAATTTAATAATGCACTGTATGCGTTTGTGTGTGTTTGTCTGTGTGATTCATTTTTGGTAGTAGCAGTACCAGAGTTAGTAGTGAGTAGCTGGTTCAATAAAAGAATCGATGGTGACAATTTGCCCTAATCTATTCACAAAACACCCAGTCATTGAGGCCGACAAAAGAATTCTGCTGAGTTTCTTCTACTCCCTTACTCTTTTTTTTCTCTTTTTTGCCTGTTTTTCACTGTAAATCAACCTCCCATCGGTGAGCTGCCGCTGCTGCTGCTGTTCATAAATGCTGTTGGTTGTTTCAATCGATTGCCACTGAATGCTGGTCACACTGTAGACGAATTTTGTCTTTTCGACTAATGCTGCAACTCAATCAGTGTGTGTGTGTGTGATTAGATTGGTAATAATTTTGCTAGTTTGAGGATGAAAAAAGAGAACAGAGACGCTTAAGAAGGCGCAAGGACAGGACGTGCAAGACGACTTTCTGTCGGGGGTGCTAATAGCCTCGATTTGTTTAATAAGGTTAATTTTATGTGAATTTATTGTTACCAAATGCTTGCCGTTTGCTCCCATTGCTGACAATTACATTTTTGTGCCTGTTTCACTTCTTAATTATTATGCACAGTAGGAACAGCAGCAACGGCAAATGCGTTTGCAGTCAGTGTGTTATACCGAGTTGCATGTATGTATATGTGAGGTTTTTAGATTGTTCAAAATGAATGTTCTAAAACAACGCACAATCCTATTGGCTAGAAATTAGCACTACCAAGAACCATTAACAAAAAAAACATAGTATAAACTGTCAATTTCTAAATAGTAGCTCTACTGCACGCAACTGAACGTAGTTATGAATCAAATTGTATGCCTAAATGAAAAATTTTTATTAAATGCTATTGGTTAAATTATGTGCAAAATATACAAACTTTAATTTTAATAAAATTCTGAACGGGTTGTTTTGTAAAACTAATAAAAAATCAGCAATAAAACAAAAAATGCAGCGCGTTTACAACAAGAGCTGCCGGCAATTGATTAAAGTGGATCCCAATTAGCAGCCTTTAAATGCGCTCCAAATTGATTTTCTATGCATTGTCAAAGTTAAGCAGCTAAAAAAGCTTTGTGCCCAATAGGCACTGCCTACACGCTGCCCATTAGAAAGTTCAAAAAAGGCCAAATAAGCAAACTTATTGCTAAAAACAAGTCGCCTACGCAAGTTGGATCACTGAAATAAAAAAATTGTGTTTTAAACAACTTCAGCATCAGTTGGCATCGTACACAATTTTCACTTGCGGCACAAAAAACTGATCAATCGAATTGTCTGCCATCCCAATCACCATGATGACAGTACCTTAACACGTTTACATCATTTAAAACTATTGGCTATTTTGTAGTTATTTAGACCTAGACCATTGCTCTAAGCTGTTATAGAAAAGTCGTGCAATTATTTTATAAACCGGTTGTATTTATATTCGCGCGCAATTGAGCTCAAATTTACTAGTGTCACAGTCAATTGATTGATGGTGACCAGCACCAAAAGTAGTGCCGTTTTTTGGAGTGTGTCTAGAGCAAAAAGACATCAACAACAAAAAACATCAGCACGAGCAGCAGGCGTCAGTAGAGGCAGCTGAGAGAGGAAGAAAACAAGCTTAGCAGTTCTGTTCACTTGTCACAAAAAAAGTTCCACACTGTTGACAAGTGGTGTTTTCTTGTTCGTGTTTTTAGTTCAATCTGAAGGAGACAAAACGAGCGACAACGCACACACTTACAAAATGCACAGTTTTGCAAAACAAACTGTCATGTGACAAAACAGCGAAAAAGCAAACGGGAGAAAAACACTTACCCGACGAGTAGTCATCACGTAGACGAAGCGGTCGTAGACATTGACGTGCATGTCCGCATTCACTGGCGAGCCTTCCTGGACGACGATGTCGCTGAATTCATAGGAGTCGTACTTGGACGCCTCAATCGACACCTTGGGAACGATAAAACAGCAAAACAGAATTAGATAATGAAAACTTGAAAAGACTTTCAGATTCAATCACAACCGTTTGATCAAACGAATGCTAAGTGACAACCCCTGAAAAAATAGTGCTCACATCAACTTAGAACATTAGTGTAGCTGAACCAAAATTTCCAACTCAATTGAAATCTGCTAAACTCCCTAAAGAGTCCTCAAATTGAGTTCTATCAAGCTTACTTTAAAAAACGACAAACAATGCTTTTTAAAATGTATTCTTGTCATTTTCCTTTTGTTTGCCCTTAATCTACTGGTAATTGAATTCAGAAAAAAACTGCAAAAAACTGATTTTCAAGATAAAAATACAAAAAAAATTTAAAACATTACCTTTTTTAAGTGTCCTGTGCTGGTGCCCAAAAATCCGACCGTATACTCGTGCGTTGGTGCTGCGGCCACTGAGGTGAGCAGCACATTGTCATAGGTAATGGCAGGCTCCGTTTCAATTGGGTTAATGCCGCCAAGTGGCTGGTTTACGTCCATTCCGCAGAAATCCTCGTTGATTTGCACTTGCTGCAAAGAAAAAAATGTAAATTATTAGAAAAATGAGAATTGCAAAAAAACAAAAATATTTAAAATGGTAAAATAAGAAGATAACGCTACTGAACTGACATCAAACCGAAAAAATGGTAAAATATTGAAAAAGTGATGAAAACTGGAAAAATCTAAATTAGAATGGCTCAAAATGTGTCGATTTAGCAAAATGCACAGAAGTAGCTGCTTTTTCATTGCAACGGCACATTTGGCATGTGCTTTCCTTTGCTGAAACGGCCGTACTAATACCAGGCAAGCGCGCGACTGCCCATTTTGCCCAATTGATCTTTGGCTGAGCAAAAGATTTCACTCACAAAGAAAGAAACAGACAGCAGTTTTGGGCAGCATGTTTCGGTGCCTAGTGGCAGATCAGACGCCGGCTTAGCAATGACTAAGCAATCTGCAACAACATTTCTCATGCCGCCCGATCGACCCGGTCAGACATCATTGGAAACGTGGATCAGGAGCAAGAAAGGAGAAGGGGAGGGGGTGGAAATCAAACACAGCAAATACCGCAAGTAAATACCAAGCCGGCAACAAAAGGGCACACACGTTGTGTCAGCAAAAAAATTGTCATGCAGAAATTCTAAAAGACTTTCTGCACACAACATTTGTCCACTGTGGCAGTGAAATCAGCTAATAATACGCTAACGCTAATACTATTCTAATCGTAATTGCCTTTATTAGCAAGCAAAGAATGGAAGGCAAAAATGGTCCTGTCAGCGACTGTTTCTTGGCCAATGACAAGTTTTTTTGTCTCAAACAAAAGAAGTCAGGAGTCAATCATTGTGTGCATGGTTTTGTGTGTAGTGAACAGACTGCAAACAGCGAGTGGCCAGTGATGAGCACTGGTCAGATCACTGATAACCCGTATCAGAGGGTTAGAATCAGAGCGCTGATGGTGTTGCTGTTATTAGTAGTACTCTATTCTATTATTATTGTTTATCACATTATCACTGACGGCCACTGTTTTTGCTTTGCTGAGAAGACAACTGACCACTGGTCACTTTTATGTTGAAAAAGCAGAAACAAAAACGACAGTGCAATGTGTGTGTGTGTGTGCATCATGTCATGGACAGACAGAAAAGCTCTACCCTGAATGCCCCCTTCAGTGGTAGGCAGTAGTTATTACAAATATTACCCCTTAACAATGCAAAAGAAGAAGAAGAACCAGCAGAATTTTTACCAGCACTGACCAGTTGGCATCAGAGGAGAGTGGGAGATATAGCGACGAGCATCTGTCTCCTGTCAACGGCCATTGGCTTTTGCTGCCGATGTTACTATTCTTGTTGTTTTCGTCTACTGCACTCCAATAAATAACGGGCATCTATTTTCAGACACCGAGACACTGAGACTGCAAGGCACTTCTGGGCAACCACACTGGACATTTAACAAATTTGCTCAATTAATAAATCACCACTGTCGAACAGATAAATCTTGCTTGCAACGAAAAAACTGGCTAAAAAACTTTGTTAGTTGCAGTGTGCTTTGAGTCATCTTTTGCATGTTTGTTTTTAAAAAACTTAAGTTTTACATTTTTTGTAAAACTCGGTTATTTTTGTTATAACAAATTTTAGACTTTGTTTGACCTAAATTATTAAATTTTTATTCATTGTTACAAAAATTTTAACACAGCATGTTTTTAAAACATATAAAAACAAAAAATTTTGCAGTTTAGTTATTTTTTATAAAGTTGCACTAATTTTAACTTATAGCACATACTTAAAATCAATTTTTTAAATTAGCAAACAAATATAGTTGAGCTAAATAATTATTGCAAAGTATTCAATTATCAATATATTAATTTAATTAAAATTTTTTTCTTGAAAATTTAAAAAAAATAATTTAATACAAGGGCGTGAGTGTCGCTTCGCGCCACAAACCACCGTTTCATTTTAGCGTTT
>JAALOO010000595.1_pt1 | contig 30956 bp, 27 predicted proteins | sample 7257641 | NCBI WGS metagenome assembly JAALOO01 (sample SAMN14085613, study PRJNA598686) | mite metagenome | biome: ENVO:01001000; feature: ENVO:01001002; material: ENVO:01001226; isolation source: single female mite from University of Michigan culture on fish food culture... ...
AAGTTCCCCACCGTCGCCGGGCTCATCCTCCACTCGCCCTTCCTCTCCGCCGCCAGGCTCGCCAGCTCTGAAGAGAGCAGCCGTTTTGGCGACTTCTTTGAAAAGTAAGCAGCCCTGGTTTTGTTGTTTTCTAATTTTTTAAATGTTCTTTTTCAGTGTGACGATGATCTCGAAGGCGCTCTGTCCAGTGCTGGTGATGCACGGCACCGAGGACCAGGTGGTGCCCATTGCCCACGGCAAACAGCTGCACGAACTGGCCGGCGGCCGTGCGGTCACTCCGCTGTGGATTGAGGGCGCTGGCCACGATGACCTGTACACCTTTCAGAGCTACGCCAGACGGCTGAAGCGATTCATCAACTACGACATCGCAGGTGCTTCACTTTCATAATCAATTTTTAGTGGTCGTAGGCAACAGTTCACATCGCCGTAATGAAAAGCCGGTTTTCTTCCTTTTATTCTTTTGCGCCCTTTCACAACCAATTCTCTTTTTCTAAACTACTAAACATAGCAACAATTGTAGTAAAAATAAAATTAGAGACCGCTACAACTTGCACTTTAAAACATTTTTTTCTGAATATGTTGCTGCTTAATAAAAAGTATTTTTGGAACTTCAAGTTTGATTGTTTTTTCTGCTCTTACTTTTAAACAAAAAGTCAAAAAGGAGAAAGTTTTACTGTTGATTAATTTGAATTTGAAGATGACGTTCAGCAATATTGCAAAACAAGCTAACAATTATCGGTGGAGGCAATCAGGCAGGCAAAGAGCTGCTGCTGCGCAGCATAGCTAAAACAAGACTGAATTTAAAAGTTGAGACTGCACAATAAAGTTATAAAGCAGAGAGTGGATGTCTGCAAACTTACCCAAAGATTATGGTGGCGGAGAAACGTTAGCAGTCGCCCATTCAAAGTAGGTGTCCAAAGAAGAGGATCCATTGGGGGAGGTGGTGATCAAAAGAAGTTTCGGAATAAAGAAAACAAAGTTGGAAAACAAAGTTCAGTTCAGTCGTGAACAAAACAAAACAGAGTGAAAAAAATCGGGCAATGTTTACAGAAAGCTTTCCGGGAAGACTTTTCCCGCCTAAATTTAGGTTAGGTTGCATTTAGGTTAGGAAAATCCGGTTCCGCTTTTCGGGTACTTCCCCTTTACCGATTTGGCTAATTTTGGTCTTAAAAGAAGCGCACTGTCGCAAGCTTTCCAACGGTGTAAAGAAAACCGGAAATTTCGGTCGGAAAGGGGTCGAACGGCCCGAATGTCTGCTTAAGGGGTTCTGGAGAAAACGCCAGTACGGAGACTGCTCACCGGAGCAGGTGACAGTCCTAGGAGAGTGACTTGTTCTGGTGGGCAAGTTCCAGTTTGCACTTTTTCTGATCGCAACTCATTCTAATTACTTTAAATACGCCCTAAACACACTTTTAGACTACTTTTGAAAAAAAATTTGAGCATTAGAGACCTCTTTTTAGTCTTTTTTCCTTATCTAAATACCGTCATTTTGCTCATTCACAAAGTTTGGTTTCAAAAGTCCTGCTAGTGCTAATGCGCAAAAATTCAAAATAATTAACTGCATTTTTCATGTATACGCGCAAATTAGCCTTTATAGTTTAAAGATGTAAGAATTACACTTGTATACACGTAAGCTCAAAATTATCTGTGTGCATATTACGTTTACACACGTAAAGTAAAAATAAACCAGTAATTTTTTTACGCGTAGAGGCGCAAAGCAGGGGAGGACGTTACGTCTATACACGTAAGAACTGATAACTTTTTTTCTTTGATGTATCAAACATTAAACAACGCGTTTTTATTACGTGAGATGTCCTTTGTCTAGTGCAAAGCAAAGTAGAGGGTAGTTGGTATAAAAGCAGGGCAGTAGTAAATCAGTTAACAAACCACAAAAAAATTAACACTTGACAAAGCATTTTCAGAAACAGCAGAAAATGACTTCAACAACCACCAACAACAACGGCAAAAAGTACGACTTTAGGGGCAAAGTGGCCCTCATTACTGGCTCCTCTTCGGGCATCGGGGCGGCCATTGCCATTCAATTTGCCCAATTTGGCGCCCAGGTGGTTCTCACGGGCACCAACTCGGCCGCCCTGGAAAAGGTGGCCGCCCAGATTCGTCAAACATCGTCGCAAAACACCGAGCCGCTGATCGTCGTGGGAAACCTTCTCAAGGAAGGCTTCCCCGCCAAGCTGCTCCAGCAGACGGTGGCCCTCTTTGGGCGGCTGGACATGCTGGTGAACAACGCCGGAACTGGCAGTCCAAAGGGCACCCTCAAAGATCCCGAGCTGCTGGCAGAGTTCGATCGCCTCTTCCGATTGAATGTACGAGTTCCGGTGGAGTTGACTCAGCTGGCGGTGCCGTACCTCGAAGAGACCAAGGGCAGCGTCCTAAACATCAGCAGCAGCACCAGCTTACGCCCCTATTTTCTGGTGTACAGCAGTTCAAAAGCGGCGCTAAACGTAGTGACTCAGTGCTCCGCCCTAGAGCTGGGACCCAGGGGAATTAGGGTGAATGCTATTGTGTAAGTGATAATAACGATGATGATGAAGTTTTGGGGGTAAAATCGTCTAATATTTGATCATTCATTTTGTTACAGCCCGGGCTTTGTGCACACGCCCTTCCTCCAATCGGTGGGCCTCAGTAAGGAGTTTGGAGAGGAGTTCTTCAGGCGGGCGACCGAGCTGTCGCTGATGGGCCGCCTGGGCCAGCCGGAGGACATCGCCCACCTCGCCTCCTTTCTGGTGTCGGATGACGCGCGGAACATCACCGGCTCGCTGCTCGTCTCCGACTCGGGCACCTTCATCAAGTCGCCCGACAATCGAGCAATCAGCATTGCTGGTAAAATGCAGCAGCAGCAGCAGTAGAAAAATATCCCCCCCCCTTGTTTAACGTTTTTGAAGAGAAAAAAGAAAGCATTTTTATTTAAATATAAAACCCAGCAAGGCCAACATAAACTCAGTTTATGTTGCAGTGTACAGTTTAAATCGGCATATCTTTACTGTGCCCCCGATGAAGCGATGAAGAGAGAAAGCGACAAAAAAAGTGATGATTTTTCCTTCTTCCAAACCAGACATCATCGTCGCCATCTAAACTATTCTCATTCAAACTTCAACTTGCACCTTTTGTCATCATCCTCTGTACTTGTCACACAGTTGTGCACTGCTGTTGCTTACTAGTTCAGGCAACTAAAGGATGATGACGGTGATCCAGCTGACTACTGTACAGCAGCAGCAGCTGGTAGCCCACCCCGATTACAGCACAGCACACTTACCGAATCTGTAAAAATGATGAGAGAGAGAGAGAGAGAGAGAGAGAACACTTGGTAATACACCGCAATACCGTGGTTACGAGGAGTGATACAATCGATGATACTCAGTTTGATTGTGCGCGTGTATTTGTGTGATGATGACGATAATTGTGGTTGTGGTTGGGATTGTGGTTGGGATTGTGCTTGTAATTGTGGCGGTGGTGGTTTTATCCAGCCAAAAGAAAGAAAGAACGCACCACAGTGCACCACCGAGCAGAGAAAGATAGAGGCAGAGAAGACGGGTGAGGAGAAGAAGTAGAAGAAGAAAAGGCAGAAGTAAATGTCAGCAGTGAGAGCAACTCCCAAAGCAGTGATGAAAAAAAGTGACGATTTCCCCCAGTCATCATCATCACCGTCATCATCTAAACCTATCACTCAAACTTCAGTCAACTTGCACTTGTCATCCTGTGAACTACTCACACCTGCTGTGGTGCTGCTGTTCACCGAAAATTCTAGCAAAAAAAAGAATGACGGTCAACACTATCGGATCGGTGATTGCAGCAGCAGCAACAGCAGCAGCAGCAGCAGTTTACAGCTGTACAGCAGCAGCTGGTAGCCCACCACAGTGTACAGTGCACTGGTTAAGATGATGATAGCGAGCACTTGGCGGCGGCGGCAGCAGCAGCAGGTAATTGGCTGCAATACCGGTTACCAGGAGTGATACACTCACCAGACTAACAAGCACTATCATCGTCAGCAGCAGCAGCAGCAGCAGCAACAATGCACCAGCTCAATCGATGACTCAGTTTGATTGTGCGTGTATATGCGTGTGAGTGAGTGTTTATGATGCTAGTGATGACGATGGTGATGTTTGTGGTGGTGGTGGTGGTGGCGGTGGTAGTTTCCTAGCCAGAAGACAGAACACAGGCGAGAAGAGGAAGAAGAAAAAGATGCCACCAATGAACAGCCACCACCACCACCACCACCAACATCACCACCAGCAGCAGTCAGCCTCCACCCAATACAGGCCACTGAGGAGCCACGAAGTTGATGATGATGATGAGGAAGGTGATAATGTTGTTGATGTTGAGGGTGATGACCACGATGATGATGACGACCTGCTACTGCTGAGCGGAGCTGTCTTCGAAGACGCCCACCACCACCCTGCAAATCACCCCAGCCGAAGCAACGTCTACCGGTGCCTCTTCCTCCTCTTCCTCGTCAGCCTGGTCACCTTCGGTGCACTACTCTTTCTACTCAACTTTCACACCAGTTCCTCCTCCTTCTCCTCACTGTGGGCGTCCACTCATCCCTACTCTTCCTCCTCTTCCGGTATCCTCAGGCTGCCCTCTCTTTTTTTGTCCTCACTAGTCCTCACCGGAAATGGGTCGTCTTTATCAGAGGAGGAAGGGGAAAAGTACCTCATAAACACGCCCACCTGCCGCATCGAGCGCATCCCGCCCTTCACCGATGAGACCCGCCCACTGTACGAAGCCTTTCCCAGCAAGGTGTACAAGTGTCCGCCGGATGATGAAACGGCCCCCATCGCCCGGGTCAACTACACCTGGGTCACCGTCCCGGCAGATGACTGTACGGCGGTGGAGGTGCTTCGCAATGAACGAACTGATGGTCAAAAGTATGGCCGAAAGTTTCACTTTGGCAGCCAGCGGCTGATGAACTTTGAGCAGACGGACGCCGTCGAGGTGAGCTGTCCGGGGATGAAGCACACGCGGGTGGTGCCCTTGATTCCCGTGAAGAAGCCTCTGTGGAAAAAAAGTTCTTCAGCGACTTCAACCGAGGATGAGGATGATCAGGAACTAAAAGATCGACCAAACATCCTCGCCGTGGGCGTCGACTCGGTCTCTCGGCTGAACTTTCTCCGCCACTTTATCACCACCAAACAGCTGATCGAAAGAGAAGGTTTCACCGGTCCTCTTTTAGGCCTGCACAAAATTGGCGACAACACCTTCCCCAACCTGATCGGCATGTTCACCGGAATGGACGCCGGCCGCGTGGACGCCTCCCTGCCGCCCAGCCGGAAGCTGGACGACGTCCCGCTGATCTTCAAGGAGTTCAGCGCCGCCGGCTACCTCACCAGCTACCTCGAGCAGCAGCCCAGCTTTGGGCTGTGGACTTATCACGGGAGAAGTGGGTTTCTTCGCCAACCGCTCGAGTACCTGATGCGCCCGGTGAACATTCTGGTGTCGGCGCAGCTCAACAGCTGGTACTGCTACAAGGGACGGCTGGAGTTTGCGGTAAGGATGAAGAAATTATCTTCTGAAAAAAGGAGTTCAACTTTCTAACCTTCCTTTTTAATTTTTTTCAGATGTACTACGACTACCTGATTGACCAGATGCTGGCGCTTCGGGAGCGTGGCCAACACTTCCTCAACTTCATCCACCTCTCCTCCATCACGCACGACCTCCTCAACTACGCCCAGTACGCCGACGGGCTGGTGGAGCACTTTCTGGAGCGAATCTTCGCGAACAGGCTTCACCAGAAGACGCTCATTCTCTTCTACTCTGACCACGGAATTCGCTATGGGCCCATTCTGCGCACCGATTCCGGCTTCCAAGAATCGAGGATGCCCTTCATGTACGTCTACGTGCCGGAGGGGATGCGGCTGAAGGATGCCCAGGGACGGTGGATGGACTCACGGGAGATTCGGGCGGTCTTCACCGCCAACAGCCGCCGCTTGAGCAGTCAGTTTGATGTGCATGCGACGTTGAGGCACCTGCTGAAGGGGAGTCCTCCCCCTTCTACGGAGGGGAGTGAACTGTACGGTCACTCGCTCTTTTCGCCCATTCCCGCCAATCGAACCTGCGAACAGGCGGGCATTCCAGCGGAGTTTTGCCTCTGCAGTCCCTACATTGACCTCAATGTCACTGGTGGTGGTGGTGATAAACTATCAAACAGCAGAAACAAAGAAACTTCCGACGCACTGACCTCCCACCTGCTGGACTACCTCAACGGCAAGTTGCGCCCCTTCTCCAGTCGGTGCACCCAGCTGACGCTGATGAGGGTGGTCACACTGAAGATATCAGCCGACCTGAGTCAAGGTGATGATAATAATCCTAGAAAGAGGCGGCGGCAGATTCTGCTGCGCGTGCAGACCGCCCCCAACAAGGGCATCATCGAGGCGATCATTCTGGTCAATACGGTGCAAAACGGAAATGGCACCACCGCCACCATCGAGCGGGACTCCCTCCGCGTCGCCGGCGAGGTCATTCGCCTGGACCGGTATGCCGAGCAGAGCCGCTGTGCGGCCAACACCGAGGTGGAGACCTTCTGCTACTGCAAAAATCTGTCGAGAGGATGAGGATGAGGGTGAAATAAAAGCTGACATCAGGCTCTTCAGGCTTTGTTGTACTTGTTGATGGGGGTTGATTACACACTAGAATTGTTTTGTTATAAGGAAATCTAAACAATAGGAAAGAAAGCAAATCACTAACACCGGTTCCATCACTACTGATCAGGCGTCGGCCAGCGCTGATCAGTGATCATCCTCTGCGGGTGGTAGAAGGCGACCAGAAAGTGAAGGACCGCCCCTTCATCATAGTACGGCTCATAATGGGTGGCATTCTTAAAGTAGGCCTCCTTGGGGAGGGTTCGGTAGCAAGTGAAGCACTCCTGGAGGGTGGGGAACTGCCGCTTCGCCAGCACGGCCACATCCGAGGCGGTCTCCTTGAGGCGGGCATTGACCCGATTGTGCGCCCGCCACAGCCAGAGGACGGAGGAGTTGGCGTGCGGGAGCTCCTCCCGCAGATGGCGGGACATATTTCCAAAGTGGCCCGAGCAACCGCGGCAGCCGAGGAAGGAGACGATGAACTCCCGGGTGACCACCAGCGCCGTCCGGTTCACCGGCGGGCGGTGGGCGGGGTGGGCGAGGTACTCCCCCACCGTCAGCGAGTGAAAGAGCGTCCAGAGGGAGCAAGGAAAATGGCGTTCGGGAATGTTGTCCGTCCGCGGGTAGATCGCCCGTAGGTTGTCCTCGTCGACCACTACATTGCCGCAGGCAGAGAAGGGCACCGGGTGGGACTGCTGCAGCTCCTCGCTGAAGTGGGACATAAAGTCGAAGCGCTTCAGGGTGTCCAGGTAGGTTTCAATGTGCAGCGGCCAGACGGTGTCGTTGCTCAGGAGCTGCTCCTGGAGCCAGTCCCTCGTTTGGGTGAGCAGGTGCCTGACGCGACCGTTCGGGAAGGCCAGGTAGCGGGTGGTGACCTCGAGAAAGTCGACCAGGGCGGTCAGCTGGCGGGGGGTGATGGACATCTCCCGGGCCACCTCGTGGTAGAGAATGTAGTGGAGGGCGTTGTGGAGGTCGGTCCAGAAGACCAGCGTGGAGTAGGCGGTCTCGCCGTGGGCCACCCGGCCGAGGTGGTCGGCGCGAATGCCCACCGGGCTGATGAAGCGCGCCTCCACGAAGTCGGAGACGGCCTTGTAGTTGGAGATGTTCGTTCTGCAGAGGAAAGTGTTGGAAAACTGAATTGTTTGAAAGAAAATTGGTGCACACTTACACGTCCTCCAGTCTGAAGGTGGTCACATTGGTGCGATTCCCGTCGATGGCAATGAAGAATGGGAGACTGTAGTTGCTGGGAAGCAGATTTCCTGATAGGGCCATCGATGGTGGATTTCTTCTGGAGCCCTTCTCCATGACAATGCGGTAAATTCGAACTCGGTCCGACTTGGCGCTAAAGTCCAGCATCAACTATAGAAAGGGGGTTTAAAGTGTGAGTACACTGTTATGAAAATACACTTGAATTAGAATACCTCTCGGCCGAGAATGGACAGACTGTCTTCAAAGACGACCCAAACGGGTACCTCATCCTCCTCAAAGGGAATCAACTCGAGGAGTTCATCCACGGTGTGCGGCACCGGCGTCAGCGGCACAAAGTGCGGCCAGTTGGGGTTCAGCTCCCTCTTGGGCGGCGCCCTCACGCCATACTGGCTGAACCAGTCGATGAACTGCACGCGAATGTCATTCACCGTCGAGAAGCTAGGGTAGTCGTTTAGTACTGCAGATAAAAGTTGAGATAAAGAGATGTTTACATCGATAAAAAAGTTTTTTTTTTGAAGATCACTTACAGTCCAACTCCTGGCCGGTGTCGCCGATGGCCCGATGGACGGGCAGCATTCGAATTCGCGGGTAGTGAAGATTGGCAAAGTCCACGCAGATCTGATTGTTGGTGGCGCAGTCCAGCAGGCCAATATCGAGCAGTCGGGACCACCGTCGGCTGGCCATCCGCACAAACTGCCGAAACTCAAAGGCGAAGGCCGCCGAGTCGGAGCACCAGTTCAGGTAGAAGTGGAGCATCTGCACGCGCCGGCCGACCGCTTCCGCCCGGTCGAAGACCACCCGGTAGAAGTTGGCCTTGTTGAGGAGGGTGGCGTTGATGGCGGTTGCGTCATCGCCCGCCGGGAAGATCTGTCCGAGGCCGTTTTGGCAAAGTAGAAACAGTAGCACCAAAAGTGGTAGAAGCTGTCGCCAGCGCATCTTGCCTGATTGCTTGCTCGCTCAAGTTCGGTTGTTCGGTTATCGTTTGGTGGTGGTGGTGGTGGTGATTTCTGATAGCGATGATAATGACTGATTGGCAATGACTGGGCGAGACTGGGCTTATCAACGAGAACGTTTTATAGCTGGTGCACGTGCTCGCTCAGTTTTTGTTGCCTTGAAGATCTCTCTACAGACGCGACTCTCTGCGGCGCAAAAGAGAAATGAGGATTTGCTATTTTCACTCCTATCTCCTTCTTCTTCTTCTTCTTCTTCTTCTTCTTCTTCTTCTTCTTCTTCTTCTTGAACGAAACAAGACGGGCGCTGACTATTTAGACGCACTGACTGGTCGATACTGGGAGAACTTCTTCCTTTTATCTTCTCCTTTTGAGCTTTTTCTGTAGCCACTTTTTTGGCACTGGCACTGAATTTTAGCGAGAAAAGGGCAAACGGCTACCATGTAGCTGTTTGCTGTTCATGTTCCACTCCACTTTGAATGTTTTGTTAATTGTCCTCATCTGCATCGGCATCAAATGGGGAAAAGCATTAGCAGTAGTAATGAGGAGAGACTCAGTAACGAAAAAAACACAAGTTGTCCAAGGTTCACTAATTAATTGGAACACACAGTTGGTGGCGGCGGCGAGAGTTTCGGTGAATTTAGCGGAGGACACTTTGCTGGTGCTGCTGGAGACAACTGCTACAGAAAACTTGTCACTTGCTTCAAACCGCACATCGCCTGCTGAACTTGACTGTCTCGGATGTTTTGCGGCAACTGACTAAAAAACTAACCATCGTCAAACACAATCACAACATGAACATCAACAAACAGACAGAAAATGACACTTCTGGAAAGGAGACCTGTTCGACTACTCGATTCCGGTTTCTGCTGTTGCGCAACTTCTTCTCCCCCCGCCATAACCGCAAGATTACCCTCAATCACCGAACTTTAAAATCGGTAAGCAAAACTTTGCACTGACTTCCCTCTTTTCCTTATTTCTTATCTAATCACCTTAAAGGTCAGCCGGCGCCGCAGTTAGTGAGTGAGTAAGTGTGTGTGTGTGTGGCTAATTAGTCAGCAGCAGCAACAGCGGTGTATTTTGTGTTCAGTACCTGTCGTGCTGCCTTTGCCTTAACTTCCCGATTGACACTTGCTGCAAACGGTGCTAAAACTATTTCCCTGTCATGTTCAATTTGATTCAGAAAAAAAATCCTCCAGTGTAGCAGCAGCAGCAGCAGCAGCAGTGTCTCAATCAGTGGCACAAGTTGGCGCTCATAAATTACCGAAATACCTCTCTTTCTGGCGGTGGTGATGACTGACTGGCTCGAGTAATGTGCACAGCAGCAGTGGCAGCAGCAGCAGTGGCACTACACTCCAGCACTGGCCCTCCTTTCCCTTTCTCCATCCTTTCAATCGTTGATTGAGACAATCACCTGGTAACGGCTATGGTGATGGCGATGGTAGTCTCACCTGTTCCCTCACTTTGCTGCTGTTGTTGCCAGTGAGGTGGTCTTCTCTTGTTGTCGCTGCTCCCGCTTTACATTTTCATTGTCACAGCTGACAAGGCTGCATTTGTTGTGTTGCCGTCCAACACTAGCACTTTGGAGCAGGACGAGGCTCATCATCACCACAGCACCTCACTCTGTTTCCAGTACTTGTGTGTGTTATTGTAACCACCACCTCCGTTGTCTGGTAATTGCGGTAATTGCCAATTAGTGCGTGTCACCCGCACTGAACGTGCAAGCAAGCAAACAAACACATCTAGCTTTTGTCATCTATACAAACAAACAAACAGGCACCTGCTGTGAATAATCGAAATTGCTATTCAAACATAGCTTGCTTGCTAATACTTCTTCAGTCTACAAACAAACTACAAATTACAATGCCTCAGCCGACGCCCACCAAGTTCTCGCTGCAGGTGAACCAAATCCTAGACTGCATCACCCTGAAGGTGATCTTCTCGGTGCACTTTATTCTCCTCTCAATGTAAGTTGATTTCATGGTTTTTTAAAAACTAACATCTTTTTTCCTTTTTCAGCGCTCTGACACTGCTAAACTGGCTACCGGCCATTTTCCTCTACTACAACACTCTTTTCTTTGTTCTCCTTCTCTGGGGCAATCACCTTCTCAATAGGTCGGCTAATCATGAACGTAATCAAAGTACCACCACCTCAGCCGATGTGGTCCTGCTCGCCGCCGTCGTCAGCGGCACCTCCATCGCCCTGGACATCATCTGCATCTGCACGATGTACCACCTGGTCAGCGAGCTCAGTCGCTTTGCGGCCTCTTTTGTGTAATAGTAGTTGAGAATTTAGTGTTTTTTCCCATTTTTATAACTACTGTAATTTTTCAGCTTCATCATCCTCAACTTGGTCCTCCGCCCTTTGAGTACCTTTATCCTCACTCGACTGTACTACGCAAAGAGTACCTCAAAAAGTGGACATGTTCTGCCAATGACAACTAATTCTGGTTCCGTTCAGCCACCACCACCACCTTCTCAGCTAAATTCAGCCATTCGTAAGATACTGCTGCTCGACGCCACTTCTCTGGCCCACTCTGGCCAACCACCAGCCAGTGTACGAGAATCCTACAGAGAAGTGCATCAACAGTATCAGCAGCAGCAGCAGCAGCAACAACAACAGCAGCCGGCGCATCTTCAAATGAGTCAGCAGTTTTCACAACAACAACAGCAGCAGCAGCAACCACACAAACGAGTATCCTCGCTGCAGCTGAATCGACCGGTGATCACACTGAACACCCACCACAGCGGCACTTTACAGCAGTCATCAGCTCAATCAGCAATGACAATGTCAGCAACAGCAGCAGCGGTTGTTATTTCAGGACCCAAACAGGCCCCCGACACCATTTCCCTTGCCTCCGCCCTGTCCGTCTCCGAGCTGAGCTCCATGGAGCCGATATCCATCACCACGCCCCTTCCGGCGCCTCGTCAGAGCTCGCAGTCGCCGACGAACAGTACCGCCAGTAATCACCGCCAATCGACGTACATTGACCCTGAAACGGGTGAAACCTTTCAGGAGCGGATGATCTAAGGGGTACAACGGCGTTGTACACTTTTGTACGACTGTTGTACGACTGCTGCTGTTTGCTGTTGCTGCTGTTGCACTTTGCTTTACTTTGTCACACACACCTGCTGACACTGTTATCACGGGATCGAGGATCATTTTGCTTTCCCCCCCCTCTTATCACATCATCACCACCACCACCACCTCCCATCTCACCGTCTAGACTTAAGTATTACCAAGTACTACGAGGTAGCTGCTGCTGCTGTTACCTGCTGAGCTGAGAAAGCCTTGAAGCCGACAAAGCGGCCATTCTCGGCTGCTCTTTTCCACGCACACACATCATCATCATCATCATCCGCCACCACCACCACCAGCACAATCTTAATCTGCCAACAATCTTGAGCTTTGTTTTTTAACTGTAGCTTTGTTTTTATTGCCCTCCTCCTCTTTTGTCATTTTCCCTGACTGACAGCATCCGTGCAATCAGAGAGAACAAAAAAGAGTGGTTGCATTCTTTTACTTAGGCTGCGGCCACCACCACCACCACCACCAAAAAAGCACACAGACAAAAAAAAGCAAATCTATTGATCAGTTGGTGATTAGTTGGTGCCCACAGTTTAACTGGTATTGACTTTATCAGCCTGCTTTCCTCATGACAACCCTCAGTGGAAAGGGATCGGCAATGAGCAGCCCACTGCCTGGCTTAAACTTCAACTCGGCGGGCGTCTCCGCCGTCGGCTGAAAGCGAAAGCGCCGTACAATGCTGGCGACGCAGAGGCGCAGCTCCTGGTAGGCAAACCTCATTGCAATGCCTATGAAAAAAGGGAAAAAAAGTTTTAGCTTAAGTCCAATTAATTTTAAGGTACAATTGGCCGCGCTTACAGTTGCGAGGACCCACGGAAAAGGGGAGGTAGGTGTACGGCACCAGCTGGTGCTTATTTTCCGGCAGAAACCGCTCCGGGTTGAAGGTGAACGGCTCCGGGTAGTACTCGGGGCTGAGGTGGACGGCGCTGGTCAGCACATTGACCATCTGCCCCTTGAAGAGGTTCACCGGACCTAGCTGGTAGCCGTCCTCGCTGCAGACGCGGTTCATAGCACACACAGGAGAATATTTTCGCAGCGTCTCCTTGATGACCGCCTCGAGGAACACCAGCCGACCGCTGTTCACCTCCTCAAAGTAGTGCTGGCTGTCAAACTCGTCGGAGTCGCTGGCGCCGTGCAGGGCGTCCTCCAGTTCGGCGTACAGTCGCTCCTGGATGTCGGGGTTGCGGGCCAGCTCAAACAGCAGGTGGGAGAGGGTGCTGCAAAAAAAAGTAGAAGAAATGTTTGAAAATTTAATTTTAGAGATTTGTTTAGTTAACTTTTTTTACCTTGCAGTGGTTTCGAATCCGGCAACCTAAAAGATTAAAAAAGTTAAGCAAAGTTAACTGACTTAGATCTGTGAATACTGCTTACGAAGAAGAAGACGCAGTTGGCGATGATCTCATTGTCGGTCAGCTTTCGCTTCTGATTTGTCTCTTCTTTAGTTGTCGATACACTCTGCTCAGCCATCTTCTTCTTGTCACGATTATTATTTTCTTCCTCTTCACTTTCCTCCTCATCTCCAACCGTCATCCTCTCGTAGTTGACCTGCTCCAGATCTCGCTGGTCCACCGTGGCGTCCATCAGCAGCTGAACTAGGTCATGTCGGTGCCCGGAGGAGCCGGCACTTCGTCGCTGCTCAAGAATGTGCTGACTGACGTCTACGAAGAACTGGAAAGGGCCCTCCAGAAAGAGGCTCTTGATGTTCAGAAACTTCAACGCCCAGCTGGGCAGCATTAGAATGGCAATCGATCGGAGGACTTTAATGTCGAAGAAGGCACGCCCGTTTGCCACAAACGGATTATTCGGATCCTCATTAGCGTCAGTCTCGGTGGCGAATGAAGTCGAAGCTATGACGTCGGTGGTGAAGCCGGCCATGGTCCGCTTTACCTCGATCACGCCCCCTTCCTCCTCACTTTTCGCCATCTTGTAAAAGTAGCTATTCAGCTTGTCCACCGACTTGCTCATAATGCTGCTCATGCCCCGCAGTTTTCCCGAAGAGAAGGATGGGCTGGTGATCATTCGCAGCCGTTTCCAGTTTTCGTCATTCGCCGAGAAGAGGTTTTTGTCCCACAGTTCATGGATGGCGTTGAATTGAAAACGGTTGGTGAAAAATTGAAAATCTTTCACAAGCATCTGCTTAATCAACTCGGGATCGGCCACAGAAACGATTGGCGTGAAGAAGATGTACCCGCTGAAACATGAATTGAGTCAAAAAATAACAAAAATAACGGTTTCAAAACAGTGTTACCCAATGACCTTGCCGTGCTGCTGCACCATCTCCGCAAAGGCGGTGTGCATGTTGAGCTTCACATTCTGGAGGAGGTTGCCGAAGAACCAGTTTGGCCGAGGACCAGGAACGCCCCGTCTCTCCCAGTAGCTCAACTTGTGCTTGTTGTAGAGGTAGAGGGCGGTGGCCAGGGCGACGCCTACTACGATCCAGCTGCTGTACTCCATTTTTTCTGGTTTGTTGTTGTTTGGCTGCTGTTGTCAAGTGAAAAAGACAGTGTGTCTCTATCTGTACAGACAGACTGACAGACAAACACTGTACAATAGAGAGCTGTACAAGCACTGACTGACTGATCTGCCTTCTTCTCTTCTTTCGCCGTTGCTGCAACTCGTTGGCCTTGGCAGCTCATCAGCGGCACGCAACAACACTGGTAACAACACTGTGGTAATTTGTTCTCATCATCAGCACTGGCGGCCGAAAATAGTACGAGTGAAAGAGATGGTTCAGTGCAGCTCTTTCGCCCTCATCCTACACTTTGGATGCAAGGAGATCTCACGTGATTAATAAAGCGAGCCGCTCAACAGCAGATAAACTACCTAATCGTACCAGTGCAAACCGATTACTGGTGTGAAAATGTATTTATTTTCTGTACAATCAAGTGGCTACTTCTACCCTCTTCTACTGACTCGAAGTGGAAAGGGATCGGCGATGAGCAGCCCACCGCCTGGCTTAAACTTCAACTCGGCGGGCGTCTCGGGCGTCGGCTCAAAGCGAAAGCGCCGTACGACGGCCGCCAGACAGAGGAAAATCTCCTGGTAGGCGAACCTCATCGCTATACAGTTTCGAGGACCGAGAGAAAATGGCAGGTAGGTGTACGGCACCAGCTGGTGCTTATTTTCCGGCATAAACCGCTCCGGGTTAAAGACCAGTGGCGCCGGGTAGTACTGCTCATTGTGGTGAATGGCCGTCACGAAGATATTGACCATCTGGCCCTTGTAGAGGGTGGCCGGGCCCAGCTGGTAGCCGTCCGCATTGCAGACACGGCCAATGCTCGACACGGGCGGGTACTTCCGTAGCGTCTCCTTGGTGACCGCCTCCAGGTAGGGAACCCGGTTCATCACCGCCTCAAAGTACTCCTCGCTGTTTTCGTTGCTGTCCTCCCAGAAATGGCCCAGAGAGCTTTTTAGCTCGTCATACAGCCGTTCTTGGATATTTGGGTTTTGGGCCAGTTCAAAGAGGACGTGCGAGAGGGTGCTGGCGGTGGTCTCGAAGCCGGCCACAAAGAAGAAGACCATGTTGGAGATGACCTCGCTGTCGTCGAGCTTTTTTTGCATCTTTGAGTGGGTAGTTACTTCTTTTTTCTCTTTTACCTCCTCTTCTTCCTCTTCACCCTCACCTACCGTCATCTTCTGGTAGTTCATCTCCTCCAGTGCCTTCTGGTCCACTCTGGCGTCAATCAGCAGCTGAACAAGATCGTTCTTTCGAGTACCTCCTTTTCCCTCTTTTCTCTGCTGTACAATGTGCTTTGCCATGTTGATGAAGAACTCAAATGGCTCTCGGGGAAAGAAGGAGTTCAGGCCAATCAGGCGAAGGAGAAAGTCGGGCAGCAGAATAATGAGAATGGGCCTAAGGATGCTGCCCGCAAAGAAGGCCCTCCCATTGGCTACAAAGGGATTGTTCGGGTCCTCATTGGCATTCGTCTCGTTGGCAAATGAGGTCGACGATATGACGTCAGTGCTGAAGCCGGCCATCACCTTCTTGGTGTCCACCTCACCCCCTTTGTTGACCACCACCTTCTCAAAGTAGCTACAGAGTTTGGCAGTAGAGTGGCCCATGATGCTCATCATGCCCTTCAGTTTCCCCGAGGTGAATGACGGACTGGTTATGGTGCGAATCCGCTTCCAGTCCTCATCATTCGCCGAGAAGAGGTTCTTATTCCACATCTCGTGCAGCGCCTTCGACACCTCGAATCGGTTGCTGAAGATCCCAAAATCCTTGACAATCATCTGCTTCACCAGCTGCGGGTCGGAGATGCAAAGGACCGGCGTCATGAAGAGGTACGAACCGAAAACCTGGCCGTACTCCTTCTCCCAAGCAGTCAGTTGAGTGTAGAAGTTGGCCGTAAAGTTCTCAAGCACATTGCCGAAGAACCAGCGGAAGCGCTGCGTCCGCACGCCCTGTCGCTCCCAAAAACTGAACCGGTGTTTTAGGTATCTAATAAAAGGTTGATTAGGTTTGTTAGGAAGAAGAAATAAATCAAATGATGGGCACTGGTACTTACAGGTAAGAAGCTGTTCCCAAGGAGAGAACCGCAAGAATCCAAGTGCTATACTCCATTTTTTTTGTTTGGTTGAGTTGTTGCGCTTTTTGTATTTGTGGTTCAAGTGAATTAAGTGACAAGCTCTTCTCATGTGCCACTTTTATATGTAGCCGCTTCTTCTCATCAGTGTCAGCTGTTTGACCTTGAAAATAATCATCAACAGTGGTGGTGATGCCCACTTGATTAGTGTTGGCGCTGTACTCCACTGCCAGCACCGCCAGTCTACTCTTTGCTGTACAGTGCACTAATGTACGGCACTAATGTAAGAGATATGACCTGAGTGAGAAATAAAAAAGAAAAGAAATTGTTTTGACAAAATCAATTGACTTTTAACATTCAGCGCAACACTAAAGTCATATGTTTGCGTTCAAAAAGTTAAAAATATTTTTAACTTTTGCCTAGAAAGGAAAAAAATACAAATGTCAGCCGCTAGTGTGTAATCAATCAATTAGACCTTGTTTTCAACTGCCGCCGACATGCCGACAGTTTTTCAGTTTGGCTAAATAATTGATCAGTGCGCCGCAAATAAGCTTCTCCTCCGTGAGTAGTCAAGATCGAGAGCACCTCGCTTTTTGTCAAGATTCAATGTTTCTAAAAGCATTCTCCCTTATTCTGTTAACTTTTTTCATATTTGGTAAAGGTAATCTAATTTCCTAGCCCTATTTTTCCCTACACTAATTTTTTTGTCTTCCCTTTTCAGCCAAAACAATGTACAAACTGCACAATTTCAGTTTGACTCATTTCAGTTTGACCCATTTCAGTTTGACCCACTCACCGCTGGTCACCACCTGCTCACTGGCGGTGATGGTCGCCTTTCTGGTGCGGAAGCGCCTGGCACTGGAACGCCTACTTCCTGATGCTAAAAACCTCTTTTCCCCAGTTCCTTTGAGGACCACCCTTCGACTGTACAGCAAGCGGTACCTGCTGTGCAAGGCCGCCCTTTATACCTACTACCTGGTGGTACCGTTTCGCTGCTCCTACATCGGCTATCTGATCAAATATGAGGACGCCGTCTCGGTGGTGGCCCACGCCTCCCTGGACCCCGTCTTCAGCCACTACTCCATCGTGCTGCGCATCTTCCGGGACCCCTTCTCGGCGAACGCCTTCGGCGCCCTGGGCATCTACGCCTTCTACGTCGACTACGCCGTCTACTTTAAGTTCTATTCGATTGGGGGGCACTTCTTCCGCCTGCTGGACCGCCTCTTTGAGATTGGAGCTGCTGAGAGGAAAGAGAATGACAATGAAAATTACTTTTTTGAACTGGAAGTTCTTCAGCGCACCGCCCACTACGTCCGCCTCCAAAGTGCCCCGGCAAAGGTGGCACTCTGCGGACTGGTGCTCGTTTGGTCCGTTCTTTCGGGTCTCTTTCTCCGACTTCTCTACCATTCGCTTCCTTCGCTGGGCGTCTTTCTGCTCGCCTGCCTCGACCACGGCCTAATGTTCTACGGCTCGGTGAACAGCATCCGCCTGGGCCTCTTTCTCGTGGAGATTCTCCTCCTGCTGACCGTGGGGACCCGGGCCCAGATGGCCCGCCTAAATCGATCCATTAACCGAAGACTGGCCAGGGAGGCACTGTACCGACGGGTCTTCCCCGGCAGGGGCAACAGCCCCGGCCGCCTGGTGACCGCCTTTGAGTCCTACCAGGACGCCCACTGGCGCCTCTTCACCTCTGCCCGCCATCTGAACGCCGTCTTCGTCTCGCAGTTCATGTCGGTGACGGTGGCCTGCAATCTGCTGATCAACGCCCTCACCATTGCTCTTATAATTCACGATCAGCTGACCACCGGGGAGCAGGTGCTCTTCGGGGTGCTCATCGCCGTACAGGTCGTCCTGATCGGCGGGGCCTGTCTTATCTTTATCCGCTACGGAAATGCCCTTCACTGGCCGGCCAGGGCGGTGGTGGTCCGCCTGCAGATGGCCATTGAAGGGGCAAGAAGAAAAAGAAGTAGGAACTTGGAAAGTTCAATGGTTGAAGCTGAAGACGGAAGTGGAAGTTCTTGTCTTCGGAGGTTGAGGACCAAACTCCGACTGTTGGCCTACTACGAGCTGGTGCATCGGCGGAATCGTTTTCACTTCACCATTGGATCGATGGCTAAGATCACCAGTCGCACCATCTACAAGGTATACTGTTTTGTTGATGTTTGAACTTGTTACTATTTTTTGATAATCACTTTTTTTACCCAGTTCTTCTACGCCTACTCGGCCTTTCTCATGTTCATCTCCGGCCTAATGCGAACGGTTCGCAGTCAACAGCAGCAACAACAGCAGCAGCAGTATTAGAAAAAGAAGCCATTTCCTAGTTAAACTTACTACCGGTGATTAGGCACTTTCCAGTCATTAAATTTTGTTGTATTTACTGATTGTTTGTTTCATTGCCACTGCCACTGCCACTCTAGTGCTGTCGTACCAGTTTCCTCCTCTCTTCCTCATCTGCTGTACAGCTGCTGCTGCTGCTGCTTCTGCTGCCGTACACAATGGCACACTTTGCGGTTTTCTTTCTGCACTAATGCTTATCATCATCAGCACTACTGCTGACTGCTTGCAAGCGAGACCGTTCAGAGTGATTGCAATTGTGATGCCACCTTCTCTCTCACTCTTTGTTGTCTGCATGTTTGCTCTTTCGCTGTAAAAGTATTGCACGCACTCTAGGACACGACAGCTGTACAATACTCACTGCTCAGCTGCCGATGATGATGATGCTGATGAGGCATCTTTGGCAGCAGATGCCAACGTGGTCGTCGTAGTCGAGGTGGTGGTGGTAGTGCTGAAGTGCTCAGAAGATCTCAGCAACTTTTGATGTTCATCATTTTTTGCTTCATATTTTGATCTCTTTACTGTGATACTTTTTTTCTCTTTTAACATGACTGCTTTTTTCTCTTCCTCTTCTTCCTGGTTTCTAAAAGACCGTTATCGCCATGTGATTGCCGTGATGATTTTCAGCTGCACCTTTGCCGCCTACATCTCCCGCGTCAACCTCACCGTGACCATCGTCCACATGGCCAAAGGCAAGGACATTGAAAAGGTGTTTCAAGACGGCTCCTTAGAGGAGGCGGTCAACTCTGATGTGTGCCCCGTGCAGAGGAGAAAGTCTAGAATAGAAGATAATAATAATAATTATCATCTACTAAACATCAGCACCTCAAACTCCCAATCACACAAAGAGAAGCGGTACGACTGGGACGAGACCGACCAAGGTCAGATTCTCAGCTCCTTCTACCTGCTGTACCTGAGCATGCAAATACCGGGTGGGCGGCTGATTGACCGCTTTGGGCCTCGTCGCCTGTGTTCACTAGCTCTCCTGGGAACTGGCGTCATCAATCTCCTACTTCCGCTTCTGGTCGAACACTCCTACCTCCTCTTCATCGGCAGTCGAATTCTGATGGGCGGCCTGCAGGCGACCGTCTTCTCCAGCTGCTACGCCCTGGTCGCCCGCTGGACGCCGGAACAGGAGCGCAGCACCGTCATCTCGCTGACCTCCATCGGCTCGGCTTTTGGTTCGATGGTCACCAGCTCCCTCTCCGGGCACCTCTGCGCCCACCACGGCTGGCCACTGGTCTTCCACCTTTCGGGGATTGTGATCACCGCCATTGGCCTGCTATACCTAGTTTTGGTAACCGATGAACCGGTTTCAAGCCCTTATGTTTCCACCCGGGAGCTGGCGTACATCAGTGAACGCCTGCCAAAGTCCAAAAAAGAAGTTCAACTGAAAAGGTCTTTCAGCAGCAGCAAAAAGTCCAACTTTCCCTGGTGGACGGTACTTCGCTCTCGGCCTCTTCTCGCGGTGATCACCGTCAAGCTGACGATGGGCTTGGTGTACAATCTGGTGATGCTCAAACTGCCCTCCTACCTCTCACAGGTGCTCCGCATGGACATCGAGGAGGTCGGTTTCTACAGTGCACTGATCTTCGGTGTGAAGGGGTTGAGGTAAAAAGGCTTAAAAACCTAAATCGAAACTGTTTTACTAAAATCATCTTTTTTCAGTCATCTTGTATTTGGTTATACCGCCGACTCGCTGCTCACCGCCCGCTACTTTCGCTGCAAGACCACCCTCCGAAAGACCTTCCAGACGATCGCCGTCTTCGGCACCTCCCAGTGCCTCCTCCTACTTTCCAGTGCCAACTGCGACCGCGCCGCCTTCCTCGCCGTCATCCTCCTCGGCATGACCTTCTTTGGGCTGCAGGCGGGCGGCGAGATGGTGGTCTACGCCGACCTGACCACCGACTATTCGGCCACCGTTTTTGCCATTGCCCAGACGGTGGGTCTGGTGGCCGGCTTTGTGCCCCAGGCGATGGGCCCGGTACTGGACCGTAATCCAGAGTTCCTCAAGCGGACCTGGTGGGAGGTCTTTAATTTGATAGCTCTTTTTAACCTCTTTGGAGGGGTGGTCTTTCTGGCTGCCGGCTCGGCGGAGCCGCAGCACTGGGAAGATCTTCAAAAGGGGGAGGAAGTTTTGTCATTAGAACATGAAATGAAGGTGATGGAGGATGGTGGTGGGCTGATCTCGCTGTACAGTTTTGCCGGAGACCGCAAGGCTAAGCCGTACTGACTGAATTTTTGAACGCAAAAGGTGTTCTCACTCTTTTTTTACTTGTACAGCAGTGTACAACTCGTGCACTTGTACGACACCTTTTTTGCTGTTTTTGTTTCGGCGACAAACCTGATTTGCTGCAGTGTACAGTTACACTGAAGCAGCAGCAGCAGCAGCTTGAAAACTTTGCTGAAGCATCTCAGTTTCAGCTAGAGTTTTCAGCCTCTTCATTTTAGTTGAAGCACTCGTCAGCGACAGACCACCACCCAAGAAGAAGAAGATCATCACCACCTCAACTCACCACCATCATCACCACCAAATCCAATCAAGATCACCACCAGCATGGCCACCAGCGGCGAGGTACGCTGCCTCAACATGATCATCCTCTTCTGCCTGCTGATCAGCGACGTCTACTTCCTGGTGACGGAGGCGATTCCCCTGGCGAAGAAGGACAACCCGCTCACGCCGGAGCAGCGCCTGCCCTACACCCGGGCCATTATCATCTTCGGCGCCCTCGCCCTGAACACGGCCATGGGCCTGGTGTTCACCTACGAGCACTACGCCACCTACCTCCTCGTCTTTGCCATCCTCCAGCTGGTCATTCCCTTTGTGGGCCTGGTCAGCATGGTCAGCGGGTACATCGGAGCCAGCGCCTGCACCGCCATCATCGCCTTTGTGCACATCTACAAAATTGAGCAGGAGGGCTTGAAGCAGAACTGTGACTCAGAGGAAGCCTAGGATTGAATCGAGTTTGAACAAATGTGAACTGCAACGGCAGAAAGCTGAAAGAAGCTGCGTGTTTTTCAATAAAAGGATTGAAAAAACAGTGTAGTAAAGTGCTTTTAATCTGAGACCTTGAAGTAGTGTGCTGTTGTTTTTTTAATGATGATGTGGCGAGTGGCGTGCAAACCTGTTTAATTAATGCAGCTACACTTTTTCATTCATTTTTCAGAGTAAACACGTGTTCAGATTGGCATTTGCAGCGGGTTATCTGAGATTGAAGAAGAATGTAAAATGTAACAGAAACTGTCATAAATAACTTTTTCCAAACACTGACACATTCTTTGTATGATAAAGATAAAACGGATGAATTTTGAAACAAAGATTTTTGTACAAAATAAAATAAAATCAAGTGGGTAGTAACTCATTGAGAACCGCTACAAATGAATTAATTTTTTTACCTGTCAATGTTCTTAAGCTGTAGTCAGAATAAATTAGATTTTTTAAAGTATTTTTCTGTGAAAGTTAATGATTTTGTTTTGCTACAAAACTTTTAATTGTTAAATAGTTTTTGAATAAAAAAGTTTTTTAGAAAGGGTAGTTTTATATGACAAACTTTTTTCTTATCATACTAACCCAGTTGTTTCTAATCTAAAATGAATGAAATTTTACTTGTTTGTTTTAATTTATGCTTCCGTAAGATATTTTTTATTTAAAGTACAAAATCAACATTAAACCGTTGCAATTAATTAAACTGTGAATGTTGCTCTGTTTGAGTTACTTGTCTAAATAATCAAACGTTTTGTTTTCACAAAATAAAAAAAGAATAATCATAATAGCATGTTATTAAAAATGACAAATTATTTGGCATTTATATAAAAAAATGACTATTTTCTAATACTAAACTCAGTACATTTGGTTTTTCAAGGAAAAACATTTCAAAAATATTAATTTTCAAAAATTTTATTTTTATTACAAAAATAAAATTTGTTTTTAACTTTTTTCCTATTATCAAAACTAAAAAATGGCTAACTACATTGTGGTCAACTACCTCTTTAAAGTGGTCAGACAACACTGGCTATCCTTTCACCATTACCTCGACCCGCTTGATCGTCTCTCAAAAACCTCCTCCAAAACTAGAGCTGATAAGGGTTCAAAAAAGATGATAACTAAAAAGAAGAAAAATAGAAACAAGAAAAACACAATCGTTCCCAGCAATAACATTACCACAAAAACCAGAAAATCTTTTAGCAAATGGGATTTCACCTTTCTCTATCCAATTCTTCACATGACCTTTTGTTCACTCTTTGGCAACGTGTACCTGGTGTACGCTGCTAAGAAAGAAGAATCTTCAAATAATGGAAAAACTTTTAAGTTTGAGTGGAGCCTGGAAACGCTGTTCGCCAGTCCGTACATGCTCTTTCACCAGGTATTTCCTCGACTGATGTGGCATCAGTCAGATGTTTGTGACACGATTGGCATCGTCGGGGCAATTGCCATATACTGTTCTTTCTTGCGGAATGCCGTTCCTCAAGGCGTCAAGTACCGCTTTGTAGAGGGAAAGGCTAACACGATTCTGTCCAATGGACGTTCAGGTAAGGGAATTTAAAAAGTTGTTGTTGAATTTTAATTTTCAAGTTTTTTTATTTTAAGAACTTTCTGAAGCTGACTCAACTGCAATTCTCGCCTACCACCGCCGCCTACATCCGCCGGCGATGGCTTGTCTGGCCTTTTTCATCTTCGCCACTCTCGGCTTCTCCTACCTGAACGTCTTCTACGTGCACCGCCTCTTCCGGCCCATCCCCCGCGACCATTTTCTCTGGGTTCTGGTCTATCCGCTGCACGTGTGCTACGTTCTCTATGGTAAAGTCAAAATAGTTTAGTTTCTAAGTACTCTAAGATGATCGATTGTTTCCTGCAGCCATCTTTGCCCTCATTCACTTTCCCATCATGGCGAGCAAGTTTCTGCAGATTCGCCAAAAGTCTCAGCTTGACCAGCTGACCGCCCTCGCCCAGCAGCTCACCACCACCTGCATCACTTTCAGAAGTTTTGACCAAAACTTTTCAACTGAAATATCTCCTTCTACACCTCCTCCTCCTCCTCTTCCTCCTGCTTCATTTTATTCCCGAAAACAGCAGCAGCTAGAGCAGATCTGGCGACAGACGGTCCTGCTGAACCGAGCCTACGCCGTCCTCTGCGCCGACATTGCCACCGCCTCTCGATTCTGGTCCCCATTTCTCAGTATTTTTCTGCTGGAGCACATCACCCTGCAGGCGTACATGGCCTACATTGTCTTCATCATTCGCACGCTCCCTTTTACTCAAAAACTATTTTTCCTCTACGCCCTAATCGAGGTGGAGGCGCTCCTTTTTCTGCTCATCAATCGCTGCGCGCAGATAGTCAAGCTGAATCAGAAGGTGGAGCGGGTGAATGCTCAAGTCTATCTGAAGCTGTTTACGCGGAATTTAGGCAGTGGAAAAAGGGAGAATAAGGTGGTCCATCGGGTTATTCTCAAGGTAAGTGGAATTTGCAAAACTTTAAAATATCATTTGTAGTACTTTTTTTCTATTCAGGCTGAATGGCTGCAAATGAAGGACCGCCTAAAGCCCTACTGTATGGTGCTGATGGACAACTACCGAATCACCTCAAAAACTTTCTATATGGCAAGTCAAAACTGATTTCACTTTTTTTCAGATTAATTGAAACAAAAAAAATATAATTTTAGGTAATCTCCTACATTGCCGTCTTCTTTTTAATGGTTTTCAAAAATCAATAAGTTTGAAGAAATTTGTTTTGAAGCTAACAAGCTGTCAAAAAAATGTACTTGGTAACTAAAGTTTTGTTGGATTTTATGGTGAAAATCAGCTCAACAGATCTAAACTCAAGTCATTAATAACATTTGATTGCAATTTTAGTTTTCAAAAATTGCTCTTCCACTCACTCTCATTTACAATTTTTAATTTGACAAAAAAACTTATTTTTGCATTAATTTAGTTACACTTTACAAAAACACAATCATTAACAAAAAAATCTCATATACTTTCAGAGTTCAATCCAGTCAATCACCTTAATCTCAGTTTTCAGTTTTTGCACTCTTTGAGCTGCCTCCCTTTAGCGCCTCTTTGAGTTTCTTGAAAAACTCTAAAATAATTTTGATAATGTTATCAAATATCTTCTCGCCTTTGTGAAACTTGTCGGAGATAAAGTTGAGCACTTGTTTGAGGGCGTTCATGCCGATGTCAAACCAGCCACCTTTGCCTCCCTTTTTGCCACCATCATCATCATCACCTCCGTCTCCGCCACCGCCTCCGCCTGCCTCTTCTTCATCATCGTCAGACTTTCGAGGCTTCTTTGCTCTTCCCAGCACTTCCTGTATCAGGCTGTGTGCCTCAGATGACAGCGTCACCTCGGCGGTGTCATTGGCATTTTTTATTGAATCAGGGGTGACGGAGTCATTTGGATTTGAGGCTTCAATGGCCGCCGATGAGCAGAGTTGAAGTAGAGATGAGGAAAGCACGCAAATAATGGTCACTGGAAGTAAAACTAAAAAGAAGTTCATTTTGCTAGAGTTTTTGATAAACAATTGTTAAGTGTGTGGTTTTAATTTGCAGCAAAAAAGTAACAAATTAAAACAGTTTTTAAAAAAATATTAAATAGACAGTTCTATTGCATTTTAAATTGCAAGCCTTATAAGAGTGGACGTAAATTCAACCAAAAAATTGAAAACTGTTACAATTAAATTTCTGTTTCACGCATCTTGCGTCAACTTTTTGCAAGGGAAAAAACTGTATGTTAAACCTATTTTTTTTTGTTTCAGTTGAACTGTTTCAGTTGCCAAGTAGAGTTTTTATTTATAAAAAATGCATATTAGCGGTAAAAAAACTACCACACAGCACACTTCTCTCTGGGGTTCATTTTTGAACCCACTGGACACTTGAACGCCTCTGCAAAGGCGGGCAAATTCATCAGCGGCACATTGGCACGGAACTGCCACGGCGCATGCGGATCACTGGCAATGTTCCGCCTCATCGCCTCCGGGCGGATAAGGCCACACCAAACCTTGTTAAAAAAATTTTTTCCATTAATAAAAATGTTTTTGGTTAATAAAACAAAGTTAAAACTTACATTTCCCCATGAGAGAAAGAAGAGCTGCTCCGGTGAGTACTGCGGCAGATCGGCCAGCCGCGGCGAAGGGCTGACCAGCTGGCGGGCCTTGAAGGCCTCATGAGCCGTGTGGATGCCCCCATTGTCGGCAATGTTCTCCCCTAGGCCTGATTTGCCGTTGACCTGAGAAAAAAATACAAAAAAAATAAAAATATTTTAAAATTAAAGTTTCCCCCCCCTTACATGAAGTCCCGTCATTGGTTCCACTTGAGAGCTGTACTGCTTTTCAATACAGGACGCCCGACTTTTGTACTGCCTGAGCGTGTCATTGGACCACCAGTCCCGCAGGTTGCCCGCCTCGTCGTAGTTTCGACCGGCGTCATCGAAGCCGTGCGAAATCTCGTGACCTATTACGGCGCCAATGGCGCCGTAGTTCAGACTGTGCGGTCTGCTGGCGTCAAAGTTGGGCATCTTCAGGAAGCCGGCGGGAATGGCTAAAAGAAAATTGGGATAAAAAAATCTGTTTAAGCTGGAGTTCACCTACTAATAGAGTTATCCTTGTAGAAGTACATTGCATTGATCGTCGCCGGCGAGACTATCCACAGACTTCCATCCGAAATGGAGGGCCCCTTCAGCATCTTCAGACTGCCCTGCAGCCCGGCGACGCTCATCCGGCGGAAGGCCTTAAAGTAGTTCTTCTCTTTGAGCAGAGTTTCAAAATCAGCTGATGAACTTCCGTTCAGGCTGTACACATAGTCGAGGTAGTCATTGCTGAGCAGGACGTCACTGTAGCCGACCTTCCGCGTGATGGAGGCCAACTTCTTGAGCGCTGCAAAGCGGGTCCGCTCGTCGGCCATCCACCCATTGTCGAGAAGAAGGTGGCCGAAGGTGCGTTGAATCGACTCGACAATGTGCTCCGATTCGAGCTTATCTTTCGGTGAGAAGTAGTGGTCAATCCACAGCCGCGAGGTAGCAATGTTTATCTGTGCGTAGCCCAGCTTCCCGTTCACCTGGTAGAAACAGGCCGCCGACCGAGGGGTCATCCTCTTCAGGCCGAGGTGAACTTTTTCAAAGGCTGTTGAATGTTGACGGAAAAGCTCCGACGCCTGAGGCCCGTTGGTTTCGACAATTCGCCAGCCGACGAGGTGGGCCACCGTTTTCGGTGAGGTCTTCGCCAGAATGGCCACCATCTTGGTGAGGTAGCCAATGTCGTTGACTATCACCCCCTGCGACTCGGCGGGCAGGTACTCGCTGGAGACGTTCAGCGCCTGGTACAGTGGTTCGATCACCTCGGCTAGCCAGTTGAAGTTCGTCCTGGTGGAAAGCTCCTTCACCGTCAACCGAAGTTCGCTGTTTGCCGGGTCGCGGGACACTTCCGGCGGGAGTTTAGCCTGTGCAAGTTGCGACTCAAGGTGGACCATTGCCTCGATGTCCGCCTCGAGGTTTGGGCAGTTGCTTCCGCAAAAAATTTTTGCCGAGCTTCCGATGTACTCCTTGTAGGCGGTGATCAGCGGGACGTTGGCGGAAAGGTTCCGCAGTTGGCTGTCTTCCAGGCCGAGTAGGGCGTGTGAAAACTGGAGACAGATAAACAAATGCGTTGAGTTGTTTTGTTACTAGTTTTAAAAGTTAACCTCTTTTTCATTTACTTACCCAAAGATCATTCACGCTGGAGTTCTTTGAGTCGGGGTAGAGTCCAAGAGAAAAGACGGGCAACACAAAGCCTTTGGCCATTGCCTGGACCAACGTTTTTTGCCAAGAAGTAGTTTTGTTGACAGTATGCTCGTCCACTTTTTGGCCAATAGTCCACGATCCAATGACCTCATTAATCAGCTCCCGGATGTACCGCTTTCCCTCTTCATTATTGTCATTCAGCTTCATGCAGTTCTGATAAACCGATGCGGCCAGCGTCACCGCTCGGGAGTTCTTCTTTCCGTCACTTTCGACGTTGAACTTGGTCAGCAGCTCTCGAATCTGCTCGTCCAGCCGGTCTTCCATTTCGGTAAATAGCCACACCGAGGTTTTGTCCTCGGGAATTGACTTGCCTCTCCAGGCGCCGCAGGTGAACTCCCAAAAGTCTTCACACGGGTCGGCGGTGGCGTTCATCGAGTCAATGAAGTGCTTGGCCGTCTCTTTGCACACTGCACTGGAGCATGCGGGAGGTGATGAAGCTGGACCTTCTTTTAGTGGAACTAAACCAGAAAATTTTTTTGATTATAAAAATGTTTTCATAAAACAGTTTTTTGTCTGTTTACCTGCGCCATAGCAGCCAACCAAAAAAACCAAAATGGCAGCAATACAAATTTTTAGCTGCATTTTAATCTTTGTGGTTTGTGGTTTGTATTGATGCATTTTAGGTGGCACATTTTGTTGATTTATATACTTCTGACTTTTGTGTCCTAGCAAAGTGCAAAAAAGCTACCAAATCTGTTACCCTATGTTGCAGCCTTATTTCTTACTTTTTTTAATAAGTTTACAATCTTAATAGTATTTTTAATTTAAAGTTTAAAAAAGTTAATCCAATTAGCAAAAACTAAACCTAACAAAGGAAAGTGCAAGTTATCAATTTGTAATATCATTTTGCTCTGATAAATCACTTGTGTGCCAATTAAAGTCAATTATCAAAGTTTGAGTCATAAATAACATAAAAAAGTTTCATTTAAAAACAATTTGATCAGTTTATTTAGAAAGTTTGTTCCCAACTTGTATTAATTTAATTTGAGATTAGCCCATATTTCAAAAAAATAAATTTAAAAATTTATTGCACAAAACGTAAAAAACAAGTCACTAGCTAACAATTATAAAACTTGAAAAATGACTATCATTAATTGTCTGCTAAAGTGTTTTGCATTTTCAGAAATACTTTTTCTGCATAAATTACTATTTATTTCTTAAGTTTTTCTTTGAAATCATAGAAAACATCAAAATACTTTTCCAGTATTTTATAAAAGCATTGTAGTGCCGATATTTTGTACACAAAAGCTTACTATTTTATGCAAAAAAAATTTCAGTCAAGATGACCATTAAAATCAAAACCTCCTTCCTTAAACCTGTTCAACAGTTGATTAGCGCAATATCTGAGCATATCAGTGGCTATTTGCAGGTTTTCTACCCTGTCCGAGAGAGAAAAGTGCTTCCGCCCGGCACTACTAAAAATGGACAAAAGCAAAAAAAGCAAAAAGAGCAGGAGATCAAGATGATGGACAGGCGACAGCATCTAGTTCCGCTGGCCAATTTAGCCTACATTTACCTGAACACGCTGTGGCAGTTTGCCGCCAACGGCTTCCGGTACGATCCATGGGGAATGCCCACCTTGTTCACTCATCGAATCAGCCCACAGTCACTGTGGCCCATCACCGACGTGGTGCTGATCTGCGGCCTGTGGATGCCCACCAACACCTTCCTCTGCCTGTACTGGGACAACAACTGTTGGGAAGTGTACCGGAAGTGCCTGCTGCTGATTGACTACCGACGAGTGGGGGCGCGGAGCGGCGCACCGGAGGTGACACAGAACGGAAAAGGTAATGAAAGAAAAGGATCAGTTTCAAATCATCTAAAAACCATTTTTTTTCCTCAGTTTTATCCAGCCAAGAGTGCGTCCAGATTGCCGCCTACCATAGGGTGATGAAGCGGGCACTTCCGGTGACTGCCGCCGCAATCTACGCTTTCATCTGCGCCTTCTGTCTGGGCAGTTTCTTTCAGCACTGGAGCGGTTCATTAGTGCACGACTTCATTATGCTCCCGGTGACGGCCCTCTTCCTCTACCACGCCACCATCAGCAACTGCATGCTGATGGGCCTCTTCTGCGTCACGACACGATTTGTGGGCATTCGCCAGCGACTGATGCTGGCAAAAGGGGGCAGTTTTTTGCAGCAACTGACTGGTAACGGCGGTGAAAGTATTATTACCTTCATTAAAGGTTCAATGAGAAGAAAGCTGAAAAGAGCACCGGCCCTAAGAGCCACGTTCAGCTTCTCTCGTCTTCAGCTGTGGCGCTCCTACCGGTGGCTGCACCTCGAGCTGGTCGCCCTGCTCGAGCACATCTCCTGGCAGAACCTCTTCTGGCGGAAGTACCTGACCATCTACTTCTTTGGCTACACCGTCTTCTCCGTCTACTTCCTCTACATCTACTTCTTCTACCTGGAGGACAGTAATGCCGCCGGGGTTCAGCTCAGCTGGACAATGCGGCACTTCTTCAGTCTATTTGGAGTAGAGTACGCCGCCCTCCTTCTTTTCGTCACCTGGCAGTGCTCGAAGATTGCGCGGAGGAATGTCCTCCTTCACCGGAGCCTGATCACCATTGGCCGGCGGCTGCAGGCTCAACAGCAGCAGCAGCATGGGCTGACGCTGGCTGACCGCCTCAAAAGTGACCAGCTGGCCGCTGATCGGCGGGACATTGAAAAGTCGAAAACAGGAGCCTTCACGCTGGCCACCGGATATCCGATCAACTCGAAGATGTTTGAGATGCTTTTCAGCTACCTTTCAGTCATCTTTATGATGGTTTTTAAGGATAATCATCAGAACAAGGCAGCAATGGGGTAGAGTGCTTGATGATGATGATGATGTTTTACAAGAAAAAGTGCCTGTTAATTGAGTGGTAAATAAAGGGGGCAAATTGCAAAAATAAAAATATTGTTTTTTGTTGTTGCCAAGCAATGTACCCAACCAAGTACTGCAACAGGAAAACAGCTTTTAAACCAGGAAAAATCAGCCGTCACAGCTGAACGAGTTGTAAAGAGTTCACCACCACCACCACCACCAGCTGCAGCCTCAATGAGGAAAAATGAGGGTAGACAAAAGGTAATTGTAGAGTGCAGGGAAAAAAATGTAGCAAAGACACACATACACGCACACAAACACAAATAAAGGATTTTTTTGCAAAAGCAAAGGCTATACTTTTCTTCTGCTGCACTGCTATGTCTGCTGTGTGTGTTTCGCATTAAAAATCCCCCAATTGTATAAAGAGGTGATTTCTGTTCTTTTGTGCTAAACTAAAACTATTTTTTTGTTTAAAAAACAATACATAATTTAAAGCGTGTTTTGGTGCATAAAAGAGAAGTAGCAATTTGATGAATTCGACGGTTTTTGGTGCTAAAACAATCAATTGTGTATGAAAAGTGTTTTGTGTTTTAACAATTTTTGTTGTTGTTAAGTTGTTTTGTTTAAAATGCTCAATATTTTACTCAAGTACATCGCTAAAAGGCTTTCTCAACTGC